>Ga0210050_1004517_pt1 | contig 11536 bp, 9 predicted proteins | sample CryGey132114_all_FD_185463 | JGI IMG/M metagenome (GOLD analysis project Ga0210050, IMG submission 185463) | Groundwater microbial communities from aquifer - Crystal Geyser CG22_combo_CG10-13_8/21/14_all (SPAdes) (version 2) | ecosystem: Environmental > Aquatic > Deep subsurface > Groundwater ...
TTGCAGGCGCGGCATATGTCGGTGGCGATCTTTCTTCAAAGCACCATGTCAAGACTGTCGCTGTCGCTAAAGCGATCATGTCTCGTGTGGGAAACGGCCCATTCATCTCTGAATTCGGCGGAAAGAAGTCAGAAGATTATTGCGCTGAGGATGGCGGCTTTGCTCACATGAAAGAGAGTGAGCTTGCAGAGCATGATCAAAAGAAATTGTTGGTGTCGGATGATCCATTCGAGCTTGGCATCGCGCTTCGTATGATGGGAGGAGAATACGGCGCATCGACAAAACGTCCGCGTCGTCTCGGGATCCTCGATCTTGTGATGCTTCGTCAGAACTGTATGATGAACGCTGTCGATGAATTATACATAAACAAGTTCGATTGTCTTGTGGATTTCAAAAAGACAAAACTGCCAGGGATACCTGTCGTGACTGCTTATGAACTCGATGGGAACACGATCGACTATATCCCATCGACAGTAGATGAGTGCTACAGGGCAAAACCAGTCGTTGAGTATCTTCCATTCATCAAGGATGATCTTACCAAGATCCGCGACAAGAAGGACCTTCCAAAAGAGGTTTTTGACGTGATCAGGTATATCGAGGACAAAGTCGGAACGAAGATGGGCGGAATCGGGGTCGGTCCTGAGAGGGATCAGTTCGTTATGCTGATTTAATCGACATATTTTTATTTTGATTCTTTCTTATTTATCATATGGAGCAATATGTGATCCCGCGGGAAGATGATTTCATGACTCTTAGACTATGTCTCGATAACTATCATGCTGAAAAACTGTTCATACGTGATTGCGGCGGTATCCGCGAAGATGGTAGATACAGTCTGCAGGGCCGAAAGAAAGTGCTTGAAGACCTTGAGGGCAGGATGCTTGATTTTAAGAAAGATGATTCCGGACTCTATCTCTTGATAGATTCAAGAGAAGTGTTCCATTTTCCATTGGATGGATACGATAGCGAACTGACAAAGGGTTTTAGCATCGCATATGAACGCGTGGAAGAGGACGGAAGGCATGTCATCCTCGGCGCGGGTTTCAATCCATATGATGAAACGCTCCCAGAACCCAGAAGATCTGTTCTAAGACACATCCTCGATGATCATCTTTTGGAAATCACCTTCCAGGGTAGAATCGAGTTGAGCTTTCATTCATGGTGGGAGAAGCCGCATTGGAAGTATTGGCGTGTCATGCCTCCCGAAAAATCATGAACTTTTATAAATGGCAACTCTTTTTGTTCTCTTAAGGGATATTTTATACTAATAATTAGATATGAAAGATGGAGGGTCATTTGATCAAAATGGAAAAGATATGTCAGTGTTGTGGGATGCCTATAAGTCGTGTGAGTCAGCGAGGCACAGAGAAAGATGGAAACAAGAGTGGCGAATATTGCTGTTTTTGCTATAAAGTAGGAAAGTTCACATTCAATGGTTCATATGATGAGTTTATTGAAAGACAAGTGACAATCGCGCAGAAGATGCTTGGCTTGCCAGAGGATAAGGCTCGTGTCATGGCAAATGATACTCTGCCAAAGCTCAAGAGATGGAAAACGTAAAGTTTATCACCTCTTTTTGTTGTTTGTTCATATTGTTTTAATCTATCATAAAATCAATGAAGAAGGAGACAAAAAATGGCAAAGAAAAAAGGGTTCATCAGCAGATTATTAGACAATCTTGACAAGAAGCTTGAGAAGAAATCAAAGAAGAAAAAGTGTTGTTGCTGTCAGGATCATTAAAGGATGCTAGATAAAATAGTCGATTGGATGCTATATTCTGTCTGTGGCCTAGACTCTTCACTGAGATGGGTCGGGTCGCTCAATTTCTTTATCTATGATTCCATCAAGATACTTCTGCTGCTATTTGTCATGATCACTATTATCGGTTTTTTTAGGACATATCTTCCGAAGGATAAAGTGAAACGGTGGTTGAGTCATAAGGGTTTTGGTCTTAGCAATCTGGTCGCATCTATGTTCGGCGCGGCGACACCATTTTGTTCCTGCTCATCAATTCCTCTTTTCCTTAGTTTCCTGAAAGCCGGTGTGCCATTGGGCGTGACATTCTCTTTTTTGATAACGTCGCCTTTGGTGAATGAATATCTGGTCGTGCTGATGCTTGGTTTTTTTGGCTGGAAGATCGCGCTTACCTATGTTGTCAGTGGGATACTTATCGGTGTCGTCTCAGGTCTGGTCTTAGGCAGGATGAAGCTTGAGAGATATCTGGTCAAAGACCTGATCGCATCCAAGGTGGCAAAAGAAGAGATCTTTGGCAGCATCAAGCAAAGAGTGGTCTTTGGACTTGGTGAAGCCTTGTCCATAATAAAGAAGCTATGGTTATGGATATTGGTCGGGGTCGGTATCGGAGCCATAATACATAATTATGTGCCTTCAGAGTTCATCCAGTCTATAATCAACAAAGCAGGAGTATTCTCTGTCCCTATCGCAGTGATCTTAGGTGTTCCGATGTATGGGAGCAGCGCTGCGATCGTCCCAATCGCAGTCGTCTTGTTTCAGAAAGGAGTCCCTCTTGGCACCGCGCTCGCATTCATGATGGCGATAGCGGCGCTCAGTTTCCCTGAAGCAGTCATTCTTAGACGAGCGATGGAGCTTAGGCTTATCGCAATCTTTTTTGCTGTCGTGGCTGTCGCGATAGTTCTCACTGGATATATATTCAATCTGTTGAATCAATTCATCTGATATCTGGATCACACTGATGAAAGATGCAAAAAACAGGTCCCTTGAATCAACGAACAAGATCCGCGTGTGGAGTGATTGTAAGCAATCAGCAATTATATAATCTTGCATTTCCTCTCGTCTATTGACGAGTGGTGATTTAGTGAAAATGCAAGGGTCCGAGAAAACGACCCGGAGCGAAGCGGAGCTAAGTTTGCTAAATTCTGCTTTAGCAGAATTTAAAACTGCTTTGCAGTTTTAAGCAAACTTAAATTCGCGCAGCGAATTTAGCCCCTGGTCTGTGACCAGGGGTGGTCGTTTTCGATTGACTTATTATATTCGGCTCAAATAGCTTAAATCTATACAAAATCGGCTGATTTACTAGTGACATTTAAAAAGAATGACCCAAATAACTATATAAAACGGTGAGAAAATAAAATGGTAGACTATAATATTGTTAAATACTGCAGATTATGCAAAAAGAGATTTGTTGTACCAAAAGGCGAATCAAAGAAGAATTTCTGTGATGTTTGTCAGATCAAGATGAATTCTAGCCCTAGTAAAAGTGATTGATTCATTTGTTTTTTTTAGTCTTTTCTGTTTTTGCATAAACTCTGTTGTATATATCATCATATCGGTAAAGGGTTCTGTTGCAGGTTACGTTTAATATCCAAATTATATTTACCCCTCTTTCTATTTGGCAGTGCACTCTGGTTTTCTGCAAGCGTGCGCTACATTTCCACTTTTGCTTATCCGAAGTGGTCTGATGTGTCGGGAAGATGTCTGACAGGCAATCGTTCGGGCCGAAGCATTCGGTCGGAACTCTAAATGAAAGATCATACAAATCTAAATTATTAAATGTCAAACTGCAACTAAACCGAGTAAAGAGAACATTTATAATCCCATGTCTCTTCCAAAAACAGACATAGACTGATCCTTAATATTGTGGGTCAGGAGGAGAATAACATGGGCGATTTTGACAGGGGAGGTTACGGACGAGATTCCGGACCTAGGAAGATGCATAAAGCAGTCTGTTCTGAATGCAACAAAGAATGCGAAGTTCCATTCAAGCCGACAGAAGGAAAACCAATCTTCTGCAAGGATTGTTTTCGGAAGAAGAGAAGCTTCTGATTTTTCTATAGTTTGTTTTTGTTTTTTTCAAATATCTATGATCTGTTATGCCTTTTTTGGATATATAACCAAGCATAACCGCTTATAATCATGTCAGGATTGCATGGTCATGTCCGATTCGCTTTTTGATCTTCATTGTAATGCGTTTATATTCAAATTTCAATAATATCAGGATAGATATGTCAACCAGAGTAAATATTGACAGGATCACTGAATGGGTGTTGTATATCCTGATTATCTGATATGATATAACCAGGCCAAGGATAATTCCTGCAAGCGGATATGCCCATGTTCTCTTGAACCATAATCCCGCGACCAACCCGATTTTGATGACGCCATGGAGCGTGAGATATATCGCAATGAATGATATGGTATCTATAGACAGATGTTGTGCTGCTTGAATCACGTAGTTTGCGATAAGATCAGTTGGATCCTGGAACAGTTCATGCTGAAATATCATCTGCATGGCATTTATTATCTTGTCTGTTCGGACCATCATAAGTATGATTCCACTAATCAATTCAAGAAAGCCATTTACCACTTTTATTGCGATCCCCATCATAAATAGGTTATGCAATATATTTTCCTTCTTTATACCAAGCATAGATGGCCGTATCTTTATCTTTTATATTAAAACTATCTCTTGGATCATAATCGATATTCAGCCTATGATATCTTGTTTATATCTGTATTTTACTGGTGATGGCATAAAAAGATAATATTCAAATACTCGAAGCGATCAATCTTGATTCAGAATGCTGAAAAAGTCGATATTTGCGTCTATTCTTGTTTTCTTAGTCTTGACATTATCTGTCTATGGATTGATGAAAGGTGATCTCGACAATGATGGTATCCTTGATTCAAGTGATAATTGTCCTGGGACCTATAATCCAGATCAGAGAGATTCTGATACCAAGAAGACATTGTCAGATGGGTTTGGAGATGTATGCGACAATTGTCCAAAAGTGTTCAATCCTGATCAGACAAATACAGATGATGATACATTCGGCTCAGCATGTGATAATTGTCCGGATAGATCAAACCCAGACCAATCTGATTCCGATAATGATGGGGTCGGTGACCCTTGCGATAACTGTCCTAATGACCCGAATAAAGACCAACTCGATTCAGACAATGATGGGGTGGGAGATGTGTGTGAGCAGACATTGGTTCCTCTGGATTCATTGCCTGATGTGGAAGTGATGGTCGATGCTAAACCAAATGTCACTCTTGCTGACACTGATCATGATGGTGTCGCTAATATATACGATAATTGTCTTCATGTGAAAAATGCTGATCAAGTTGATTCAGACCATGACGGATTTGGAAATGCTTGTGACAATTGCAAGAACTCTTATAATCCAGATCAGAAAAATTCAGATATCGGTCAGAAGTGCAATGGTCAGTATTGTATACTTGTCCCAGATTCATTTGGCGACAAATGCGATAATTGTCCAGATGATTATAATGAGGACCAGGCCGATTTCGATTCAGACGGCATCGGCAATGTCTGTGACAATTGCTACTATGTGAAGAATAGCTATCAGATCGATATCGATGGAGATGGAAAAGGCGATGAGTGCGATAAATGCCCACTGGTCGCTGATCAATCCAATGTCGATACAGACTCAGATGGCGTGCCTGATGATTGTGATAATTGTTTGACTATCAGCAATCCAAACCAGGAAGACCAGGATGGCGATGGGTTTGGCGATGCTTGTGATAAATGTCCTGGGGTCGTCGATCAAAGATTCGATACAGATTCTGATGGTATTGATAACGCCTGTGACAATTGTTTCAATGTGCCTAATCTGGATCAGAAAGACACAGATAAAGATGGAGAAGGGGACGCTTGTGACTGCAATGATGGACTGAAGGGCCCAGTCGAAGAAGCAGTCGATTGCGGCGGGACTGTCCAGTCATTTGGAAATATCGGACCACTATGCCAGGATTGTGATTTCTGTAATGGTGAACTTCCAAAAAAATTTGACTGGAGAGATCATAATGGGAAAAATTGGATGACTCCTGTCAAAGATCAGGGGTCTTGTGGCTCCTGTTGGGCACATTCAGCTATCGGGGTTGTTGAAGCCAAATATAATATCGAAACTGGGACGACTGGCATGCTAGATCTATCAGAACAGTATCTTGTTTCTGATTGCTCAGATACTGAACCCGGTGATTGCATCGGTGGATCTCCTGCAAAAGCTTTTGATATTATCCGTAATAGTGGCGTTGGCACTGAAAACTGTTATCCTTATCAATCGTCGAATTGTTTGGATGCGAATGGAAATTGCAAAGCTGAATGTCAGATCCTTGGTAGATGCAGTAAGCCAAGGACCTGCACATTCTATTCCTGTACTCCGCCAAATACTGCATGGCGTATCACGAATTATTGGCAGGTCCAGCATACTCGTGATGCGATCAAACGAGCTATAGTCTGTAATGGCCCCTTGTCAGCTACATCAAAGAATTGGCATCATGTGATTGTCATCACTGGATGGGATGACACATATCATCAGAACTACCTCTATAGCGGCGCATGGATAATCAAGAATAGTTGGGGAGCCAACTATAATGGTGATGGCTATGGTTTGATCCAATATGAGAATACTCAGTACAGTGATATCGCAAATGAAGCGCTTTATTATGTGAAGGGGGTGGCTTCATATGGGTAAGTGGGTATTTGGTGGTATGATTCTTTGTCTGTCGCTGATATTCTGTTCGATCGGCGTTGTCGCATTGCTTAATCCGTCAGCAGTTTATTGTGATGCGCTTGGCTATACTACTGTTGTTGAACCGACTGCTGCTGGTGATATGGTCTATTGTCTTATCGATGGGAAAAAAGTGGATTCCTGGAAATTTCTGCTCGGAAATGTATCAACAGAAAATAATTATTGTCAGAAGCAAGGTTATGATCAGACGATGACTGATGATTGCTACCCTTTATTGCTTGATAGCTGTCTTGCCTGCATCGTCAACGGGACAAAGATAGAAGTAACACATCTTATGAATCTTAGTTTTTTTGAGGAGATCTGCGGTGATGGGGTCTGCGATGGGCATGAGAATAAGACATTTTGTCCTGAAGATTGTTCGACCGAAGAAATCACTAAAATTGACGTTGATCAAGTTTCATCGATAAATCTTTATTTCTTGGTGATCACTCTTGGCTTCATCGTTTTCATCGTCGCAGTTGTGTATTTTAAAAAATCAAAGGTCAAGAGACCTAAAAAAAGATCAAAGAAATGATTGAGGATCTTCTGGACAAATTGTATTCTTTAGACTGCATAGACGGCAACTGGCGGAATTTTATAGTCTTGCGATCTTCCGCGTTCTGAAGATCAAATCCCTCTAGAATAATCAAGGTAAATGAACCTTCTTAGAATATGTGATCAAACCTATCAGGAGGTAAATTTATATACAATTATGACCCAAAATAACTTTGATGCCGGAAAATAAATTAAATTACAAAAGAAAATTTATCGAATTGGCAGTGGCAGTGCTCCTGTTTGGCCTGATCCTCGGGATGCATACCCCGGTGGGATTAGAAGCAGCGGCTACAAAGGCCCTCATAGCAAAGCTTCCTTCGGGCATATCATCTGAGATCGACCAGAAATTCGGGACAGGTATTGATTTCAACCGCAATTATGCTGACTACAAGGCCTATGCTGACAACATCGAGATTGCGATAGCCAAGAGCGGCACTTCTATCCTGACAAAGCAGAGCTATGATGCGTCAGAGAAGAAGTCTTCTTATAATCTTATGACGCTTTCAAAAGCATCAGAGAAGATTGGACTCGCAGCGAAGGCTGTGCTCGCGATCGCTGTGCTCATGCTTGTATTCTGGATATTCGAGATCGTGCCTATCTATGTCACATCGCTTCTGCCGATCGTCATGTTTCCACTCTTGTCAGTCGCGTCATTGAGCAGCGTCGCGTTTCCTGGTTATTTCATCGTGACATCTGAATATGCGAATCATCTGATCTTCCTCTTTATGGGCACTTTCATGCTTGCGAAAGCGATAGAGAAATGGCATCTGGACAAAAGGATAGCGATAAAGATAATAAAGGTATTCGGCACGAATCCAAAATATCTTCTATTAGGGTTCATCTTGACAACTGCATTCTTGTCGATGTGGATATCCAATACCGCGACGACAGCCATGATGATACCGATCGCATTGGCTCTTCTGAAACACGCGCATCACGACAAGAAAGAGATGCGATTTGAGACGGGTCTGCTTCTTGCCATAGCATACGCCGCATCGATCGGCGGTCTCGGCACGATAATCGGCTCTCCACCAAACGCGGTCTTCGCAGGTTTCGCGCAATCATTGGCAAAGACCACAATAACATTTGTCGGATGGATGAAGTTTGGATTGCCGTTTGTCATACTATTCATTCCAATATGCTGGCTATACATGAGCTGGAGATATACTGAGAAAGGTATAAGGCTAGGAGAACATCTCGTGACGCAGAGACTTGGGAAGTTCTCACAGGGAGAGAAAAATGTTGCTATAATCTTCGCGGTGACAGCGCTTCTCTGGCTCTCCAGGTCGGCGATACCAATCATACACTGGCCAGGATGGTCTTCTTTGAAACCTTTCGGCCTTAACCTCACATTGATAAATGATTCAGCCATCGCGATAGCTGCGGCAATAGCGCTATACCTTGTGCCAGCAAGCCTGAAAAAGTACGAGCCGACTCTTGATCTTGAGACTGGGTTCAGCATCTCATGGGGCACTCTCATCTTGTTCGGTGGCGGACTCACACTCGGCGCAGCTATCGCGAACACAGGGGTCGCGGCATGGTTCGCAGAGTTGCTTACAGTGTTCTCCGGAGTGCATGTCCTGATACTTCTGATAATCATTTCTGCTTTGGCAGTCGTCCTGACAGAATTCACATCGAACACAGCGACAGCGACGATGCTCATGCCTGTCATGTTCGCGCTAGGCGCGGCGATGGCAGCAGGGAACTCAAACTATCCACTTGTGTTCATGGCGACCGCAGCAGTAGCGACATCATTATCTTTTGTCCTTCCGATCGCGACACCGCCGAATGCGATAGCTTATGGCACTGGAAAGATAAAACTAAAAGAGATGATCCACGCAGGCATCGCGCTTGACATTCTCGGAATACTGCTTTGGTCTGTGATGGCAGCATCCATATTCGGCGTGCTTTTCTGAAGATAGAGATCCAAAGGATTAGCATAATGCTCACTTTTGTTTTATTGTTCCAGAATTCTATAACCGTTTCTTGATGCTGTTCTTGTATTCTTCCATCTCGCCTTCGCCGTACTTGACATGTTTCCATGAGAAATCTTGTCCATCCCCAGGATATCTTGGGATGATGTGGAAATGGATGTGTGGTATCATTTGGCCCGCGATCTTCTTATTGTTCTGGAGAAGGTTGAATCCCTCTGCGCTTGTCGCGTCGACTATGCTTTTTGCGATAGATCTGACTTTGATCATCAGTGCTTTCAATCCTTCTTCAGTGATGTCTAATAATGTCTCGTGATGCTTTTTTGGAACCACTAATGTATGGCCTTTCACAGCCGGGCTGATGTCTAAAAAGGCGATACAATCTCCATCTTCGTACAATTTGGCCGATGGTATCTTCCCTTCCACGATCTTGCAAAATATACAGTCTTCAGTCATATGATCATCTCTTCTGTGCAGTCCGCGGGCTATGTTTATATAGTTTACGTCTTGACCTACACAGTCGCAGATGTCACTTTGATCGCCCTCATTTTTTCTTTAAGAATTCAATAAAGAAAATGGTACCTTTACCAGTGCCATCACTTTCTGCCCAGATGCGGCCTTTATGGCTTTCGACTATCTTCTTCACGATCGATAGACCAAGTCCATGCGATTCTTTGACTTTTATTTTATTGACTTGATAATACTCTTTGAATATATCATCCAGATCTTTTTTTTGTATGCCGATCCCATTATCTTTTATGTATATGGTTATTTTCTCATCTGTTTCATCGCTTCCAAATGTGATGATGCCTTTATTCTTCGGCACGAATTTCATGGCATTTATGAGCAGATTGTTCAGCGCTTCTTTTATCTTCAATTCTTCACAGAATAATCCAATTGTGTCTTTTATCTGATTCTTCACTTTTATATTCTGTTCATCTATCTGCACTTGATTTAGCAGGATGATGTCTGAGACAATTTTACTGATCTTGACATGCTGCATATCTTTTAGGTTTCTTGAGTTGTCTGACTTGATGAAATGGAGGGTGTCTTGTATCAGTGACAGCATGTATTTCGCATTCCGTTCTATTATCTGGGCCTTTTTCTTCTCATTAGGATCATCTACTTTTTTTCCAAGTAATTGGGCCATTGTGATTATCGGTGTGAGTGGGCTCTTTATATCATGCGCAAGACGGTTCATGAAGTGATTCTTTTGTTCAAGAAGGCTCTTTATGCGTGACATCGACTTGCTTATCTTATTTCGCAGAGATTCAAACGATCTAGCAAGATCGCCAAGTTCATCATCAGAATTGACAGATAACGGCTGATTATCTTTCAACTCTCTTTTGAACCTTGAGATGGGTCTTAAGATGACAAGATACATCATGATGATAACCGATAAGAATCCTGTGAATGTGAGGATTCCGCTGTTGATCATGACTAATCTCTTGGTTGTCTTTATCTCTTCATTGACAGTATCTAAATCATAATAGACTTCTATCACTCCTTTGATCTTTCCATCATATGATATCGGGACATAGACTTCAATGACCTGGTCAAATCCTTCCAGATCCTTATTGGATCTCTCTTTTTCTGGTGAATTTATCTCTGATACAACAATCCCTGTCAACGCAGTATCATAATCTGGGTTGTCTGCAATCATGCCTATATTATCTTTATCAGTAGAGAATATGATCTTTGAATCTGTGTCGAATGCTTTGATCTTGAGTACTTCTTCTGATTTTATGGCGTCCATATATTCCTGAAATACATCTGGATCTCCATTGTTGAAATCTTCAGCAGTTATATGTTTTGGTGTCATCTGCTGTATGCTATGTGCAGTTGTCTTTATGTGACGATCTGTCGCTTCAGTCTCCACAAAATTCGTTATATACATTCCGACGAGAAGGTTTATCAGGATGATCACTATCAATGTCGGAAAAAGTAGTTTGTATATGAGTCTCATGTAAGAAAAGATGTAAATAATATATTATATCTAATTGGTCGATTATCTGGATATGGGTGATTGTGTTCTCTCTTTTTGGTGGGTTTATTGTGGACTTGTTATGTGGGGCCATTTTTAGGATTAAATTCCTATGATTGCCCTTCTGATCGTCTCTTCCTCTCAATTCCGGTCAATACTAAAAGAAGAATCAGCACAATACATAATGTCCCATAAAACGCGACTTTGCTATATCCTTTGTTGTCGCTTACAGCTTTTTGGAATCTATAGAGGACACCTGAGAAGAATGCATCATTTTCACCATTGTATTCTTCAAGCACAATACATCCAGTCGGCTCTTTGCAGAGATTTGGGCAGATCCTCTCTTTGTGTATGCATCGATTCAATGAAGTCTCGCATTGATCGATCGTGCATATAAGAGAATCCTCGCAGTCCAGATCAGCCTCACAGCAATTTTCTATATTCTCATAATGGCATATCCCTTCACTACAAGTATCTTTTGTACAAGGACTTTTGTCGTCGCATTTTGCGACGCACTGGTGTTCGTTTATTTTCTCACATGATTCACAAGT
>Ga0210050_1004521_pt1 | contig 11527 bp, 11 predicted proteins | sample CryGey132114_all_FD_185463 | JGI IMG/M metagenome (GOLD analysis project Ga0210050, IMG submission 185463) | Groundwater microbial communities from aquifer - Crystal Geyser CG22_combo_CG10-13_8/21/14_all (SPAdes) (version 2) | ecosystem: Environmental > Aquatic > Deep subsurface > Groundwater ...
ATATCGCAGACGGTGCAATTTGATTGGCAGGAAACCAGACCTTGGGCTAGGGAAACTTGGGGAATAAGTATTAAGGAAAAAAATATAGATGAAATAATGGTAGTTATTGGTTTCATTGCGACATTAGGCTAGTGACTAAATCTTGGGCTTGTTCAATAGATGCTTTGGCGGAAAGTTTGCCAGAGGTGATATTTTTAATCATATCGGAAAAAATAAGAGAAATTTTATTTTTATCTATTTGATACCAGGAGCGACTAGTTAAAGATTGTTCGCAAAAAGCGGAGAGATTTATATCTCTTTGACAGGACTCTAGGAGAGATCTTAGAGCCGGTGGCCTGACGCTTGATTTGGCGTAGGAGTCGGCGGAAATATTATCTAGAGTGAGATTATAGACTACCTGCCAGGCCGTATTTTTATTTTGAGATTGTTTTAAGACAGCTAAAGCCTGGTAGTCGGCGTAGTTAACTGGAGTAGTGTTTATATCAAGCTGGGGTAGACGAGCGGTTTTGAAGTTTAAAAATGGATTTTTATTTTTAATAATTTCTGATTGATATGAGTAGTCAATAATCATAGCTACTCGCCCATCGCTAAAGCCGTCAATGGCGTTGACAAAATCATCTTGCCAGGTGAAATTTTTATGCCCGGGATTACTAAAAGATGAGTAAAAATCAACAGCCTCGCGACCGGGGTTAATGTTGTTTTGACTAAATTCGGCGAAGATAGCTCTGGTAGTATTTTCGGAAAGCATTTTAGTGCCGCTTTGAAGCATTAAGGCGGAAATTATATCGGATACTCTAGAGATACTAGCAACACTGCCACCTAGGGCACTACCGGCTCTCTCTATTTTATTTGACCGGTCTATTTTTTTGAGATTATTAGATAGAGTCGTAAATTCATCCCAGGTTTTAGGGGCCTCTATTATATTATTAGTGTTAAAAATATCTTCGTTGTAGAACAGAGCGAGAGTGTCTAAATATAAGGGAAGGGCATAAATATTATTTTGAGAGACGAGGTCGTTTTTTATAACCAAAGGAAATTTGTCTTCTATGGTTTTTATATCTATAAGGTTTATAGGGGCGGGGGTTAACTTATCGCCATATTTAGGAAGGTCGCTATTTGAAATCATTATTATATCTGGCCCCTTGCCCAGCGCCAAAGCATTTAAAATTTCGGTTTCATAGGTGGCTGGATCTTTTTTAATGTAAGAGACTTGAACACTGGGATAAACAGATTTAAGGCGACTAATACCGCCACTAAAATCTTTAGCGTCGTCGTGGACTCCCCAGATAGTAATTTGAGTAGCGGGGCCTAGATCTTGTCTTAATCCCGGAATGACTCCAATTAAAACCAAGGTGAATAAAGTAACTATTAAAAAAGCAATAGAAATAATAATGAGCTGACTTTTGGAAAAATGCATATAAAATTATTATACCTTGACCCTCTTTAAAGATGAAATTTTTATAAACAAGCTGTACCGGCTATTTTATCGCCTGACTTCATATTCATAATACGAACGCCTTGAGTAGAGCGTCCGGCGACTCTAATTTGGTTAATAGAGGTTCTGATAATAATTCCTTTAGTTGAGAGAGCCACTAATTCTTCTTGGTCTTTAATAACTTTAGCGGAAACCACCTCGCCGGTTTTAGCGGTCACGTTGGCGGTTTTGATACCGGAGCCTCCCCTCTTTTGAGTTTTGTATTCTTTAAGTGGAGTTTGTTTGCCGTAACCATGCTCCATAACAACAAGCAGTTTGCCGTCTTTACCTTCGGCGGTAATAATATTCATAGAACTAACCACATCGTTTTTATTTAATTTCATACCAATCACACCCGAGGAGGCGCGACCCATGGGGCGCACATCTTTTTCTTTAAAACGGATGGATTGGCCGTTTTTAGTGGTAATTATAATATCGTCTTTGCCGGTGGAAAATTCAACCCAGTTTAATTCGTCGTCTTTTTTAAGATTAATGGCAATGATGCCATTTTTTCTAACGTTGGTAAAATCTGTGAGGGGAGTTTTTTTAATGACGCCACGCCTCGTTATCATGACAACAAAATTATCTCCTAACTTAATATTTTTAGCCGAGTAAGCGACTATAGAGGTTATATTGTCGGAATTTGGAACATCTAAAAAGTTATGAATTGATTTGCCTTTGCTAGTACGACTACCAACCGGAATTTCATAGACTTTGGTTTGGAAAACTTTGCCTTTATCGGTGAAAAAAAGAATAGAATCGTGGGTATTAGCACTAATAAATTGACTGACTATATCATCGTCGCCCAGCTCGCCACCGATTAGCCCCTTACCACCTCTTTTTTGATTACGAACAACGGTTGGGGTGATTCTTTTTATGTAGCCTCCTTGGGATAAGGTGATTATCACCTCTTCTTCGGGAATAAGATCTTCCTCGCTAAAAGAATCAAGACCACCTTTAACAACTTTGGTTCGACGTTCACCCCCAAATCTATCCGCAACCTCGGCCAGTTCGTCTTTAATAATATTTTTCATTTTTATACGACTAGCAAGCAGGCTTTCTAGTTCGGCGATGAGCTTCTTTTTAGCTTTTAATTCTTCTTCAATTTTTAATCTTTCAAGAGCGGCAAGAGATTGAAGGCGCATGTCTAAAATAGCCGAGGTTTGAAGATCGGAAAATTTAAAGTTCTTGACCAAATTACTATGAGCGTCTTCTCTGTTTTTAGACTTTTTAATGACGGCGATAATTTTATCAATAATACCTAAGGCCTTATAGAGACCCTCTAATATATGAGCTCTTTCTTTGGCTTTTTTAAGCTCATATTCGGCTCGCCTTCTAACGGTGTCTAAGCGGTGGACAATATAGGCGCTTAAAATATCTTTAAGAGACATTATTCTAGGTTGCAAGCCACCCTCAAGAGCCACCATATTAACGTTGAAGTTTTTTTGAAGGTCGGTGTGTTTGAAAAGGAAGTTTAATATTTTTTGAGGGGAGACATCGGTTTTAACCTCAATCACAATTCTTAATCCATCTTTATCGGACTCATCTCTAATATCTTTTATGCCTTCTATTTTTTTATCAACCACCAGATCGGCGATTTTTATAATAAGATCAGATTTGTTTACCTGATAAGGAATTTCGGTGATTATAATATCTAACTGATTAGATTTTTCACTGCCATTTCTTGAAATAATATCGGTAACCGCCCGGGTAGTAATGGCTCCCCGACCAGATGAGTAGGCTTCTTTAATAGCTTTTTGATTATAGATAATACCGCCGGTTGGAAAATCGGGGCCTTTAACATATTCTAATAAATCTTCGTTGGTGGCTTTTTCATTGTCTATCAGATGAGTAGTGGCCAAGATAACCTCGGAGAGATTATGAGGCGGAATACTGGTCGCCATACCGACGGCAATACCCATAGTGCCGTTTAACAAAAGATGAGGTAATTTAGCGGGTAGAACTTTTGGTTCTTTGCGGGAGGCGTCGTAGTTTTGCTTCCAGTCAACGGTTTCTTTTTCAATATCCAAGAGCATCTCTTCGGCAATTTTAGTCATACGACATTCGGTGTAGCGCATAGCTGCCTGGCGGTCACCGTCGATTGAACCCCAGTTGCCTTGACCTTGAATAAGGGGGTATCTTAAAGAAAAATCTTGAGCCATACGGGCCATAGCGTCGTAGACAGCCATATCACCATGGGGATGATAACGCCCTAAAACCTCACCGACAACATTGGCTGATTTTCTTAGTTTAGAGGAGGAGTTTAGACCCGAATCCCACATAGCCCAAAGAATTCTTCTTTGCACCGGCTTGAGTCCATCTCTAACATCGGGCAGGGCACGGTCAACAATAACCGACATAGAGTAGTCTAAAAAGGCCTCTTTTAGCTCGCTCACAATTTCTATAGTAGGGCTAACCTCTTTGTCTATTTCTTTATCTTTGTCTTTATTATTTTTGGCCATGTTTAATTTGTTTTTGGAAAGGCCTTAACCTTGGTTTCATTATTTATATTTTCTATCTCAATGGTATTTTGAGTTTTTATTAGACTGCTTAAATTTTCGGTAACTGAGGCGAGTCCTTTTTTTAGTTTGGCAACGACGCCCGGCTCATTATTATCTTTATCTATAAAAGAGGCACTAATAGAAAATTCCTCGGTTTTATACATACCCCAAACAGAGACTATAATAGCAAAAGAAACAATAGATAAGCCCCAAACCCATCTGGTTTTCTGCGCATTAGTTCCATTATCTCTTATGTGACGTAATTTTTTAAGCATAGTTTTAGCTTTTTTCCAAGACAATAACATCAAAACCTTTTTCGGGTAAATCTTTGGCTTTGATAGTTATTTTATTTTCTGATTTTATATCTTTACCAAAATCTTTAGATAGCGTTTTAGCAGAGATATCGCCAAAAGTAGCCACCACTACCATTTTAGGGGCTATTTCTTTAATTATTTTTTCGGCATCTTCTGTTTTTAAATAATGTTCTCCGATAGATATAAAAAGGATATCAACCACCCCAATAGTTTCCACAACTTCCTTATCTATATTATTTGAGGCGTGGCCTAAAAAAGCCAATCTTAAATCGTCTAGACCCTTAACCAGATAAACATTTTTTATAAATTTAGAGGTTGATTCGTTATCTAATTGCACACCCCTAACCTCAATATCTGCCAAATCAAACTCGCCAGCGGTTGAAACTATGCCAAAATCATTGGGAATATTACTTGGGTCAATTAGGGTTTTAATAGCAAGAGTCGGTTTGAGGCGATCGTTTAAGGGGTCAACGGCTAAAGTGGTAGCGCCACTAGTTAGGCGAAAATTATTTTGTCCGTGGTAGGTAATAACCATTATTTATATATCATAGCGTTTTAGAGAGTATTTTTCAATAGATATTTTGTTGACACTTTGTAATCTTTTACGTATACTCCACTACATTATGGAAACAGCTACTATAAAGACAGAGGTGCGCAAAAAATCAGCCATGCACCAGATTGTTAAATCTGAACCGGATATGTTTAGCGCTTTGAAGAGTGGAGATTTGGTATCGGCTGAATTTATCTCTTCGGGAAGAGGTGGGTCTTATTTTGCAATAAAAAACCTTTCAACTGGTATTGTTTATGGACGAGAGTTGATGAACGCTAGAAGTATTGTTAAAAAATTAAAGAAAGGAGATATGATTAACGCCAAGGTGGTGGAAAGCGAGGGATATATGGGTTACGCCGAGCTTTCATTAACGGAGGCTGATAAACATAAAGTTTGGAATGAATTAAAAGAATTAAAGGATAAGCAAGAAATTTTAACAGTAACCATTGAGGGAGCCAACTCGGGAGGTTTAATATCTACTGTGGAAGGCGTGAAGGCATTTTTACCGGTATCACAACTTTCTAATCAGCATTACCCAAGAGTGTCTGATTCACAAAACGAAAAAGAAAAAATTTTAGATGAGCTTAAAAAATTAATTGGTACACTTATTCCAGTTCGTATTTTAACGGTCAATCAAAAGAGTAATAAATTAATTATTTCCGAGAAGGAAGTGACCGATGAAAGCGTGCAGGCTATTTTATCTAAATACGCCGTTGGGGATGTGGTGGAGGGAGTTATTTCGGGGGTGGCGGATTTTGGAGCCTTTATCAGATTTGATGACGCAAATGAGGTTGAGGGTTTAATTCATATTTCAGAAATTGACCATAAATTAGTTGAGGACCCAAGAGAGGTTATGGCGGTGGGTGATAATGTGAAGGCTCAAATTACCGAAATAAAAGATGGACGAGTTTCGTTATCACTCAAAGCACTAACCCCCGACCCCTGGAAAGATTTAGATAAAAAATTAACCGTCGGGCAAGATATAGAGGGTGAGGCTTTTAAATATAATCCATTTGGAGCGTTTATAAATGTAGAGGGAACTACGGTGCAAGGATTAATACATGTTTCTGAATTTGGCTCAATTGAGACTATGAAAAAAGAATTAGAACTTCAAAAAAAATATACCTTTAAAGTGGAGATGATAAAGCCAGAGGAGAAAAGATTAATTTTAACTTTGAAGAAATAATAAAAATACCCTGAAAGTGTTCAGAGTATTTTTTTGTATTATTTTGACGATTTTTATAAAAAACAATACAATAGACGTACTATGAAACCACTTTTAAAGAATATCACTTGGGCATTGTTTGTTTTTATAATATTAGCGCTTATATTTTCTATAGCTTTTGAGGTCCTACAAAAACCGGAAAATATCACACTTGATAAATTGGCGTTAAAAATAAATAACGAGGAGGTGGAGAAAATTGAGGTAAGTGGAAACTCTCTTAATATATCCCTAAAAGACGGGACAGAATTTATTTCTCAAAAAGAGGCTGAGGCCGGATTATCGGAAACTTTAAATAATTATGGGGTGCTTAGAGAAAAGATGCAGGCGGTGTCATTTGAGGTTAAGGATCCGGGCGGAGTAAAGTTTTGGGCCAGTATTTTAATTCCGACACTCTTGCCGTTAATTATTATTATATTTATATTCTGGTTAGTTTTTAAAAATACTAAAAATGGGATGAATCAGGCTTTTAATTTTGGACAGTCTAATTTAAAAAGTTTTAACCCTTTTAAAGAAAAAATAACTTTTAAAGATGTGGCGGGTCTGAAAGAGGCCAAGCAGGAACTGGAGGAGATTGTCTCGTTTTTAAAAAATCCTAAAAAATTTACAGACATAGGGGCCAAAATACCAAGGGGAGTACTTTTGGTTGGAGCTCCGGGAACCGGGAAAACTTTAATCGCACGCGCAGTGGCTGGAGAGGCTGGAGTGGCATTTTTTCACATGTCGGCCTCGGAGTTTGTAGAGATGTTTGTGGGAGTGGGGGCCAGTCGTACGCGAGACGCTTTTGCGCGGGCTAAAAAGGCGGCACCAGCCATTTTATTTATTGATGAAATTGATGCAATTGGTCGGCAAAGAGGCGCAGGGTTAGGTGGAGGCCACGACGAAAGAGAGCAGACGCTAAACCAAATATTAGTTGAGATGGATGGATTTGATCGTGAGACACAGGTAATAGTGCTGGCCGCCACTAACAGACCGGATATACTGGACGCGGCTCTTATGCGACCGGGTAGATTTGATAGAAGAGTAATACTTGATATTCCCGATATAAGAGAGAGAGAAGCAATACTTAAAATTCATTCTGATGATAAAAAGTTAGAGGAAGGAATTGATTTTCATAAGGTGGCGATTCGGACACCAGGTTTTACCGGAGCCGATTTAGCTAATCTTATGAATGAAGCGGCTATATTTGCGGCGCGTAGCGGTAAGGTAAAAATAAATCAACAAGACATACTTGATTCAATTGAAAAAGTTATTTTAGGGCCGGAGAGAAAGAGTAGAGTAATTACTGATAAAGAAAGAGAAATTACAGCCTATCATGAAGCCGGTCATGCCTTAGTCTCGGCCTCTATTAAAGAGGTTGACCCGGTTCATAAAATTTCAATTGTGTCTCGTGGGAACGCCGGCGGATATACGATGAAATTACCTTCGGAGGAAAGACGATTAAAAAGCAAAACCCAGTTTATAGCAGATTTAACTATGATGATGGGTGGGATGGCGGCCGAAAAAATTATTTTTAAAGACACCTCAACCGGACCTTCCAATGATTTAAAAGTCGCCTATCAGACGGCGCGAGCGATGGTGACAAAATATGGGATGAGTGATGATATTGGGCCGGTGGCGTTTGATGAGGGGGGTGATATGGTTTTCTTAGGGCGAGAATTAACGAGCGATAAACATTATTCAGAGGAGACGGCGCGCGGGATTGATAGGGCGGTGGCGGATTATTTATCTAAAGCCTATGAGTTGGCCAAAAAGATTTTAATCGGTAAAAGAAAAGTGTTAGATGAGATTGCTAATAGGTTGTTAGAAAAAGAGGTTATAGAACAGGAGGAGTTTATGGGTATTATAGAGGAGGCGAAAATAAAACCGATTACGATTGGGTAGTAAAACAAAAAACACCTACCTGTCGGTAGGCGGGGCTTAGCTGTTTTTTGTTTCTCCGCTAATGTGTTTTAGAGCCTCTTTAAGTCGGGGCTCAAAACCTTCTAAATCTTTAGGCAGATTTTGAGTGGCCTCTTTGGCTTGGCGCCTATTATAACCTAATGACTCTAGAGCCTCCTCAACATCAACATCTGATTCTAATCTGTTTAAAGTATCATCATCTGTTTTGTCTTCTAATTTATCTTTGAGTTCTAAAATAACTCGTTCGGCGGTTTTTTTACCAATGCCGGAGACTTTAGTTAGGAGCTCGCTTTTACCGGAGTTGATAGCTGCGATGAGTTCTTTGACGCTAGCTACATTTAATATGGAAATAGCCGAACGTGGACCGACGCCAGAGATACCGATAAGTTTTTTAAAAATATCTAGCTCTTGTTCGGTTATAAACCCAAAGATATCTAAAATATCTTCTCTAACATGGAGGTGGCAGTATAGTTTTTGAGTTTCGTCTAGATTTAGTTTGGCTTGAGTAGAGATTGAGGTTATAACTTTATAGCCAAGGCCGTTTATATCAACTACGACGAAGCTGTCCCCTTTTTCGGTTATGAGGCCATTTAAGTATCTGAACATTTTATTATAGTTTATAGTTTAGTTAGGGTAATTGCAAAATATATAAAAAAAAGGTATAAAAGAATCTAGTTAAGAGCGTGTGTAGCTCAGTTGGTTAGAGCCTTCGTCTTATACACGAATGGTCCCTGGTTCGAGTCCAGGCACACGCACCAAATAAATTTAAAATTGTATGCAAAAAAATAAGGAGATTCCACGTGGAATCTCCTTTAGTTTTGGGTTGATTTTTTTCTAACGGATTATATTCTAATTCCGTTAGTTGTTGTAGTCCTCTTATTTTTCGAGAACTTCTTTTTTGGAGAAGAGGAATAAATCACTCCTTTATCCATTAACTTCTGTCTTATGAACTCGGGTATGCTCAGTATATTTGAAATATACCAGGAGGTCCCTGTTGTCCAATCAACTTCTCCAAAACAACCGAGAATAAAGACTTTGTCATCCTTGACTTGAATGTAAACGGCTCTGTAGGGAATATTTTTTCCTAGCCAGAGCTTTTTTCCAGTTTTTTTGTCCGGGAGATAAATGAAAAATCTTATCTCCGGAGGATCTGTATTCCAGACCTCATGGCGCCCCTCGTTGTAGCGCCAATTGATAAAATCTTTTTTGAATTGTTCAAGCTTCGCCTCTTCATCTTTTTTTTGGAAAAAGGCGACTACTTGCGGGTCTTTCAATAAATCTTCAAGTTTTTTTTGATACCTGTCAAACGCTAAAAGACCTTCGTCTGAAAGATAATCAAAATACTCTTCTCCCTCGGCGATCATCTCGCGGAGAGTTTTGATGGAGTTGAGTTTTTTGTTTAAATCATTTTCCTTGGCGGCTTTTGCTCTTTCTTGAGCCGCTTGTAATTCGGCTAAAAAATCCGCGTCCGAAGAAGAAATAATAGCAGTTGTTTCAACAACTTTGAGTGCTGCTGATGCGTTATTCATGATAAGCCTCTTTCTTTCCCTCGTGTAGGGAAATATAAAATTTAACCTTTTTAAAAAAGGTTGCCCAAATTGGGACTGACTGAATACAAAAAAATAATTTATAGGCAGTCAGTCCCAATTTGAAATAATATGGGTTTTTCAAAAATTAAGCTTTTTATATTATAGCATAGTTTATTTTGTTTGTCAATATAGCGTGTTTAAATAAAAAGAGATACTATGAGAAATATAAGAAATAGAAATATGAAATTTTTAAAATACTTTTATCACTTAACGTTGGCTTTTTTAGGAAGTGTTTATTATAGAAACCCATCAAAAAAATTATTTGTGATTGGAGTTACGGGAACTAAAGGCAAAACCAGCTCGGCGCATTTAATCCAGTATATTTTAAATAGTAGTGGAAAGAAATGCGCCCTACTTTCTTCGGTGAGTGAGGTGTATGGAGAGAAAACTCTCCAAAACACGACAGGCAACACTATGCCGGGAAGATTTTTTATTCAGAGATTTTTAAAAAGAGCGGTTAATAAAAATTGTAAGTATGCGGTGATTGAGGTAACAAGTCAGGGAGTATTACAAAATAGACATAAATTTATAAAATGGGATGGGGCTTGTTTTACAAATTTACACAGGGAACACTTAGAGGCTCATGGAGGTTTTGAAAAATATAGAGAGGCAAAATTAAAGTTTTTTAGATATGTAAAAAATAATAATAAAGAGGCTTTGTTTTTTGTTAATAAAGATGATGAAAATTACGAGTACTTTAAAAATGCTGCGGGTAATAATTTAACTTTATATAGTGGCTTTGAAACTTATTTGGAATCTAGTATGTTGCCAGGAGAAATCAATAAACCTAATATTGCGCTGGCGGAAATTGTTTGTGAATCTCTAGGGGTTGAAAAAGAAATGGTTCAAAAATTAATAACTCACTTTCCCGGAGTAAAGGGTAGAATGGAAATTATTCAAAAAGAACCATTTGCGGTGGTGATTGATTATGCTTACACACCGGAGTCGGTCAAGTTGGCTTATGAGGAACTGCGAAAATTACTGCGAGGAAGTCACGCCAGACTTATTACGGTTTTTGGATCGGCTGGCGGAGGAAGGGATAAATGGAAAAGACCAGCTCTCGGAGAGATAGCCTCAAATTATGCAAATGTAATTATATTAACGAGTGAGGAACCTTATGACGAAAGACCGGAGGATATAATAAAAGATATTAAAGAAGGTATAAAAGAAAAAGATGGTTTAACAATTTATAAAATTACCGATAGAAAAAACGCCATTCAAAAAGCGATAGAGGAGGCACAGGAGGGAGATGTAGTGGCGCTTATGGGAAAGGGAGCCGAACCCTATATACACTTGGAAAATAAAAAAATCCCTTGGAATGAGAAAAAAATTGTGGAAGAAATTTTAAAGGAAATAAGATTAAAAGAGGAGGAATAAAAAACAAAAAAGACTACCTATGGGTAGTCTTTTAATACATATGCATCTTTTATTCTTTTAGAGTTTTTTAAATTAGCCTCTAAATTAATATATAAAATAAAAGAGATTACAATAAATAAAGTGGCGATTATTAAATAAAATCTTAAAGAAAATCCCTCTATGTGTACAGGAATTGATAATATTAAAAGAATTCCACAAAAAGCTAATAAAATTTGCATTAAATGTTTAAGCAATTTTTTTCTCCTTTATATTTTTTATTTCATTATTTGCTATAAAAAAATTTTGAATTAAATCAGATTGCCTTTTTTGATCTTCTGGTTTTAAGGATTGCCCACATTCAGGACATTCATTTAAACCTTTATTATTATAATAACCACAATTACAGTATCTAACTGCTATTGTCATAATCGCCTCCATAAATATATTTTAATGTGCGTATGATTATATAATACAATATTTTTATATTTTTTCAAAGGTGTTTGACGTTAAACAATTTTTGAAATGTCCTTTATTTAAACGCCAAACTGTTTTCTATATGGTACAATTAATATATGAGATTAACTTTTTATGGAGGCGCTCGGTCTGTGACGGGGGCTAA
>Ga0210050_1004523_pt1 | contig 11525 bp, 9 predicted proteins | sample CryGey132114_all_FD_185463 | JGI IMG/M metagenome (GOLD analysis project Ga0210050, IMG submission 185463) | Groundwater microbial communities from aquifer - Crystal Geyser CG22_combo_CG10-13_8/21/14_all (SPAdes) (version 2) | ecosystem: Environmental > Aquatic > Deep subsurface > Groundwater ...
GGGTTTTTACTGCTAAAATTAAGGAAATATAATGATTGAGTTTAACGAAGAAAAACAACTAAAAAAGGTTGGGATTTTAAAAAAAGAGGAGGAAGAAAACTTGGCCAAAACCCTGTCTTCAAAATACTCTGTTGGTTATGTGGACCTTTCCGTGGTGCCAATAAACATTGACGCCTTGCGTGTAATTTCCGAACAAGAAGCGAAGGAGGCCTGGCTTGCGGTATTTGATGTGGTGGACAAAAAAATTGACATAGCCGTCCTTTCTCCCAAAAATCCAAAAACAGAGAGCGCTATAGAGGATCTGAAAACCAAAGGATACATTCCTACAATTTTTATGGTTTCGCACGAAAGCTTGAATAAGGTTTGGGACAGATACAAAGATTTGTCATTTTCTTCAGAAACCCAGGGAGGAGCGTTGGATATTTCTAATGAAGAAATTCTTAATCTTATAAAAAGGGTGGGGAGTATTGATGATATAAAAAAAGAAATTGAAACGGTTTTGAATCAAAAGAAGGCCTATAGAATATCAAAGATATTGGAAATAATAATAGCCGGCGCGCTTTCAACAAACGCATCTGATGTTCATCTGGAACCGGAGGAAGGTTATGTGAGATTAAGATACAGATTGGATGGTTTACTTACGGATATTTTAAAGTTTGATTCGGATACTTACAGACTGATGATTTCTCGCATTAAAATTATTTCCAACCTTAAACTTAACCTCACGGGGGCACAAGACGGAAGATTTTCAATTAAACTGCCGGAAGGTGAGATTGAAGTCAGAACATCGCTTCTCCCAGGAGCATACGGTGAAACGATTGTTCTAAGAATATTAAACCCAAACGCTATTTCCGTTCCGCTTGAAGAACTTGGTATTCACCCGCGTTTGCTTGAGGTGCTTATACGAGAAATTTCACGCCCAAACGGGATGATACTGACAACGGGCCCCACCGGTTCGGGAAAAACAACGACTCTGTACGCATTTCTAAAAAAAATACACTCATCTGATGTAAAAATAATTACAATTGAAAATCCGATAGAATACCATCTGCCCGGAATTGTCCAAACCCAAACGGATCCGGAAAAAAACTACACTTTTTTGGAGGGGTTGCGTTCGGCGTTAAGACAAGACCCGGATGTTTTGATGGTTGGAGAAATTAGAGATTCGGAAACGGCAGAAATCGCGGTCAACGCCGCCTTAACGGGACATTTGGTTTTTTCCACCCTTCATACCAACAATGCGGCCGGGTCATTTCCTCGCTTGATTGATCTTGGTATTAATCCAAAAGTTATAACTTCGGCGGTAAGTATAGCCATCGCTCAAAGACTTTTGCGTCGCCTGTGTCAGCACTGCAAAAAAGAAGTCGCTCTGGAAGAGGGCGACAAAAAATTCATAGAAAAAACATTGTCTGAAATTTCGGACAAATCCTACATTAACGAACTCCGAAGCGATAGGGTTTGGGTTCCGGTGGGGTGTGATAAATGCGGTAAGAGCGGTTACAAAGGGAGGGTTGGTATTTTTGAAGGTATATTAACCGATGAAAATATTGAAAAAGTGGTTACACAAAATCCAAGCGAAAGAGAAATTAGAAACGCCGCAAAAGACCAGAAACTGTTAACTATGGTGCAGGATGGTGTTATAAAAATCCTTCAAGGCATTACTTCAATAGAAGAGCTTGGAAGGGTTGTTGATTTTGAAGAAGGAAATTAGTGTTTACGAGTTTTTGTAGTGATAAAAAACAAAAGTAGACAAGAAGCAAAAGAGATGTCGTGTAAAATTTATCTCTTGCAAGCATTTTTCTTTTGTGAACAATGGTATATAGAGTTGTGGTCAATAAATATGAGCGTCTGAATAAACACAGTTGACACGCCCCGTTCGCAAGAGTTCTTAACATTAAAGCCGTAAATCTCTAAGCAACACTTTTTATAAAAGTACAAAAAGTCCGACAATTCTCACAGGATAGACCCAGCAGAGGACAAGCCAAACCAGGTCGTCCTTGAAGAAAGTCTGATTAGGCCAGAGACCTTGTTGCTTAGAGATTTATGGTTTCAATGAAAAAAATTAAAAACTCTTTTTTACTTATCTTAAGTCACTAGCAGTCTAGCATATAAAACTTTTTATGTCAAGTAAAAAAATAGAGCCATTGGAAGCGGTCTCTGACATCAAATTTTTAGACCAAACTCTGAGACCGTCACGCTGGAACGAATACATAGGTCAAAAAAACATAAAAGAGAACTTGCGAATACTTCTCTCCGCCGCAAAGGAAAGGAGTCATCCGCCAGAGCACATACTTTTTTACGGGCCTCCGGGTCTTGGCAAAACAACCCTTGCGCATTTAATTGCCAAAGAAACGGGGTCTCAAATGAAAATCACTTCCGGCCCGGCCATTGAGAGAGTTGGTGATTTGGCGTCAATTATTACAAATCTTTCTCCCGGTGACATTTTGTTTATTGATGAGATACATCGTCTTAACAAAACCATTGAGGAAGTTCTATACCCGGCAATGGAATCCGGAACTTTGGATATTATCATTGGAAAGGGCCCTTCGGCAAGAACTCTTCAGCTGGATTTGCCCCCTTTTACTTTAATAGCGGCAACAACAAAAATCGCCCTCATATCTTCGCCGTTGCGTTCCAGGTTTTCTGGCGGAATTTTTAGACTAGATTTCTATACTGAAGGTGAGATTGGGGAAATTCTTTCTCGTTCATCTAAAATTCTTGAAGTTCCGATAAACAAAGACGCTATAGAAGAAATATCAAAAAGAAGCCGTTTTACTCCCAGAACCGCCAATTATCTTCTCAAAAGGTCTCGAGATTTTGCTCAAGTACACAAAAGAAAATTGGACAAAAAAACCGTGGAGGAAGCATTAACCCTTCTCGGAATTGATAAGGAGGGTCTTTCCCATTCTGATAGGCAAATTCTTGAAACCCTGATACACAAATTCGCGGGCGGACCTGTTGGACTAAACACCTTGGCGGCCGCACTCTCGGAAGAAGAGGCGACGATAGAAGAGTTCAATGAGCCGTATTTGATTCAAATCGGTTTTTTGGAAAGAACACCACGAGGTCGCACGGTTACGCGGTTGGGATATAAACATTCCGGCGTTAATGCCAAGAAAACAAACCCTCAGGAAAAGTTGCTGTAAAAAGCGGGATTAGGTTAATAAAAAATATTATGTCCGGTCATAACAAGTGGTCAAAAATAAAAAGACAGAAAGAGAAAACTGACGCTCAAAAGAGCAAAATTTTTGGCAAGCTGGTCAGAATGATATCCGTGGAAGCGAAAAAAAGCTCCGGCAACATTGACTCTCCCGCATTAAGGTCCGCCATTGAAAAAGCTCGCAGTATGAATGTGCCAAACGACAGCATAGACAGAGCCATAAAGAAAGCGGGCGACGGAACGGACAATATGGAAAAAATAGTTTATGAAGCTTACGGGCCCGGCGGTGTTGCAATTATAATTGAAGCCCTGACCTCAAACCGCAACAAAGCTGCACAGGAAATTAAACACATTCTATCAAAACACGACCTGTCTTTAGCAACTATGGGTTCTGCTACATGGGCATTTGAAAATACCTCGGATGGTTGGCAAGCTAAAACATCAATTGATATTTCCGAAAATGATACGAATATTTTAGAAAACCTGATTGATGAGCTAGAAGAAAATGACGAGGTTCAAGAAGTGTTTACAAACGCGCTGTGACAGAAAAATCAAAACACAAAAAAACCTATCATCGTATTCTGGGAATTGACCCGGGATATGAACGAGTTGGTTTAGCGGTTTTGGAAAAGGATGACTCGGGGAAAGAGGTGGTTTTATTTTCTGAATGTTTTAAAACAAAAAAAGATTTTTCTCATGGGGATAGGTTGGCCAAAATCGGAGCGGAAATGCGTAGGGTTATTGATGAATTCAAACCAAGTGCTGTTTCTATAGAAAAGTTATTCTTTAACACAAATCAGAAAACGGCTTTTTTGGTATCAGAGGCCCGTGGAGTCATTTTGTATGAAGCGTCTCTCTGTAACATCAAAATATTTGAATTTACCCCCTTAGAAATAAAGGTCGCGGTAACCGGATATGGCAGAGCCGACAAAAGACAGGTTATAAAAATGGTGAACGCGCTGGTGCCAATGAATAAAAGGGGGATGGAAGATGATGAATATGACGCCATTGCGACCGCTATTACTTGTATGGCGGTCTCAAAATGATTGGGTTAATTATCCACAGAGGGGACTATGCGTCCTTGCAAAAAGAAATGTATCTGATACAAATATAAAATCCCAAAATCGCACAAGAGCGCAAGGGGTGTTATAAATAAGACATTATAATAAAAATGGAAAGAGACGAGATAACTAACGATGATTTGGATCCGAGAGAAGATGATGATGAAATTTTAGCTGGTGAGGAAGAGGATGTAGATGATGATGAGGAAGAGGATGTAGATGATGATAGTTTATAAATAACAAAACACCCCGCACGGGGTGTTTTGTTATTCTATTATAATCTTCACAAAGCGTTTTTTTCCTATTCTCAATGTGCCGCCTGAATCAACCACCCTGTTATAGTCTCCGATTATTTCGCCAGACTCAAGAAATTCTATCGCTTTGCCGTCTAGCAGTCTTTTAAATTCGTTCTTTGAGGCGACAACCCCACCGTTTACCAAAGCATCAACAAGAGTGGTTCCTGTTTTTGTTTTTATTTCTTTTGTGTTGTCCGGAATTTCTTTTTTACTGAATGTTTTTATGAAATTTTTTTCTGCGTCAGTGGCGAGTTTTTTGCCGTGATAAATTTCGACAATTTCTCTGGCTAATCGTTTTTTTATATTCATGGGATTTTCTTTTCCTTTTTTTAGAACATCTTCCAGTTTTTTTATTTCAACCAGCGGGGAGTAGGTACACAGGGTAAAGTAATTTACAATTGATGTGTCTGGTATGGACATTACCTTTCCGTACATATCATCAGGACTGTCTGTTATGGCAATGTAATTATTTAAGCTTTTACTCATTTTCTCCTTTCCATCCAATCCCTCTAAAATATCAAAAGACAATACCGCTTGTGGTTTTTGTTTGGACAAACGCATTATGTCGCGACCGATGAGCATATTGAAGGTTTGGTCTGTGCCGCCCACCTCAAGGTCGCACGCTCCGTAAACTCTTTCCAGAATCGAAGAGTCCAACCCCTGCAAAATGGGGTATATCATTTCGTGCATATATAATTCTTCTCCCGCCCTTATTCTCTCTTGGAACATATCTCTATTAATAAGACGGGAATGTGTTATAAACCGTAGAGTACTGATGAATGTTCTTGGTGTTACATCGTGGATTTGGTTTTTGTTGAGGTGTGTTTTTTGCATTCTTGTGCTGTCATAAACGGCCGTTTTGGCGAAAAAAGAGTTGGGTGCGAATGTTACACTCGCTTTGGTCATGTTGTCTGTGTAAGTAACGGGCGTTGAAACCAAAAGGTCGGATATGCTCAAAAACCAGTCGGAGTTCCTTATCCAAGAAAAAACATCCGGCGTTGTTTTGAGAATTTTACCGACCTGGTCAAGATACGTTTTCATATTAAACTCTATTTCCTTTTGACTAATTTCCGGCCTTACTTTACTGTTACCGGTCGGGTCGCCTATAAGCGACGTAAAGTCACCTATCAGAAAAACCACCTTGCATCCCATGTCCTGAAACTGTCTTAGTTTGCGCAAAATTACCGCGTGACCAATGTGAATGTCTGGCCGCGTGGGATCCACCCCAAACTTGATTACTACCGCCTTGGGGTTCGTTTCCAGTTTTTTTTGAAATTCCCCTTCCGGGTCTATAAACTCCCTTATTCCTCTTTTTAAGAGGTCGGGTGAGTTTGTATCAATTTTGTTATTAATCTCGCTTTTCATAAGACCAATCTATCACATTTTATATACTTGAGAAAATTAAAAACCCCTTGTGCTATTATATGAACCTGTATGGAACACAAACCCTTTAAAATCGCAAGACAAAGAAAAAGAAAGAGAGGGAACCTTATAATGCTCGGTTTAGCGATATCGCTTTTTGTTGGGGGCGGTTTTTTTGTGTGGGCTTCCACATTACAAATTCCGGATTTAAACTCTTTTGGACAAAGGAGGGTGTTTGAATCTACAAAAATCTATGACAGGACCGGCGAAATTCTTCTTTACGATGTAAACCAGGACATAAAACGCACGTCCATTCCTTTTGAAAACATATCAAGAAATGTAAAAAACGCCGCAATAGCCATAGAAGACAAAGGATTCTACTCACACGGCGGTGTTGAATTAAAGTCTCTAATCCGCGCCGTTTTGGTCAACACAAGTTCGTTAGAGTTTAGCCAGGGCGGTTCAACCATAACCCAACAGGTTGTTAAAAACTCCCTGCTTACAAATGAAAAAAAAATATCAAGAAAAATAAAGGAGTGGGTTTTGGCTATAAAACTTGAGGGGGTTTTGACAAAAGATCAAATCCTTGCCACCTACCTAAATGAAATCCCTTATGGTGGCGCGGTTTACGGAATAGAGGAGGCGAGTAAAACGTTTTTTGGAAAGACGGCAACAGAGCTCACTTTAGCCGAGTCTGCATACCTCGCCTCTCTGCCAAAAGCTCCAACATTTTATTCGCCATACGGAGTCAACAGAGACGCTCTTGAAAACAGAAAGAATCTCGTTCTCAAAGAAATGTTAAATAATGGTTTTATTACGGATAAAGAATATCAGACCGCGTTAAAGGAGGTTGTTTCGTTCAAACCAAGAGAGGTTTCTGGTATCAAGGCCCCGCATTTTGTTTTTTTTGTTTTAGATTATTTAGAAAAAAAATATGGAGTGGATATGATTCAGACCGGAGGGTTGCAGGTCAAGACCACTTTGGATTATGGTTTGGAGCAAAAAGGTGAGGAGATCGCCCGAAAAAACGCTTTGACAAATAAAGATAAATTTAATGCGGAGAACGCGGCCTTTACGGCAATTGATCCCAAAACGGGACAAATTTTGGTTATGGTTGGCTCTAGAGATTATTTTGATAAAGAAATTGACGGAAACTTCAACATAGCAACTTCTCCCAATCGCCAGCCCGGTTCTACATTTAAACCTTTCGTTTATTCTCAAGCTTTTATAAAAGGATATACTCCAGAAACCGTCCTTTTTGATGTTAGAACTCAATTTTCAACCAACTGCGCGGCAGACAACTTAACAAGTGAAAACGGGTGCTATTCTCCAAACAATTATGATTTAAATTTTCACGGACCGATTACTTTTCGTGACGCTCTGGCGCAATCTGTAAACATTCCGTCGGTTAAGGTTATGTATCTTGCCGGAATTGGAGATTCTTTGAGCTTGGCAAGAAATATGGGGATAACCACGCTAAAAAATTCAAATCAGTATGGCCTAACCTTGGTTTTGGGTGGTGGAGAAGTTTCTCTTTTGGAAATGACGAGTGCTTATGGGATATTTGCCAATCAGGGTGTAAAAAACTCGTACGCGGCGGTGCTTGAGGTTGTTGATAAAAATGGAAAAATTTTGGAAAGTTACAAAAACAATCCGACACAAGTACTGGACAGAGAGGTTGCTGGAAAAATTTCCGATATTCTTTCGGACAATGTCGCTAGAGCTCCCGCCTTTGGTCAAAGTTCTCAACTTTATTTTCCAAACAGAGATGTCGCGGTTAAAACAGGGACCACTAATGATTTTAGAGACGCCTGGATAATCGGATACACGCCCAGTTTGGTCCTTGGGGCTTGGGCGGGGAACAACGACAACTCCCCGATGGAAAAAAAAGTGGCGGGTTTTATTGTGGCACCAATGTGGAGAGAGTTTATGGACGAAATTTTAACAACACTGCCGGACGAAAAACTCCCCCACCCTCAAAAAGAAGACTCTTTTGATTTGAAGCCACGATTACGTGGCAAGTGGCAAGGAGGAGCTTCGGTTTTTATTGATAATGTTTCTGGCAAGATAGCTACCGAGCACACACCGAAAGAAACTGTTTCCGAATTTTTGAGTGGTGGGGTACATTCAATTCTGTTTTGGGTAGACAAAAACAACCCTAGGGGGCCGGTTCCATCAAACCCTGAAAATGACCCGCAGTTTTTTCTTTGGGAAGAAGGGGTGGCGCGTTGGCGAAGTCAGACTTCCTATACTCCGACCCCACCCCCAACATTACCGACAGAGTTTGATGATGTTCATGTACCAGGAAACTTTCCGCAAGTAAGAATAATTTCTTCCAATGCCGGTTTGGGTGCTTCCAGAAACGCACCCGTCTCCATATCCATCTCCATTCAATCAAAATACCCCATAAACAAGGTGGAGTACTTCGTAAACGGGGGTTTGGTTGGAGAATCTCAAAACCCGCTCGTTCCTTTTGTTCTTTCCACAGAAGATATTTCTACTTTGCCAGACAACAACTCTCTAAGGGTTGTTGTTACTGATTCTATTTTTAATAGAGGTGAATCAACCACAAACCTTTCTCTGTCCAACTAGCGGATATCTGTTATTTTCCCCTCACCAAACCTTTCAGAAAAAGAGGAGAGGATTTCTGCTTTGTTTACAAATATTTCTGATTTGGGAATTGGGTCGCTCTTTATGAAAGCTGTTTTGTTTTTTATATCTATATCTTTGTTCTCAACAAAAACTCCTGTCTTTTCTTTTATGATATTTTTCAAAACTTCTTTTGGAAGTTCTGTTAAAAATATTTTATCTCTTATTTTTTTAAAAAGGGAAGAAATTTGCTCCATTATTTGTTCATTGGCATAACCAAATAAAGAAACGAGCTATCCGAAACTCCTTTTATTATGAGGGGTTGGCTTGCTCCACCAAAAGAAAAGATTACGGAATCAGAATCAATGGATTGAAAACTATCAACGATGTATTTGTAGTTAAAGTTTATGTTTGTCTCTTCTCCTTTTAAAACAGCTTCTAGTTTGTTGGAGTTTTCTCCTATGTTTGCATTTTTTGTTTTTATTTCAAAAAAATTTTTTTTAGGACTGATATTCAGTGAGATTTGATTAAATTGGTCAGAAAAAATATTGGCTATTTTAAGAGCTTGTATGAGGTCTTGTTTTAGTGTTATGACTTCGGTTTTTGTTTCTTTTGGTATAACTTGTTTGTAGTCTGGAAAATTTCCTTCTATGGTTCTTGAAACGAGGTAGACTCCGTTATATAAAAAAGCTATTTGTGAGTGATCAATTCTTATTGAAATCTCTTTTTCTGAAGATTCTAAAACACGAATTATTTCGGAAACATTTTTAAAGGGTATTAGTGTTGGTGGAATTTCCAATTTTCTTTTTGTATAGACCTTTTTTTCGGCGAGGCGAAATGAGTCAGTAGCAGCAAAAACCAAATCTTCCCCGTCAGAAAAAACCAAAACACTTGATAATTCCGGTTTTATACCCACTGTGGCGGCAGCATACCAAACAGATTTAAATCCATTGAGAATGTCTTGTGATTTAACACTGATTTCTTTTTCTCCCGAAAGTTTTGGTAGGGAAGGAAAGTCATCACTAACCACCGCTTTAACGAGAGATGTTGTGTTTTTTGATGATATGCGAAGATTTCCTTTATCTTCCTCCAAAATTATATTTGTGTCTCCTTGTATATTGGATAGAAGTCCTAAAAAGACGCCCCCCGGGACAGCGACCGTCCCTGGTTCTTTTACCTTAACCGGTATGTTTATTTCAATACCAATATCAAGGTTTGTTGATTTTATTATTAAATTATTATTTTCAGCTACAAAAAGAATACAACCAAGAACAGGCAGTGACATATTTTTACTGGTTATTTTTTCCGCTTTTGAAATAGCACTTATTAGTTTTTCTTTTGTACACTCTAGTTTCATTTCTTTATATAAATATTTATTACTCTTATTAAGGTTGTGGATATGTGAACAACAACGATTAGAACAACAACCGTCTTAATAAAACAACCTTTTGTTTTTCTAAAAACATGTTGATAATTTGTGATGGTTGGGAATAATTTTTATTAAAAACACCAAACAACCTCCCACATCCCCTTTTTATTAACACTGTTTTCATTTTTATTTTATACATTTCCACAACTTCTACACAATGAGAGACCTTAGTTGTCCTATCTCTTGATTGAGGACGGCGTCGTTAAGCAGACAACCTTTTATTTTTTCACAAGAGTGTATGACTGTTGTGTGGTCTCTTCCTCCCAACTTTTGTCCAATGGACGGATAAGAAATGCTAAAGTCTTCCCTTAAAATATACATAGCCACTTGCCTAGGTTTGATAATTTCTTTTCTTCTGGTTTTTTCATATATATTTTCTTCGGGAATTTGATAAAAATCAGCCACAATTTTTACCACCTCTTTTACGGAAATAGCTCGCTTTGGTTTTGCGTTTGTCTTAACAAAACTTTTTATTTCATGAAGAGCGAGCTCCCTCCCTTTTAGTTGCGACTGACAAACAATGGAGTTAACAACCCCCTCCAAATCCCTTATGTTACCGTTTATGACATGAGCCAAATAGTCCAAGGTCTCTTGGGATAGAAAAATTTCACACAAACGCGCCTTATTTTGGAGAATTGCCGCCCTTGATTCGTGGTCTGGAGCTTGAATATCAACGGTCATACCAGCCGCAAAACGCGACTTTAAACGGTCTTCCAAACCAAGGATGAAGTTCGGGTGCTTGTCGGAAGTAAATACCACCTGTTTGTTGTTGTCATAAAGGGTGTTGAATAAATGAAAGAGCTCTTCCTGAGTTTTCTCTTTGTTTGAGAAAAACTGCATATCGTCCATAATTAAAACATCATATTTTCTATACCGCTCCTTAACTTGATTTATTTTTCCGGTTTGAATGGCGCTTGTTATATCAGACGCAAAACGCTCCGATGTAACATAAAGGACTTTTTTGTTTTTGTCCGCCGATTTCATGGCGTTGCCAACAGACTGAACAAGGTGGGTTTTTCCATAACCTGTATTCCCATAAATAAAAAGTGGGTTGTACATAATGCCTGGTTTTTTTATCACAGCTTGTGATGCCGCGTGAGCAAGCTCGTTAAATGGCCCAACAACAAAATTTTCAAATGTATAACGAGGGTTCAGGTTATCTTCTCTGTTGACATAGTGGTCTTGCAGAGGAAGCTCTCTGGTTGGAATCAAAACAGACCCTTTTTGTTTTGATGATTCTTTCAAACGGCCGTCGTCCTTGGAAATCACATACTCAACAGAATGGATTGAGCTCACGATGCCACGCAAGTATTTCAAAATGGGATTGTGATACTTATTCAAAAGCCACTCCTTAACAAAAGCATTTGGTACGCTTAGGTAAACCACACCGTCCTCAAATTTGTTTATATAGGTATCCTTAAACCAAGTGTTGAAACTAGCCTTAGACACGGTCAGCTCTATTTCCACCAATACCCCCTCCCAAAGCTGTTTGTTGTCCATAATTAGTTCCATATTTCTGTAGTAGTGTAGTATATACCTTGTGAGGCAATACGGAAACCAAACGAAAAACTGAATATATGTTAACAACCTGTTGATATGTTGTGCAAATAAAAAATTAGAAATTTTAT
>Ga0210050_1004530_pt1 | contig 11513 bp, 7 predicted proteins | sample CryGey132114_all_FD_185463 | JGI IMG/M metagenome (GOLD analysis project Ga0210050, IMG submission 185463) | Groundwater microbial communities from aquifer - Crystal Geyser CG22_combo_CG10-13_8/21/14_all (SPAdes) (version 2) | ecosystem: Environmental > Aquatic > Deep subsurface > Groundwater ...
CGTAGGTTCATACCCAAAAGAACACCGTTAACTGGTGTATCCAAACAAAAGATTGAGTACATCGAATGGTGGCTAAACAATCGTCCGATGAAGTGTTTGGGGTACATGACACCCCATGAGAAAATGGAACAACTGAAAATTAAGCTTACATCAGCTTAATTGCCAAGTGTTGCACTTCCACGTTGAATGTACATCCACTCACCAAAATATTGTATTTAACCTATAAGTATGATATAAATCGCCTTCAAGTATTGTAAGAACATTTCCAATTCATATTTTTTCATTCATTCAGAAAGGATTTGTCATGTCAAAACCCCAAACATGGGGTGATTTGCTCCTGGAGTATTACACACTTGCCAAAGCAATTGAAGATGTACGGCCAAGGGGCAATAATTCACCTGTTTCTCAACAAATTGCTGTGCTTCTTTCAACTGCAGAAGAAGTTTTCTCTTCGGAAACTGCAAACTTTATTGTAGCTAGCAGATGTTTTGAAGAGCTGTATATTGAGTGGCACCGCACGTTAGCCAAATGGCAACACGAGCAGTTGTTACTTTCAGCTGCAACGCTCAACTCAACTCTGCAGTATTTGAGTGGTAAAGTACCCGTTGATATAAAAGACCGAGTGAGGGCACTACAAAACCGTATCGAGAGTGCTCTTACCCTTGTGGTAACAGATGACAGACGTATGCAATATCAGTACACCATAACTGGTATTTACCGTGATGTACGAAAAGTGATTGCACAGTTTCCCGAGATGTCAGAGTCTTCAGCAGTCTTAACGGTGAAAATTGATCCATGGCAAGAAAATATTACTGCTCATGAACTTTCGTGCACCTTTGCACAACTCGAGGCATCTGTTTGGCCACGAAAACTTAATAAAGGGGCACTTTCTCGTAAGCTGACAGATTGCAGGTCAGCGGTAGAAAAGTTGAGTATCATGGATCATCGTACCTTCACTGCACACGAGTATAGTCTGATGCTCTCCGCAGTCGCCAAGAAGATTGAGGCTTTATCAAAGTTAATGGCCGGAACAATCGCTGAGCATCTAAACAATGTCACAATTCCCGGGCAGTGGGCAGTAATTGAACGCCTATCAGATGAGATCAATCTACACAAGTACTGGCTGCAAGATGAACATTTTGCAACCAATTACGGTAAGGTGCTTACACTAAAGCAAGAGCTTAAGCAAATTAAGAGTGCAGACTGGATGCGACTGGTTGAGAAAACCAGTTGTTTACAGGATGCTATTAATCTACTCCAGAACAAGGTTCAAGGATTTCTCGAAAGAGGAATGCCACTGGATCAAGTGCTGAATGGGGCAGCAGACAAAGCCCGTAAGGCTGGGTTTTATAGACTTACCGATTTTATTGGGCTTTCAAACGATGCGCTGTTTGAGCGCGGTTTGAATGTGGATGACGTAGACGAAATCCGCAAACACATTCCGGCACCCTTGCCGGTCCAGCTTCCGCTGCTTGCATAGGTAACGTAGATTGCTGTTAGGACGGAACAAGTTAATCACATATTCAAAGCGAGATGGGCCATATGGCCCATCTCGCTTTTCATTTACTATAGGCTTAAACCCATAGTTGACAAACACGTATCTAGTGCGTATAATACTGGCTAGTATTTTTTATTCAACTAAAAAGTCACTCATAAGGAGAGAACTTTGACAATAAAATAATTTGAATTTTTCCACCTCGAAATCTTGTCGGGAAAAAGGATCCCACTTAAGGATACCGCCCGTAAAGACAAGATCCCTCGGGACGTTCTTAGCTATATAAAGCTAAGAGAAAAGAAAATGCGTATATTGCGCAAATTCTAGGGAAGGGATGCGTCCTTCTCGACCTGCGTAGAAATGTGACAACGTTTACTTAAAGCCTAAAATTTGACTTTGGTAATCGTAGGGCTATATTGGCCCGTCACATTTCTACGTATCCTACATCCCTGGTCACCGGCGCGCTTCGTGGCACGCCATTTATCACTTATCCGGCCGGCCAATCGCCGTCGGTGACCAGTACTACTTCATCGTTTCTAGAATTTGAGTCCAGAAAAGGAGCCCAAATGATGAAACTGAGTATGTAGACCAGGCGTCAGAAAGGAGGGGGCGGTACCGGAAGGTATCGATAAACGGCTCTTATGGATCTACCTAAGCCGCTTCCTTCTCCATGGTTGGTTGTGCCTCTACCCCAATAGAGACACATTTAGTCCGAAAGGACACAACCCTGAACGACCTGATCCGGTTAAGAAAAAACAAACTTCGCAAAGATTTATGTACAGCTAACAATCGCGAGTTTGGCCTCTTACAAAGAGGAGTAGGGAACCGGACCTGCACAAGAATTGATTGACCTCAATGCCTGGCGAACACTCGTTCGCAACACGAGCTGAGCGGCGCCGAGGGTTCACGTTGAACCCACATAGGCCCCGCTGGCCCCATCGATGGGCATTGAGGGGAAAGGGGAGTTCCATCCAGTGGCACGCGGCGGATCAAACCGCCATTAGCGTTGCTATAACCCGCCACTATCTGTGTGGCAAACGCGATGGAACTGGAACTCCATAAAGATTAACGAATCAGAGCGTTCGGCACTTCGAGCGCTTGCAGGAGGTATAAACTTCCTCGATTCGGCCACTGGCCGGACGCTCTGATTCAATCAACGGTGGATCTTTGGGAGATCTGCCACAACCTGGCCCAAAATCGCCACCGTCCAAAGGGGACACCGATTATGCCATTCGAATAATTCCAGCCCCTAACTGAGGGGCGAGGGACCAGGTCCCTACACTAATAAACTAAACCTGGTGAGTGAGAAAAGTGTTCGCATTTTTTATCACAAAAGTGGCTCTTCTTGCCACGCACAACCGAAAAAATAACCTGAAGAGGCCTCGGCAACCTCTTGGACTACTGACCCTGGCGCACCAACGTGTGTGCCGGGGTCTTTTTTTATTCCCAGGTCAATACTATCAGCCTTTACACATTAAATATGTCATGTTATAATATACTCTAGCACCTTTTTTATTCAAATTGTTTCAAAAAAGGAGGGGTCTATGACCCACTACAAGCAGGGACCCGGGTGCTTCGCAACCCTGGTTATAGGATTCGTGACCGTCGGGGCACTTTTTGCCCTGACGGTCATGGCCTTTGCCGGAAACGCCCTCGTTTCCGGCATGTGATTTTGAAATGTCTGCCGGAAGTGTTGGCAGACTTGAATCACGGTAGGACAAAGGAGAGGATGGCACACAAGCCACCTCTCCTTTTTTTGTTTCTATTCCCAAAATACAATCTCTATGGGATATTATACTTTGATGATTATTATTAACACCCATACATCTCAAATTCTATACACAGACCCACCGAATAATTTTGTAATTATTATTGTTAACAACCCGGCTTGATAGTAAAAACGAACAATATATAAACCTTTTTTTATTGACTTTTGGACACATCCATGATATATACATAGCCAGAAATAGAACCTTGAACAATTTGACACTACGGGACAAACACGGGGTCAATTAAACTCATTAATCACAATAACAATTGTCAATGATTTTTATTGTCCCATTGTTTTAAAACCTTCAACTTTTGGAAAGGATTTCGCACATAAGGAGGTGCACTTTGAATAAACCAATCGTAAGATCTGTTTTCGCAATACTTATCGTCAGTGCCGTAACCCTGTTGTTGGGTACTACATCCTTCGCCCAACAGGATGGTTGTTGGAATACCAACAATCTGGCATGGTACCCAACAGGCACCGTCGTGCCAAGCGGCAGTAGGTGTCTAGGTAATAACACCTGGCAGCACCCAAGTGGTGTCGGAACGTTCGCAGGTGGGAGTGGTGGTCAGGTACAAACAGCGCCTGCTGTGCAATACCAACCACCTCCACAGCCACAGATTGTGTACGTTGCAGATCCCAATGCTCAGGCAATTGCTGCACAAGCCCAGGCCGATAAAGAACGCCTTGCTGCAGAACTTGCTGTCGCACAATCGCAACTGGCCGCAAGTTTAGCTGCCAATCGCGATCCCAATCCACTGATAACGGTTGGGGGTGAAAGGGAATCAGCAAGCAATATGATTCCTGAACAACGAGCCAAACAGCCTGCGGGCACCATGGATCTCAACCAGGTCGAACTGGGCACTTTGCCCAAACCGAATTGGATTGGTCTCATTGGAATACTAATGCTGACCGTTGCAGTCACAGTCCTGATAGTAAGGCAGTTCGGTGGCCGAAATCGTGGAACAATCGAACTCTTGGAAGAAGATGACGAAACCGATTTTCAGCCTGCTCCCACAGTCTGAGTCGACAACCAAAGTTCGGAAGGAGAGTTATTTACTCTCCTTCCGGCCTAGTTTATGGTTTTTATAACTATATTAATTAGAAACCATAAACTAGGAAATACGTTGCTCATTAAAAACTGAGAACCGTACAAAAATAGTGTTTCTATGCATAGTGTCATAGATCATTAGTCGAACTTGATTCTGGTTAAATAGAATTGTTAACAAGACTCAATGTCGGCCTTTGATTTATACATTTTTTCTCTACGTCTACTTACGTATGACGTAACATTCTAAAGTAAAGGAGAATACGTATGCAAGACAACAAATTAGGACCTGCCCTGATCCTCTGTTTAGGGGGAACGGGCAAAGGAGCACATTTTCGAACGACAAGGTTGTTACGCGCCGCAGGACTAAATGCCAAATCTGGTGCTGTCCGAACAATTTTGCTGGACATCCCAGTAGCTCAAGGCGTTGATGTCACCAATATCACCTTCCAGGGTGCACCCTATGGAGATGCTGTTGCAGCATCCCGGAGTGCACAGGCTGGATACCTGTCTGGTTATGAGTGGCTCAGCAAACAGCCAACGCCAACAACGTCAGTATCTCAATTGACCCAGGGTGCCGGTATGAACACTCATGCCGGTCGCTTTAGCTTGATGTTTAACATCGAACGGGTTATGCGAGAAATCGACAAAGCCCTCGCCGAACTATTGGTGATGGATCGCATTGACGAAGGACTTTCGGTCATCATCTGCAGTAGTCTGGCGGGTGGGGCGGGAAGTAGCATGGTGTGGGACGTGGCTTTGCTCGTCAAACACCTGGTCACACAGCAGAATCGCAGTCTGATGCTTAACACCAGTATCTTTGGTGTTCTGCTTGGACCGGCTGCTTTTCTGCCGGTAACCAGGCTTCAGATGGAACTCAAAAGGAATACTGGTGCCAGCGCAGTCACTCTGGATGCACTCATGGGTGGGCGCCTTGCAGGACGCACGATGAAGTATGCTCAACAGGGGACTACGTTAGCCCAGGTTGACTTGAGCAGCTCGCCGTTCACCTCGCTCTTTTTGGTCGACGTTACCCGTGACCGAGAAAGTAGCGTAGGGGGCCCCGAAACTGGGGGCGCAATCGTTGGTGACATCGCTTTTTTGCTTTGCCACCGAGTGGTTCGGCAAAAGATCGCCGAGATGCAGTACAACGTTGAGATGCAGCGTGGAGGAGCCGGTATTATTACCATCGGCTACGACATGCTGCTCACACTCAACGAAACAGTGAAGCTGTGGCTGACTCACAAATTGGCCGCTGACCTTTCCCGGTCTACAATTGAACCTGCATTCAACGCTGTTGATTGGTTGGAACGGGTGTATGCAAAAGGCATGAACACTCTGCCTGATGCCATGCCCCGTACCCGCATCCGCGACGTTAAAAGCATCCGCCAGATCCTGGACGTGTCGTTCGACCGAAAAGAAGTGCCTCAGCTTCTGCGCAAAACCCTTTTCGGCTCAACGGAATATCAAGGCCTTGTGGGTCGGATGTTTGAGTCTGCATCTGACGTGATCCGTCTCTCCTGCACGGAAATTCTGCAGCTTAACGCAACCCTTGTTGCAGAAATCGCACGCAGCAAATCACCCGCAGAACTGAGAAACTGGTACAAGGTTGTTGAAAGTCTTTGGAGCATGGTCAAACAGGCAATAGCTTCAATCTCCCATCAACGTCAGCAGCAACTTCTACAACGAGATCGTCAAGACTCCAAGCTTCCCCCCCAGACATCCTGGGAAAAATATCAGGGTGACATCCTGGATGAGTATGCGTCTCGTCGAATGGTACTAAGTTCCAGTGTTCTTGACGCTGCGAATGCATATGTTGCAGCAGTTCAACGAGACTTGACTCGCCGGGTCGAAGACAAAGTTTACAACGACATTGTTCAGGCCCTGGGACAGTTGGCAGAACATCTCGCTGAAACTGCCAAGATGGTTCGACAACAGACAGCTACTCTGGACTCACTATCTCGCAAGTTTGCAGAAGAAGCAGCAGGGATCATGACCGAAATGATCACCATCGACCAGGCAGTACCTTTAACCCATGTTATTGGTTTACCTCAGCTGGGCACAACATATGCACAATCACAGGCCGCCCTGGTGGCACACGCCCTAGCAAATCTTGATGGCTTTACGCCTCAAGAGATCTACCAATGTGCTGTTGAAGCCATTGGTCAGGTTGGCCCTGAGTTGCCGAGTGCCTATGTGAACGGCACGCGCCCAACGAGGTTATGGGCAACAACGCCTCGTGCCCAGCAGACACAAACCTTTCCGTTTAATCTGCGAGTCAACCCTCGTGGGACAACTGCGGCAAAGGACGAAGGTATCATGGATATCGATGGTGGTGGAGATTTTGCAGTCGCCATTAACTTGTCCATGGGTCACAACCTTGGCGACCTCTCTGGTCTTGAGGAAGCCATGTCGATTGCGAAGGGAACGCTGCATCCGTTCATGGAACATGCACAGATGCAGCAGTAAGTACGTACGGTTTTCAGAAGTGGAGAGGAGGTGACTAATAATCACCTCTTCTCCACATTTTTATTGATCTTAATTTTTTGAGCTCAGTAAAAATGTAAGTACATTAAAAATACAGTCAGCAATAAAAGTTGGGAGGCACCGTGAAGAATTCATATAAACATGAATGAATTCTTCGACGTGCTTTCCAACTGTTTTTCAAAAATATATTTGGTTCATGAAAGGAGCCTTGTATGCCCAATCTTTTGAGAGTAAATAGTCGTCGAATTACAATTGCAGTTCTCACCCTGGGTGTTTGCCTAGCGATGTTGTTGGTGAACGATGGACCCTTGGCCATTGCCTTGGCACTGGTGAGTGCCACTGGCTGGGGATTCCTTCGCTACTGGTCTTACCTTCAAGACCAACCACAAGCGACGTCGCTCGAAATTGACCTCGACAATGACCTCGACGGTGATGGTCTGGATCTTGATCTTAATGAAGAAAACGTTGATCATGTCCAGCGTCTTCAGGATGAACTGCTCCAAATTCGCCTGGAAAACCAACCCCTCTGGCGGCAACTGATCCCAGTTGTGATTCCTGAAATCGTGACTGTCGTCGCGATTATCTTGATAACTCTGGGAACATTCCAGGCTGCAATCCGGCTCCCTGAACCAATGGGGCCAGTAGCAATGAGGTTGGCTGCTTGGCCACATCAGCGTGCAGAGTTGTATAACGATTTGCAAGCCTCATACAACGAAGGGCGCTACACCGATACATTTGCCCTTGTTGAGAGCGCAAGCAAAAATGGCTTGATTGACAACACTGCAAAATTGGGCTGGATTATGGCACTAACCTATACACCAGCCAACAATCTACCAGAGGCCATCGTGACTGGATACTGTCATTCTGATGGCGGCGCCACAACCGTGACACTCAGTATTACAGCGGGTGTCATTCAAAAAGGCGAGGCCATCTTTGACTGTGGTTCAAGTGAACCAACGGAGATTCCTGATGGCAGTTCAGCCCAAATTATTGCCACCGGAATTGACAATGCTACTGGCTGGAACATGGCCATGGTAAGCGTTGTCAACAGTACTGGTGGTCCAGTGAATGGACTGGAGAAAGCCAACTTCATGGTACTCGCAGGCAACCAGGCCCAAGAGTTTACTTTCTCAACCAAGGCATCGAATGACCCGTTTTGGGCAAACACTTATGAAATTAGCTGGTTCGGTGACCAAGAAATCACCATCCTGTTGATCGATGGGAAGGGAACCCCGATGGTGACAACCATTGCCAAGGGGTTTGCCACTACACGTTAAGATATTGCTGACTGTTTTTCATGTTCTCTCTCCCTCGAAAGAGGGAGAGAGAACCACCTGTCTTTTTTGTTTTTAATAGCATACCTATTGAAACCAATAAAGAATCTTCAAGCAATAATTGAAGATGGTTGAACATTAACAAACCAATACACGTTAGGATCGGGAGGCGCCTTAACTTCCAATATACAAGAACAAATATTGAACGTTTAAGCGTTTCCTGATTCAAAACATTTTTCATACTAATGTATGACCTAACACTCAAGGAGGTGTGTATGATTAGAAGTGTAGTTACATTCACAGTAGTGATTTCTTTGCTCGTGCTGGCGTGGTTTCTTACCTCACCAACAACCCTGCCGGCGGGCGCCAGTCTGGTAGAAAACAGATTCGACTGGCTCGTCCGCGACCTATTCGGTGATGCACAGTCCAAGTTGGACTACTTCACCGACCATATTGAGCGCCCTGAACTGGGGAAGCTCGAAACATCGATTCGAGACAAAAGTTTAAACCTTGAAGTTAGCGCCGCACGAAATGTATTTCTGCGCGCTGAACTTCGTGGACCAAACGGCACACAAACACTTTTTGACCGGGTACATTTCCGGTCCAAAAAGAAAGTCAATGATCTCCCAGATGGGGAGTATACAGTTGCGGTTACACCGTTTAACTGCGTGCTTCTTCCACTCAAGCTCACCGAGAGTTTGGGCCAAGAAGAACGCGAAGTCTGTAGGGATGGTTACACAGAGTACGCTACCGTTCAGATTGACACCGGTATGCCATCAATTCATGCTACCGCTGTCCTGGACTACTCAAGTGGAGACACTAAGGCCATCCAAGAAGTACTGATCGTCACCGTTCAAAATGACGATGTGAGCGGCTTTGTTCGTATGGATGTTGGAAGCCACTCTATTACCGTTTCCGACCGCAGGGCCCTTCGAGCTGAAGTGCCGGCGCCAATTGCAAGCGGTGAAGTCAACGAAGGCACTGTTCTGGTGACACTCACTGATGCTGCTGCAAATATAGGGCAGTATCAAGTCCCCATCGATCCTGAAATTCGAAATGGGTGGGTACTCCTTGGTCCCGAAGGAAGGATTCAAGGACTGGGGCAAGACGCATCTTGTGTTCGGTTTTTTGGATGCAATGAGGGGTACGTTCGGTTACATGTTACCAATGGTGAAGTTTCTGAAACCATATACATTGACCCCAACTGGTTCTACATCAAAACTCTGATTCTTGGAGCAATTTTGGTTATTGCAGGCGGTTTAGGTTGGGCATTCCGAGATGATTTGCTTAACCTTACCAATGGCATTAACCTTGGTGGTCCAAGAATCCACATGCCATCTTGAAAGGAGGCATAACCCATGGACGAAGATGATGATGTCGATGTCAGTGATGGCGGAGACGGTGGTGGTGAGTTCGATGACGCCTCCGATGTCAGTGATGGCGGTGGATCTGACGATAGTGGTGATGTCGCCGACGCTAGCGGTGGTGGTGAAGCTACTTTTGATCCGGGTGACTCTGAAGACACCTCTGGTGGTGATTCTAACTCAACCGGTGAATCTTCAGGTGGCGGTGAACCCTCCTCGGATAGCCCAAGCTCCAATGGTACGCAAGATGCATCTGGAGATGGAGAAACTCCTTCAGCTTCAGGTGACCCCAAGGCGCAAACGTCTGATGTAGGAGATGACGGCGTCCTTGATATCGATCTGGCAAAAACCTCTGATGGATCAGACCCAAAATCCGACGGTTCGGATAAGTCCGATTCTGAGGGTGGAGGAAAACCAGACTCCGAGGCGAAAGCAAACGAGAAAGGTGACCCCAAGTCTGGAGACAAACCAGACTCTGACCCGAAGACGGGCGACAAGGGTGACACTAAGGCTGGAGACAAATCAGGGAAACCTGAACCCCCAAAGGGCGATGGGAAACCTGATGCCCCAAAGTCTCAAGCAGGCAGACCGAAACCGGCTCCCAAACCTCAGGCTCCAAGGCCTGCAGGTGGTGCACCGAAACCGGCCCCCAAACCTCAGGCTCCAAGGCCTGCAGGTGGTGCACCGAAACCGGCCCCCAAACCTCAGGGTGGTGGACCCAAACCGGCTCCCAAACCTCAGGGTGGTGGACCCAAACCGACCCCAGCTCCCAAGGCTCCGGCTCCAAGGCCTGCAGGTGGTGCACCGAAACCGGCCCCCAAACCTCAGGGTGGTGGACCCAAACCGACCCCAGCTCCCAAGGCTCCGGCTCCAAAGACAGACTTGCCTAAGCCAAAGGTTGACTTACCTAAACCCCCTACAGGAAAACCAGGTGGCGGTGATAAACCAAAACCTCCAACCGGTACCGGTGGTGGCAATGGTGGTGGAGATTTACCCAAACCTCCACTTCCGAGCTTAGCTAGCATTGGAGGAATGTTCAAGGGTCTCCTCGGAGCTGCTTTAGTTCTGGTACTCATTGGTATCGTTAGCTCACTAGTTGGCGGCGGTGGAGCTGCTTTAGTGAGTGGTACCAGTGAGGCAGTTCCATTGACCAGTCCTTGGTTTCTGGGTGGAATTGCCCTGATCGCTCTTGGAGGCGGCTTTTTCTTCTTCGGTCGAAAAGGCTCAGCCTAATAACGTGTATTGGTCTTGTAGGAAGAAGGGGGCATCTGCCTCCTTCTTCCTACGCTTTTAAAAGTTTTTATAAAAATAAAGATTTTTATAAGCGAGAATTATTGATCGCTTTTTGCATCATTAACAAATCAGTATCTTATTCACTCTTAAAAAAGAGTATTCATCTATAGAGGAGGTGAACATGTGACAACTAAGAGTTTATGGCAGACTATGGCTGATGCCCAGAAGGGAAACAGCCTGAGTCAAAACCTGTTAGGGATAGAAAAAGTTGAAGGCATTGCTGGACACAACGACGAGTTCACGCTCGACAAGGACAAGATTGTTCAGAAAGTGACCATGCAGTTTGGACCCATGGCTAAACGTGGCGGCGAAATGCTTGTTTATGCATTAGTTGGCAACAAGCAGTGGCGTCCGGTTGCAGTAATCTCAGCCGACATTGTCGAAAAGTTTGACATTCGACCAGGTGACTGGATTAGTGCACCCACAATGGGCGAGAAAGAAGTTCGGGTCACAAACAGCAGGTCTGGCGGTAGTATTAAACTTCCAACTGTTAGTGACTCTCTTGGTCTTTTTGGAAAAATGGGTCTTGGGTCGTGGGAATTTCTCATCAATGGTGAGGCTCCGCATCCTGGTGACCGCATAGACTGGAGAGACCAGCCGCAAGAAGATGTGTACTATCCACAAGGCTCATACGACCTTGGCAATGATCCCGAACTCTCATCAATTCAGCTGCTTCAGATGATTGGATATCTTGGTCGGGGAAGCAAAAATGTAATCGCTGCTGAGGCTGGTGGTGGCAAAACTACTCTGCTCTTGGGAATCATTGAGGGGGTACTTACCA
>Ga0210050_1004532_pt1 | contig 11512 bp, 12 predicted proteins | sample CryGey132114_all_FD_185463 | JGI IMG/M metagenome (GOLD analysis project Ga0210050, IMG submission 185463) | Groundwater microbial communities from aquifer - Crystal Geyser CG22_combo_CG10-13_8/21/14_all (SPAdes) (version 2) | ecosystem: Environmental > Aquatic > Deep subsurface > Groundwater ...
AATACAGAATTATGAATTATGCCTGCCTGCCGGTACCTGTCTACCGATAGGTAGAGACAGGAAAATTGAAAATTCACCCCCATATCCCTAAACAAAAATCTTTTATGATTTTTGTCGGGCGACACAAAATGAATCAGTATTTCATTTTGGGTTTAGCCTATACCCTATTGGCTAGTGACTAATACAACTAATGGCCAGATCCTCGCCAACAATACCCCACCTAGACATTTTTCTATAAGTAGAGTACTATTGAAATATTACTGATAGTTAACCGAATTCAGCTTTTTGACCGAAATAATTTATGTTTTCAACGTTTTACAAAAAAATCGCTATAAATAAAGTCATGTTGACCGAATTTTCACAACTAATCGTTGGTGTACTTCTTTTTGATAGAACACTCGCTTTCAAGCGAATAACTACATAAACAAAGGCCAAAAAGTGAATTCATAAATTCACATATGCCATTACAAGCCATATTATTTCTAACAATCCTTTCAGGATTAGTTGGTATTGCCCTCGGATATTTCCTTCGATGGCTTTTAACTCTTGGAAAAAGAGGAACATTGGAATTGGAAATAAAGAGAAAATTATTAGACGCCCAAGAAGAGGCTAACAAAATCACAACAGATGCTGAAAAGAAGGCAGAAAAACTTCTTGAGGAATCTCGTCGTGAAGCAAAAGAAAAAGAAGACCAGTTCAAGAAAACAGAGGATCGCCTCATAAAAAAGGAAAGTTTTCTTGATACAAGACAAATAGACATAGACAAAGAAGTCGAAAATATAAAACAAAAAGCCATAGAAATAAAAGAAATACGAGAAGCGACTATAAAGAAAAATGAGGAAAAACAAAAAGAGCTAGAGAGAATAGCTGGTATGAATATGGAGGAGGCAAAAGAAAATCTTATAAAAATAGCTGAAAAAAACTATGAAGAAGATATTTTGATAAGACTCCAAAAAATAGAACAGACCGGTAAAGAAAAACTTGAAAAAAAGGCAAAAGACATACTAGTTAGTGCAATACACAGATACGGAAACGCTGTTTCGTCCGATGTAATGGCAACCAGCGTTAATATTCCATCTGATGATATAAAAGGGAAAATTATTGGAAAAGAAGGAAGAAATATAAAAGCATTTGAGCGAGCAAGTGGTGTAGAGGTAATAATTGACGATACACCAGGAACAATCCTTATTTCTTCTTATGATCCTGTAAGACGACAGGTTGCAAGACTTGCTTTAGAAAACCTTATTCTAGACGGAAGAATACAGCCAGCACGAATTGAAGAGTTTGTAGAGAAAGCAAAAAAGGAAATAAACGATATAATCAAAGAAAAAGGAGAACAAGCTGTGTTTGAGGTTGGCGTATATAACCTAGATCCAAGAATTATATCTATACTGGGTCGCCTATATTTCCGAACAAGCTATGGACAAAACGTACTTCAACACTCCGTAGAGATGGCACATATCGCAGGAATGCTTGCAGAAGAACTTGGTGCAGACGTATCTGTTGCTAAAGCTGGTGCATTGCTACACGACATTGGAAAAGCCGTGGATCATGAGATACCAGGAACACATGTAGAAATAGGAATGAGGATACTTCAAAAATTTGGTGCTGATCAAAGAATAATTGATGCAATGAAGTCACACCACGAGGAATACCCTTATGAAACAGTAGAGTCAATAATCGTACAAGTTGCCGATTCTATCTCAGGAAGCCGTCCTGGAGCAAGAAGAGACACAATAGAAAATTATCTAAAACGCCTTTCTGAACTCGAAGGAATAGCAAATCGCGTAAAAGGTGTTGAAAAATCATACGCTATTCAGGCAGGTAGAGAGGTGCGGGTGTTTGTTAATCCAGAAGAAGTAAATGACATAGAAGCTCGTAATATAGCCCGCAACATAGCCCTAGAAATAGAAAAGGAGCTAAAATATCCAGGAGAAATAAAGGTAAATGTTATACGAGAATCCCGTGTAATCGAATACGCCCGTTAGTTTTTTAGGATTTAGGGTTTAGGATTTAGGGTTTTTTGCCCCACAGAGCAAATGTGTATAACTATTGCACAAAATATGGCTTAACTATATACTATACTATGTAAAAACAAGGCTCTATTGATTTAGGGTTTCGTTATGAAGTATTAACAGGTCGTTTAATAGAATAACTAATATAATACTATGAACATAAACAAAGCATCTCTAGTAGATAAAGTTCACGAAGTGGTGGGCGGAACAAAAGTTCAAGCAGAACAAGTTGTAGAAACAATGATTAACACAATCGTTGACACACTAAAAAGTGGTGACGAGGTTTCAATCGCAGGTCTTGGTATCTTCTCAGCAAAAATGAGAGCAGCAAGAACAGCAAGAAATCCAAGAACTGGTCAACCTATTTCAGTTCCTGCTATGCGAGTTCCAAAATTCCGAGCAGCAAAAGCTTTGAAAGAAGCAGTAAGATAATACAACGTTTGTTTATCACACTTACAAAACACCCGCCATTCGGCGGGTTTTTTGTCTTTGGATTTTGTAATTTTGATTTTAAGTTTTTAACTTACCTATTATCTCCACTCCCTTTTATCTTTCCTCTCTTCTTGCGTGATTGGAGTTTTTCTATATTTAGTTTCGCGATATCATCCAAATCTAATTTAAGTTCAGTAGAAATTTGTGCCAAATACCAAAGCACATCACCAAGTTCTTTTTTTAACTCTTCCCTTCTCTCTTTGTCGATTTTACCTTCATTATCACGAATTACTTTTTTTATTTTCTCCGCTATCTCCCCCGCCTCACCCACCAACCCAAGTGTGGGATAAATAAAGTTTTTTCCTTTGTTCGGATAAAGTGCTGTCTCTCGAGATTTCTTTTGATATTCTTTAAAATTCATACCGATAGTGCCAGACCGCAGCTAGTACAGCGTGGACTTTTGTATTGTTTATAATTTCGCCTATTGTTCTTTACTTTTACCATGTTATTAGATTACGGTCGCGGGACACTATCGGGATTAATCTTAAATATAGACCCATCAGTGTTAGGTGGACTTTATGGACTTTATGGACTTTATAGACTAATTTAAAGAAAAACACCGCCACCTTTTATGGTTTTGGGGTTACGGCTCTGCTTCCGCGGGCTCTCCATTTTTGTGAATTTATATACCGTACACTAGATGGGGACAAATATTACGGGCCAGACTTGAATTGGTTTCTCTAAGCGATTCCGTCGATTACGCGTGATCTATGATCGACGAGAATAAGGCCCTGTGAGATACGGGCCTTACGTCCCATCTCTCTAATTTTACGAGCTTCTTCTCGCGCTAGTTCGCGCGTAAGGACGAAATCTTGAGAATGTTTTTCATAGCATTTCAAGATTTGGTTCCTAAGTGTTTTAGTTAAAGAGCACAGTGTGCACACGCGAAGGTGTACACGCCATGGTCTAATAGAAATTCTATAATATTTTACAAAAAAGAAAAGCTCTAAGTTAGAGCTTTTTATAAACATAAACCATTCAATGTTCTGTGTTTAATACTATTACAAACTAGTGCCTGTAATAAACCAATCTGGCGGAGTCTCAATTACTTCTCCATTAGAGTCAGTAAGCTTTTCTTCTAACGTTGCTCGTGCAGTATCTGGTAAATCAGCAAAATTTTCTCCTGACAAAAAGCCCTTGAAGGTTAGAAATCGTGGATTGTCTGCTGTTATTAACTCATACAACTCATCAATGTCAGCGCCAACATTAAATCGTTCCACGATGGTATTAAATAAATGCGCGTGCATGTCCCGTCCCTCAGCATAATATGCAGTTCCATCTCCTGTTTCACTTAACAAATCAACTAAAACATAAAATGCACGAACAGCCCTCTGTTTTTTAGTACCAACATCACTATTACCATCACGCTCCGCTATAAAAACATGATCTTTATCATTCGGCACTCCAAATGTATACAAAATATCATCCCGCACAGCTTCAAGAGACTCTAGTTCACCTCTAGAGTCTATAAGTTTCTCAACGTGCACAGCTTTGTGTAGTAACCCTTGTGGATGCATGTCGGGGGCTAACACTTTTTTACGCAGGCCATTTAACACTTCCAAAAACCTGACCGCGTGTTGACGTTCATTGTTATTTTCTTCATCACCCTGAAATTCGTGTTGTATAGAAAATGTTCTTTCCATATATTTTAATAATAACAAAAAAACCCACCGACTACCATCACGGTGGGTTTTTTAGAAGTTTGCACGTCTCCTCTGGAGTAATCTCACCCGCCATGAAACGACGAGAAACTTCTCTGAGAAACGCTCCTTTGTTCTCAAGATTCTCTATCTCCTCAGGAGACAGACACTTGAGAGCAAATGCTCCTATAAACATCGAAATGAAAGTTTTTGCTCTCATATTATTTCCTTTTTGTTGTACTTATCGACCCAGAATCATATTATAAAACCACCTCTTTGTCAAGGTGCTGCTTTTACAACATAAAATCCAGGCTTTCGACTGGATTTTGTTTATATTGTGCGCGGGTAGGGAGAGTCGGTCACAAGTCACTAAGTATTTTGGTTCATTTCATTACCAAAATACTAAGTGCTCGCGACCCCGCCTCGCGCTTCCCCGACCTTGGTCGGAGGCTTCGCGCGCTCCGGCTTTCGATTCTCCTGCCGCAGTCATCTACAACAATACCCACGCTCACGCATGGGTATTGTGTATATGATGTGCGGGTGCGGAGAATCGAACTCCGACTTACTGATTGGCAACCAGTCGTTCTACCACTGAACTACACCCGCATTTATGAAAACAATAATAGCAAACAAAAAACCATCCGCCAACTAGCAGATGGTTGTTTGTTTCAGCGTACTTTATTCTGCTGGTGTTTCTTCAGCTGAAGTTGGAGTTTCCTCAACTGGTGCTTCTGTAGATGCTTCTTCTGAAGCCTCAACAGGTGCCTCTGCTTCTGGTGTAGAAGTTTCCTCTACAACAGGTGCATCCTGAGACATAGTATCGTTTGCTGTGTTATCTGGTTCCATAATACTTATGTTAGGGTGATTAAAAAAGCCCCAGAGGAGCCATAAGAGTATGTTACCTTATAACCAAGATAAATCAACCCTGTAGCTTGTGAATTTTAGCATTGGCGTAGCCTGCACCTTTGGTGCGATGCGAAAATCTACTGCCTGGCAACCCAATTAATGTAAAGATATATTTATTCTGTATAATTATTATTATGTTTTCTGAGAATCGAAATTTTTTAATTATTATACTTATACTCATGTTTGTGGGGTTTTTATTGCAAACCAGAAAATCTGACATGTATGTTCCAGACACAAACACAGATACACGGGAAAATATACTGCTTGAGAGCCAAAACGAAGCAACAACAACACCAGAATCGGAGACAGGCGAAGAACCATCTACAGAAAACGCCACACGAGAAAACACGGTTCAAAAACAAATAGAAGATGCTATTAGTTCCCTATTAAAAGAACCAAACATCGCCGTAAAAACACCAGTAGTTAATGCCCCGGTAGTTACAGCTCCTGTAGTAGAAGCAGTAGATCCTGGAATATCTTTTTCTTTGATAAATGAACAAGCGAGAGAGTCTCTTGTAAACATACTTTGCACCACCAAAAGTGGCGGGCTTTTAAATCCAATATCAGGAAGTGGAATAATTATTGATCCAAAAGGTATTATTCTTACCAATTCACACGTGGCACAGTATTATTTATTAAAAGATTACTCTACTACCGACTTTATTACATGTGTTATACGCACTGGAAGCCCCGCTAAAGTGAAATACCTAGCAGAACCTCTATACATATCAGAATCATGGATAGGCGAAAATGCGAAGCTTATAGACGCACAGGAGGCACTCGGTACAGGAGAATACGATTATGCACTTCTAATGATTACAAAAACAATAGACGGTTCGCCTTTGCCTGAAAATTTTGCATATACAAAAATCTCAAAATCTACAAATTTAAAAATAAACGATAATGTTTATCTTGGAGGATACCCTGCCGGATTTATTGGTGGAATCACAATACAAAAATCTTTAAGTATAACTAGCACTATTGGTCAAATAAGTGAATTATTTACATTTGGAGAAGGAGCACTAGATCTTATAGGTGTAAAAGGAAGCATTGTCTCACAAAAAGGCTCGTCTGGTGGCGCTGTTATAAACAACAAAGGAGATTTGATTGGTGTTGTTGTCACGAGCACGTCTGCAGACAATACCGCGGACAGAATACTTGGTGCAATAACCACAGGCTATGTAGAAAGGGATTTTGAAAGACAGGTTGGAACGAGCCTTGAAGATTTTTTGAGTAGAAGTAACGAAACAACCATTGAATCTTTCTGGTCCACAATAGCCCCTCCGCTTATAGAGGCTCTTGAGAATGAGCTCGATAATTAAATCTAAAAACACAAGTTACTGTTTTTAAATTAAAATTAAAAGATTTAATTGGAAACTCTGTATTTTGTGGTATGATTTTGTGTTACGGGAGCTAGCTACGTGGTAGTGTGTCCGCTTTGGGGAAAGTTGTTTCTTAGTTTAATTCTTAGGTCGGGGTGTAGCATAGTGGTAGTGTGTTCGCTTTGGGAGCGAATGGTCTGGGTTCGATTCCCAGCACCCCGACCTAATAATTAAACACAACTTTCCAGATGTCCTGTGGACATCTGTGGCCCAAAGGGGGATGGTCTGGGTTCGCCTCCTTACAGGAGCTGTCCGTCTTACAGACGCTGTTCAGGTTGTCACTATTTTCAAAATAGTAGGCAACCTTTTGAAACAGTGTTGGACACTGTTTCAACCTTTTGGATATTTTGGTTCATTTCATTCCCAAAATATCTCAAAAGCTTTTGAAAAGTCATACTATGACTTTTCAACCCAGCACCCCGACAAGTAAAAACTCACAACAGCGAGTTTTTTAGTTTGAATCTTATTTTTTTCTTATTCCTAATTCCTAATTCATAATTCCCTACCTGCGGCAGGCAGGCATATTCTGAACTCAAAATATATTTTCCAAAAACTCCACTTTTGCTTTTTGATTTTCCTTGTCAATATATACAGAAACCAAGTCTATCTGCCAATCAAGCTCTTTTCTTCCGCCAGCTGGCGGACTGTTCCTAGATTCACCTAGAAATGACTCGATAGCTCTATATATTCTTTTTATCTTAAACGGATGCATATTATCAGCGGGGTTATATTTATCTTTCTCCCTCCCACGTTCTCCATTCACCACTCTCGCAGATACGCTCTTAACTTCAACAAAATGTATTTTGTCCTTTTTCTTCATTACTGCGTCTATTTCACCCCATTTTTGTCTGTAATTACGCGTGATTGTCTTATATCCCCTACCCTCCAAATACATTACTGCTATTTCTTCACCCAAAGCTCCTATGTAATGATGGTTTGATTTCTTGTTTTTAAAGTCCATTTTATTGCTTTATCAAAAATTTGTGTATAAAGGTCTATTTTCTAAACTTTTGTTTGTTATAGCGACATTTTAGCAAAAAAGACATGTCCTTTATACACATAGACACACAGTTATCCACACTATTGGTCAAAAGTCACAAATATAAAGTCTTTAAAACAAAAACAACCAGCAAACTGGATGCTTCTGCACGAGTATGAGTGAGTTAAATCCTAAATCCTAAGCACTAAATCCTAAATAAATATCAAATCCTAAATACCAAAAACGAAAGTCTATGGACTACTGCTTGCCCGCAGAAGCCTTGCCGTGCCCTTCCGAAGTCTTTGACGAAGGAGGGGCGTAGGCGGGACTTCGAACTTCGGACTTTATGGACTTTATAAACTTTCTACTTACTCTGTGCGGGATGGGAGAATCGAACTCCCAACCACAGTTTGGAAAACTGTTATTTTACCATTAAACTAATCCCGCATATTCTACTTAAAAACAACTCAATCTATTCTCCTCACTCTCCTCGTGTGCGCCCGGAGGGATTCGAACCCCCGACCCCTCGTTCCGAAGACGAGTACTCTAATCCGCTGAGCTACGAGCGCATCAAACATCACTATCGTATTGTTGTGCTAGCATATTGTGCCACACTTTCATCTTATATAAAAGCCCTGAGCTTTTTGGTACACTAACACGCAAACACCCTTTGTATTGAGGTCTTTTTTTTATAAGACGACCACTTGGTTTATATACAGTTTTTTTAAAAGATTTTGTAGAGATTTGTAACTTTGACGCCCAATATTCTTCACACTTTTCACTCGCATATAATTTATGTATATATAATTGATAATATAGATTATTTCTATTTGCGCCAGCAAATCTTTCAATCCATCTTATAAATAAAGAAAACATTTTCCAGTCAGAGTTTGTGAAAGCGAATACCTGACTTCTTTTAGCGCCCTCTGCCCAATACAAAGCAATGCCAGTGCAGAAAAATGCATTATCCTTCCACATATTAAATTCTCTGCGTGCATCCATAAAATAATCCTTTTCTCTATCTAATTTCCTTTCATGCAACATGGTGGCGGCTTTCATTCTACCGTGACTAATATTTACACCACGTCTCTTTTGTAAATATTCTTTTTCTCGAGCAGTAAGCGGAAGATCTTTTAACCACGCGGAAAGCGAGCTTTTTGCAACAGGAATTTGCTTTAATATATCTTTATAGCTTAAACCTTGCCGTCGTAGCTTTATCGCCAACTCTTTTTCTCGAACCTTAGCCTGCATGATATATAATTATATATCATAGTTCATATGTACTCAACAGGTTTATATGGAAAAATGCCAATTAAAAAGCTACAATACTACATATGAAATTCATCATTCCAAAGGAAATTCTAAAAGTTGCACAAACGCTAGAAAACGCCGGATTTGAGGCATATTTTGTTGGTGGATGTGTTAGAGATTTATTTAGAGATAAAAAACCAAAAGACTGGGATGTTGCAACCAACGCAACACCAAAAGAAATTCTTGAAATTTTCGAACATAGCCATTATGACAACGACTATGGAACCGTCCGGGTTGTAAACGAAAGTGTAAAAGACAAAACACTAGAGGTCATAGAAGTAACCACCTACAGACTTGAAGCCGACTATTCTGACGGAAGGAGGCCAGACAATGTTGAGTTTAGTAAAAAAATTGAAGACGACCTAGAAAGAAGAGATTTCACGATTAACGCTTTGGCTCTCAGAATACTTGAGGTTAATCATGAAACAAATAAAGATATTTCTATAGACTTTTCACGTGAAACATCAGAAAAGGTGGAGAAATATAAGTTAATAGATTTATACGGAGGTATAGAGGATATAAACAACAAGACAATAAGAACAGTTGGAAAACCGGAAGACAGGTTTAATGAAGATGCTCTTAGAATATTAAGAGCAATCAGACTTTCCGCTGAACTACATTTTGATATTGAAGAGAAAACAAAGAAAGCTATAGAAAAATCAGCAAAAAAGCTAGAAAACATTGCAACAGAGCGCATTCGTGATGAATTCCAGAAAATAGTTATGTCGGATCAACCAAAACACGGCTTAAACATGATGAGAAACCTGGGTGTTCTTGAATATGTTGTTCCAGAGCTTATTAAAACAATTGGTGTAGAACAAAACAAAAACCACTCATACGAGCTATGGGACCACCTACTGGAAGCCCTGCAAAAGTCTGCAGATGAAAACTGGAGCTTAGAAATCAGACTATCTGCCCTTTTTCACGACATTTCAAAGGTTGAGACAAGAAGATGGGCAAAAGAAAAAAATGATTGGACTTTTTATGGCCATGAGGTTGTTGGTTCACGTGTAACACAAAAAGTGCTTGAAAGGTTAAAATTTCCTAAAAAAGTTATAGAAAAGGTTGTTATTTTAGTTCGCTGGCACATGTTTTTTTCAGATACAGAAACTATAACACTTTCAGCAGTTAGAAGAATGATAAGAAATGTTGGCCGTGAAAACATTTGGGACCTTATGAATGTGCGAGTAACGGACAGAATTGGTATGGGAAGACCAAAAGAAAAGCCATATAGACTTAGAAAATACCACGCCATGATAGAAGAGGCTTTAATGGATCCAATTGACGTCACAATGCTAAAGATAGACGGAAACGACATAATGGAGGTTAATCATGAAACACCAGGCCCCAAAATTGGCTACACACTTCATGCTTTACTAGAAGAAGTACTTGAAGACCCTAAGAAAAATACCAAAACGTTCCTTGTGAAACGAGCAAAAGAGTTATTAAAATTGTCTGTTGAGGAATTAAAAGAACTTGGGATACACGGAAAAGAAAAAAAGGAGGAGGAGGGTAAAAAAGCAATAAAGGACATTAGAAAGAAGCATTGGGTGAAATAAAGACTAGTCCATAAAGTCGAAAGCCCTTAAAGCCTATAAAGTCAGAGGAATTTAAGATGTTTCATGAATAACAAAGGCCCCAAATGGGGCTTTTTATCACTCTATAAACTGTAAGCTAATACCTAAAAGCTATTTATGTTAATCATGAAACGTTTAATTTTGTAAAAACTTAGGTGGGTATTGAAAAATATACCTGCCCGCCTCTGGCGGGGTCGTTTCACCTACCTACCGTAGGCAGGCTCCTTATTTCCCATAGGAAAACCGCCTAACAAATTGGCGTAAAAACAAGGAGATTGGAGATTGAGAGGTTATATTTTTTGTGTGCCAGCTTATCAAGCGGTTTAAGAGAAATTATCTTCAAGCAAACATCCGGTATCCATTTCAAGATATGTATTAGACAAATAATTAAGATATTTTGAGGTCTCACATACTAAAGTTAGAAATGGGTTTACTGAAAGAAATTTCAAGAAGTACTTCTTTTGATATAAGTGTCTCTAAAGGACACTTTATAATTGTGTAAAGAACAATTCGCACCGAGCTGTGCTAAAGATTTTGTCCTTAACACCTCGACCCTTCTGTCCTTTATAATAATGTCTTTTAAAAAAAGGGCAATAGCAAAAAAGACATTTCTGTGGATAACCGACAAAATTACAAAATATTTTATGTATAATCTTATATATTAATTACTAGCTAAAAATATTAAAAATGACGACAACAATGTTTCTTGCGCAACTGATTGGCTTTGTTTTCTTTGTAACTGGTTTTTCAATGATCGCAAAAAGAAAAATGATTCTTCATATTTTTGAAGACCTTTTAAAAAACCGGGCTATTTCATATTTGCTTGGTGTGGCAGAACTTATTTTAGGTTACCTTATTTTTACAAACCACCACCTGTGGGGAGGTATTACCGAAATTGTAATCAGCATACTCGGAATTAGCATGATGCTCGAAGCCCTTATGTATATTTTCTTCTCAAAAAGAACCTTGGAGAAAATGTTTAAAGCGTTTACAAACAGAGACCTATACTACACAATGGCAATTCTTTACTTCCTTTTAGGGGGGTACCTATTTGGAACTGGAATAGGGTTGTTCTAGTCCGCAGTCAGAAGACAGAAGACAATTAAAAAGCCCCAGCATACCGAAGGTATGCTGGGGCTTTTGTTTATAAATTTGTTAATATATAACAACAAAGTTTATGAGAGATACTTTTAAAAAAACTGCTGAAAGT
>Ga0210050_1004540_pt1 | contig 11507 bp, 9 predicted proteins | sample CryGey132114_all_FD_185463 | JGI IMG/M metagenome (GOLD analysis project Ga0210050, IMG submission 185463) | Groundwater microbial communities from aquifer - Crystal Geyser CG22_combo_CG10-13_8/21/14_all (SPAdes) (version 2) | ecosystem: Environmental > Aquatic > Deep subsurface > Groundwater ...
TTTCTTTAATAGAATTTAAAATAGCATTGCCTGCTTTTTCACAACCTTTTGTTTTGCCCAGACCATTGATTCCTGGAATTTTTACAATAAACATAAAAAAAATTAGAATAAGATGTTTTTAAGATTATCCAAACAAATCTCCCACCCATAACATAACTCTTTCAAAATTATCTCTCTTAATACATTTTCCTTCGATGCAAATTCCTGTTTCACATTCGAAATTTAAAACGCATTCTTGGTTAGAAAGTTGAGCTTCTAGAGGTCTTGTACAAGCCCCATCATTACAACCAAACAAACAACCATACCACTTTGTGTCATATTCTTTTCCAGAAACACACTCAATTTGTCCTAAACTTCCTGCACCTTCTCCGCAAAAATCTTCACTAAAACAAACTTCTTCTCCTGTGTCTACTCTATCAAAGCACACCTTGCCATTTTCAAAAATATTATCTAAATCAGTTTTGTGACAGTTTGTGTATTCAATCTTAACACACTGACCATCTTCACACTTTTCTGGACAAGAATAATCTTTTTCCTTAGAAATACCATCTTCACAATATCCTTCTCTCAAAATCTTATCATCTAAACAAAAATCATCTGTCCTCTGAGAGGAAAAAATTACAGCTCCTTTAACAAGATAATTAAGCCCGCTTCTAAACTCATGATCAACATCACTATCAACACAAGACTCTTGACTAGAAAAACAATCTCCTTTGAAGCAGGAATAACCTGGCCCACATATTCCGCAAGAGCCGGCACATCCGTTTGTTCCACACTCTTTTCCCTCGCAATTAGGAGTACATTTTAAAGCACATAAATTATCTGCACAAACATAACCTTGACTGCAATCACCGCAAGAGCCTCCGCATCCATTGTCTCCGCATTGTTTCCCTGCACAATTTGGAGTACATAAAGAACCAGTAGTATTCCCTGAATTGCTTGGACCCGAACCAACGCTTGGGGCAAATACACAAACTCCGCCAGAGCATATTTCTCCAGAAGAGCAACTTCCGCAAGAGCCTCCACATCCATTATCTCCACATTGTTTTCCTGCACAATTTGGAGTACACACACAAACATTATTTTCACACGATTCTCCTTTTCCACAATCACCACAAGAGCCTCCACATCCATTATCTCCACATTGTTTTCCTATACAATCTGGAGTGCATCCTCCTCCTGGAATATCTCCTCCTTCTGTTGCCCAGCCAATTATTTTTTTCCAAAAATCAGAAAACCAACTAGCAGAAACAATTGATATTGATAAAAGAAAAATAACTCCGAAACAGAGGATAATTCTCAAACTCTTTTGTTGAACCATACTCTCACAAAAACAAAACTGATATTTAAACTTTCTGTTAATTTAAAAAATTCTTACAACCTAATCAGGCACTAAAGCGAAAAAACTATAATTTTTAATCTTTGCTAGGTTTTTAACATCCTCAAGTTTGACTCCAGAAATATTCTTTTCAAAATCATAAAACTTTTGGGCATTTCCATTAGTTTCATGAAGTAACAAATTAGACATTTGTAATTGTGAATCTTCCATTGAAATCTGATAATTTCCAATAACCTGCTCTTTAACTTGTTTAAGTTCTTCTTCACCTAATTCTTTAGAAACTTTTTCAAATTCTTCCAAGATAATTTTTTTTACAACTTCAACGTTTTCTTTTGTCGTCCCTACATAAATTAAATTATAAGCAAAAATATTATGAATATTTGATTCACCTTTAATAGCATAAGCTAAATTTCTTTTTTCTCTAATTTCGTTAAAGAGTCTCGACGATAATCCGCCAGCCATCAAAGTTATAAGAATTTCTGCTGCATAAGATTTTTTATCTCCTGCTAAAGGAACATGATAAGCAAAAATAAGATTAGCCTGATCAATCCCTTTTCGTTTTTCAATCTTAGATTCATTTTTCTTTTTTATATCCTGCAAGAAAAGTTTCCCCCTTGTTTTTGGAAAATTTTCCTCTGCAAATTTAACAATCATTTCAAAGTCAGCATCTCCAACCACAATTAGAATCATATTATTTGGATGATAAACTTCTTTGAATTTCTCTAACATTTTTTCCCTATTAATAGAATTCATGCTGTCATAAGTCCCAATCAAGGGAACCCCAAAAGGTTTTTCATATAAACATTTATGAATCTGCTCAAAAACATGCAAGGTAGGATTATCATGGTACATTTTTATCTCTTCAAAAATAACTTTTCTTTCTTTCTCCAGTTCTTTTGAATCAAATAAAGGGTTTTTCACCATGTCACTTAAAACATTCAAAGCAACACCCAATTTTTTGCTTGGAATCTTGCAGTGATAAGCAGTGATAGAATTGCTAGTAAAGCCATTTAATTCTCCTCCATTTTTTTCAATCTCCTCTGCTATTCGCTTTGCATCTCTCGTCGGTGTTCCTTTATAGAGCATGTGTTCTATAAAATGAGAAATCCCTTTTTCAGATCCTGATTCATTAATTCCCCCCTGCCTTACACCAATAGCAACACTCACCACAGGAAGATCTCTTTTTTCAAAAAGGATTGTCATCCCATTGTCCAAAACTTTTCTGTAAAATTCAGGTTTCATGATTAAATAAAATAAGAATAGTTTTTAAAAATACCCATTATACCTTTGGAAAAAATTTCCCCGTTCTCTTTGTGTAATCAAGATATTTATCTCCGAATTTTTTAATCAAAATATTTTCTTCTCTATTAATCCTAGGTATATAAAAAATTAAATAAAGGAAGAGTAGGACAAAGCCAAAGAACCAATTATCAACAAAAAAACAAAATCCAAAAATTAAGATATATCCTGCTAAATAAAGAGGATGTCTAACATATTTATAAGGCCCAGTAGTGACTAATTTTTTGGGGTTATGATTTGCAACATCTAGACCAGACTTCCAATTTGATTTTAACTCTTTATGTGAGAAATATAAAAGTAATAATCCGAACACAATTAAAATTAATCCAAAAAATCTAAAAAAGAGAGGTAAACCCATTTTTGCAAAGTCAAAAAAGGGACTCAAAAACAAAATTAATATAATAAAAATCACTATGTTCCTCATGAATGTTTTCTTGGTTAAAGAGCATTTAGTATGAGACCTCCTAATCAAATAAACTAATGAAACAAGAAAAATTACTAATAATTTAAAATAAAATTCATTCATTTGTTAATAATTATATATCTCTCCCCCCCTAATTCAAAGTCATCTAAAATTTTAAAATTATCTTCGATAAAATTAACAATCCAACCCCGGTTGACCATAAACTTTTTTCTTGAAACCATGCTTCTTGTCGCAAAACTAACAACAACTTTATTAACTAAAGGAGCAATTTCCAAAAGTAATTTCTTAGAATAATTTCTTTCTAACATCTCTAAAGAATCTAAAGTTTTAAACAAAAAAACAATTTTTTCCCCTTTTTCTTTTTTAATTAGATTCTTAATTTTTTCCAATTCAAATAAACTTAAATGAATTGCCTGGGCATTTAATTTATTTTTTTTAAAATAAAAATTCATTAAATTGATAAACTGCCCAATTGCTTCTACGCTAAGATATTTTCCCTTCCAAGAAACTTTCTTCATAAAATTCAGGCTAAAGCCATTAACACCTGCACCTAAATCAATTATTGTTTCGTTTTTATTTTTCAAAATTCTTCTGTAAAGTTCAGAATAATAATTAAACCTCTCTCTCGTCGACAAATGCTTTTTTAAAACCCACTCTGGATTTTTATCTTTTAAATTCAAAATCTTCTGGCTTGTGAAAGCTGAGAAAACCTTTCTCAATAAATCCCTTGTTAATTTTATCTTTTCCTCGTCTGTATATTTTTCCGAATCAAATTGTGCAAATGCTTTGTCCACATCAATTCCAGGAAGAGCAGAAAATTCTTTTTTCCTTATGATTTGATTAATTAATTCGCTTTGATTCATAAGTTATATAAAATAAAGAAGTTTAAAAGATATATGGAAATCTTAAAATAAAATGGCCTCGACAAATCAATCTCCGTTTTATAAACAAGCAGAATTAAAATTCTTAAATGCGCAAACCAATGAAGAAAAACTCAAATGGCTTGAAGAAATGATAAGAGAATGCCCAAAACACAAGTCATCTGAAAAAATGCTTGCAAATCTAAAAACAAGGTACATAAAACTCAGAAAAAAAATTGCAACTCAGAAAAAAATTTCCAAAGGCTTCTCAAAAAAAGGAATAAAAAAAGAAGATATGCAAGTAATTATCGTAGGTATAAACAACACTGGAAAATCTTCTCTAATTTCATCACTAACAAACACTTTTGTAAAAACAGCAGAATACAAATTCACAACCAAAACCCCAGAAGTCAGAATGATAAATCATGAAGGCATTCAAATGCAATTAATAGAAATTCCAGCAATAGATTCTGATTATTATGACAAGGGTTTGGTAAATACAGCTGATACAATTGTGATTTTGATTACAAATTTGGAACAATTAAAAGAAATAGAACCTAAATTAGAAAAAACTCAGGGGAAAAAGATAATTGTTTTTAACAAAATAGATTTATTAAACGAACACGAAAAAAGAAAAATTTCAACAAATCTTCAGAGCAAGAAATATAATTCTGTTTTAGTCTCTGCAGTTGCCAAAGAAGGTTTTGAAGAATTAAAAGAAAAGATTTTTAAGAGCTTTGACAAAATACGAGTTTACACAAAAGAGCCAGGAAAAGAAAAATCCCAAAAACCAGTAATTTTAAAACAAGATTCACGTGTAAATGACGTCGCTGAAAAAATCTTGGGAGGATTTTCAAAGAATATTAAAGAAACAAGAATATGGGGCCCTTCTTCAAAATTTCCGGGGCAAATTGTCGGATTAAATCATAAATTAAAAGATTTGGATGTTGTTGAATTTAAGATTAGATAAATTTAATTCAAAAAGAATAACCAATAGAAGCTCCAATGCTCAAGAGATTCTTTGAATATGGTTCATGAGTATGGCGGGTTTTTGGAAAGCTCCCTTCCTCATGAAAGGGATATTCATAAAGGATTAATGTTGGATTAGAAAAACTATAATCTGCATTACAAGCTATGCTTATCTTTTTAGAGGGGAAAACTCTTATTCTTGCACCAATATAAGGAGTTATTTCTGTTGATTTGTTTTCCTGAGATAAATTATCACTGAATACAACATTGTCCCAAGAAGGAGAGTCGTAGTAGTCTGTTTTAAAATGTTTATTATCTTTGATAAAATCAGTATAAACCCCAACTCCCCCTCCAACAAAAAAATTATTTCCTACACGAGTGTCCAAAGAAATACCTGTTTTAAGAGTTGTTCCACTTACATTTGATTTTGTATAAGTCTTTGCATTATTTCCTCCTTGTCCATAAGGAACATCCTTTGTATTATACATGTTTTTAGTATTTGGTTTTAATAATTCTAAAGATAAAGAGACATTTGTTTTTTTTGTAACAGACATTTCAACTTCAAAACCCGCGGAAAGTTTTTCTCTGCTAAAATTATAACCTAATTTTGGTCCCACACTTATTTTACCCCATGCACTTGCATTTACAGGCAAAACACTTTCTACTAAAAGTCCTGCTGCTAACAACCAATTTACTAATGTTTTTCTCATTTTCTATTTTCTATTTTAATCATATTTAAATGTTCCGAATTAATATATTTAATATTTTATCACATAAGATTCAAAACCAGATACACAAATCCCACAGTGACAGCTCCCGTTTTTGCAAAAAATATCGTCGCATTTATTCACGCAAAAGCCAGTATTTTGATTGCATTTAAAACATGTAGGACAATCTCCATTATTCTCGCAAGGAACACAAAGAGGATTATTGAAACAATCAGAATCACTACAATCAATGGCTCCATCACAATCCTCATCAACACCGCTACGCTCACATTTTTCAATTCCGTCTCTGCAAGCCCCAGTTGAATCAACACAATCAGTTGGCAAATCACAACAGCCTTTAAATGAGATTGGGTTTGGCGGGGTTAATGCTTTGGTTAAAAGACTTCCTCCATTATCAAAATGAAATTTTAAAAATTCGCCGTTGTCATCACCACAGCACATCCCTCTCCAACAACCATTATAAACCTCACCATTGTTTAATCCCCAGCATCCCCCATTTGCACAATCAGGGATAGGAACCTGAGAGCAATAACTACTTCCTGCGTCTCCTTCAAAACCATAATTATTTTCTCCGCAAAAAGCACACGGCTCGTAATCAATATCTCCGCAAGAATTTTCCATAGTAGTTATTCTGTTTTGAGTAGATTGCGTAATTGAACTGAATTCGCATTTAACATCATAATTATTCGAACAGATAGTATTGGATAAAAGAGAATTCTCATCAGAATACAAAAACTTTATACCATATTCAGAATTATCCCTGATTTGATTGTTTTGAAAAGACGTTTGGATAACACGAGAAAACAATCCTCCCCGAATATTGCTGTAAATTTCATTATCTGTTAAAGTATTGTTAATCCCATCGCCCCAAGGAAAATAATTGTTCTCTAATAAAATCCCATATTCATTATTGTGAATTTTATTATTCTTCAAAAGATTATGCGATGGCTTATGCAAAAAAACTCCGTTCTCTGAATTGAAGATTTCATTATTAAATATAACATTATTATAAGAATTTATTATAGCAATTCCATCCCTAAAATTTTTAATTTTACAATTTTTTATAGTAATATTGCTAACCCAATTAAATACTGCAATCCCCTCATGCCCATTTTCTGAACCCCTTCCAGAAATAGTATGGCCATTACAATCAATAGTTATACCATCAGCCCCAACTATCAAACCATCTTCGCAATTTAATAAATCATAAAAAAGAGTTATGCCATGCGTAAGAACGTCTCCGCAATTTATATCTTCCAATTCTATAGGTGTTTCTGTATAATAAGCATCACCTAAATTACACTCCCCATAACCTAATTTAAAATATCCTCCTGCAGGATATCCGGGTTCATCTGGATTCCATTCAGTTCCCCAACTATTTTTAATTATCCAATATTCTCCAGCATTATCATAACCAGCGACGACTATTGCATGGTTTCGAGGTGAGTTGTCATCTGAGCATCTATAAATTCCCTCACTATCAAAATAACCATCTGCATACTCTGCTGCATAAGCAGCTGAAACAGGACCTTTTTCAACAATTGCAGTTTTTATATTTTGCAAACTTGAAGTTATGCTGAAGTAACTTGTAATATCTTTTAATTCATAATTATCACAAAGATCACACGGAATATCCCATGGATTATTATATTGGGCATAAGGAAAACAACTTTCTCTAACAAGCCCACTGTTTTTAATATACCCCAAGGCAAGCCAGTTAAAACCCCCATTAGTACATCCCCCACAACCACTACAACAAGAAATTAATTGTTGCTCTGACAAATCTAAATCCAAATTTGGATTATGAGAATCAATATTATATTGTGCTTCAACTGCTCCAACAGGAGAAAAAGCCCAACAACCAGTGCAAATCCCTTGGTCTTTTACAGAGGTCATATAATTTCCTTCATTTTGTGAACGCCAATCAAAAGAAGGTGGAAGCGATTCAATTTCAGGCAAATTGTTTTGATTAGTTTCTGGAAGATTAAAATTAGTATTTTTTGTTGCTCCTAAAAGTTCATCTAAATTCATTAATTTAGTAACGGAACCAATTTCTTTTCCATTTAAAGTACAAACTGCATAATCTCTTGAAAAAGAATTTTGCCCGTCGGTTTTTGTAATTGTTTCATACCCATTTTCAGCACAATAAGAATATTCTTGTCCACATTCACCTTGTAAAAACTCCCAAGCCCCGCAGAACACGCCCACCGAAAAAACACAATTCCCATACTGGCTACCATCACTCTCTGTAATTGTTTCATATTCATAACCAAGTTCATTACAATAAACATTAGCGGGGTTAGAGATTGCACTAACAAAAGAAATGTCAGATACTAAGACAGAAAAAAACAAACAAGCGGTCAAGAAAACAATTTTCCTGTTCATTTGAATTTCTTATACACCTCCAAAGCAGTATATAAATTTTTGTATTTAGATTTATATACTTCAAGAAGGTTAGAAAAATTATTTGGGGGGTAATTTATTTTTAACTTTTATTGATAGGCTACTTTGTATAACTGGTGTAATTTTTTATCCTTTCTAAAATCATTCAAGAAAATATTTATCTCTTTTGCAACAGCATTTTTCAAATCCAAAGGATGTAATTTTTTTTCAACAAAATCTTTTTCAATTTCTTGATAAACAGAGTATTCCAAATTTCCGCCATATTTTTTATCTCTTTTCACAACAAATTTTTTCTGATTATCCTTATTTAAAACAAAAATCAGATATTTTAACAAACCCATAATCCCATTATCAACATTCCCCGCAACACATTCAGCATTATTTATTTTCCTTTTAATATTCTCTTCAGTTTCAAGTAAATCGATTTTAGTTGCTTCTATGCTTGAACTCATTTGTTTTCCAACTAAACCACGAATCATAGGAGTCATAATCTCAATTCTCTGTTTGTAGCCAAGTTTAGGTAAATTTTCTCTAGCATAAACCATTATTTTTCTTTGATCTGTCCCTGCAAATTGCACATCAACTTTCAGATATTCCTCATCCAAGGATTGCATTAAAGGATAAATTAAACCAGAAACCCTTACATTTTCTCCTTTTGCACTCTTAACTGCTTCTGATGCGGATTTTATTGCGTCATGGGTCGTAGTTATCGACGATAATTTCAAAACATCATACATATATTCTGGTTTAAGTTGAAATTCACTTCCTTTGACAAATTCTAATTTTTTTGTATCTACTCCAATGGTTTCTAATATTAACTTTATTGCTCTTTCATAATAATCATATCTCTTTTCAACCAAATTCCAAGCCACCCCATCAAGAACAGCATGCAAATCTGCAAGTAAAATTTTAACCTTACATCCTGCTTTTAAAAAATCTGCAATTTTTAACATTGGAAAAAAATAAGCAATGGAAATACTTCCTGTAGGCATTGTTCCCCAATAGATAACAATCTCCTTCTTCTCTTTTAATAATTTTTTCAGTTCATCCTCGCCAATAATTTCTTCTGTGTTTCTGGCAATCAAATTAAATCTCTCATCAGCACTAAGTCCTTTTACCATCAGAACACAAATAATTATTAATTATTAAATCTTTTTGTCTGAATGTTGATTGAGATTATTTTGTTTTTATTTCTCGGTGTTTTTGCAGGCACGATTTCCGGATTAATTCCTGGAATACACATCAATTTAATTGGAGTTATTCTTGTTTCATTATCTGTTTCTTTATTTTATTCTGTGCTTCCAGTTTATTTCGTGGTCTTTATCGTCGCCATGGCAATAACCCACACTTTTGTTGATTTTATTCCATCGATTCTTCTGGGTTGCCCAGACACAGACACAGAACTTTCTGTTTTGCCTGGTCACGAACTTTTAAAAAAAGGAAATGGCTACGAAGCAATTTTACTAACCGCTTACGGTGGTTTGCTCGCTATTGGAATAATGCTTTTAATTTCACCGCCATTTTTTATTGTCAATTTTCTTTTTAAAAATAAATTTTCAGAAATCTACAGTGTGATAAAACCAAGTCTTCCTATTTTGTTGTCGTTAGTTTCAATATTTTTAATTTATACAGAAAAGAAAAAACTAAATGCTCTTTTTGTTTTTCTTCTTACAGGAATGTTGGGAATTCTTATTTTAAATCCAAACGAACTCCTAGGAAAATCACTTGAATTAAGCCAGCCACTTCTGCCTTTATTAACGGGCCTTTTTGGAAGTTCAATGCTGATCCTTAGCATAAAAAGTAAAGTAGAAATACCACAACAGCAAATAACAAAGCCAGATAAAAGAATTTCAAAACAAATTGCAAAAGCGTTTTTAGGTTCTGCAGTTGCGTCGCCATTATGCGGTTTTCTTCCTGGATTAGGAAGCGGACAAGCTGCAATACTCGGAAACGCGATTTCAAAAACAGACAGAAAAGGATTTCTTATTTTGCTCGGAGCAACAAACACCCTCGTGATGGTTTTTTCATTTATTTCGCTGTATGCAATTTCAAAAACAAGAACAGGCGCAACAGTGGCAATTCAGCAATTAATTGGAAACATTTCAGATAAAATTCTCATCTTGATGTTAATCACGACTTTGCTCAGCGGACTGATTGCTTTTTGCTTAACAATTTTTTTAGCAAAATACTTTTCGCAAAAAATTAGAAAAATAAAATACACAACTCTTTCTTTTTTTACCCTCGGCGTTTTATTAATTATTGTTTTTTTAATTTCTGGATTTCTTGGTTTAATTGTTTTAATTGCTTCAACACTAACAGGAATTTACTGCATCTCATTAAAAGTCAAGCGAACAAATATGATGGGTTGTTTGCTGTTGCCGACGATTTTGTTTTATTTGGTTATTTAAGAAGATAAATTTTTTTCATCTCAAAACCACCTTTCAATCTTTTCCTGTTTCTCAACTTCTCTTCCAAAAATACTTTCAATATATCTTTTTATAAGTTCTAAATTCTGTTTTATATACGGAGAAAGATTATATCTCTGAGAAAGATCCATTGCAAGTTCGAGATATTTTTTTATTCCGCCTTCATTTATTGTAAAAATAATTTTTCCGCCGCATTTTGGACAAACTCCTGTTAAAGGCGGGCGCCTCAGAATTTCATTACAAGCAACACATCTGAAATCCTGCATTGAAAATTTTCTCAGATTACCCCTCATGTCTTTAATAAAATGCCTTTCAAGAATCAGCCTCGCTGTATCAGAAGTATCAACTGCTCTTATTTTTTCAACAAGCTCCATTTGATGTTTAACCTTGTCCTGCATTGTCGCAAGAGATTTATAATTAGAACATAAAACACCTTCGTTAAAATTAGAAGTGTCGTGCGTAAATCCTATATTAGTGAATGGGTCTTCTCCTTTTTTCAAAATTTCTTTTACATTTCTTATTTTTATTTCAGAAGAATGCCGACGCTGTTCTGCAAATTCATAAAGTTCAAGGGGATATTCATAAACAAATTCAAAATCTAAAATTTGGTCATCAACTTCACCAGCATCGATTTTAGCATTTAAAACCAAGGGAGCGTCCTGTGTTCCTCCTCTGTGGCTTGGCAAGAATTCTCTTGAAAAATTCAAAAGAACATCTCCTAAAAGCATTATCGAAGCTTCATCTCCGTCACAATCTCTTCTGATTGCCGCATGCATGTAAGGTGATGCAAACAAACCTAAAGTATTTGAAAATCCAATAAATCTGCAAATAACTCCTGCACAATTATGAGGGGCCATACAAACCCCAATGGTACCAATTAGATCCTCTCTTTTTTTAACATTATAAAAAGAATTTAAATTATAGAATCTTTCTAGCTCAGCATCAACAAAATTACAAACTTTAATAAAAACATCGTCCGCCTTTTCATCATGAGATTCAAAAGAACAAGGCAATATTATATCATGAGGCATTAATTCCAAAATTTGGTTCTCGTCGATA
>Ga0210050_1004547_pt1 | contig 11493 bp, 13 predicted proteins | sample CryGey132114_all_FD_185463 | JGI IMG/M metagenome (GOLD analysis project Ga0210050, IMG submission 185463) | Groundwater microbial communities from aquifer - Crystal Geyser CG22_combo_CG10-13_8/21/14_all (SPAdes) (version 2) | ecosystem: Environmental > Aquatic > Deep subsurface > Groundwater ...
TTTTAGACGTGAATTGTCTTAATTAAACTACTATATGAAATTCAGCATCTAAAACTAGATTTGGATAAATAATTGAAAATAAAAAATCAACATGACATTATTGTAATGAATAATGAAGATCACAAAACAAAGCAGTTCCATTAGATAATGATTTAGCAGTGATACAATGCCCATCTTGCAACCCTTTACCACAAATGTAACACTCTACTTCAGAAACACTTGATTTTACTTTTGGTATTTTATTGAAATAATGTTCCTGCATCAGTGAGGATTTTGTCCTTTGCATGATTACATATCATACGAACATTTATCATATAAAGGTACCGTACTATACCGTAATAGGCTCAATACTGGAGAAGATTCAAAATAAATACAAAACTGACACCACATCAATTTAAATAATAAATGAGTAAAATTTTGTCTATGGGTGAACATCTTTGGAAAATCCCAACCAAAAGTAATACCATTAGGGTTAACTGAAAACCAATTTCAAATATATAATAAAATATCAAGAAATTATTCACATTCATTTCTCTTTGAATCACTAACAGGGCCAGAAGTATTAGCTGAAACGTCAGTTATGGGATTTGACCCCAAAATAATTCTCAAAGGATATTCAGACAAAGTGGAAATTATAAAAAATAATAAAATTGAATCCATTCAAACAAATGACCCGTTTGAAGAGCTAAAAAAACTATTAGGAAAATCAAATGATCAAAGTTATAGATATTTGGGCGGTGCAGTTGGTGTTGTAAATTATGATGCAATTAGATTAGTAGAAAATATTCCAGACATTCATGATTCACCACAACCATTAATGGAGTTTGGAATATATGATGACGGCATATTATATGACAACATACACAAGAAATTATTTTATTTTTATCATGATCAAAATAGATTTGAACAATTTAAAATGAGCGATGATTCATTTGAAGATTTCAAAGCAACTGAAGTAATACCAAACATGAATCAAGAGAAATTTTCAAATATAGTAAACAAAGCAAAACAGTACATACATGATGGAGATATTTTCCAAGTAGTATTATCTAGAAAATTTACATTTGATAGACAAGGCGATAATCTAACACTATACAAAACATTACGAAGACTAAATCCATCACCATACATGTATCACTTAAAACAAGATAGTAAAACTATCATCGGGGCATCTCCTGAAATGTTAGTAAGAATAACAAACGATAAAGTAGAAACGTTTCCAATTGCGGGAACCAGAAAAATTACAGATGATGAAGAAAAAAATAAGCAGTTGGCAATTGAATTACTCCATGATGAAAAAGAATTAGCAGAGCATACAATGCTAGTCGATTTAGGAAGAAACGATATTGGCAGGGTATGTAAATACGGAACTGTCCATACTGAAGAGCTGATGGAAATTAAACGATTTAGTCATGTGCAGCACATAGTAACACATGTTGTAGGAAATTTAGCGCCTAAAAACGACATGTTTGATGCGTTTAAGGCAGTGTTTCCAGCAGGAACTGTATCAGGGGCTCCTAAAGTCAGAGCAATGGAGATTATTGATGAATTAGAGACTGAAGCTAGAGGTCCATATGCAGGAGCCGTAGGATATTTTTCGTTTAATGGGGGTTGTGATTTTGCAATTGCTATTAGGAGTATATTCATAGACGGAAACAAAGGATTTGTTCAGTCAGGTGCAGGAATTGTCTCAGACTCTATTGCTGAAAATGAATTCAAAGAAACAGAACACAAAGCTGGAGCAATGCTTCAAGCATTAAAGGAGGCAACAAAATGAAATTTTTAATCATAGATAATTACGATTCGTTTGTATATAATATTGCACAATACTTGGGGGAGTTGAGTGTCGATTGTGATGTAATTAGAAATGACAAAATTACATTAGAGCAAATAAAACAAAAGAATTATGATGCGATAATAATATCACCAGGCCCGGGGACACCAACAGATAGAAAATATTTTGGCATATGTAACGATGTGATCAAAGACATTGGGCCAACCACTCCCATATTAGGAGTATGTTTGGGGCATCAAGGAATTATTCATGCATTTGGCGGCAAGGTTACAAACGCTGGATGTGTAAGACATGGAAAGACTAGTCCCGTGGATCATACAAATTCAGAGTTATTCAAAGATGTTAAGAATCCATTTAGAGCAACAAGATACCATTCACTTGTAGGAGACAAAACAATAATTCCAGATATATTAGAAGTTACAGCCACAGCAGCTGATGATGGAGAGGTAATGGCAGTAAGACACAAAGAGTATCTAATAGAAGGAGTGCAATTTCATCCAGAATCCATCATGACTGAAGATGGGAAAAAGATCCTCGCAAATTTCATAAAACAAGTAAAGGAGAGAAAATGATATCAAATTTAATTTTAAAACTTCAGCAAAAGACAGATCTGACGTACGATGAGATTAATTCGGTAATGGTTGATATTCTTTCTGGAAAAACAAATGATAAAGAAAATTCAGATTTTCTATCGAGTTTAACCGAAAAAGGGGAAACTGACGATGAATTACTAGGAATGCTAGATAAAATGCAGGAATTTTCCCTCAAAGTTGAGCCTAAAAATCATGGGACTATAATAGACATGTGTGGAACTGGAGGAGACAAACTCCAAACATTCAACGTGTCAACTACAGCATCATTTGTAGTTGCAGCAGCTGGTGGAATTGTGGCAAAACATGGAAATAGATCAAGTTCAGGAATTTCAGGAAGTGCAGATATTTTTGAATATTTCGGATATGATTTAAATCAAGAACCTACACAGATTGCAAATATTTTAGAAAAACACAACATTTGCTTTATGTTTGCACAAAAATTTCATCCTGCCATGAGACATATCTCTACTGCAAGAAAACAGATTGGAAAGAGAACAGCGTTTAATCTTTTAGGACCATTATCAAATCCGGCAGGTGTAAAAAATCAACTAATAGGAGTATTCTCAACAGAGTATCTTGATAGATTACCATTAATTCTAAAAAGAAAAGGAGCTCAAAACATAATGACAGTTCGTTCAGATGATGGTATGGATGAATTTTCCACAAGTGCTACAAACAGAGTATGTATTTTAAAAAATGATAAAGTGCTAATGAATGCAATTAATCCAGAAGTCGTAGGATTGCATAAATCAAAATTAAAAGATATTCAAATTCAAACAAAAAAAGATGCAATTAAATCATTTGTAGGAGTTCTTAACAATACTGCAAACCAAGCCATGATTGAAACTACTGCACTTAATGCAGCAGGAGGATTAATTGTTTCAAATATTTCAAAGAATTTTGAAGAAGGTGTGGAATTGGCATTAAATACAATTAAAGAAGGCAAGGCATTCAATTTACTAGAAAAATTTATTGCACATACTGGAGATATTTCAAAATTAAAGGAGTTAGCAAATGGTTGAAAATATTCTAAGAAAATTAGTTAATAATTCTCAAGCTGCAATCGATGATGGAGTTTATGATGTAGATATAAAATTACAAAAATCAAGTAAAGACTTTTTGCAAATTATAAAATCAAATAATCATGCGACACTGATTACAGAAGTAAAGTTTTCATCCCCATCATTAGGAAAGATTAGAACATTATCAGATCCCTCAAGCATAGCAAAACAAATGATTGCAGGAGGAGCTAAAGCATTATCCGTTCTAACTCAGCCTCATATGTTTAATGGCTCGCCAGAATATTTTATACAGGTAAGACAATCAGTCGACGTACCATTACTAATGAAAGACATCATGATAGATATGGTACAAATTGATACTGCAGAAAAAATAGGAGCAGATTACATGTTAGTCATTCAATCATTATTTGATCAAGGATTTCTCAAAAATATTGAAGAATTCATCAATTATGGTCATAAAAAAGGATTGAAAATACTATTAGAAGTTCACACAAAACATGAATTTGAAAATGCCCTAAAAACTGAAGCCGATTTGATCGGAATTAACAACAGAAACCTTGACACATTAGAAATTGATCTTAAAACTACAAAAAAAGTACTTGAAGGGTATAAAAAAACAAGACCAATACTTGCAGAAAGCGGGATTGAGACAATAAAGGATATTCAATATTTAAAAAAGTGTGGCGCAGATGCATTCCTAATAGGATCTAGCATAATGAAAAGCGATAATATCGAAGAATACGTCAGAAAATTGGTGAATGCGTATTGAAGTATCCTAAAGATGGAAAATTTGGAGAGTTCGGAGGTAGATATATTCCAGAGACGCTAGTTCCTGCAATAGAAGAATTAGAAGAAAATTACCTTAAATTCAAAGACAATAAAGATTTCAAAAAAGAATTAGACTATTATCTAAAACAATACGCAGGAAGACCAACCCCATTATACTATGCAAAAAATTTATCAGAAAAATGTGGAGGTGCTAAAATTTATCTAAAAAGAGAAGACCTCTTACATGGAGGAGCTCACAAGATAAACAACACATTGGGTCAGGCATTACTTGCAAAAAAAATGAATAAAAAAAGAATTATTGCAGAAACAGGTGCAGGTCAACATGGAGTAGCAACAGCTATGGCGTGTGCCGTTTTGGGAATGAAATCTGAGGTATACATGGGTTACAAAGATACAATACGACAAAAGCTAAATGTTTACAGAATGAATATGCTAGGATCTAAAGTTCATCCAGTAAAATCAGGCTCTAAAACGCTCAAAGATGCAATCAATGAAGCAATCAGAGATTGGATTACAAATGTAGAAGACACGTATTACTTACTAGGTTCTGCAGTAGGTCCTCATCCATATCCTGTAATGGTAAGAGACTTTCAAAGTGTGATAGGAGAAGAAATCAAAACACAGATGAAAAAACTATCAAATAAAACACCAGACATAGTTATTGCGTGTGTTGGCGGTGGGTCAAATGCAATCGGAACATTTTATCCATTAGTTGACACAAATACAGAAATCATCGGAGTAGAAGCTGCAGGTAAAGGATTAAAATCAAAATATCATTCCGCAACACTATCAGCTGGCAGTAAAGGAGTACTTCATGGAATGATGACTTATCTATTGCAAGATGACGAAGGACAGGTTACAGAAACACATAGCATTTCAGCGGGATTAGATTATCCAGGAGTAGGCCCAGAGCACGCTTATCTAAAAGATATCAATCGGGTAAAGTATCGTTCTGCAACAGATGCTGAAGTAATTGATGCATTTTTGATGTTAACTAGAACAGAAGGAATTATTCCTGCTCTAGAGTCAGCTCATGCAATAGCTGAAGCAATGAAGGTTGCAAAAAAGAGTAAAAAATCAGAATCAATAGTAGTCACACTTTCAGGAAGAGGAGACAAAGACGTAGAAGAAGTGCAAAGGTATCTGAGTAAAAATGTCAAGAATTAAAGAAAAATTTGCAGAACTCTCTGCTAAAAATGAAAAGGCCTTGATCACATACATTATGGTTGGGTATCCAAACGAAAGCGCAACCATATCCATAGTGAAAGGTCTAATCAGAGGAGGAGCAGACATCATAGAGTTAGGATTTCCATTTTCAGATCCTCTTGCAGATGGGCCTGTAATTCAAAATGCAAGTACAATATCTCTAAATAATGGAATGAAAATCAAGAGTTTTTTTAACATTGTAGAAAAAATCAGAAAAGAAACAGACATCCCACTAGTCCTAATGACATATACCAATATTTTGTATCATAAAGGATATACAAAATTTATTGCCGATGCTAAAAAAGCTGGAATTGATGGATTCATCCTTCCAGATATGTCAATTGAAGAGTCAGGGGAATACATTGCGTCGGCTAAAAATATGGCAGACACAATATTTTTGATATCTCCAAATACAACTAAATCAAGAATAGAAAAAATTGTGAAATCATCTTCAGGATTTTTATATTTAGTTGCAGTGTATGGCACTACAGGAATAAAAACCGGAATTCAGAACTATTCTCTAAAGGCAATCAAAGAAGTCAAAAAAATTACCAAAGGAAAAATTCCCATAGGCATAGGTTTTGGTGTTTCAACACCAGAGGATGTAAAAAAATACATCCAAGCCGGAGCAGATGCAGTAATTGTTGGAAGTGCATTTTTGAAACTAATTGAAAAGACATCTAAAAATAATCTAGAAAAAAGTATTGCAACATTCACAAAGAGCCTCAAAAAACAAACACTATCAAAAAGATCTTAAATCAATCAAAGATACATTTTGAGTAATAGTTAGGATAAAATACCGTTATTGAAAATTCAATAAATTAAAGACGAACCTTACCACATTTTCTACATGAAATAGTTCCATTGGAAACGTATTCATGCTTACAAGCATCAGGCTCTACCATCATAATTTGACTCTAGAAAATCCCAATATTATGGAATAACGATGAAAACGTTGAGCTGTATACAAAATCATTTTACATTAAATAAACATTAACATTTTCAAAGAGGACAAAATAAATCTGGTTTAAATATTCAACATCGCACAATGAGAATATGCGGTTTTTTCATAACAAGAAAAACGACTGCATTCAATGTGATGCAAAATTTGATAATCATGATGATTTAGTAAAACATGTCAGACATGAGCACCATAAAACTATCGTAATTTGTCAATACTGTAAAAGAGAATTTATTCATGAAAAAGACAGATTACATCACTCTAGAAAAGAACATAAAAACAATCTAGAAGAGTGTTCAAGAAAAAACTTACATCCCGAAGAATATAAAATTCAGAGTAGAGTAGATGCATTTAGATCTAGATTTAGCGATAAGATCTAAAGCGTTAAAGAATAGTGGTCTGTCATTTTTAGAGGGAAATGGAGGGGAACTTTATTTCATGTTAAGACCACTAACTAGATGTTCTCATAACATAGGAGTCATTATGAAATAAAAAACACCCGGTGAAAATGCCAAACACACGTTAAAAAAATTAAAGAATTTCGTACAAATGTAAGATAGTAGGCTAAAATATTAGATCGGCTAGATAACGATTTGTTTAACAAAACATACAAAAACAGGAGAATTGTTTTCTTAATGTGCAGACTAAACTTATTTTTGTGACAGGGGGGGTAATGTCAGGTCTTGGAAAAGGCGTAACAACATCATCCATTGCGAAATTATTACAATTAGCAGATCAAAAGGTATCTTGTATCAAAATAGATCCCTATCTAAATTACGATGCAGGTACCATGAACCCAGTTGCTCATGGAGAAGTCTTTGTTACAGAAGATGGAGGGGAATGTGATATGGATATAGGAAATTACGAAAGATTCCTAAATCAAAATATTCCAAAAAGTCACAATATCACCACAGCTCAAGTATACTCTACAGTAATTGAAGCAGAAAGGAGAGGAGAGTATCTAGGGGCTTGTGTACAAATAATTCCGCATATAACAGATGAGATAAAAAATAGAATTAGAAAAATTGCAGAAGAGGAGAGTCTTGACTTTTTAATTGTAGAATGCGGAGGTACGGTAGGAGACATAGAGTCACTACCATTTTTAGAAGCACTGAGACAGATAAGAGTAGAAGAAGGACCACAAAATGTAATTTTTGTGCATGTAACACTTGCACCATCATTAGATGTTGTGGGAGAACAGAAAACAAAACCCACGCAGCACAGTGCGCAGGAATTAAGAAGGATTGGAATTCAGCCTGACTTTTTAGCGGTAAGATGCACTACACCTCTAGAAGAAAAAACAAAGAAAAAAATCGCATTATTTACAAACGTTACTGCAAATGACGTATTATCATGTCATGATGTAAAATCAATTTTTCAAGTTCCACAGATATTGTATGATCAAGGAATAATGGATTCATTATTTACAAAGTTTGGAAAAGTTGGAATGGTAAATGCATCTGCAAACTGGGATAAGTGGAATGCCATAACAGAATCCATGACAAATCATGAAGATAAAAAAGTAAGAATTGCAATGGTTGGAAAATATGTAACACTTGCAGATAGTTATGTTAGTGTAAACCATGCACTAAAACATGCAGGTGCAAAATTAGGTAATTCTGTTGAAATTAACTGGATTGATTCTGAATCAATTACAGATTACAGTATTTTATCAAAATATGACGGCATATTGGTTCCAGGAGGATTTGGAACCAGAGGATCAGAAGGAATCATAAAAACTGCAAATTACGCAAGAGAAAAAAACATACCATATCTAGGAATTTGTTTTGGATTTCAATTAGCAGCAATTGCGTTTGGAAGAAATGTTTTGAAGTTAGAAGATGCAAACTCTACAGAAATAAAAGCAGATGCAAAAAACCCAATTGTGGATTTACTTCCAGAGCAAAAAAATATTTCAGATATGGGGGGTTCACTGAGATTAGGTGCAAATGATATCAAAATAAAACCACATACATTATCACATAAAATCTATAATTCAGACATAATTAGCAAAAGACACAGGCATAGATATGAAATCAATAAAGAATACATTTCAGAATTTGAGAAAAACGGTATGATATTTTCAGCTGAAAGTGACGATGGTAAAAGAATGGAAATGCTAGAGATTCCAACACATAGATTCTATCTTGGGGTTCAGTTTCATCCAGAGTTTAACAGTAGACCTGGACATCCAGAGTCAGCATTTGAGGCATTTGTAAAAGCTGCATCACAGAAATGAGTCAAATCAACATCATTTTTTTATTCTTTAATCATGACTCAGTTAATTATCTGTCTTGAGATTATTCTATTTTTGTCCTGAAAGTATCATGTATTGAAAAATATACAAAATGTGGAGAATTATACAATGTAGACGTAAAGAATTTTTGCTCTAACACTTGCTTTGAATTAATCATGCTACAAAGAATCAAAGACGTATAGGATGATAATATGGTAACATGTTAAAAAATTATCAGAGTATATCAAAAAACTAAGTAAAATAGAAAAAACTATTCTATCTTGGATATTTCATATATTTTTTGTCGTGCATCTCTAATTGAGACCTTCTTTTTCACATAACCTTTTTTCAATAAATGACTAAGAGCTAATCGGACAGTTCTACTTGGAAGTAATGTCTTATTTGCAAGATCTTTCTGAGTGAGTGCGCCTTCATACTCTAATGTTTTTAATAATAATTTAGAGCTTGGAGGCATACTAAGTAACTCTTCAGCTAGATGAACTTTCTTTGCAAGTGCAGATATTGCAGTAGAGTCTTTTTTTAGACGGATTATTTTAGCAGGAGGTAAAAACTGAGTGCATTCTACCATATTGTTTACTTTGTATCTATCTAATCCATCAAGAACAACTTCACAATGAAGTCGAGCTGAAATATCACTAATTTGGATAGAACTTTTGTTTGATACAATAATTGGCCTTCGTGTAATATCTAAAGAGTTAACTGAAATAATTTCAAAGACACCCGAATCATGAAATAGCATAGGACCTCCAGCAGACATAGAATATGCAGATGACCCAATTGGTGTAGAAATAATTATTCCATCACTGTTATCGTGCCATACCTCGTCGTCGTTTACACGGAGTGTATGCTCCATAAGCATTGCACTTTTCGATGAGAATACTGCAACGTCATTTAAGACAGGATAAACGTTTTTTCCATCAATTTTCACTCCAAGTCGTGGAACTTCCTCAACTGTGTAATTTTGTTTTTTTAGTATTCGCACATATGATGAAAATTCTCTAAGATCAATCTGTGCTAAAAATCCATTAGATTCACCTTCACTTATTCCAAGTACAGGAGATGTTGAATCAAAGTGTCTATGAAAATAATTTCTAACTCCTTTATCTCCACCCAACACCAAAATACAATCAGCTTGTTTTGCTTTTGATTTTGCAGTAATTACAAAAGATTCAATCTCTTCATCATCTAGAACTTTTTTTATTATTTTTGCTGCAGAGTCAGTGGTACCTGAATCATAGATCCCTATTTGCACAGTGAAATGAAACTAGGAGTACAATAAAAGGATAAAGCACTAAATTGTTCTATATTTTACCAAATTGTAAAAATATGAAGCATTAGTCTCAATTACATTCTTGTGAGGTATTTTAAGAAGACCTACCTGCCTTGAGTCAAGTGCTGCCTGTGCAGAACCACCTGCAAAACAAAGAGCCCAAAGGAAGTCTTTTTCTTTTAGCATAGTACAACAAAATGTTGCACAAAAAATATCGCCAATGCCCGTAGTATCATAGATTTCTTTGTTTGGCAAAGTAATAGAATAAATTTTATCTTTGACTAGTAATGAAACCTCAGTTTTATTTGTAAATAGCACATGCTCCACACCTTTTTTCTGTAATGAAATCATCATGTCATCATTAGAACCAGTGACAATTTTTTGAGACTCTTCAGGATTTACCTTAATTGCATTAACACCAGTTAGATCAAGTTCAGTATTTTCCAAGATTACATTTTTGTCAGAATCAACTCGTCGCAAAAACCCCTGAGGATCAACTAGGGTAAAACTTGAGTCTTTTTTTATTTTAGAAAAAAGGTCAGAGGAAATTTCATGGAAGATAGGGGTGATTAATAAACCATCAGCATTTATGGTAGCGTATTCAATTGGATCACATTCATTTAGTAACTTTAGTGTTCTATCAGAACCAGTAATATTTATTGCAAAGCGGGTAGTAAGTTTCTCAGATAGTGCATTTTCAAAATCAATTTTATTTTGAGTTAAGTATTGTTTTGGAAAGTCCTCACCAAATTTTGTATAAAGTGATACATCAAATTTTAATGCTCTTGCAGTTAATCCCCCATAACATGCAGCACCTCCAATTTGTTCATGAGTTTCATTATCAAGCGTAATTGTATCAATTGCACAGTGTGAAAATAAGGCCAGTTTCATGAATTAGAAGTCCAAAGAGTAAAGATTTAGTTTTTTGCATTGTTTTTTTCAAAACATTCCTGACAGAGTAGATTTCCCTTTAATATCACTAGATCGACATTTGACCTAAAACAGACATGACATAAGCCACGCATTATCTCTCACTGTGAAGTATTTGATCTGACATTAAAATATGATTAATTTTGAGAAAGAACAATACAAACGGTTTCGTAATCATACGCAAGATTATAAGGAGGAAAATTCGATGATTTCCATGCCACTTAAACGTGCAAGTAGAGGACGTACCAAAGGAGGAAAAGGGTCATCAGGAACTGTACAATGTACAAACTGTGGGTGTACAGTACCAAAAGACAAAGCAAAAAAAGTTACAGGCAGGATAAATTTAGTAGAACACACATTGGCAAAAGAACTACGTGCTCAAGGCGCATACATTGCATCACCAACAGTTTTGAAATGGTATTGTATTTCATGTGCAATTCACTTTAAGATTTTAAAAATTAGATCCGAAGACAGTCGAAGACAACGTGGAAAACTTCGTTAGAATTCTATTTTAGTGAATTGAAAATTAAGTATTAAAATTAATCCAAAAACTATTCTAAAATTTTTTGCCCTTCTCAGATCGTGAAACAGTGAATCATTTTGTACTACAATCAATGCTCTAGTATTCTTCATTGTTGGGCAATTTAGTAAATTCATTCAATATAAAAAA
>Ga0210050_1004548_pt1 | contig 11492 bp, 13 predicted proteins | sample CryGey132114_all_FD_185463 | JGI IMG/M metagenome (GOLD analysis project Ga0210050, IMG submission 185463) | Groundwater microbial communities from aquifer - Crystal Geyser CG22_combo_CG10-13_8/21/14_all (SPAdes) (version 2) | ecosystem: Environmental > Aquatic > Deep subsurface > Groundwater ...
AAGAGCGCCACTCGCTATTTGTAAATATCTGCTCGGTCAGGTTGACTGGTTCAGCTCCGCCATTGGTGATGAACATGCCGTCCGGCGAGGCATACACCACGCCGCCAGCCATAAATGCCACCGATCGCTTGGACACGCACGACTGAGGGGAATTCAGAACTACCTGCGCCATGTTGCTCGGATGTGTCCCTTGCACTGCATAGGGCATGCCTTTGGTCAGCACGATAAGCGTTGTATCGGTAGCGCCCAGCGCAACGATGTCATAGTCGAACGTCATAACATATCCGAGAGGATATGCGTGCGGTTTGTACGGCTCGCAGAAATACAAATCCTTGCCGACAAATCCAGCCATCATGCCATTGGGAAGCGATGTCAACCCGGTGAGCGCTGCGGGTGGCATGTTGTATGTCAGGCTAGGCAGCGCTTCTCCAAGATTTTCACCGTCAATTGCATCGTTGTAGGTGACTTGCGCCACAGGTATCTCTGCCACGAACACGAACTCGCCAAGCATTGATCGGTATATCCGCTTTGCCACAATGTTGTAGGCACCGGTCGGTGCGCCGTCCATTGTAGATAGATCGACTGTTTGACCTGGTAGTACATCAGCGGCAACAGACCCCGATGCCTGCGGCTTTCCTTCCTCCCCCCACCCAGAAACAAACGTGTAGGTATAGACGCGCGTTTCGGCGATGCCAGATCCAGTCCCCGCTGGCGTCGCGGTAATAGCCGTCACCGGTGCCGGTATTCCAAGCGCGTAACTAACGTTCGGATAGTCAGTGCCGCCTCCCGAGAGCGCCAGCGCGTTGTCCGTCACCTTTGGCAGCGTTCCATCCGTGTAGTAGGTGCGCTCGGCAGCGTCGCCGAATATCTGCCCACGACACACGTTCACATCTGATGCCCAATGGAACCAGTATTGCGTATCGGAGGCGATGTCGTGCCCGAATCGGTGAATTGTCTGGATCGTTCCGGGCTTGGTCAGCGTCGTCGCAACCGCAAGATTCACCAGCAACGGGCGCAGCGAACCATGCCACAGCTTGCAGTTGGTCGCTACCTGCGCCTGATTGTCTTGCAACAAGCGAGGTTCAGCGCGCGGCGCAACGCCTTTGAATTGTCGGACAGCCCACCCGGTCATTTGCCGATCCTTGTTACAGTTTAGAAAACTCTTTTGCCCACTCAACGTCTTTGTGATGCGCACCTCGGCAGTGGTTCGATTGCCAGAAGAATATGGCGTTGATTATTCGCAGCGAAACTTCCCAATTCTCGCGGTAGCTTCTGCCTGATATTGACTCGTTTGGATTCCCATTTAGGAAGATGACATTGGCAAGTTGAGAGAATGCGCTGAGGATATTAGTTAGGTATTCCATTAATATCCTTCCAAGTCTTTATCCATGCTGCTAATAGACACTACTATTTCGCAAAGTATTAAAAGAAAAAGAATGATTAGAGCTTCTGTTATTCCAATCATGCCAGCCCCAGCTTGGCTTTTTCAGTACGGCCCCATGCTCTGCATTCCTCGGTATGTGCGTTGTATGCGTCGAATTCTGCCGATGGAGCGGTGCGCAATAGCTTAATCTCGTCTGCCATGCTGTATTCGGCAGCAATCATCTCTGCAACCCGACGGTTTATTAGACGAACATGCGGGCTGGCGGCTTTGATTTCGGCAATCTGCTCGGCGGTAAGCGTCACGACAGATATAGTGGATGCAATCTCTTTCGGCTGCTCTGCTGGTAACGTTGCACCATCCGGTAGGCAGACATAGGTGATTCCGCCTACTGTCGCAAGCTCAGTGCCAATATGGTTATTTGATGCATCAGTTGGCAGTAACAGTTCGCGCGTAATGAGCGGATCGATATATTTTTGGTAAGAGACGATGGTGGTCATGGTGGTGCTCCTTAGAAAAACGCAGCATGTGCTGCAAAGAATGGGTGTGGCGGGCGTGTCCCAAAATTGATGCAGCGGATTCGATTTCCCCTAAACGCATGGCTGTGCGATAGTTGCCAAGGCTATGGCGTCGAATAAAGCGGCGACTCGCCCAGGTGCGATACCCGACGAAGTTGATGCCGCGCACCATTGGCGCGATGGTTGATTTGGATAGCTCAAGACACAGCTCGCGCCGAATGAAATCGACGATCAAGCGCTGGCATTCGATCGCGCGTTCGCGGCTGATGCCGAACAGCACAAAGTCGTCGACGTATCGGCAATAAAATTTAATGCCCAAATCGCGCTTGATGTAGTGATCTAGTGGGTTCAGGTAGGTCAGCGCATAGAGCTGGCTGAGCAGGTTGCCGATGGGGATGCCTTGCGGCTCGCCGTGGTCGGCGAATTGCATCATTAGCCCGACAAAGCGCGCATCCTTGATCTTGCGCTCGATCTGTTGGCGCAGAATCGACCGATCAATGCGGTAGAAGAATTTGCGAATATCCAACTTGATCGTGTAGCTATCGCGCGGAATCTGCTGCAGGGCGGCCTGCGCATAGTCGGCGGCTTTGTGCGTGCCGTAGCCGACCCGGCAAGCGAATGATTGTTCGATGAATCCTGGCTCAAAGATGGGCGAGATCACGCGGTAGATTGCATGCTGCACTACCAGGTCGCGGAACGCGGGCGCAAAGATGCGGCGCAGCTTTGGCTCGTGCACCATAAAGCTGAAATATGGCTGCGGCTTATAGCTGCCGTCCGTCAGCTCGCGATGTAAGGCATCGAGGTTGCTGGCAAGGCTGCGCTCAAACTTAAAGCAGGCGCGCTTGCCGTGCTTGTGTCGTGCGGCAGCATGGAATGCCAGTCGCAGCGCGTGCGGCGTGAATGCCTGCTCATATAAATGTCCGATGCGCTTCATATCGCCCGACCTTCGAGGCGGAATGCCGCCCTACCAGAAGTGCGGAAGCCGACCGATTTCGCCGTGGCTTGCGCCGCGCGCCGGAAAGCGTCTCCCTTGACTCCACGTTGACCAAGCTGCGGTCTTTGAGGATTCGAGTCCGCGCGCAACCCAACGTTGTTGTTCGAGTTGCTGCGCACGTTGTTGAGATTCAACGCCCACGCGCCGGCGTTCGACGAGTAGGCCCAGTGGCCGGAAACGAGGGGGCACATATTAAGACGCCTCCCGTTTATCGAGCTGGCGATCCGCGACTATCCAGCCGCCAATCATCCTGCCCAATTCATCCGCCAGCCGAGACAGAGCGAGATAGCGATGATCTCCAAGATCGGCGGGCGATTTATCTGCGCGCTTGCCATCCTTGAACTCGAAATAACCGAGCGAATGTGCAAGTCGAATCAACATGCGAAGCTGCTCGTGTCGAATATCAAGATTGGTAAATGTAGTTTTCTTGTGATAGCGCTTTTGCGACTCGACGATAAAGCCATACACCTCATAGGCCGCGCGCCTGATTTCAAGCGCAATGCCGAACTTTTCATGCTTCGGAAAATGATTGAGATAGATATTCATCAGCTTTGCAAACTCCGTGAACTTTTGATCCAGCTTCGCTTCATCGTGCAGGCCCATCGCTATCGCTCAGGCCTCAAAGATACAAGGCCGCGCGCAACCCAACGTAGTAGCTCGAGTTGCTGCGCACGTTGCTGAGACTCAACGCCCACGCGCCGGCGTTCGACGAGTCGGGCCAGTGGCCGGAAACGAGGGGGCACATCAAGTTTGGCTTGTAATCCGTTAATCTGTCGTTGCCGAACGTATTGGCGCCTCCGATGCCTGCCGCTAACGGAACCCCTGCGCCAGATGCATTCCACGCATTCCCGCTGGTTACTTCGCTGAACACTTGAGAGGCGGAACCGTAGTATGCTATTCTGTTTGCGCCGGTCGCCCACAGAGCGCCATACGTTGTTCCAAGGTTGTCATACAGCGCAGCGATGCCAGTTGCGCCCCACGCGTCAGTTGCCAGCGTTGTGCCTGCGGTGATGTCTTTCATCGCGACGGATGTTTTCAGGATGTAGTAGTTTGTTCCGTCCGACGTAAGCCCAAGACAAATCTCCCAAAGCGTGCCATTCACATCAGCCACCCCACAGGCTTGCCCGTTATGCGTGGTTTTCGCCAGCACGCTCGCGCTGCCGGTTTTGTTGGCGGTGGGGTATGTTTCATTCCCGGTTGACGTGAAGGTAAGTGTTGCGTCCTGCGCGTCACTTAATGCATTGTTGTTGCATCCCTTGGGGAAGTTGTTTGTGGCGTGATACCAGGCGCACCAGGTTGTGGATGTTGATGCCTGAGCGTGCGCGTAAGACAATAGAGCAATTGCCTTGTTGATAAACAGGCTGCCGGGGAAAAAGCTCGCGCCGCGCGTCTTCGCGGCAGCTATTGCTCCATAGTAAGCATTAGCTGGAGCGCCGGTCAATCCGCTGAATGGATTGTTTGCTGCGTTGCTTGACAATGGGTTGCCGTTTTTAATACTCGATGCTGTTCCTGCGTTGTTCGAGCATTTGTATTTGTCCACAAACACGCCATACTTCAATGCCCCGCCATCGTAGAATGCTCGATGAATAGCGTATCCAGCAGCATTTGCAGCAGTCACCTCATCAGCGTATAGCGCAGCAGACTTGAATGGAGAATTAGCGGCTGTTACGAAATAACCTAATTGCTTAATGTCCACTGCGTTCACAGCCAAGCCATTAGATCCTGTGCCGTATTTGTAGTAAAACGCAGGAATCCATACCATGATGCTGCCATCGGTGTAGATATAGTTTCCGTAAACTGCATCGAATGGATTAAACGTACCGTTACTTAATGGGAACATTCCGGCTGGTGTAGTGGGGCAGATTCCTACTCCGAATCCTGCTGTGCCTGCTACGCCGATATTACTTACCGTTACAGACTGGCCCCCAATAGTAAATCCATGATTGAACACTATAGGGCCATTGACTGCATGTATATCAGCAGCGGAGTCTCCTAGCGTGACATTGCCAGTGGAAGTAAGGTTTTTTACAGTAAAATCCTGCGCGGAATCGCCTGCAAGCTTTGCCTTTTCAGCATCGAGTTCATTGATTGCAGCTTGAACTGTCGTAGCGGCGATGTTGTTTGCGGGGATGTTGGCTATGTCTGCCGCGCCAATCCCTGGCACAGATGTAAATGCGTTTACGACATTCGTTCCGTCGCATTCCATCAGCGCACGCTTGCCTTGCATGACGGCCACGCCGGTTCCGGCGGCGGTCTTGGCCGTTAGAGTGTAGCTGCCGGAGGTGCTATTCCCGATAACAAAGACGCTGGCAACAGCCGGAATGATCACGGAAATGTTGCCAGTCAGCGCGCCGGTGAACTCCATGACCTGATTGCGCGCTTCGGCGGCGGTCAGCGTAACGTCCGTGTTCCCAGCAACCGACTTGCTCAGGCGGCCAATGACAGGCACATCGCGCGGTAGGCGCTCGGCAATACTGGTAATTGCAGCCGTGCCGGTCACAACCTCACGGATCGGGATTCTGCCAGCGGTAAATCCGGTCGTGTTCTTGCTCACCACGCCGGCGCGCGTTGCTTCGACATAGTTGGTCGAACTGGCAGATAGCACCAGCGTGCCGTCCGCGATGGTCGTAATTACGCCATCTACCAGCATCACACCTCCGAGATACCCGAGCGTTAGCCCTGTCGTGGTAGAGGTGTTATGTCCGAACAGGCCGGACGCAATCTTATTCAGCTTGGCAGGGCTGTAATAGCTGTAGGTATTGCCGAGGATGTCGGTGATCGGATACGCGCCATCACCAGCGGTTCCGCCGGTGGCCGTTCCAGTCTGCCAATTACGGTACTGGTCCTCGCGTGTCTGCCAGCTATTCAGCAGCTCCGCAAGCGACGCAGCAAGTTCGGCCTGCGTCGTTCCAGTGAAGTTGCGGATGATGCCGTATGACACCGCGCCGGCAGTGGTGCCGGTATATGCTGATTGCAGCGTAAGGTGCGTGTTATCTGTAATCGCAGCGATCTCATACAGCTTGTCGCCGTCAATTGAAAACGCATCGCCGACAGCCGCCTGTGACGCCCAAAGTGTATCGACTCCAACGACGCTGACTGATCCGTTTGTGACCGATACTGATCCGGCTCTATACCATGCACTCATTTGCTGTGCCCCTTTATTAAGCGCCGCGCTGCGTCATTGGGGTAACGTTCGCGGGTGATGTCGCAACATCTATGGCTGTTTTTGCGCCAAGCGACGAGTTGAATGAATTGAGGTGGTTGATTGCACGCTGGCCGTTTGCAGCGTAGTCGGCGTCTTTCGAATAAGCCCGATACAGCAGGTAGTCCAAAATGACATTTGCGTATATGTCGTCCAGATTGATGATGGTCGTATCGCTGCCGGCTGGATCAAGCGCGCCAGCACTAAGCGCATGAGATGCAGGCACACTCGAATAAACAAGTTCGATCTGCGCAAGTGCCGTGGCAGGCGGATAAACCAAGAATTCTTTAGGGGTGCGGATGTCGAACATCCAATGAACGATATTCACGGATTCTGTTTCTGAATGCCACCCAGGCAGTTGATCGTCAAGAACCCTTCGATCAACAAAACGCACGGCGCGCTTGTTTGATGTCGCCGCCATGTTGCGGATCACATCCAGAACGCGCAGGGCGGTAGGCAGGTTGATTGTGCCTGCGTCGCTTAATTTCTGCCGCGTCCCGGCTGCAAGCGTGACGGTGGCGGTCTGCGAATTTGCATCTGGCCGCAATAAAACAACTTCTTTATAGGCGTCATTGATCCAGTCTTGCAACTCCAGTCTCGTCCACCGCACCGCCCCCTCATCGTTCAATATCTTTTCTGCGCGCCGGATTAGTTCAATAACCTTCGTGACCGCCATACATCCCCCTTAAATGAATCGAGCCTTCACCCTGCGCGCCGTGCCGTTCATCCCATGAAAGACATCGGTTGCTGCTGAATCCTTCGCCTTCTGGAAAAAGGCCGCATTGTTCAATGCCGCACTTGGGTTTTCCCATGGCGTGCCAGTCATAAATTGCAGCTTCGACTTCGCGCCGGCTGCCAGCGCCTGCTTGTGCTTCGTGTTCAAGAAGTCCGGGTAAGTCGTCGCAGATTCGCTGATCGTCAGCGCCGCGCGGACCTTGATCTCCTGCACTGCGGTAGGGATGCGGAACAGCGATATGTGATCACCGCCATCCCGCGTGTAGTATTTGATCGGCTGTCCGGTCAGTTGATCCCACTGGTCGCCATGCTCTTCGTCCAGCGCGTCCTCGCTTGTTGGATCACACAGACGCCCACCGACGCGCACCGACTTCAATCTGGCAATCTCACAATCAGCTGGCTTGGTGAGCGCATATTCAGTAACGTCAGCCTCGGTATTTATTGCTTGAAGAGCATCAATCCAGATTCCTGTTTCCAGCAGAAACTCTCGAACTGCATCACGGATAGCACTCTGCACTATAGGGTACGGAACCCCATGGCACTCCGGGATCACCAGCGGTTCGAGGTCTGCCAGAAGAGACAATTACGCCCCCAATGCCTTGATGAGAGACTTGCGCAAGGTCGAAACCGGCGCGAGGCCGTTCACCGGCACATTGTTACCGGCGGCCAGCTCCAGCAGCTCCTTCTTGCCCATCGCGTTGATCTCTGCAGCGGAAACGACAGGCGTATCTTCAACACCGGTCTGTATATTGTCACCAGTCGTGCCAGAAGGATTGCCGGGTTCGGTAGGCGCTTGAGCCTGCACGGCCTTCGCCCGCTTCTTCGCACCGACCGCCTCGTATGCCTCGCTGATTTCGAGGAAACGATTGGCATGCGCTTCGTTTGTCACCTCGGCAACATGGTCGCCGTTATCGTCCGGGGCGAAGTGATACTCCACCCCGCCGATCTTAATCTTGGAACCGCCTTCGCGTTTCAGTTTGCATTTGATCAACATAGCTACCACTCCTTATGGTTTCTGCGTCAGTAGTTGATAGTGGGCGACCGAAGCCGCCCACCGGTTTGTTACGCGCCGTAACGGGCCGCGCGGTATTGCAGGGTGAAGCCGATGGTTCCGGTCGTTGCGCCGGTTGCTGGTGCGGTCGTGACCTTGAGGCCAACGACACGATCAGCAGTAGTCGGAGCGATGCGCGGAGCCAGAACACTGTCCATACGGACCAGACCAGCGGCTTGGCCGACGGCAGCAGCAGCACGGAACTCGGCATTGGTGCCAGCAGTGAAGCCAACAGCCATTGCCAGCGCTGGGGTTGCGCCAGAGTCCAGATCGTCAGTGTCGATGATGAAGTCCACCGGCACGCAATCGGCCGGCAGTTTCACCATTTCGATCACGTCGTTCAGGGCCAGAGCAGCAGCCAGCGCGATTTCGCCGCGAACGGCATACACCTCACCGGCAGCATCCGGCGAGATAGAGGGTTGCTGCGCAGTTGCAGCGTTTGCAGTCAAAGTTGCCATTTTAGTATCTCCTAAATTGAAAGATTGTATTCAGAGGGGCGGCTTTCACCGCCCGCTACTGATTAGCCAGGATTGGCCGCAGCAGAATCCACCGCGACGCAACCGAAGTCAGTGCCGTTGAAGCGGCACTTCTTCACACCGACGATGGTATTGGTGGACACAACCAGTTGGTTGCCGTTGTCGCGGCTCTCTTCGTGCCAGTCGAAGCGCATGCCGGTGCCTGCGGAGCCGAAGGCCACGACGCCAGCCTGCGTACCCATGAATAAGGCACGCGCAGCAGCCACGTCACCGCCTGCGCCGTAGTCGGTGAAACGAATCACCGGCTTGGCTTCGTGCAGCACCACGTTGTTGTACATGCCCAGACCGCCCTTGAAGATCGGGGATTTGTTGCCCTCGGCCGCAGCAGCAGCCTTCTGCAGATCGAGCCAGCCACCAGTGCCAGCATCGCGCTTCAGGTCATACTTCTGCCATGGCGACATCACCAGCACGAAATGCTCTTCGCCGTCGATCATAATCGGCTGGATCGAGGGGATGCCCTCGGTGCCGCCGCCCATCATGGTTGCCTTCGCAGCCAGACGGTCGATGACGGTCAGCGTCATCTTGTCGGTGGCTGCCAAGGAAGCCTTGCTGGTTGCCGCACCGGCGTACAGGATGTGATCGGCATCAGGAGCCTCGACAGCATTACCGGCGAACCCGGTGTAGGTTGTCGGGAAGGTGTAGTCGGCATTCACGCCGCGTGCGCCGGACAGGTAGATGAACAGCAGTTCGTCGAACACACGGCTCCACCAGTCGGACTGGCGCTTTTTGGCGATCATGCGCAGATCGTGCAATGTGCGCTTTCTGGTCATTCGGCCACCCGCGTTCACACCTTGGCGCATCTGGTCGATGAACACGTTGTCGGTGTAGAACTTCAGGTCTTCTTCTTGGCCTTCGAGGACATCATCACCTTCGACCGGCTGCATCTTCAGTTGCAGCGACAGGTCGTAAGTGATCTGTTCGCCGGCATCGTTTTCCAGATTGCGCAGCAGTTGGATGGGGGTGGATGCGGTTTCGCCTTCTCCCATGAACTTCTTTTGGAAGTATGCGGTTCGCGCGACATCAACGGCCAGTTGGCCGCTGTACTTCTTGATTGCTTTGGGATCGTTCAATCCCACAATGGTTTTAGCCATGGTTGTTCTCCTTTACAGTTTCATAAAGAAGCACATATGCGCTTCGACTATTGGGGTTAATCCCCTTCCCTTTCGGGATTCTTATGCGGCGACCAGTATGCCCTTTGCAGCTTGGGTCGCCGCACCAAGCCCTTTGACTTCTACCTTTATGCTCTCCGGCCTGTCAATAGTTAAACGCGCAAGCTGGCCCGATTTCTTTTGGAGCGTAACCGTCACATCGTCACCAATGCGAAGCGTCTCGCCTACCTTGATGTCGAAGTGACGGACTATGCCCATATCACGCTGCCAAGTAACGCTCACGCGCCTCCGGCGACATCTTCGCCAGCGCGCGCTCATAGTCGATACCTTCCAAACGGTCGATGTGATCGAACTCGCCAGCATCGCTCTCGCCGGCCCCGGCTTGCGGCAATTTGCCAAGCGTCGGCGGCGCATCCTTGATGTCGGAACCGCGCGGCTTCACGTCTTTGGCATTCTTCTTTCCGCCTTCATCCGCATTATGCTTTTGCTCCTGCTTCTGCGTGATGCCAAGCTCTTCCTGCACACGCTTATGCGCTTCGGACAGGAACCAGCGGTAGGTCTTGTCACTGTTGGCCGGGTCCGCCGCCACTTCTTTCACGGCTGTGTCAAAAGCAACATTGAGCAGTTTTCTCTGCACATACTCCGGGTGGTCGTCCATGAACATATCGATCTCACGACGCCACAACTGCGCCTCGACTTGCTCTTGCTGCTCAGACGAGATTTCGGCCTTGAGTTGCGCACGCACCAGTGCATCGCGCTGCTGGTTGTAGTCCTTCAGCTCAAGATCGCCGTCCTCGAACTTCTGGTCAAGCTCGGCCATTTTGTCCGCGTAACCCTCGACAGGATCTGCGTGGTACTTCGCAGCGAACACATTGCGATCCGGCTTCTCGTCGCCATCGTCGCCATCGTCACCGCTGCCAGCATCATCACCTGCACCATCGCCATCGCCATCGCCATCGCCATCGCCATCGCCGTCAGCATCTTTGCCTTCGTCGTCGTCATCCACGCCAGCCACCGCGTTCAACGATTTACGCTCTTCGTCAGTGGAATCCTCCAATGCCGCGCGCTCTTCGTCAGACAGCATCGCCAGCTCCTGCTCTGAATATCCTTCCAAACCCATGATTACTTCCTCCTTTAGATTGCCTGCTGCCACCGTTTAACCCAGCCCTTACGAGCCGGCCACCTGCCCCGCTACTTGGGCCATTTCTTGCAACTTTTCTTTCGCCAGATCCTGCGCGCGCTTCAGGCGTGCTGGGTCGTTCTTGATTTCCATTGCACGTTGCAATGTGCGCAAGTCATCTTCTGCTTCCCAATCACGTTCACGCATTGCCACTGATGCCGATACCTTGTTCGTTTTTGCCATGTTGATCTCCTATTGAGTGATTACACCGTCATTGCCGGGTGTCTGGATGCCAGCCTGCGCACCGTCTGACTGTTGCAATGCTGGAAGTTGTTGCGGCATAGCCGCTTGTGCTGGTGATGTTGGTGCGGGGATATTCGCGTCCTGCCCGTTTTGGTCCTGATAGCCAGCGCCTTGCAGAATCGCATCTGCCACAGGAGCCACACCCGGAACGGTCGCCACGATCTGACCGGACTGCAGCGCCTCGTACATGGCCGTGACCATTTGCGTCAGCCGGTCCGCGTCGACCTTCTTGGTCTGCGCCTCCAGCTGCGACACCTTGGCTTCGAGCAGCTTCAGTTGCGCCTCCGCCGTGGCCTGCATAAGCTGTTGCTGCGCCTGTTGCGCATCCCGCTCTGCTTGCTCTGCCTGCAACTGTTCTGGCGACCTCTCTTCGTCATCCGAGCCTTCGCCATTCAACTTGCGGATGCGCGCGACAATCTCTTCCTTGCCCTGTAAGTCGGAGAACTCGAACACCAGATCAAGCAGCTTGAGCGCCAGTTCCGGCGGCATCTTCCCGACCATTTCCATCATCTGCTCGAACATCGCTTGACGCATGCTTTCGCG
>Ga0210050_1004549_pt1 | contig 11491 bp, 7 predicted proteins | sample CryGey132114_all_FD_185463 | JGI IMG/M metagenome (GOLD analysis project Ga0210050, IMG submission 185463) | Groundwater microbial communities from aquifer - Crystal Geyser CG22_combo_CG10-13_8/21/14_all (SPAdes) (version 2) | ecosystem: Environmental > Aquatic > Deep subsurface > Groundwater ...
GGTTGTGTTCCGTATAGTTGAGCTTAACCACTTTCCAATACTCAAGCTGTTCAAGAGCGGAGAGATCGTCCTTAAAAACCGAACCGCCGGGCGCCTCTACGGGAAATTCCAGAACATAAGTACTGGCCGTAAAATGTCAAAGGCCGAGCCTTTGACATTAAGAGCTTATTCTAAAAATAGAGACACTCCGACATTCCTAGAAAAAGAACTAAAATTAACTAAAATTAAAACTCCATCCTAAAAAAGTCTTTATCAAAACCATCTCATCCGGCGCGGACTTCCTGGGTTGGGCGCACTTTCCTCATCATAGAGTCTTAAGGACAACGACAAAGAAAAGAATGATAAAGAATTTTGAGAATGGGAATGAAGCGACAAAGGAGTCTTATTTAGGACTGCTGAAGCATGGGGATGCGTATAAGTTAAAGAATAGGCTTTTAGAACAAGGCTTTATTTAGAGTCGTTTCTCTGATAATTTTATACATATGCTAGAAGACAAGGATAATTTCAAAAAATCCGCCTCCGCTCCTCCTTCGCCAGAGGTTCCTCCTTCGCCAAAGGCTACGGACGGACACGGTACGGACGGACACGGTAAAGCTATGGCGGGCAAGTCCGATATAGCCAAAAGAAAACCCGCCTCCGAAAAATCTTCGGCGAGGCAGGGGAGGAAACCCGCCTCTGCACAAGGCTCCGGCGAGGCAAAGTCAGAAATTGCTAAAAAAGAGGAGGAGATTCTCAAATTTTGGCAAGAAAATAAAATTTTTGAAAAGTCTCTAGAGCAAAATGAAGGCAACAAACCTTTTGTTTTTTACGAAGGTCCGCCGACGGCCAACGGCCGCCCCGGCATCCATCATCTTGAATCACGGGCTTTCAAGGACATTATTCTGCGCTTCAAGACAATGCGGGGATTTTATGTCAGAAGAAAAGCCGGTTGGGACACACATGGCCTTCCGGTGGAACTTGAGGTGGAAAAAGAGCTGGGCCTGAAAAACAAAAAGGAAATTGAAGAATACGGTATCGCCAAATTCAACCAAAAATGCCGGAAAAATGTCTGGAAATATATTGAGGAGTGGGGGAAATTTACGGACAGAATCGCTTTTTGGTTGGACAAGGAAAATGCCTATATTACCTACCAGCCGCAATATATTGAATCTCTCTGGCATATTATCTCCCACATTTCCTCCAGAGGTCTTTTGTATAAAGATTACAAAGTCGTTCCCTGGTGTCCCCGTTGCGGAACAGCCATCTCAAGCCACGAGGTGGCTCAAGGTTACAAAGAAGTCATGGACACTTCCGTCTATGTAAAATTCAAAGCAAAAGGAGTAGAGGAGTATTTTCTGGCCTGGACCACGACCCCGTGGACGCTTCCCGGCAATGTCGCCTTGGCTGTCGGCGGCGATATCTCTTATTTGAAAGTTAAAACCAAAGGAGATGTCTTGTGGCTTTCCAAAGACAGGACCGGCATTCTGGAAAAAGATTTTGAAATTTTGGAAGAAGTCAAAGGCAAAGACCTTCTTGGCAGAGCTTATGAACCGCTCTTTCCGCATCTCTCCAAAGTTCTGCCGGAAAGTGAAAAGCAAAAACTGCCGCAGGCTTATAAAATTTATAAAGCCCCTTTTGTTTCCACCGAGGACGGTTCGGGTATCGTCCATACGGCCGTTATGTACGGAGCTGACGACTTTGACTTGGGGACGGGAATCGGACTTCCGAAACATCATCTGGTTGACCCCGAAGGAAAATTTACTTCCGATGTTCTTGAATACGAGGGCCTTTTTGTCAGAGATGCCGATAAAAAAATTCTGGCGGATTTGGGAAAAAGAGGTCTTGTCCTCAAGACCGAAGAAATCAGGCACACCTATCCTTTTTGCTGGCGGTGCCAGACTTCTCTGATTTATTATGCTCGGGATTCCTGGTATATTCGCATGTCCGCTCTTAAGGACGAGCTGGTTAAAGAAAATAAAACCATAAATTGGGAGCCTTCTCACCTTAAAGAGGGCCGGTTCGGGGAGTGGCTGAAAGAAGTCAAAGATTGGGCTATCTCCAGAGAAAGGTATTGGGGCACACCGCTTCCGATTTGGGAATGTTCTTCTTGCGGGAAAAAGCGGGTCGTAGGTTCCATTGAAGAACTTTCCCTCGGACAAAATAACAACAGGTATTTTTTTATCAGGCACGGCCAAGCCAAGAGCAATCTGGAGAATCATATTGATTCCGGGGAAGACCAAAACAATCATTTGACGGAAAAGGGCCGGGCGGACATTCTGAAATCAGCCCAAGCGCTTAAAAAAGAAAAAATAGACCTCATTATTTCTTCCCCGATTTTAAGAACCAAGGAGGCGGCCCGGATTTTGTCAAAAGAGCTTGGCCTTGATGTCATTTACGACGACAGAATCAAAGAAAAAAATTTTGGAAAATATGACGGGCAGTCGCTTGAAGACTACAATTCATTTTTTGCCAACCCAAAGCAAAAATTTATCGTCAGATGCCCGGGAGGAGAGAACAGAAACGACATCAGAAAAAGAATCGGTGAATTTGCCTATGATATTGACGGGAAATACAAAGACAAGACAATTCTCATTGTCAGTCACGGCACCCCGCTTCATCTGATGCACGGAGTCTTTGGAGGCTGGTCGGACCAAGAGATTATAGACAAAAGTCCTTATCTTCAAAACTCGGAAATAATCGAGATGAAATTTAAAAATCTTCCGCACAACGAATATTATGAGCTTGACCTCCACCGGCCGTATATTGATGAAGTTCTTCTCTCCTGTTCTTGCGGAGGAGAAATGAGGAGAGTCAAAGAAGTCATGGATGTTTGGTTTGACTCCGGAGCCATGCCTTTCGCCGAGGACCACTATCCTTTTGAAAATAAAAAATGGATTGAAGGCGCGGGATATCCGGCCGACTATGTCTCGGAGGCCATCGACCAAACCCGCGGCTGGTTCTACACTCTTCATGCCATCGGCATTCTGATGGGAAGAGGCCGAGCTTTCAAAAATGTCATTTCTCTCGGACATATTATGGACAAGAACGGAAAAAAAATGAGCAAATCCTTGGGCAATGTCGTTCAACCGTGGGAAGAAATAAATACCTACGGCGTGGACGCCATAAGATTTTGGGCCTATTCGGTCAACCAGCCCGGGGAATCCAAAAACTACGAAAAAGAAAGCATCACCGAAAATGTCAGAAAAGTCATAAACCTCTTGAATAATATTTATAAATTTTATGACACTTACGCCGAAGAAGATGCCGGGGAAGGCTACGGGGGAAAACATATTTTGGATAAATGGATTATCTCCCAACTTGGCCGGCTGGCCCGAAAAAATACCGAAGATTTGGAAAATTACAAAATTTTTGAAAGCGCCAGAAGAATCAAAAATTTCATAAACGATTTTTCCACCTGGTATATCCGCCGCTCCAGAGAAAGGTTCAAGGGGGAAGATGCCGAAGACCGGAAGGATTCAATCAGAACAACCCGTTTTGTTTTGCTGGAACTTTCCAAACTGGCCGCTCCTTTTCTGCCTTATATTTGCGAAGATATTTATAAGAAAGCGGGCGGGGGCAAAGAAAGCGTCCATTTGGAAGACTGGCCGGAATACGATTCGTATCATAAAGACGAAAAACTTCTGGATTCAATGGAGAAAACCAGAGCTGTCGTTTCTTCGGCTCTGGAAGCCCGGGCCAAATCAAATGTCAAAGTCAGACAGCCTCTGGGGCTCCTTACCTTGAAGGGCCCAAAACTTGACGACGAGCTTGTTTTTCTCATAAAAGACGAAGTAAACGTCAAAAACGTTCTCTTTGACGAAAAATTAGACAAAGATGTCCTGTTGGATGTTTCCATTACGCCGGAGCTTCAAGAAGAGGGCCGGGCCCGGGAGCTTATCAGGCAAATTCAAAATCTCCGAAAAGAAGAAGGCCTTAACCCGAACGATGCCGCCACTCTTCTTATTTCTTCCGAGGAAAAATTGTCTTTTGTTCTCCGGTTCAAGGATGAAATCAAAAGAGTCTGCGGCTTAAAGGGAATTCTTTGGGAGGGCGGGGGCAAAGAAATACAAATCGGTGATATTTCCCTTAAAATAAGCATTCTGAAATAATGGACTCCCTTAGGCGCTTTGGAAAACGCAGAGCGCGGGGAAACGGGGAAAACGCGGACTTTTTACTTGATACATTCTAATTTTTGGCCGATACTTTATTCGTGTCTTACACCAAATATAAAACTTCGGGCATTGTCATCGGAGGGAGCAATATCGGAGAAGGAAGCCGCAACCTCTTTATCCTGACGCGCCATTTCGGCCTCCTCTCCGTTAGGGCCCAGGGAGTCAGAGAGTTGGGTTCAAAACTCAAATATCATCTTCAGAATCTTTTTCTTCTTGAAATCCACCTTATCCGCGGCAAGCGCGGCTGGGTGGTAACGGAAGCTCTGGGCCAAAGAAGTTTTTTTGATTCCGAAAACCGAAATAAAACCCGGGCCCTCTCCCGCATCCTGCTTTTGGCAAGAAGGATGTTGCCCGAAGAGAACAGGCAATATGAAATTTTTGATATAATAAGCGGGGGTTTGTCCTTTCTTTTCTCTCGTCCATTCTCCGATGAGGACATCCGAAACCTGGAAGCTCTCATCGTCCTGCGATTTCTTCGCGCTCTGGGTTACATTAAAAAAAAGGACAAGATTGAAAAATTCATTGAAACAAATCTCTATAACGAAGGCCTCCTGAAAGAAGCCAGTTCTCTCCGCCCTCAAATGATAAGGGAAATAAATATTTCTCTGAAAGAAAGCGGACTTTAAATGACATGGATGACGAAAAAAGCAAAATTGACGAATTAAAAAAATATCTGAACTCCAGAAAATTTAAAGGTCTTACCGCAAACGGGAGGCAAAGAGTTCCGGAGCAAACAATCAAAGATATCAGAACAAATTGGAGAGAAGACGAAAGCGTTTTTCCCCCTCAAGAAGCTGAATTTCGGGATATGAAAAAGAAAAGAAATTTTGCAAAACTTTTTTTGATAAGCTCCGTTATTTTTTTTGTAGCGGCTTTGCTCACAGCTCTTTTTGTTATTTTGGGCGGCAAAGGCGTTATCTCATCACAAAATGTTGAAATCAGTCTCTCCGGCCCCGTTGCCGTAGATGGCGGAGAAACGCTGGAACTTGAAGTCATTATTTCAAACAACAACAGCATCTCTCTGGAGCTCTCCGACCTGATAGTTGAATATCCCGCCGGCACGAGGTCTTCCGAGGATTTGTCTAAAGAATTGCCTCGAGAGAGATTTTCTCTGGGCAATATCGGGCCGGGAAAGAAAGTCAATCAACCCATCAGAGCCGTCTTGTTCGGAGAAGAAGGAGAGATACAAAATATCAAACTTTCTCTTGAATACAGGCTTCAGGGCTCAAACGCCATTTTTTTCAAGGAAAAAAACTATGATATTGAAATCGGCAATTCGCCGGTCAGCCTACGGGTGGAATCTTTGACGGAGGTAAATTCCGGCCGGGAGATTTCCTTCAATGTTTCCTTGAGGTCCAACTCGGAAAGCCTTATTGAAAATCTAATGCTCATCGTTGAATATCCTTTTGGCTTTTCCTTCAAGGAAGCCGCTCCTTCGGCTTCTTTTGACCAGAGCATCTGGAAAGTCGGGGACATCTCTCCCGGGGAGGAGAAAAAAATAAAGATAACGGGCATCTTGGAAGGCCAGGACGGAGAAGAAAGATTTTTCAGGTTTTGGAGCGGCATTCAAAGCATTGATGCCGAAAAAAGTCTGCAGACGGCTTTTGTTTCTTTCCGTCGCTCCGTTTTCATCAAGAAGCCCTTTCTCTCTCTGGATTTATCCATAGAAGGAGACACTTCCGTCAACCACACCTCAAATCCGGACGAACCGATTGATGTTGAAATTTTATGGCTCAATAATCTCCCCGCAAGCGTCGCCAATGTTGAAATTGAAGCCGTCCTGTCCGGAGACTTTGACGAACTGTCAGTTTTTGCGGACAGAGGATTTTATAATTCCGTCAATAATACCGTTACTTGGAGCCAGGAGCAAAATCCGGTTTTTGAAACCGTCTCTCCCGGAGAAAGGGGGAGTGTTCGTTTTCGGTTTTCATCCTTCTCCGAGGCCGGCCAGATTTTAAACCCGGAAGTGACCGTCAATGTCGGTGTCAGAGCCAGAAGGCTTGCCGAGACCGGAGTTTCGGAGGAAGTAACTTCTTTTGCCGAAAGAAAAATAAGGTTCAACACTTCTCTTTCTCTGAAGACCGAAGGATTTTTTTCTTCCGGCCCTTTTCCGCCGAGCGGCCCCATTCCTCCCAAAGCCGAATCGGAGACGGCTTATACAATCGTCTGGAGCATAGAAAACAGCGTTAATGATGTCTCAAGCGCCGTTGTTACGGCCAAGATTCCGTCTTATGTCGGATGGATGAACAATTTTTCCGGAGAAAACATTTCCTATAATGCTACAAGCCGCGAGATTGTTTGGAAACCGGGAGAAATTGAAGCGGGCCGGGGCTTTTCCTCTCCCTCCAAAGAGATAGCTTTTCAGCTCAAGTTTTTGCCGAGCCTAAGCCAGGTCGGGACTTCGCCGGTCATTCTGACCTCGTCCCGCCTTCGGGCCAAGGATGAATTCACCGGAATCGTTTTGGAAACGGAAGCCGCGGAAATCACCACCAGAATGAGCTCCGATCCGGCTTATCGGCCGAATGATGATACGGTCGTCAAGTAAACTTTCTTTTTACCTTTTCTGTTGATAGTATTTAAATTGTTAACCCGCGACGCGAAAGGGAGAATGTCCGGAAGAAAAATAAGATGGAGATAAAAAGAAAAGTTACAAATTTAATTTTGAGAAAAACGGCCTTAGTCGCCTAAATCTCGCTTCAATGAAAGAAGGCAAAACTCTCTCTATCAATATTACCACGGGCACTTTTATCAAAGGCATTTTGACGATACTTCTCTTTCTCGGTCTTTACATTTTTAGGGATTTAGTTCTAGTTATTTTGGCGGCTATTGTCATTGCTTCGGCCATTGAGCCTGCGGTCAATTGGCTAAAGAGACGCAAAGTTCCGAGGCTTCTTTCCGTCATTCTCATTTATCTTCTTTTGGCCGTTATTTTTGTTGCTCTCTTTTATTCTTTTATTCCGCCTTTGTTCAGGGAAGTTTCCAACTTTGTGAATAATCTGCCGACATTCGTCAACAGCATTGATTTTTGGAGTCCCGTCAGCGGCAAAGATTTGGGCATTTTAAATCCGGCCGTCCAAAATATTTCCGACAATCTTTCCCTTCAGGACCTCATTAACCAATTTCAAAAAATAATCGGCAATGTTACCGAAGGATTCTGGAAAACCGTCAGCGTCATTTTCGGCGGGGCTTTGTCTTTTGTTTTGATTATTGTTCTTTCCTTCTATCTGGCGGTTCAGAAAAACGGCATAGATAATTTCCTTAGGGTTATCGCTCCGGCCGGGCACCAGAATTATATTATTGATTTGTGGAGAAGATCTCAGAAAAAAATCGGTTTTTGGATGCAGGGCCAACTGGTTTTGGCTCTGATTATCGGTATCTTGAGTTACCTGGGTTTGGCCGTTCTTAACATCAAATACGCCTTCCTGCTTGCGGTTTTGGCCGGCCTTTTTGAGCTTATTCCCTTATTCGGCCCCATTTTGTCCGCCATTCCGGCAATTATTTTGGGTTTTGCCCAAGGCGGGGCAACGTTGGGTCTCGTTGTTATGGGACTTTACGTAATTATCCAGCAGTTTGAAAATCATCTGATTTTTCCTCTGGTCGTCAAAAAGGTTACTGGACTACCGGCGATTTTTGTCATACTCTCTCTTATAGTCGGAGGCAGGCTGGCGGGCTTTTTGGGCATCATTTTATCCGTGCCGATTGCCACCGTTATCATGGAATTTATCAGTGACATTGAGACGGAGAATAAAAAAATCCTGGAAAAACAAATTGCAAAGGAGGCCAAATGAATCAATGAAAATAAAGCGTCTTTGATTCCCGCGGGAAAAGAAAATGCCTGAAATTTCTTCCCGTTTTTCGCTCTCCGAAGAAATTTCCTTTGACGGTCTCTTTTTTGTTTTTGTCCCGGCTTAGCCAAGATGAAAAAACGGATTTATCTTACAACCACCCTGCCTTACATCAATGCCCCTCCGCATATCGGCTTTGCTCTGGAAATTGTTCAGGCTGACGCTTTTGCCCGTTTTAAGAGGCTTTCGGGCCATCAGGTCTTTTTTAATTTTGGTACGGACGAACACGGCCAAAAGATTTTGAAGGCCGCGGAGAAAGAAGGGCTTTCCCCGCAAACATATGCGGACAAACTCGCTCCTAAATTTGATAATTTGAAAAAAGCTCTAAACTTGAGTTACGACAATTTCATTAGAACGACAGACGAACACCATATCAAGGCGGCCCGGCATATCTGGAAGCTGGCGGACAAAAATGGGGACATTTACAAAAAGAAATACAGAGGACTCTACTGCCTTTCGTGCGAGCGTTTTGTCAAAGAGGGCGAAATTAAAGAAGATGGATGTCCGAACCATCCCGGCAGAGCCTTGGAGGAAGTGCAGGAAGAAAATTATTTTTTCAGGTTCGGGAAGTATCAGGATTTTCTTCTGGAATACTTAAATGACCCGAAGACAATCACCCCAAAGTGGCGTAGAGAGGAGGCCATCAATTTCGTCAAGGAAGGTCTGGAGGATTTTCCAATTTCCCGCCTGAAGTCCCGTATGACCTGGGGGGTGCCGGTGCCGGAAGATGACGAACATGTGATGTATGTCTGGTTTGACGCTCTCGTCAACTATATTTCAGCTCTGGGTTGGCCGGGAGACGAAAAAGGAAATTTCAAAAAATTCTGGGAAGATGGAGAGACAATTCAATTTGCCGGCAAAGACCAGGTCAGATTCCAGTCTCTAATGTGGCAGGCAATGCTTAAGTCTGTCGGGGTTAAAAATACCGATAAAGTTTTCTATCACGGTTTCATTAATCTTCAAGGCAAGAAAATCTCCAAATCAATGGGCAATGTTGTTGACCCGTTTAATCTTGTAAAAGAGTTTGGCGCGGACGCTCTGCGCTACTATCTCTTGCGACATGTCTCGCCGGTTGAAGACAGTAATTTCTCGGAAGAGTTGTTGAAAGAGGCTTATAACGCTAATTTGGCTAACGGCCTGGGCAACCTTTCAGCCAGAGTTTTAACTTTGGCTCAAAATAATTTGAAAGAAGCGGTAGAAGTTGTTCAAGGTTTGCATGACAAAGATTATACGGAAGCTTTTGAAAATTTTGACTTTAACAAAGCCGTCAATATTGTTTGGAAAAATATTCAAGACCTGGATAAAACCATAGCTGAACTGGAGCCGTATAAAATTGTCAAAGAAAATCCGGAGGGCGGCAGAGAAATTATAAGGGGGCTGGTAACCGGTCTTCTTGAAATTGCCAACCGCCTTGAACCGGTTATGCCGGAAACATCGAAAAGCATAAAAGACGCCATAAAGAAAAATAAAAGACCGAAAAATCTTTTTCCCAGAAAATAATATGGAATTGAAATATATTGATATTCACTCCCATCTTAATTTTCCCGACTTCAGAAAAGATTTGCCGGAGGTCATATCCAGAATGAGAAAGGCCGGAGTCGGCACCATTTGCGTGGGGACCGGCAACCAAGCGTCAAAAGAAGCCGTTGGTTTAGCCAATAATTATGAAAACATTTGGGCTTCTATCGGTGTTCATCCGGATGATTCAAAAGAGGACTTTGGCGAAGACTTGTTTGAGGAGCTGGTAAAAAATAAAAAAGTTGTTTGTGTCGGAGAGTGTGGCCTTGATTACCATCGCAATCAAGAGAACGGAGAAAAAGAAAGACAGAAAAAACTTTTTAGAAAACAAATTGAATTTGCTTTGAAGCGCGATTTGCCTCTAATGCTTCATGTTCGGCCAAGCAGGAATTCCAACGACGCCCACAGAGATGTTTTGGGGGTTCTTGAAAGATACAAAGAGACTTACGGAGAAAAACTCCGTGGAAATTCTCACTTTTTTGCCTCAGGTACAAAAATTGCCAATAGATATTTTGAGTTGGGCTTCACCATTTCTTTTACCGGCCTTATCACTTTTGTTCGGGATTTTGACAAAGTCGTTAAAGAAACTTCTTTAGATATGCTTCATATTGAAACGGACGCGCCGTTTGTCTCGCCGGCCTCGCGCAGAGGCGAGCGGAATGAACCGTCTTATGTCATTGAAGTAGCCAAAAAAATATCGGAAATTAAAGGCTTGCCGTTTGAAGAAACGAGCCGGAAACTTTTGGAAAACTCCCTAAATCTTTTTAATCTCTGACCTAATTTTTTCCGCCCGCCCAACCTAAGTCGCGCAGGATGATATTTACCCCCACACTTTTCGTGCTGTTGCGGTTTGCCGCTTTTCCGAAAAATGCTTTGACGCCAGAAATCTTCTGTGCCATAAGGATGTGTCCTCGCGCATCAAAAACCGCCGCAACGACAATACGAAAAGTGTGAGGGCTTACAGCGGACTTTTGATATTTTTCAGTTTTGGATTGGTTACCCGGGTATAAATTTGGGTTGTTCTGATATTCTGATGGCCTAAAAGTTCTTGCACATAACGCACATCGGTGCCGTTTTCCAGCAAATGCGTGGCGAAAGAGTGGCGCAGGGAGTGAAAAGTGGCGGGTTTGTTGATTTTTGCTTTGGCTAAACTCTTGCGAAACATCTTCTGCAGGGAAGTAGTGGTAAGCTTGCCGCCGCGGTTTGAATTAAAGATAAAATCCACGGCTTTCTTTCCAGCGATTAGATTTCGCAAATCATTTTGCAGTTTTTCCGGCAGGACGCTTATCCGGTCTTTTTTCCCTTTGCCTCCTCGTATATTTATAACGAGTTCGTCAATATCCAAATCCGCGACTTTGAGATTGGTAACTTCGCTTACCCGCAGACCGCAGCCGTAGCCGATGGAAATCATCAATTTGTATTTGGCGTTAGCGGTTGCCTGAATAATCTGCTCAATTTCCGAGCGTGAGAGTACAATCGGCAGTTTTTTATTTCGCTTGGCGAACTTTATATCAATTTTTTTGGGATTTTTTAAAACCTCCGCATAGAGAAATTTCACGGCGTTTAAAGCGAGATTGATTGTCTGGGGTGATTGTTTGCGCCGATGCTTATCAAGCAAAAACTCTTCAAGCGTTTTTTGCTCGGGTTCAATTCCCAATTTCTCGGAAAAACTAATATACTCTCTTATATAAAGCAGATACGCTTTGCGCGTCTGCGGGCTATAATTGCGCAAGCGTAATATCCGCTCCGTTTTGTCCAAAATATTGTCCAGTAAGTATGATTATACCAAAAAGTTTGCATAATCTACAAGTTCTTGTTATGATTCAGACGCATATACCATATAATAACCAGTTATTCGCAATTCCGCTCCGCTCCATTGCGAATAACGCGCGCGGATACCTCCGCTGTCATACTCCATTCCGCTCCGCGGAACTCCGTATAACAGCGGATATCCAAAATTTCTTTTCGCAAACCCTT
>Ga0210050_1004555_pt1 | contig 11484 bp, 9 predicted proteins | sample CryGey132114_all_FD_185463 | JGI IMG/M metagenome (GOLD analysis project Ga0210050, IMG submission 185463) | Groundwater microbial communities from aquifer - Crystal Geyser CG22_combo_CG10-13_8/21/14_all (SPAdes) (version 2) | ecosystem: Environmental > Aquatic > Deep subsurface > Groundwater ...
CTTTTCACTCTATTGCCATAAAATTCAAAATGAGTATACTGGATTCCAATGAGCATTTCTGGTATTTTACCCTATGTTCAAATTATCCTCTCGGTCATCCTTATTGGAAGCATTCTTTTGCAGACATCAGACGCCGGCTTGGGAAGCGCGTTTGGAGGCGGGGATAGTTTTAGCAGTGGACATCACGAACGAAGAGGTTTTGAAAAAACCATTTTTAGAGCTACTATAATTACTGCAATACTCTTTGGATTTTCAACCTTTATTTCATTGTTCATATAGCCAATAAAATCCTAAAAATTCAGATATACTCTCTACTTAACATCGCGCAATATTGTGAATACGGAATTTCTAAACAAATACCTGAAAAAGAGGTTTTCTATTCCTGGGGAATCCACTTTCAGCAAAACATTTAAATCATTTTCGCTTTCAGAGCGTATTGTTTTTTATTCTCTCCTGACGGTTCTTGGAATATTAACGCTCGGTTTTCTTTTTTATATAAACAATCAATTCTTGGTGCAAATACCGGCAAAAGGAGGGTCTCTTACGGAGGGCGCTGTCGGCTCACCGCGCTTCATAAACCCCGTGCTTGATATATCAGACGCGGACAGAGACCTTACGGCACTTATATATTCCGGTTTAATGCGACCCGGCCCTGACGGAGAATTGATTCCAGATTTGGCGGAAAGCTATTCAATATCGGAAGACACTCTCACATACACATTTACCATACGCCAAGATGCTGTATTTTCAGACGGCTCTCCGGTAACTTCGGACGACGTGGAATTTACAATTTTCAAAGCTCAAGACCCGGCCCTCAAAAGTCCTCGGCGCGCCAATTGGGAGGGGGTTGCTATAAACAAAGATGGAGAAAAAGAGATATCTTTTACTCTCAAACAACCGTACTCGCCCTTTCTTGAAAATACCACCATTGGAATTTTGCCAAAACACATATGGAAAGACGCGTCCTCTGATGACATACCGTTTAGCCCTTACAACACAAACCCAATAGGGTCCGGTCCTTACAAAGTATCCAAAATTGGACGCAATTCGGCCGGTACTCCAAATGAATACCAGCTTGTTTCATTCAAGAAATATACTTTGGGCGAACCTTACATTTCAAACCTAACGCTTAAATTTTATCCCAACGAAGAAGATTTGATTAAGGCTTACAAGGGTCGCGATATTGAAGCTCTAAACAGTATTTCCCCCGGCGCAACAACTGAACTAGAAAAATCTGGCGCTCCGATATACAAAGTTACATTGCCAAGAATTTTTGGCGTATTCTTCAACCAAAACCAGGCAAGCGTCTTGGCGAATGTAGAAGTGAGAGTGGCGCTAGACACCGCTCTTGATAAACAAAAAATTGTGGACAGTGTTCTTTTGGGATATGGAAAAACATTGAGCGGACCGATTCCTTTTGGTAACCTCGCCGGTGATGTGGAAGCGACTTCAAGCGAAGCCAAGATCGCGAATGCCAGAAATGTTCTTGAAAGAAATGGTTGGGAGTTGAACCCTGAAACAAATATATACGAAAAAACCGTCAAAAAAGAAAAGACTATTTTGTCTTTTTCCATCGCAACGGGAGATTTCCCGGAACTTAAAAATTCCGCACAAAGTATAAAGGAGCAGTGGGAAGCGTTGGGAGCGAAAATTGACCTCCAGATATACGAGAGTGGCGATTTACAGCAAAATATTATTCGTCCGAGAAAATACGATGCTCTTTATTTCGGAGAAATTGTCGGAAGAGATTTGGATTTTTACCCATTTTGGCACTCTTCCCAGAGAAACGACCCCGGGTTAAACATTTCTCTTTATGTGAATAGCGAGGTGGACAAGATTCTAGATGATGTCAGAAGCACTTCCGACCCGAGCCAACGCGAACAAGACTATAAGGATTTTGAAACTGAAATAAAAAAAGACAGACCCGCAGTTTTCACATATTCGCCAGATTTTATTTATGTAGTTCCAAACAAAATCAAAAATATCAAACTGGAAAAACTTACAATGCCCAGTGAGAGATTTATGAATATTTATCAGAGATACATAGAAACCAACAAGGTTTGGAAAATTTTTGCTCCAAAATAAATTTATAAAAGTTAATAAAAAAATAATGACAAACGAAAGAACATACGCTCACGGAACTCGGCAGAGAGAAGTCGGCAGAGGAAACCGTACTTCCAGACCGCAAAAATCTAGATTTGGAGGATCTTCCATGAGAAGAGGGCCATCGGAACAAGGATCACCGAAGAGAAACGGCGAGAGCACGGATAAAATACCAGAGTCGGGAGACAACATCCGCATTGTCCCATTGGGAGGGGTTGAGGAGGTTGGCAGAAATATGACAGCCATTGAGTTTAAAGGCAGTATAATTGTCATAGATGCCGGATTTCAATTTAGAGATGACAACACTCCGGGGATTGATTATATACTGCCCAACACAAAATATCTTGAAGACAATAAAGAAAAAATTAAAGCTCTTTTCATAACTCACGGGCACTTAGACCATATAGGAGCCATCCCCTACATAATGGAGAGAATCGGTAACCCGCCCATATACACCGCGCAATTTGGAGCCATTATGATTGCCAAGCGTCAAGAAGAATTCGTAAATATTCCAAAACCAGACATAAGGGTGCTGGACCCCAACCAGACGATTACAATTTCGGAAGAACTTTCTGTCACCACATTTCCCATTTCTCACACCATACCGGATTCTATAGGAATGATTATAAAAACTCCGTACGGAAACATAGTATTTATAGAAGATGTGCGCGTAGACAATATCAATGGAATACCCACGGAAGAAGAGTTTGAACAATACAAAAGATTTAAAGATATGGAGGTTCTCTTGCTTACCATGGATTCCACCAGTATAGAGAAGCCTGGTTTTTCTCTTTCAGAGCAAGTTGTTATAAAAAACATTGAGGAAATAGTCAGAAACACTAAGTCCCGACTTATCATCGCCACATTTGCGTCTCAAGTGGAAAGAATCATCGCTGTTGTTGAAATATGCAAAAAACTTAATAAAAAAGTAGTTTTTGAGGGTAGGAGTATGCGCACAAACCTTGAAATAATAAAACACCTCAAGTTGGTTGATACTGACAAAGTTACTATACCGATAGAGGAGATGGAAAATTATCCGCCAGACAGAATCGTTATGATTGCCACGGGAGCGCAGGGAGAAGAGTATGCGGCGTTAATGAGAATTTCCACCGGAACACACAAGTATGTTAAGTTGCGACCGACTGACACCATTCTTTTGTCATCCTCTATCATTCCCACAAACTACAGGGCGGTGATAAATCTCAAAGATAATCTCTATCGTTCATCCGCCAAAATCATCACTTACCTTGACTCTGATGTCCACGCTTCGGGACACGGAAATAGAGATGAGTTGAAATGGATTCACAATCAAATCAAATATAAATTCTTCATACCTCTTCATGGGCACCACTATATGCTTCGGCAACACGCGGAGCTTGCGTATTCCATAGAGGTTCCTAGAGAAAATGTGGTTATACCTGACAATGGTTCGGTAATAGAAATATATGAAAAAGGCCAAAAGATAAAGGTGTTGAAAGAGAGGGCGCCGTCAAACCCCATTATGGTTGACGGTTTTGCCGTTGGTGGTGTGCAAGAAGTTGTAATGCGCGATAGAAAACTTTTGGCAGAGGATGGCTTTGTCGTTATTGTCGCTAGCATAAACTTAAAAACGGGCAAACTTAGAAAATCTCCTGACATAATTTCAAGAGGTTTTGTTTATCTTCGCGAATCTCAAGAGCTCTTGCAATCGGCGCGTATTATTATAAAAAAGACAATTGAAGGTTCGGCTTCTGGAATGAATCCCATAAACTTTGATTTTGTAAAAGGAGACATCTCTGACGCTGTGGGAAAATTTTTGTTTCAGAAAACCGCCAAAAGACCTATCGTAATACCTGTTATTTTAGGCGTATAAAATATGGGTGAGATTTGGAAAAATTTAAAAGGGAATCACAATCTTACGGGTGTATTCATTGCGAACTTTTTTACCGCTTTCCATTACTTCCTTCTCGGATATATAAATTCTTCTTTCTTGGGAGGTTTTTTCTCTGCGAATACGCTTGGTTTTATTTATATCATCGCGTCCCTTGCAAGCACAATACTGCTCATAAAATCACCAGATGTCCTTAATCATTTCGGTAATATAAATTTTCTCCTATTCTTTATTGGCGGAGAAATAATATCGTTAGTGGCTTTGGCTCTGTTAAAACTCCCGCCTCTCATAGTCCCCTTCTTTATATTCAGCCAGATATCAATTTTTATGATGATATTCAGTTTGGATATTTTTCTTGAAACCGTGATAAAGGATGAATCTCACACGGGATTCATTAGAACTTCGTTCATTACCACAGCCAATATCGCTCTTATAATTTCCCCTATAATTGTCGGTTTTTTGGTTGGAGATGATAAATACCATAGAGTTTTCCTCCTGGCCGCGGCCTTGCTCGTGCCGGCATTTATTTTTTCCATAAAATCATTGTCAAAAATAGAAAAACCGAATTTTAATCATCCGAAAATAATAGAAACATGGTTGGAATTGAGAAGGAGCGCTGACATAATGAGAATCACCACGGTTAATTTTATTCTGCAATTTTTTTATGCGTGGATGGTTGTATACACACCAATATATTTGCACCAAGAAGTCGGTTTTAGTTGGAAAATTATAGGAATAATATTTACCATTATGCTTTTGCCGTTTGTTATTTTTGAAATACCGGCCGGAGAAATGGCTGACAAAAAATATGGCGAGAAAGAGATCGTTTTTATTGGGCTATTGATTATTGCTATCTCGGTATTTTTTATGCCGTTTATACATTCACCAAGTTTTTTAATATGGTCTGCTGTCCTTTTTTTAAGCAGGGTGGGGGCAAGTATTGTGGAAGCGGGAACGGAAAGTTATTTTTTCAAGCATGTTGGCGGGTCAGATGTTAATGTCATAAGCGCCTTTAGGATAGTCCGACCGCTTTCTTACGTCGCCGCTCCGCTCGTAGCTTTCGTAACTCTTAGGACGTTTGATTTGAGAAATTCTTATTTCGTTTTAGCAATCATAGTATCGATGGGTCTTTATTTCATACTAAAAATAAAAGATACGAAATAGATTTTTATCTTGAAGGCGTTTCTGATATAAATCTAGCGGGAAATTCTTTTGAGAACAGGAAAAACCCTATCTGAAATCCTTTCATATCCTATATCGTTGGGGTGTATGGAATCAAACATTGCTGATCTGTCGGTAATCAAACCTTCCAATATATTTGAAACATAAGCAATGTGATAAGTGTCCCTAAGATTTTTGAAATCTTTTTCAAAATTATCCTTAAAAACTCCACCTCTTATGCCCAGGAGCATAACGACCGCTCCGTGGTCTTGAAAAGATTGTATGATTTTTTCCAAGTTTGAAAATACTATCTCCTTCGGAATTCCCTGTAAAAAATCATTGCCACCGAGAAGTATAACGACAACTCTGGGACTTGGAACTTCTTCCAAAACATCGGGCAATCTTTCTAGTGCCAGTATTGTCGTATCACCCGCTCTTCCATAATTATAAATCGGTTCACCAAGTTGCCGACTTAGGAGAGAAAAAAGGTCGTTTCCTTCCGTCGCCCCGACCCCTTCCACCAAAGAGTCTCCGAATGCGATAATTTTAGTTCCGAAAGACGGATAATTCTTTATTCTCCTTGGGCTATTGTGGGAAAGCGCGGTATAGGAAGCAAAGATTAAAACAAGAATGGCTAATATGAAAGGTAGGGATTTTTTCATTATATTAAGTGTATCAAAAAAGCGGCTTTGCCGCTTTTTTGTTTTCCCATTTTATCATTTTTACCTAAACCAGTCTTTACCCTTGGGCCAACCTCGCAATAAAAGCAGTGCTAAAGGCGCGCCCCAATTTGCAGACCTTTCTACAAAATCCCAAATGGGTTCACCCACTAATGGGCGAACCAGAGCCGTCCACGCCCCCCAAAGAGCGGCCCACAAAAGAACTATCCTTATTGGTTTTAAAAGCACGATTAACGCCACAAGAATATCTAAAAGACCGATTAGAAAAAGCAATTGTAGAGACGATTCTGGGCTTGCCCCCGTTAACTGTGATATCCAATTGACCCATTGTGCTTTGCCCTGAAGAGCAAAAACGCTGTGGCCAAGAAACTCCCCCGCTACAGCAATGCGAAGAACCAACTGTGCTGTTGTATTGTTCATATTTTTTATAAACTAATAAATATTTTACTTACCGCTTGATTCTACCACCCTCAAAACAGTTGTGTGTTCATATCGTAAAAACGCTATTTATAGAGCCCCTTACCTAACTTCCGAAAATTTATGCAACAATACGGTTACTATAGAACCAAGAGCGGTTAGAAAAATAACAAACCTGGCCACATCACCGAAGTAACTCAAATAATCAAGAGCCAGGGTGATCACAACTCCCAAAAGTATTATTTTCCAGGTTACAACAAGGTCTTTGTCTTTTTGGGTTATACGAGAAGCTATTGAACCTACAAGAATCGGGGTATAGAAAAAAGAAAGTACGAGCATTGTTATGTACACTGACACCGCAAGAAGAACGAACGGTATGCCGACAAATGTAAGTATCACGAAAAGGGCGGCTATGGGGACGGAAATCACAAACAAAAAACCCCAGAGTAAAGATTTCCAAAAATTAGAAATACCGACAGACACGAACCTCTCCGAGATTCTCCTAAAAACTCCATGCATTACCAAAGCGCCCAGAAGCAGAATCGCGAATTTTATAAGGACCCAAATACCAAAAAAGGTGGGAATAAATTTATTTATTCCGGAGCGAGTATTAACCTGATTAAAGGTAATTTCTCCGGTTATGGTCGCCGAAGAATCAATGGTTGCTGTTTTGGAAGCTGAATACACTAGACCATCGCGTATAACGGCGTTAGGTCCTATAATCACTTCGTTGGCGGAAATCTGCAGTGGTCCGTTTACAATTCCGTTAATGTTTATGGTTCCACCGGTGATTGTTGCTTTACCGCTAATTTCACCATCAAGAATGACCCTGCTCCCTATTATATAAGCGTCACCAAAAATATTTGTCCCGGGAAGAATTTTTGTTTCCCCCGACACAACTACCAAATCTTCTTTTATGTCCCCTCCGATTATTGTATTAATTCCGGCAATGCGTTCATCTCCGCCCACATCGGCCAAACTGCTAACATTGATACCTACTAGAAAAATATCTTGCGATATATTACTGCCAGCAAAAACAGTCCCTCCGACCGCGTACAAATCACCAAAAACATCTCCGGAAATAGCGGTATTGCCGGAAACGGCGTAGAGGTCTTCATTCACCGCCTCTTCTTTTCTAAGAGAATAGTCTTGCCCGAAATTAAAAGAAGCGGCAAAAAGAACAGTTGGAAGCAATACCATAGTTGCTACAAAAAACGCAATGAATTTAGAGAGGTTCTTCATTTGATCATTATACCTGTGTGGTCCGCCCTTGCAATTAGCTCTAGGCACGGAAAAATATTTACCGCGGAAAATTACGAAACGAGTTTTTCGCTCTTGGGAATTGTTGCCTTGTGCAAAATTTTCCAGACGGAGTCCACCACCACGATGCTCGACGAGACCACAATAATAATCAACCAATCAAATATTGAGAGTGGCGATGTCTTAAGCACCGATGAGAGAGCTGGCAAATAAACGGCTGCCAATTGCAAAACAATAACAATAAGAGTCGCTATGTGGAGACCATAATTTTCCGCCAATTTGTTTCTAAATGTCAGACGGTCTGTTCTTACATTCCACGCATTAAACCATTGGAATATCGCGAGTGAGGAAAGAGCCACGGTTGACGCCTTTATATAACCCTCCGGTAAATAAATAGAGAAAAGAATGACAGAACCCACCATCATAATAAAAGCTTGGAGAAACATCCTCGTAAACATAGAGCTGTCAAGAATTTTATTATGTTTCCTGCTGATAGGTGGCGTACTTAAAGATTCTTTGGGCTCCATAGCAAGGGCGAGAACCAAAAAACCGTCTGTTATAAAATTGAGCCATATTATCTGGCTGGCCGTTACCGGTAATGGCAGACCAAAAAAAATAGCAACACTGATGGTTAGTATTTCACCCAAGCTCGTTGCAAAAAGATATAATACAACCTTGCGAATGGTTGCATAAATGTTTCTGCCCTCGTACACCGCGGAAACTATGGAGTTGAAATTATCATCAAGCAGTATAATATCTGCCGCTTCTTTTGCCACTTCTGTACCAACCTTACCCATAGCGACACCGAGGTCCGCCGCCGCAAGAGGAAGGGCATCATTTACCCCATCTCCTGTCATTGCTATAACATATTTTCTTTTTTTGTACGCTTCTATTATTTTAAGTTTGTGCTCCGGACTAACTCTGGCAAAAATAGAAATGGCCGGCAATCTGAAAGCAAGTTCGTCTATGGAAAGTTTGTCTATCTCCACTCCGGAGATAGTTTCGTCCCCATCGTGAAATATCCCCGCTTTTTTGGCTATGGCTTTGGCTGTAAGCGCGTGGTCTCCCGTTATCATTACCACCTTTATTCCTAATTCTATGGCAACTCTTACAGAGTTTGGTACTTCCAAACGCAATGAGTCACTCATGGCAACAAGCGAACAAAAAGTTAGGTTTGGCAGACTTTCTGGTTCAATATCCCTCGGCGCGTGAGAGTTATATGCAAGCGCGATAACGCGCAGTCCGCTAGAGGAAAGTTCATTTACCAAATCTTGAATTTTGTCTTGCTCTTTTCTTCCAAAAATTTTTACCCCTTCCGGTTCCATAATATGCGTACATATAGGTATGACCGTTTCTGGAGCTCCGGCAACCGAAAGAAATCTTTTATCTCCTACCAGATTTATTGACGCATGATATCGGGTATTGGAATCAAACGGGGCTTCCCAAACCGCGGGACTTTCTTGGAGAAGATCGTCTCGACGAAAACCGACCTTTTGTGAAAAAACCAAAAGTGCCGCTTCCGTGGGGTCTCCAAACAGTCTCTGCCATAATTTGTTTTTTTCAGAAAATGCCACCCCCGCAGCAGCCGTAAAAGAAGAAATTCTCCCGGCCATCAGCACGGAATCAGGATTCAAAATTTCGTTAGAATTACCAACGACACTGATTCTTCCTTCGGGCGAGTATCCTTCTCCGCTTACCGAGTATAAGTTGCCAGCACTGTATATTTTTTCAACCATCATTTGGTTGAGAGTAAGAGTTCCGGTTTTATCAACCGCGATAATATTTGCTTGCCCTAGCGCTTCAACGGCTTGAAGTTTTCTTACCAAAGCATTCTTTTTACCCATACGATATACTCCGGCCGCCAAAATTAAAGTTACAACAATAGGCAAACCCTCTGGAATTGCGGAAACGGATATGGCGACAACCGTGGTTAGCATTTCTCTAACGGCAATACCCCTACTAATTCCTAAAATAAAAATTATGGCGCTTATGGAAAGAACTGAAATTATTATTACCTTTGAGAGCTCTCTTATGTTCGCCTTAAGTGGCGTTTCCGCGTTATCAATATCTTGAAGTTTGCTTGAAATTTTTCCTATTTCCGTATTGGTTCCGGTTGCCACAACCACCGCCTTAGCGCTTCCCGAAACAACAAAAGTACCGCGGAAGACCATATTGTTTTGTTCAGAAAACTGCGCGGAGCTGTTTAAAATCGGTTTAACCGTTTTTATAACCGGCTCCGACTCCCCCGTCAGAGACGATTCGTCTATTTTGAAAAAGTTTGTATCAATAATTCTAGCGTCAGCGGCAATCTTGTCGCCTTCTTTTAAAAAAAGAACGTCTCCCGGCACAACAAATTCATCCGATACCACCGCCTCCTTGCCGTCACGCGCCACGGTTGCTTCCGTTTTGACGAAGTTTTGCAAAGCCATCATGGTGTTTTGAGCTTTTCCTTCCTGAAAAGCTCCTATCACCGCGTTAATAATTAAAACCGCAAATATGATAAGAGCGTCAACAAACTCTCCTATGGCAAGAACAATGAATGCCGATATGAAAAGAATGTAGATTATTGGGCTTTTAAACTGTCGCAAAAAAATAAGGCCGACAGAATCGGGACGCGTTTTGGGAAGCTGGTTGGGACCATGTGAGTTAAAAATATTTCTAGCGGAATTTGTAGATAAACCGTTTTTGGAAGATTTTAATTCTTCAAATACTTCGTCTATTGTACTGGTGTGCCAAATCATTTTAAAATTATATCAGGATATGTGTATTTCTTCTTCTATCGTGCGTTTTATATAACGACTGATAGTTCTGCCGAAAGTAAAAGCTAGTGACACAAAAATCACTATTATAAATTCTGAATATTTTATTTTGCCCAACAAAGTTTCAATAATACTTCCAAATATATAACCTGATGTTCCTATGATAATAACCCAAACAAAGGCGCTGACTAAATTAAAAATCAAAAATTTTGAGGTTTTAAATTTTGATATTCCAAGAACAAATGGGATTATTGTTCTAAATCCATAAATAAACCTCATTACCAAAATTAAAACTTCTGATCTTTTCTTTGGTAATGATTTTGATTTGTTAACTTTGCGAGAAAAAAAACTCCATTTTGCAACAAGCTCCTCTCCCTTATATTTTCCAAGAAGAAACCAAGAAGTATCTCCAACGATCGCGCCGATGATGGCGGCTAGAAAGACTCCGGATATGGTGAGATACCCCGCGAAGACCGCGAGACCCGCCAAAACCAAAACAACCTCTCCTTCAAAAAGCGCACTAATGAATACAATCTTGTATCCGTATGTTTCAACAAGTTTTATTAAACTATCAATTATCACCGTGAGAAATTTCTGACTCTATTTTTTTGTCTTCTTCTTTAACTACCTCGCTAACAATATTCTTTTTCCCCGCCAATCTGAAAAGAGAGAAAACAACCATTCCAGAAAACACAATACCCGCTATGTTTACCAAAAACAGTATGAGCGAATTACTTATTGCTACCCAGTTAAATTTCGCGATAGCAACTCCGGCTGTTGCCAGTGGTGGCACCAAAGAAACGGATATCGCAACCCCCGGAAGAGTTTCGTTCAAATTTGGTTTGATTACGGCAAAGGATGCCGCTAGTCCGGAAATAGCCGCCACCACCGCGTAAAGAAGAGATGGTTTTGAACCTGCAATAATATCAATAGTATAATTTGTCCCCGCTTCTCCACTACCAAAGAAAATTCCAATTATAAATCCCGCCAATAGAGCAAATCCCACTGATTTGGCGAGAGTCACAAGCGAACGAAAAATAAGCTTGTCGTCCGCGGTAACCAATGCAAGAGCTAGAGAAATGGTCGGATAAAGAACTGGGGCAATAAGCATACTTCCAATAAGAATAACTGTGCTGTCCAGAAGCACACCAAAAGAAGCCATAGAAACTGACAAAATAACCATAAGGAAAAAATCCTGACCGGGGGTGCTATGCTTGATTATGCTTTCAATGGC
>Ga0210050_1004569_pt1 | contig 11462 bp, 8 predicted proteins | sample CryGey132114_all_FD_185463 | JGI IMG/M metagenome (GOLD analysis project Ga0210050, IMG submission 185463) | Groundwater microbial communities from aquifer - Crystal Geyser CG22_combo_CG10-13_8/21/14_all (SPAdes) (version 2) | ecosystem: Environmental > Aquatic > Deep subsurface > Groundwater ...
CCAAAGCCGGTGCGGAAAAGGTCTGTGTTATTGTTTTGACCTGCTCTTTGAGTTCTTCAAGATTGTTAACAATGCTTTTGTTGGTTATGCCGGCGGAAGAACCTTGTGAGACGGGTTTGACGATGAGCGGGAATTTTGTTGGCGATTAATATTTCTTTGGCTTTTCCTTTGTTTAAAACAAGTGCTTGGGTGAGAGGAGAGGAGCCGGTGTAGGGAATTTGCAGTATTTCCAAGATAGCCGGCAGGTGGCAATAGCGGTCTTTGCCGTAGATGCCTTCGGAATAGTTAAAAGCAATGTCAATTTCGGATTTGTGCTTTTTAAGTTCAAAATAAGCATTCTCATTTGCTTCAATCGGGATAACATTAAACCCGGCTTTTTGCAGGCAATGTGTTAATTCTTCAATGGTTTCCGGGTCGTCAAAATCAGTTTCTAATTGAGTCCTGGAGTCATTTGGGTCGGGATAGACATGCCTTACATTGTAGAGGAAGGCAACGATTAATTTTTTATCCATTTTTTATTATATATGATTACTCGATAATTCTACGATTTTTTCAAAATTATCCTCAGGACAGGTTCTATTTTTGGACAATTTTCCGCATTTTTGGCAGCGATGAAGGAGGAAGTATTTTCCCTTTTTGAGCTCAATCAATAACGGTTCCATTAGTCCGTTACAAGCACAAGCACGGTCGCCGGGAACTTCAAGATCAACATCTTTACTCCAAAGACAGTTAGGACAGTGATTAGTATAACCATTTCCTTTAACATAAGTACCGCAAACCTGGCAGATAAAATCTTCTTTTTTACGGATAAAGTGTTTCTCATCCCCATTCTTATGAATTCTATCAGATTTTTTTAGAGTATACTCATCTTACTAGAATTTGCAGTTACTTTAAGGTATTCGTTTTTCGATCCGCCAGCTGGCGGAGAGAATCAAGCTCTGCTTATATTCCCAAATTACATTTAAGGATGCAAATAAGCAAAGCTTGATCCTTGCGGAATAAGCAAAGCTTGATCCTTGCGGAATAAGCAAAGCTTGATCCTTGCGGAATAAGCAAAGCTTGATCCTTGCGGAATAAGCAAAGCTTGATCCTTCGCAATTAGAGTAATTCGGGAATATAATTAAAAAGTTAAGAAGGAAAAATGGAAATAATTGATACGACTTTACGGGAGGGATTGCAAAGTCCGCTTTGGGATGATTATGGCAAGTATTATCCGAGTACCGAAGAGAAAGTCGAAATTTTTACGGCCCTGGTCCGTTACGGCGTCAGATATTTTGAAGTTTTTTCGCCGGCAATCAGCTCGCGGGAAAAAGAAGATTTGGGGGAAATTATCGCCCGTAAAGAAAGATTGACTAAAGAAACTAAATGTCCGATTTTTATTTTTGTTCATAGTCGTTGCCATCCTAAAGATATTGAAGAAGCTTTGCAATTTAAAATTGACGGCCTAAATTTTTATATCGGTACTTCGGCCGTTTCTCAAAAATTTAATCACAGCAAAAGACTTAAGGAGATTATTGCCGCCGTTAAACCCATGCTTTCGGGTTTGCGAAAAAATTATCCCGGGTTGCAACTGCGTTTTAGTGGTGAAGACGCATTCAGGACAGCCGATCAGGAGCTTTTTTTAATCTATGATAAACTTTCAGATGTGGTTGACCGTTTTGGTCTACCGGACACAGTTGGAACGGCGACGCCGGAAGAGGTTGGAAAAAGAATTGCTCTTTTTAAAAATAGATATTCCCAAATTTTTCTGGAGGGTCACTTCCACAATGACCGCGGACTGGCTTTAGCTAACAGTTTAGCGGCAATAGAAGCAAATATTGATTTTGTCCAAACCAGTATTTTGGGATTTGGCGAAAGATCAGGCATTACTTCTTTGACCGCTTTGCTTTTTAATCTTTTTTTGCAAGGCGAGAAACTGACAGGTTTTGATTTGAGCGCTTCCTATTCTCTTAATGTTCTTTTGGCGGGAATAATGAAAATGCAAGTGCCGGCTGCCGAACCAATCAGTTTAACTAATCGCACCCATTCTGCCGGCGTACACACACAAGCGGTTTTGAAAAACAGTGCTGTTTACGAGGGTCATCCCTGGGAAAAGTTTGGCGTAACCGAGCAAAGACTTCTTTTGGGGCAGTTAAGTGGTAGGCATATCATTCATTATTTTCTGACGGAAATTCTAAACTTTGTCGGAGTAACCAAAGAAATGGTTGAGGAATTAACGCCTGAGTTTAAAAAGCGGGCAGCTAAGTTGCCTAAAGGGGAAACTCCCCGGCAACTTTTGGAGAAAATTGCTATGGAATACGGTTTGGCCAAGAAAGAAAAGCCCGCCACTCATTTCGAAAAACTAAACGGCGATGGTTCAGTTGACAAGAGGGAAGTGGACAGATAGAATAGAGATAGTAAAAGCAAAGAAGAGATGGGTTGGAATCTCTGAGCTTCCCAGAGGAAATGCTGGGCAGAGGCAGAACTGTAAAGTTGGCAAGGCGTGTCGGTAACGGAGCGCTTAAAGATAAATTGTTATTCGTAAGTATCCACCGACAGGGCGGATTTTTTTGTTTTTAGTTGGGTAGAAAAAGATTGACAACATCAGTTCTTTGAAAATATAATAGAGGTTATATAACTTAGTATAGCGGTTCGAATAATGAGATATCCAATTGATTTGAAGAAAAAGGCAATAGGTCTACGAAAGAGAGGGTTTTCTTTGTCAGAAGTTTCATTAAGGTTAAAAATTGCGAAAAGTACAGCTTCATTATGGTTAAGCAAGGTCGAATTAAACGAAAGAGCCAAAGGCAGATTGAAAAAACGTGCAATTTTAGGCCAGTATAATACCATCCTTGTTAAAAGAAAAAAAAGAAAGAAGCTGTTCGACAGTTTAGTTGTTGAGACTATGCAAGAATTGAGCAAAATTCCTTCTAGTAAAGAGTTGTGTCGACTTCTTGCTTCAATGTTATTTTGGTGTGAGGGGAACAAAACTACCCTTACTTTGGTGAGGTTCACAAATTCCGAGCCAAACATGATTAAGTGTTTTCTCGGTCTTTTAAGAAAGGGGTTCAATATAGACGAAAAGAGATTGAGAGCACTTATTCATATTCATACGTATCATGACGAAAATCGACAGATTGAATTTTGGTCTAATATTACCGGAATTCCAAGGTGTCAATTTCATAGAAGCTACAGAAAACCAAATACTGGTAAAAGGGTGAGTGAAAACTATCAAGGATGTGTTGCTATTTCATATTACGACGCCAGTGTGGCAAAAAAACTTTGGGCATATTATGAAAGTCTTCAAAAGAAATTTTAGGCCAGTTCGTTCAATGGTAAGCGGCGAGACTCCAAATCTCGTGTTGGGGGTTCAAGTCCCTCCTGGCCTGCAAAGAGAACAAAACAATAAAAAGGAGGAAAATGATTAAAAAACATCGTGTTTTTTCAGGATTAAGGCCAACAGGAAGATTACACCTGGGAAACTTTCTGGGCATGGTAAAAGGGGCCTTAGAGTTACAAAACAAAGCAGATTTTGATTGCATCTATTCGGTGGTAGATTTGCACGGAATAACTACTCCTTATAGCTCTAAAACTTATCAAGAGCAGATTAAAGAGTTGGTTTTGGATCTACTGGGAGCAGGACTTGACCCCAAGAAATGCCATTTGATGATTCAGTCACAAGTGCCGGAACACATGGAATTGGCATATTTATTGGGGACCCTTTATTCGGTAGCAAGACTTGAGAATTTGCCGACATACAAAGATAAAAAGGCAGAAAATCCGGATTACGTTAACATGGGACTTTTATATTATCCGGTTTTAATGGCAGCTGATATTTTGGTTTACAAGGCGGATACCGTACCGGTAGGGAAGGATCAAGTTCCACATATTGAAGTAACCCGGGAAATGGCCAGAAATTTTAATCGAATGTTTCCTTCGACTTCGCTCAGGACAAGTGGCAAAACCTTCCCTGAACCGCAGGCATATTTGACCCCTGGGGCCTACGTTCCTTCCTTAAAAGGCGAGGGGAAGATGAGCAAATCGATTCCCGGCAGTTTTATTTTATTGACCGACGATTTGCCGACAATAAGGAAGAGATTGGCCGGCGCGCCTACCGACGCTGGGAAAGGCAAGAAAGTTCCGGAAACAGGTGGCGTAGCGAATTTATTAACTTTGGTTAAGTTGTTTGAGGGAAATAAAGAATATGAAGAATATGCGGAGCAGTATTTGTACGAGGGAATAAGATACGATCGGCTGAAGGAAAATTTAGCGGTGGCAATTTATAAAGAGCTTGCTCCAATCCAAGAGAGAAGAAAATATTATGAAGATAATTATTCGCTCGTGGAAGACATTCTCGAGGAGGGCAGAGAATATTGTTCAAAAATTGCCCAAGAAACTGTTTCCGAAGTGAAAGAAAAAATGGGACTCCTTTAAGATTGTTAATCGAGGCAAAAGATGATAAAATCATTGGATTATGAAGTTGGTCAGACCGTTGTCGAAAAAATCTAATTCTAACGGACAGAAATCTCCTGATCCTAAAAAGATAAAAAAGTTTGAATTTCGTCTTGATTTGTCCTCGAAAAAACTTATAGTTTGGTTTCTGGTTATCATGTTAGGATTATCGTTTTTGTCTTCTTTGCTTCATCCGGGAATAACAGCAGAAGAAATTGACTTAACCCAATCCCTAAATGACATTAAAGATAATAAAGTTGAACAAATTTTAGTTGATAGTGATCGGTTACTCCTGACTTACAAAGATGGTAAAAAGTTTTCTTCCAGGAAAGAGCCGGGAGAAAGTTTAGTTAAAACTTTTGAAACCGCCGGAATCGATCCAAAATCAGTAGAAATAAAAGTAGTTGATCAGACTGTTTCTAAAGTAATAGGCGACATTGCAGGAACAATGTTGCCCCTGATATTGATGGGAGTTCTTTTTTATTTTATTTTCCGTCAAGCCAAGGGTGCTCAAGACAGCATTTTTTCTTTTGGTCAATCGCGGGCAAAACTTTTTGCCAAAGGCAAACAGGCAATTAGTTTCAAGGATGTGGCCGGTGTTGATGAAGCCAAAAAAGAACTCGAGGAAGTAGTTGACTTTTTGAAACATCCTCAAAAGTATCGCGCCTTAGGCGCACGGACACCTAAAGGAGTTTTATTGGTTGGTCCAAGCGGGGTCGGCAAAACGCTTTTGGCAAAAGCAGTGGCCGGTGAAGCAGGTGTACCTTTCTTTTCCATGGCCGGAAGTGAGTTTATGGAAATGTTGGTCGGTGTCGGGGCCTCGGTGACCGGTGACACCCCCATATTGGCTAAAGAAGATGGAAGGGTTTGTCTTACTGACATTGGTAAATTTGTAGATCAATATTACCTAAAAGACGAGGAGGGTTTGATAAAGAAGGTGGAAAATATTCAGACTTTGGGTTTCGCCAAAAAGCAGACAAAATTTTGGGGGACGAGAGGTAAAGAAAAATTTGTTTTCGATAAGAGTCGTTGGCAAGAAGTTTTTGCAGTTTACCGTCACAAGGTCGATAAAATTTTCGAAATTGAATTTTTAGGCGGAAAAATTAAGGCTACTGGTGACCACAGTGTTTTCGTGAGAACTCACGGTTGGATTAAAACAAAGAGAGTAAACGAGTTAAAACCGGGCGACGTTTTGGTCAATTTGCCGTTGAATATCAGACATTGGGATGAAGAAAAACGAGAAACAATTCATGAAATTAAGGCCCACGAATTTCCAACGAAGATAGAGCCATTCTTTTTAGATTTTTGGGGCGAAGATGAAAATTTAAGAAAAAAATATGAATACGCCTTGGATTTCCAAGGAGTATTGAGTCAATCAGAAATTGGAGAACAAATTAGTGTTTCTCAAGCCACGGTTGGTAATTGGCAACGAGGAATTTACCTTCCCCAGCTTCTGTCGAGAAAGTTGGTAAAGATGGATTTACCAGAAAGAGTAGAAGTGACACCGGAGTTAATGAAACTGTTCGGATACTATGTAGCTGAAGGCCGAGCAACAGGCAACTTAGAATTTACTTTTGGTATTAAAGAAAAAGAACTTCATAAAGATTGCACTTTATTGATGAAGGAGAGTTTCGGAGTAGAGCCTGTTTTAGAAAAGACAGAAGACAATACCTTAAGAATTAAATATTATTCGCACCATCTTGGTCGGTTTTTCAGCCGTTTTTGCGGCAATGGTTCGCATCACAAACATATTCCTGACTTTATCTGGAATTTACCCAGAGAGTACTTTTTAGCCTTCTTAAAAGGATGGTCCGATGGAGATGGCTACATCACCAAAACAGGAAAATTGTCAATTACTAGTGTTTCTAAGCAATTAATAACGGAGATGGCCTGGCTTTGTTCGATGCATGGGATTAAAGTCGGTATAAAGCATGAACAACAAAAAGGTGGCAGAAAAATTAAAAGTAAACCATTGCCAGATTTAGAATCATGGAGTCTAATTATCGGTAAAACTAGTAATCCGTTTTTATCGGGGGATATTGACCGTCCATATCAAATTAAGAGGTGTTTTGTTAAGAAGGTGATTGAAAAGCCATTTGATAGTTATGTTTATGACCTTTGTGGGGTGGAAAACGAAGCTTTCTTTGGGGGCGAGAAACCAATTTTGCTTCATAACAGTCGGGTTAGGGATCTTTTCTCAACCGCGAAAAGAGCTGCTCCATCAATAATTTTTATTGACGAAATTGACGCTATAGGTCGGCAGCGAGGAAGCGGAATGTTTGGCGGCGGTGGCCATGATGAAAGAGAACAAACCTTGAATCAGATTCTGGTGGAGATGGATGGCTTTACTCCGAATGATAATTGTTTGATTATCGCCGCGACTAACCGCGGTGATCTTCTTGATCCGGCATTACTTCGGCCGGGACGTTTTGACCGAACTGTTGTTTTAGATATGCCTGATCTTGAGGGACGGAAAGCAATTTTGGCGATTCATGCTCAAGGTAAACATTTTGCCAAAAATGTCTCCTGGGAAAAAATTGCCAAACGTACTGTCGGTTTTTCTGGGGCTGATTTGGAAAATATGCTTAATGAAGCGGCAATATTGGCGGCAAGGCAAAATGAGAAAGAAATTGAAGAGAAAGATTTAGAGGAAGCAGCCGTTAAAGTTAAATTGGGGCCGGAAAGAAAAAGATTACAATCCGATGAAGACAAAAAAATGACGGCTTATCATGAGGCGGGACACGCGGTGGTGAATTACTTTTGCCTTCATACCGATCCAGTCCACCGAATCTCGATTGTTGCCCGCGGGATGAGTCTTGGTCATACTTTGATTGCGCCTCTCAAAGATCGATCGCAGGAAACCAAAACCCGTTTATTGGAACGAATCCAGGTGATGATGGGCGGTCGGGCAGCGGAGGAGATGATTTTCTCAGAAATTACAACCGGAGCGGCGAATGATATTGCTCAGGCAACCAGAGTTAGCCGGGCAATGGTAGTTGATTTTGGCATGAGTACTTTAGGACCGGTTTCTCTAGGCCCATTGTCAGAAGTAGGCGACTTGGGTCGGGTAACTTGGTATGACCAAACAACGATCTCTCCGGAAATGCAGTTTAAAATTGACTCCGAGGTAAAGAAAATCGTTGATGCTGCTTATAAAATTGCAGAAGAGATTTTGGAAAAGAACCGTAAAAAGTTAGATAAAATTGCTAAAGAACTTGTTGAGAAAGAAACACTTGAGGAAGAAGAATTTGAGAAATTGATGAAGTAATATTGAAGTGATACTATTGTTTCACTGAACTGCCCGGAAGGGTAGTTTTTTTATTAAGTAAGGAGGAAAAATATGTCGGATGTAGAAAAAGGACTTTGTAAACAGACAGGGCGACCGCCCCAGCGAATAGAAGACGGAGGACTTCATTGTCAAGGAGAAAGTTTTGGGGTAGTGACATCCGAGGAACCAGAGAGAGATTGGTATAACGCTGAGATGTTTTGGGAACAAATAGAAGAGTCAAAAGGAAAACCTTCGAAGGGAACCTTGGTCGCCCAATATAATCGCTTTCTTGGTGAGTTGAGATGGGGGGACCATAAGGATGAGCAGACCAGGATCGCGATGGGACGGATTGTAAGGTTACTTTCAAAAGGAGGAGGGCCCTTGTCACAATCTGTCTCTGAGAGAGACTTTGTTGAAGCAGCCAAAAAAGATGTTCGGTCGGTTGAGCCTTTTTTCCAGACATTTCTTAAAAGATTAGAAAATGAACAAAGTTGGGGGCAGGAAATACCCTTAATTGTTGAATTACTGCTTTTCGGAGCAACTAAGCCGGAGCTAAGGAACGTTTATCAAGGATCGGTGGGAAAAGATAACAAGCAGGAAGAAATTAATGCTGCTCTGCTCGAAGTGTTTGATTTGATGGTAGATAGAGGGGTTTTACCTGACCCCCTCGATCCCCGAATATAATTTCTCGGAGGATACAGAAACTGGAAGAGGTTAGGTGGTAAAATTGGGTTATGGCAGAAAGGTTGGTGCTTATTGACGGGAACGCGATACTTCACCGCGCTTACCATGCTCTCCCGCCGCTGACAAACAGAAGCGGGGAGCTAGTGAACGCGGTTTATGGGTTTGCCTCTATGCTTTTTAAAATTTTTGCCGATTTACATCCTGAATATATCGTGGTTGCTTTTGATACCGCCAAACCGACCTTTCGCCAGCAGGAATTTGTTGGCTATCAGGCTAAAAGACCGAAAATGGTTTCGGAATTGTCCGGACAAATTGAAAAAGTACATGAGTTGGTATCGGCTTTTAATATTCCAATTTTTGAAGTGGAAGGATATGAAGCGGATGACGTAATCGGCACACTGGCAAAACAAGCGGCCGAGATTGAAAATTTGGAAATAGTTATTGTAACCGGAGATAGAGATTTGATGCAGCTCGTTAACGATAAAGCTAAACTTTATATGCCGACAAGGGGGTTGTCTGAAGGCCAAATCGTTGGTGCCGAGGAGGTTGTGGAACGAATGGGAGTACCACCGGAACAAATTATTAATTATAAGGGACTGGTTGGCGATCCTTCGGATAATTATCCGGGAGTGCCCGGAATTGGGCCAAAAACAGCAGTGGATCTTCTTAAAAAGTTTGGGAGTGTGGAAGGCGTTTATACGAAGATAAATGAGGGTTGTGGGGGATTTGAGGGCTTTGGGGAGAGTACAATAAAAAAACTGGCGGAAGGAGCGGAGAGCGCGGTTTTATCAAAAAAACTGGCAACGATTTTGACTAACGTACCAATAAAGTTAGAATTAGAGGATTGCGTAGCGAAGGATTTTGACAAAGAAAAAGTTCTGGCTTTGTTTAAAGAATTGGGGTTTCGGAGCTTGGCGGGAAGGTTAACAGGAGAGAAAGGGCAGAAAGACCCCACTTCGTCCCGCAAAGCGGGACTTCGCGGGGCAAGCGAGAGGCAGGGAAGTCTGTTTTGACCAAAAAAAAAGATCCCGCACCGTCTTGACGGTGCGGGACCAACTGTAAAACGCTAAAATCAGCGTACAGCGGGAGTATAATAACTTATAGTTTTAATACTGTCAAGGGGGAATTTTGACCATGAAAGTAGCTTTGGTTCATGATTATTTGAAGGGCGAAGGAGGAGCAGAGCAGGTATTGCTGGCTTTACATGAAATTTATCCTTCGGCTCCGATTTATACTATTTTTTCCAGTATCAAAAAAAACAGTACTTTGGCCGAGAAGTTTGGTGGCGCCAGGATTATTGAAAGTTGGTTTGGAAAATTACCCTATAAAGAAAGACTGATTTCTCCTTTGAGATTCTTGATTCCCTTGATTTGGAGAAGCCTCGATTTTAGTGACTACGACCTGGTGATTTCTTCAGCCAGTTGGGCAATTACTAAAGGTTTTCTACCTTCGTCCCGCCGTGGCGGGACTACGGCAAGGCGCAGTGGCGTTGAGGTTTGTTATTGTCATACGCCGCCGCGCTATCTTTATGGATACGAGACTTCGCGAGATTTGGGAAAAAACATTTTTATCAGAATTTATGCTGCGGTAGTTAATCATTTTATGAGACTTTATGATTGGGAACGAGCACAAAAAGTTGATTTTTTTATTGCCAACAGCCGTGAGGTGCAATCAAGGATTAAGAAATTTTACCGAAGAGAGAGTACGGTGATTTATCCGCCGGTGGAGATACCTAATGAGTGCAAAGTGCAAAGTGCAAAGTGCAAAGTTAAGGAAAATTATTATATTACCGGAGGGCGATTAGAAAGGCCGAAGAATTTTGACTTGATCATCGAGGCCTGCAGTAGGTTAAAACTACCACTAAAAATTTATGGTGTCGGGTCGCAGATCGAGAATTTGAAAAAAACGGCCGGTTCGACAATTGAGTTTATGGGGTCGGTAACAGACGAGGAAAAGTTCAAGTTGCTGTCGGGAGCAAAAGCTTTTATTGCCATGGCAAAAGATGAAGATTTTGGCATTACCCCGGTTGAAGCAATGGCGGTCGGAGTTCCAGTGATTGCCTATAAAGGCGGAGGATATTTGGAGACAGTGATTGACGGAAAAACAGGAATATTTGTAAAAGAGGCGACGATAGAAGGGGTAATTAGGGGCGTTAGGGATTTTAGGGAGATTGAAGAAAAGATAAAACCGGAAGATTGCCGGAGGCAAGCAGAAAAGTTTAATAAAGAGAGATTTAAGAAAGAGTTTGAAAAATTTGTGAAAGACAATGCCTGAATTACCAGAAGTAGAGACGATTAGATTACAACTTGAACAGAAGATAAAAGGTTTGCGGATAACCGGTATTGAGGTATTGACGAAAAAAAGTTTTATGGGGGAAGAGAGGGATTTGAAGGGGTTGAGGGTTTTGGGGGTCGAAAGAAGGGGAAAGATTACTATTATTGAGCTAGAAAAGGGAGTGTCTTTGGCGATTCATTTAAAATTAACGGGTCAACTGATTTATAGAGAAGAAGATAAAGGAGAATATTGCGAACAGAAAGATGGGCCGTTTGCTGTTTGCGAATTACCGAATAAGTTTACGAGGGTAATTATTTCTTTTGACCCTCCTTCGTCCCGCCAACCGGCGGGACTTCGGCGGGCAAGTAAACTTTATTTTAACGATTTGAGAATTTTTGGGTGGGTTAGGGTGGTTGGGGATATTGGGGAGGTTGGGGGAGAGAAGTTGGGACCGGAGGCAAATGACGAAAAATCTTTTTCTTTTGAATATTTTAAAAATATTTTATCCAAAACAAAAAAGCCGGTTAAGCTGGTAATTATGGATCAAGAGAAATTGGCCGGAGTGGGTAACATATATGCGAATGAGGCCTTGTTCGCTGCCGGGATTGTACCGACAAGAAAGGCGAATGAATTAAGTGAAGATGATATTAAGATATTAAGAAATTCGATATTGAAAGTATTGCAGGAAGCGATTAAACACAAAGGAAGTTCGGACAGAGATGAAGCATATCGGCAGATTACCGGCGAGAAAGGGACACATCAAAATTATCTTCAGGTCTACGGTCGGGCAGGACAAGAATGCCCA
>Ga0210050_1004570_pt1 | contig 11460 bp, 11 predicted proteins | sample CryGey132114_all_FD_185463 | JGI IMG/M metagenome (GOLD analysis project Ga0210050, IMG submission 185463) | Groundwater microbial communities from aquifer - Crystal Geyser CG22_combo_CG10-13_8/21/14_all (SPAdes) (version 2) | ecosystem: Environmental > Aquatic > Deep subsurface > Groundwater ...
AATACAGCATAAACCGCCTCAAAATCCTTCTTGACTTTAAACTCTTTACATAATAAAATATTATTACTATTTGTTGGTATTAGATAATGCTTGTTACTATTAATTAGATGGGTTTATGGAGACTGATAAAATTCAAACCATAGAAGAAGTAAGCGATTATTTAAAAATTCCCAAACAAACGCTCTATCTTTGGGCGCGTAACGGCTCAATACCGGCGATTAAAGTAGGCAAACATTGGCGCTTCAAAAAAAGCTCTATAGATAAATGGATAGAGCATAAGGAAGAATATGCGCGCCAGAAAAACAAATGGAAGATAAAACTATAATATCGGGTTATGTTCTATTGGCTATTCTACGTATTATTTTGGGTAATATTTAAAACCGCCTTTCGCCTAAAAGTAGAAGGCAGGGAAAACATCCCTAAAAAAACTAATTTCATAGTCGCCTCAAACCATGCCAGTTTTTTAGATCCGTTGATTATTGGAGTAGCAATTCCAAAAAAAATTTACTGGATAGCGTTCCGCCATCTATATAACCAGATCTTTTTACGCTGGTTTATGAGCTTAGCTAAAAGTTTACCCACGGGAAAAGTGTCGGAAAAAGCCGCGCTTCTTCTTATGCAAAATAAAAATGTCGGCATCTTTCCTGAAGGGCAGAGAAGTCACGATGGAAAACTGCAGGAATTTAAAAGAGGTGCCGCGCTTTTGGCTGTGAAGACAGCGCGGCCGGTGCTTCCCTGCGCCGTTATCGGCGCCTATCAGGCGCTGCCGAGAGGCGCCAGATTTCCCCGGCTTTGCCCGATAAAAATAAAAATCGGCAAACCCATAAACATCTTAAAGGAATATACGCCGGTGATTGATGATGTCCGGCTTCAAGAAGGGGTACTAAAAGTTAGAAACGCTATAAAAGAAATGCTAGGGGCATAATACACCTCACATTAGAAGAAATATGGGTGTTTCACTCCCTGTGAAAGGAGACGCGCTAAGTGCAGCCTGATGAATTAATCCATATAGAAGTTTCCCGCGTAATACCCGCCAAGAAATATAATATAATCCGTTTTTTGACGCGTGTCTGGGAATTCCCTACTTATATTCCCACGGTAAAAGAGGCCAATGTAGTAGAAAAAAAACATAATATTATGAAAACTAAATGGTCTATACAGGTTGAAGGCATACCGCTAACCTGGATAGAAGAGGATACGCTGGATTTAAAAGATGACAGCGTATACTTCAAATCTATTGAGGGCGATTTGCAGGAGTTTCACGGCTCCTGGAAATTTGAGGACCATCTTGAGGGCACAAACGTAATAGTCGGGGTTTATCTGCGCGTGGGGATACCGGCGATTAAAGACTTTGCCGAAAGCTACGTAAAAAATGTGGTAACGCGTAATTTTGAGGCGATTTTAGAGGCGTTTGAACGCCGGGCAATTTCCATGCGGTATCATAGTTTTAAACAGGGGAATTTGGATAAACTAGCCGGTTTCGGCGTGTTGGGGCATTTTTATAATTTTAACCATTTAGCAAAATGCCTGATGACTTTAAATCCGGAATTTAAAATGCCGTCTCCTGAGTTCTTAAGCAAACTTTTCAGCATGACGCCGTCATTTAAAATGCATGAAATGAAGGAGTTTAAATCCGCCAGCGGAGCGGCAACACACGGTTGTTTTATCGTCTGCACCTTTGTTCCGGAAATGCTGGAGCAGGATTTGCACGCGGTTTATTCAAAAGTGGTGCGCGCCTGTAAAATCGCCGAAAAACACGGCGTAGGCATAGTAGCGTTGGGAGGGTTTACTTCCGTCGTAGGCGAGCGCCTCGGGCATCAGATAAGCGAAGAGGTGGACATTCCCATTACCACGGGCAATACTTATACCGCGGCCCTGGCAATCGACGGGGTAGAAAAAGCAGCCCGCCTCCTCGGCAAAGAATTAAAGGATTTACGGGTTACTATCGTCGGCGGCACTGGGGATATCGGCAGCGCATGCGCCAGGGTGCTGGCCGGTGAAGTTAAAGAATTGACCATAACCGGCAGGACTAAATCCAATCTGCGGCGCCTGCGCGCGGAACTAAGAAAAACGCGCCGCGCCATGATTAAAGCGACCACGAATAATCTTAAAGCTGTCAAAAACGCCGATATCATAATCGCCTGCGCCACCAGCGTAAGCGCGATATTGGATATTTCATGGTTTAAGCCCGGGGCGATAATCTGCGATTTGGGATACCCGAAAAATATTTCTTACACGCCGACAAATAGAAAAGACATTATTGTTTTTTCCGGCGGCCTGGCAAGCGTGCCTACGCCTATTAATACCGGCGTGGATATGGGCCTTCCGTCTACGGATATTTCATACGGCTGTTTTTCTGAAGCGATAATTCTGGCGCTGGAGAAGCGTTTTGAAAATTTTAGCTACGGCAGGGGCAATATAATGCCGGAAAAAATCAACGAGATACGCGTATTGGGCGCCAAACACGGCTTTAAGCTGGCGCCTTTTTACTGGGCAAACCGGTTAATTACCGAAGAAGATTTTGAAGAGGTAAAGAGGGCGATAAACAATGCCTGAGCATATTTTTGATTTTTCCAATTATCAATATAATTATCACGCTTTACCGGTGATAATAGTAAGCTTGTTGATTTTTTCCATCGCCCTGTTTATATTTTTTCAGGTAAAGAAGGTTACTAAAAATACCGCTTTTTTCCTGCTTTGCTTTAGCCTGAGCGTATGGCTGTTTGGTACAGGGATAGTTTATCTGGCAAATAATCCGCGGAGTGCCCATATCTGGTATAAATATTTCACATTTTTCGGCGTTACCAATATCATGCCCAGCGCTTACCTGTTCGCGGCGGCCTCATCCGGCAGGTTGCCAAAACAGCGCTTTTTGGTCCTGCTTTCTTTTATCCTTTCTTTCGGCATATATCTGGCGGCGGTATTCACGGATAAAATTATCGGCGCGCCGCGGCTTTATTTCTGGGGGTATTATCCGGTATACAAACCGCCAAGCTTCATATTTCTCCTGCTTTACGCGGCTTCCTTCGCGGCCGTCCAGCTGAATCTATGGCTGGGTTATAAAAAAGAAACCGTGCCGATAAAGAAAACGCAAATCCGCACAATCATAATCGGATTTTTTATCGGTTTTCTGGCATCGGCTGATTTCATCGCTAAAATTTTTCCCGTGCCGTTATATCCGTTTGGCTTTCTGCCCATATTTATCTTCACCTGTCTTTTGGCGTATTCCATAATCCGGTATAGGGCTTTTGATATTGAGACGGTAATACACAAAACCGCCGGGTGGATTTTGGCATCCTCTACCGCTTTTATCCCGATAATGCTGCTGGCTTACTGGTTAAAACCGTGGTATAGCACCGCTCCCGCGCTTAATGTGGCTCTTCTTTGCGGCGGAGTTTTTTACCTGCTTACCGTTTATGTCCAGTATACCCAGCCAAAAATAGACCATATTTTTCAACGGCGCAAATATAATCTTGAAGAAATATCCGCTAAATTTATTGAAGATTTAGTGCATTTAAAGGGCTTGAATCAATTAATCGCCCGCATAGAAGACGTGCTGAAAAACACGTTATACCCCCGACATACGGATATCTTCATATACCACGAAAATAAAAAGAAATACGCGCTTATAAACTGGAATAATTCAATTGAAATAGAAGAAGGTAAATTCTTAAAGTGGCTGCTCGAAAAAAATAAAATTGCCTACCGTGATTTTATACCTATAGACCCGGAATACGCGCAGATATTAAAAGACGCGGAAGATTATTTTAATTCTACCTCAAGCAATGTCGTCGTGCCGCTGGTTTTAAACGAACGGCTTTTGGGCTTTATAAACCTGGATAAAAAGATAAACCTTAAGCGCTATACGGCCGCGGATTTCAGTTTTTTAAACACATTAAAGAACCAGTCGGCGATCGCGATATCCAACTCCCTCGTCTATGAGAACATAGAAGAACAGGTAAGAAAGCGCACCGAACAATTGGTGGATGTGCAAAAACAGCTTATACAGGCGGAAAAATTGGCTACTGTCGGCACCTTGGCAGGGGGCGTGGCGCATGAGATAAATAACCCGCTCACCGCGATACTTACCAATGTGCAGATGCTTTTGATGGACAATGCGATAGACAGCGCCTTGGACAGGGAATCCCTGGAGCTGATTGAGGAGGCGACAAAGCGCTGCAGGACGATTGTTTCAAAGCTGATGGCTTATGCCCGAAAACCCCTTGAATCTGCCGAAGTGGCTGATGTTGACCTTCCTCAGGTGTTAAGAAACGTGCTTTTATTCCTTGAGTATCAATTCGGCCAAGAAAACATTAAAATCTCAAGCAACGCCGACTCCGGCGAGCGCTTTATCGTAAAAGGCAACCATAACGAATTTGAGCAGGTGTTTACAAACCTGATTATCAACGCGCGCGATGCCATCCGAAAGATAAAAACCAGCGGCGTGATAGAGGTCGTCTTTTCAAAAACGAAGAACAGGGTGAAGATTGAAATAAAAGACGAGGGTGTCGGCATAGAGAAGGAGCTCTGCGCCAAGATCTTTGACCCGTTTTTTACCACCAAGGATGTCGGGAAAGGGCTTGGCTTAGGCTTGTCGATCTGCCAGGCGATCGTTGAAAAGTATAGCGGCACGATAAGCGTTGATTCCCGGCTGAATCAGGGGACGGTATTTACGATTAGATTCCCCGAATCCCGCCACGAGGAGGCGGCTGTTAAAACCTAAAATGAACAATATTTTATTAATTGACGACGAAGATTTAGTGGTAAAGAGCGTTTCTAAATTATTGCGAATGCGCGGATACAGCGTCTCGGTCGCCAGGAGCGGCGATGAAGCGCTGGAAAAATTAAAGGAAATTGATTTTAATCTTATCGTTTCAGACGTGCGCATGCCCGGCAAGGACGGGATAGAGACGATAAAAGAGATCCGCAAGACGCTCGCGGCGGCAGGTAAAAAGCATGTCCCGGAAATCCTAATCACCGGATACGCGGACCGTGAAAAATACGATGAAGCAATGAGCTTAGAAGTTGCCGATTATATATTCAAGCCGTTTGATAACATTGACCTTTTACGGCTGGTTGAGAAAAATATAAAAAAAATAGGCGAATGACCGGCGAAAAACGTTTTTATCCGAGGGTGAGCGTAAATATCGGCCTTAGCTTGCGCCATAACGCGGAGGCATCGGCGTTTGATTTAAGCGAGGGCGGCATAGGCTTTGCCGCTTCAGGGGAAGCCTGCGAACCCGGCGATAAGCTGCTAATCAGCATTAAGGACCCTGATTTTAATTCGGGATTTAACCTGCGGATGAAATGGAAAAAAAGGAACACGGAAGGTAGTTTTATCTACGGGGGTGAATTTTTTAATCTCAGGCAGAAACAAAAAGAAGGGCTGCGCCGTTGGGTCATCGCCAGAAAAATCAGCCCGTTACTGAAAAAGGCTAAAAGCGCCGCTGAAAGCGGGCTTATCCTGCGCTTCTTTACGGATTACCTCAGCCGTTATATGGATGAGATTATAAGTATTAACGTCGCTTTAGCGGCAGGTAACGCTTATTCTTTGGAATATGAAGAAAAACTGGATAAGCTGAGCATTAAGGCGCTGTTAAGCGGGTCCTGCCTGGAAGAATGCCTGGAAAACAAAGAAATCCTGGGCGGGATAAAAAACAGCTTCCGCCAGCTGGCCGGGCCGTGGATTTACAAAAGCGAAATCCTTAAGCGCGCCTTTGATAAGCCCAGCGGTTACCCGGGTGATTACGAATTACTGGAAATGATTTATAATAACCGTCCGGTGTCCGGGGGCATCGGCGCCTATTTTGACAATATATTTCTTAGGAGCCCGTATATAACTTCCGTGCGGCAGCGCAAAGATAAAATAAAACTTATGCTTTTAAGCGCGATCAACGATAAAAAACCAGGGCGTGTTAATGTCTTGAGCGTCGGCTGCGGGCCCTGCCGGGAAATCAGGGAGCTTTTGCCTGACCTAAACCCGGACAAGGAGGCGCATTTTACCTGCGTTGACTGGGATGAGAAAGCTTTGTCGTTCTCGCGCCATATGATTATGAAGCTTCATCCGCACAAGGCGATATTTAAATTCTGCCGGTGCCGGCTGAAGGATATCCTGCGCATCGAGCCGGCTCTGGGCATGCCGGAGAAGCAAGACGTAATCTACAGCACTGGTTTTTTTGATTATCTTCCCAGGCGGGTTTTTAAAAAGCTTATCAGGTCGTTATTTACATTTTTGGCTGAGGGCGGAAAGCTGATTATCACCCATAAAAACAGAGAGATGACCATGCCGCAGATTCACCCGGAGTGGCTCTGCGATTGGAATCTTATGCCGCGCAACAAAGACGAATTCATCAAGCTGATTTATGAAAGCGGCATAAAACAATTTTCAATCTCGGCATCCAGCGATAACTTCGGTTACATTCATTATTTTGTTTTATCAAAAGACGGGATGAGGAAAACCCGTACTTAACCAAAAACATAAAATGGCAAAAAGCATTTTAATCATTGACGACGACAAACTGGTATTGATGACGGTGAAAAGGCTGCTGGCGCTTTCCGGTTACAGTGTTTGTACCGCCTTAAATGCCCGGGCGGCGTTCAGGCGCCTGAAAGAGGCCAGCTTTGATTTGATTATATCCGATATAAAAATGCCGCGGATGAACGGTATAGAAACGGTAAAGCGGATCCGCCAATACCTGCTGGAAAATCGCAAGGCGCGCGTGCCGGAAATATTCATCACGGCATACGCGAGCGACGCCGCCTACCAGGAGGCGCTGGCGCTGAATGTTGCCGGATATATCAAAAAACCGTTTGATGTCCGGACACTGCAGGAGACCGTGAAAAAAGCGATGGGGGAAAATAATGGCGCGAAAGAAAATATTAATAATTGACGACGAGGAATTGATAATAAAATCCCTGTCTAAGCTTTTGGAGAAAATCGGATACGAAGTATTTATCGCCAAGAACGGCCAGGATGCGATTATTATGAACGAAGAGGAGGAGTTTGATTTAATCATCGCCGATATCCGCGTGCCGGGGATAAACGGGGTGGAGGCGGTCAGGCGGATTTATTCGGCGAATGATAAAAATTCAAAGGGCAGGATCCCGGCGATTTTTATTACCGGTTACGCCGATGAGAACGCGGAAAATGAGGCGAAAAAGCTTAATCCGGCCGCCTATATTGCCAAGCCGTTTGATATTCCGGAATTGGTGGATAAAATAAAGGGGATTTTAATTTAAATGGCTTTATCAGGATTAAAATTTAATCTATTCGCGGAAGTAAAACCATATCTTAGATTACGAGAAGAGTTAATATCGTACTTGTCAAAACATCCCAATGATTGGTCGAAATTTCAAAAAAATTTTAATGCTACGCTTGATAAAATTTATAATGATATTTCGCAACTCGAAAAAGATAATTTTGATAAGCTTGAATCAAGTTTATATAAACTCAAAAAAATATTTGAGAAGAGATATAGGCGATATTTTTTGTGCGGTGAGTTTATAAAACATAGCTTTGAAAAACCTTTTGGCTATGCAGGAGATTTTAAGATTATTGATGAGATTTATCAAAATAATCCATGCACAACCGGATTCGATAGGTTATGGGATAACTATTTTCAGCAGTTAAGCGCTTCGAATGCCATACGAGAAAGAAAAGAAGATTTTAAAAAAATAATTTTCAATTTTGCAAGAAAATTTTACGGCCAAGAAATACGCATAATGAATTTAGCTTGTGGGCCAGCGCGTGAAATTAAAGAATTGATACAAAATGACACAGTAGGCATATTTTCAAAAACGATTTTTGATTGTTATGATTTCGAAAAAGAAGCTATTAATTACGCACAAAATCTTCTAAATGCCTCCGGTAATATTAATTTTATTCAAAAAAATGCGATACGCTTAGCGTTGAACAAAAACATCAAGAAAGAAATCACGCATAGATATAACTTGATTTATTCTGCCGGGTTATTTGATTATCTGGATAAACGAATTGCTATAAAGTTACTTAGTAATCTTAAACAGCTTCTAAAAAAAGACGGCGCAGTTTTAATTGCGAATGCAGGGGATAAGTATAATAACGCATCTGCTGCGTGGATGGAGTGGGTTGCAGAATGGCATCTTATTTATAGGTCTGAGGAAAACTTTAAAAAGCTTTTCATAGACGCTAGTTTTTCTCAAAATAATTTACAGATAATGTTGCAGCATAACAGCAGGATGATGCTATACGCTTTAGCAAAAATTGCCTAAACCCAATGGAGAAAAATGAATTTTTGGGCTTTTACAGGATTATTTAATGCTCTGATTGCTTTAATCTTTGGACTTTTTGTATATTTTTCCAATAGAGAAAAGGATTTAAATAGGCTTTGGACTTTATTCGGATTTACGGTATTTTTTTGGAGTTTTTGCTATTTCTTTTGGCAAATTTCTGTTAATGAATGGGAGGCTTTGTTTTGGTGCCGTTTTTTGATGCTTGGAGCAGCTTTTATACCGGCAACCTTTTTGCATTTCCTTTTGTTTTTTCTCGAAATTTATCCAAGAAAAAAACTTATTCTTTTTATTAGTTATGGCGTAAGCAGCATTAGCTCTCTCCTAACTTTTAATCCCAATTACATCAAGGGAGTTAAACCGATACTAAATTTTAAATTTTGGCCGGAAGCAGGCCCCATATATTTGCCTTTTCTTATTTTTTGGTTTTGTTTAGTATTATACTGTTGGCATATTATGTTTCAAGAAATGAAAACCTCTTCCTTTATAAAACGTAATCGAATAAAGTATGTATTATTTGGCGCGATTATCGGTTTTACCGGAGGATTTACCAATTATCCATTATGGTATGGCCTTGAAATTCCGCCGTACGGTAATATATTAGTTTCGGTTTACGGGCCATTAATGACCTATGCCGTACTTAGGTACCGCCTTATGGATATCCGCCTTGCCGTAACGCGCGCCGGTATATTCACGCTTGTTTACGCCTTTGTATTGGGTATTCCATTTTTAATCGTTAAGCTTACTAAGCCTTATCTGGTAGGCGTTTTAAGCGACAAATGGTGGATAGCCATTTTAGTTGTCGGGATGGCGCTTGCCGGAGCGGGGCCGTTTATATTCATGCGCCTGAAGAATAAAGCAGAGGCAAGCTTATTACGGGAAGAACACGCACGCCATGAGGCCTTAAGGCGCGTTTCTCAGAATATACTGCGTCTTAACCGCTTAAATACCCTGCTTAGGGCAATAACCCACAGCCTGGTAAGGATTCTGGAGATTAAATTAGCCGCGGTTTATCTTATGGATGAAAATAAGAAATCGTTTATTCTAAAATCCGCCTGGCAGCCTCCGGCGAAAAATCCTGAATTGCCCGATATCCTGACTTTTGATTCCACTTTAATCAAGACATTGGATACGTATAAAAATAAGGTGCTTAACCTTGATGAAATAAAATTCCGCTCCTATGGCGCGGGCGCCTTAAAGATGTTTGAGCTTAAACAGGCATTTGAATCTCTGAAGGCGCAGCTGATCGTCCCGGCATTCCGCAACGAGCGGCTTATCGGATTTTTGGCTCTGGGTGATAAACGCTCGGAACGCGGATATTCGCAGGCTGACATTGAAGTTTTAACTGTTTTGGCAAACCAGACGACTTTGGCGATAGAAAACGCCATATTCAACGAAGAGGAGCGCGAGCGGCAGGCGATATTGTTTCATTCGGCGAGCCTTGCATCGCTGGGCACTATGGCATCCATGATGGGGCATCAGGTAAACAACAGGTTTCAGGCGGTGAATAACCTCGCGGGTTTTTCCGAAACTCTTGAGCTGCTGCTTGAGTCAAAAAACGATTTTAATATAGGCGAAAGAAGAGAGCTTATTCAAAAATCGATGCGCGCCTTGCGCGGTATATCAGACGAAGCAATCAGGGGAGGAGAAATTGTCGCCTCTATCCGCCGGCTGGGAAAACTTTCATCGGAAGCATTCAAACCCATAACCATAAGGGACGTTTTAGACGTCGCCCTCGGCATCCTGCAGTATAAAATAAAATTTGCCGAGTTTGACTTTAATCTTGATATTCCTGAGGCGCTTCCACAAATTCTCGGCGATTCCACCCAGTTAGGGGAGGTCTTCTTTAACCTTATAGATAACGCCTACGACGCCATAAAAGAAAGGAAAGAAAGCAATAATACTCCTGGCTACAAGGCTCAAATAAGCATAAAAGCTTATCTAAAGCCGGATTCAAAACATATCCATATAGACGTCTCCGATACCGGCATGGGGATAAAAGACGAGTTCAAGCCAAGGTTATTTGTTCCTTTCTATACCACCAAGGCGTCAAGCGGCAAAGGCACAGGCCTAGGGCTGCATGTAATTAAACGCATAATAGAGTTTCATAACGGCAAAATCTCGGTAGATTCCACCTACGGTAAAGGCACCACCTTTAAAATAGACCTGCCAATCGCGGAAGAGGCAACCTGTTCCAAACCATGTTTGGAACAGGTTTTAAACAAGGATGCCACGAATGGTTAACGATCCTATCCTTACGGTTGAGGAGGTAGGGGAATACCTGAAAATCCCCAAGCAGACGCTATACCTTTGGGCGCGCACAGGAGCCATACCAGCGGTAAAAGTCGGCAAGCATTGGCGCTTCAAACGATCATCTATTGATATATGGATAGAAGAAAAAGAAAAAGAATCACAGCATAAAATATAACGTTATGGGTAAAAATATTCTGGTAATTGACGATGATAAACTGGTGCGCATGACCTTAAAACGGTTATTATCCAAAGAAAGCTATAGAGTTAGCATCGCGGAGAGCGGCCAGGAGGCGTTAAGCTTGCTGGAAACTAACCCCTTTGATTTAATTATCTCAGATCTAAAGATGCCCGGGATGAACGGCATAGAAACTGTTAAAAGAATCCGGGAATATTTGGAACAGAACAATAAGAGCCCGGTGCCGGAGATTTTTATCTCGGCTTACGCTAAAGAGGATATCTATCAGGAGGCCTTGAAATTAAACGCGAAAGATTACCTTGAGAAGCCGTTTGATATAGCGGCGCTATTACAGTCTATAAAGAAAGCGATTGAAAGCAAATAACATCTTAAAAAAGGAATTAATATGGCTGCAAAAAAATTACCTGACTTGATAATTGATGATTTAATCATAAATCCGCCCATTATTCAGGGCGGTATGGGTGTGCGCGTTTCAACCGCGCCTCTTGCCGCGGCTGTTTCTAATGAAGGCGCGCTTGGCGTGATCGCAAGCGTTGGGCTGGGAGAAGAAGGGCGCCAGGACCTGTCTTATGAAGAAAGGTCGAAAATGGCCCTTCGGGAAATGATACAGGAGACAAAAAAACTTACCAAGAAGCCGTTTGGCGTAAATATTATGTGCGCGTTAACCAATTATGATGATTTGGCAAAAATTGCGATAGAAGAAGAGGTCGGAGCTATCATTTCCGGAGCCGGCCTGCCGCTTC
>Ga0210050_1004571_pt1 | contig 11459 bp, 10 predicted proteins | sample CryGey132114_all_FD_185463 | JGI IMG/M metagenome (GOLD analysis project Ga0210050, IMG submission 185463) | Groundwater microbial communities from aquifer - Crystal Geyser CG22_combo_CG10-13_8/21/14_all (SPAdes) (version 2) | ecosystem: Environmental > Aquatic > Deep subsurface > Groundwater ...
CTCCATCATCATTGGCATAAAAACCATCGGTTTTGTGGGCATTGCGGAAATTCCACCCAATTGTTTGAGGCACATGCTAGAAAATGCCTTAACTCAACTTGCCAAAAGGTAGTCTTTCCAAGAATCGATCCCGCAATAATCGTCGCAGTTACCAATGAATACGATGAAATCCTTCTCGGCAGACAAGCGCATTGGGATAAAGATCGCTATTCTGTGTTAGCCGGTTTTGTCTCCTACGGTGAGTCTTTAGAAGGTGCTGTCAAAAGAGAGGTCGCTGAAGAATCTGGCGTGGAGATAGAAGATGTTAAACAGATTGAATACGTTGCCTCACAACCATGGCCCTTCCCTAACTCTCTTATGTTAGGCTTTAAAGCGAAAGCGAAAAAACAACCCATAAATACTGTGGATGATGAACTAGAACATGCGATGTGGATATCGAGGTATGATCTTAATCAACAAGTTAGTGATGGGATCTTGAAGTTACCCTCAAGATTATCCATTAGTCGATTCCTAATTGATCAATGGTTGATAGATTAGGAATCTCTGTCACCAGCGACTGTTTTTGATCGTTCATTAGTATCTAAATAACTCTCAGGCCAATAAGTTTTCACAATATCTCCATGCAAATCAAAACTATGACAGCTGTTGTGTAATACAGGGTTTAAGCTTTTCTCATCTGAAGTAGTGATTTCAGGACGCATATCTCGGTAAGGATATATGGTTTGGATGGCGCTGGTGGCCACCACAGGCAACAATTCATTCAGGTGAGTACAGCCTTTTACCCCAGAGAAAAGCTGTTTCACTTTACGATTCCACCCTGAGGCAATTTTTACCCCTTCCAGTTTTTTATAGCTGGCATTCACCTCAGCACAACTGGTAAAGGGAGCTGCCTCGGTACGCGCTTCCACCTGATGAATCAATAATTGGTCATCCAAAGTCAATTTCAACCAAATTTTATGGATTTTTTCTCCCGTTGGAATAATTCCTCTTTGGGCTGTTTTCAAAGGATGACTTTTAGTATCGGTTAAACAAGCCTCAATATCCCATAGACCGTCCTCACGAAGATAGCCATTGCAAATGATTTGACGTTGATGGATCTGAGTTCTTTTCATGATATTCTCATTCACGGTTTAAAAATGCTCTAAAGGCATTTTTTGCTTCTTCAGCGTTTAATAATCGGGCAAATTGTTGCATTTCCAGAGAAAGACTATCAGAAACTGCTTGTGCCATGCTCTGCTTCATTAAACGTCTGGTCGCAATAACGCCTCCTTGTGGAAAACTCGCCAGTTTTGAAGCTTTAGATTTTGCATAGGCTCTCACATCTTCGGAAACTATCTCATTAATCACCCCAAACTGGAGTGCTTCTTGTGCACCAAAGGATTCACCTAATAATAACCATTGTGCTGCTTTGTGGTAGCCAACTTGAGCGGGAATTAATAATGAAGAAGCGGCTTCTGCGCATAAGCCCAGTTTGGAAAATGGGACTGAAAATTTTGCCGATGAATCTGCATAGACTAAATCACAATGCATCAGCAGGGTTGTTCCCACGCCAACTGCAGCTCCAGACACAGCAGCCACAAGGGGCTTATCAAAAAAGGATAATGTTTTAATAAACTGTACCACTGGGCTATTTTGATCAAATGTTCCTTCTAAAAAATCTGCTAAATCATTTCCTGCTGTAAAACAATTCTCACCACCTTGAAACAACACCACAGACACTTCTGACGCATTTTTCGCATAAAGGAGTGCCTCATTCATTGCCGTATACATCGCTGAGGTCAATGCATTCAGCTTGCTGGGTCGCTCGATAGCAATGGTCAAAACTGCCTTGTCATAATTAACAACAATTTCAGGACTGCTGGATGAAAAGTTTATCTGTGTCATTGTTTTACCTATAATCGTGTGAATGTTGTATTGTTCTGCTAGAATAGCTAGCAAGATGCTGGTTTAAGCGTTTAATCGGAAATAATAATTTTACCACTTGGAGATAGTTTAGATGAATGCGTCCTCAAAAACATTAAATTTCGACGTTCAAGCACAAACCCTAGAGGGTGAAACCATTTCTTTAAACCAATTTAAAGGTCAAACCTTATTAATTGTAAATACCGCCAGCAAATGTGGTTTTACGCCTCAATATGAGGGTCTTCAAAAACTCTATGAAACTTATAAAGATTCAGGTTTGACGGTTTTAGGCTTTCCCTGCAACCAATTTTTAAACCAAGAGCCTAGTGATAGCGAAGGTATTGCCTCATTTTGTCAGACTCGATTTGGTGTTTCATTTCCTCTTTTCAAAAAAATTGAAGTCAATGGCCCCAATACACATCCTCTCTATGAACAATTAAAAAATCTGGCACCAGGGTTTTTAGGTTCTAAAAATATTAAGTGGAATTTTACCAAGTTTTTGGTCAATAAAGAGGGAGAAGTATTAGAACGTTTCTCTCCAAATACCGATCCCAAAGATATTGAACCCAAAATTCAGGCTATTTTAAACAAGTAGATTCAGTGATATTTAAGTAGAGAAAAATTAAATTGAAAGATGTTAATTTGAATGAAATTTTATTGCACTTAACTGAGTTAGAATCAAAACAGTGTTTCCAAGAAGAGTCTATTCATCAACTTCATTCTGAAGTTTATCAGCAACAACAAAGTATTCAGGGGCTCGAAAAAACAGTCGAGCTCTTGAGACAAATGCTTCTGAACTCAGAACAGATTGAAGGGGTCAAATTTGATCCCAAAAATGAAAGGCCACCTCATTATTAATAGATATTTTTTAAACAACAGCTTGATAGCAATTGATAAGGGTTCCCGCTTCTAATTCACCCACGGCTTTATTCAATGTCACTTTTCGTGATACAAATTGCACGGTTGACTCTAAGGCTGCTGAAAAATGACGCACTCTCTCGGTAAGTAAAACTTCCCCTGGTTGGGCCAAGGTTTCTAATCTTGCTGCAAAATTTAAAGCATTGCCCCCTAAATCAGCAATGCCTGTCACATCATTATGGCTGATTTGCACAGGCCCCATATCCATACCCACCCTTAAATGAAAACCTGCGGCAGTCAATACTTTCTGAATCATTAAGCCACATTGAACCGCAAGGCTTGGATTGTAAAAAGCAGCGCGTAAAGAGTCCCCTTCCATATTGGGATAAACGGCCTGCCAGCGAGTTAAAATAGGTTTAAGCAACCCTCTAAACAGTTCCAAGCGGCTCGACATTTCGACATCAGACCATTTGGAAAAGTCTTTAAGATCCATAAATAGCACAGTGAGTTGGCGTTGTTGGTTAGCTTGGTGTTCGGCTGCAAGCTCTAACATACGTGGCCAAAATTGTTCTTTTAAATTAGAAAGTGCAGCTTTGAGATCTTGATTTAACTTTCGATCTCCACGTAACTCCAATTGTGCAAGATGTAGCTGTTCTATTTCTTGCTTTAAAGCGGTTAGTAATTCTGATGGCTCAAAATCACCCGTATCTGTAATCGCTAAACTCACTTCTGAGTGACCAGGCAGATGCAGGATAGATTCTAATTGGATATGACAACCCCATTGGCTCGCGGTCAAATGTTCCACTAAGAAAGGTAAAGTAGCTAACTCGGCCAATTGTATACAATTGGGATAAGAGATACTGAGGGTTAGGCTATCTCCATATAGGCGCTCAAAATTACCTTTATTAAAACGCTCAAATTCCTTACCTTTTTGATCCCAAGAGCAACTATTACACTGAATTTTTTTAATGGACCATCTTTGAGTTTGTATTCCAGATAACAAAGTATCGTTCAGTATGGCATTATCGAGTTTAGCCTGAGTAAAGTTAACCAATCGTAAATCTGCCTCGGCAAAATTAGCATTTTCGGCATTCACGCTTTGAAAACTTGCTGAACAAGCAGTGACCTTTAATAGATGAGCGTTTTTTAAATTGGACTTATCAAACTGAGCGTTAGATAGATCAGAACCACTAAAATCTGTCCCAGATAGATTACAACCTACCAATCGGGCATTGGCCATTTGGGCATTTTTTAACTGCGATCCTAACAAATTAAAACCAGAAAGATCAACACCTTGTAGATTAACACCATTCAAGCAAGCATGTTTCAAATCGAAGGATGTCAAGTTAATGGATCTTAAGTCCAAACCGACCATACTGATATTGGCAACAACAGCCGTTAGAAAGTCCGCACCTTCTAATACCGCATGGTCTAGCTTTGTTCCTTTTAAGCGAGCGGCTATAAACCGGGCTCGACGACAGTCTGCTCCCGAAAGATTGGCATTTTGTAAATTGGCATCAATGAAATCAGCGGCCACTAATCGACAACCGGATAAATCAAAACCCGATAAATCCATGCTGGTGAGCTTGCTTCTTGATAAATCAATCTGCAGATCAGGATTATCGGCTCTCCATTGATTCCAAGCCAATGCACCTTGTTTTAGTTGATCAAAATACTGTGTTTTCATAGCGTCGTTTTATTATTTTTATAAAATATTTTTAAATGATGAATGCATTCCCTTGCTACCTCTTGCTCCGAATTTCAAATAAAACTCCGCAAAGGATTTATAAGAAGGATTTATAAGGTAGCAGGAGTATCTCTTTATTCTTGGGTTATTCAAAAAAACCTTGGTTTTGTTCAATTTTTTCCAACAATATTTTTGCTGGGGTAAAACGGCTGCCATGGATAGTTTCAAAATGTTTTAACTTATCCACAATAACCTGTATACCCTGGCTATCACAATAATGGAATGGCCCTCCTAAAAATGCAGGAAAGCCAAGCCCAAAAACCGCGCCTATATCGCCATCTCGGGCATTATTGAGGATACCCTCTTCTAAACAACGCGCTGCTTCATTCACCATTTGCAAAACACATCGTTCAGCAATTTCAACAGCATCCATATTATTGTGTGCCTGAATCCCTAAATCTTTATAAACTGACTCATCAACAACTTTAGGGCCTTTACCATTTGCTGGGTAAACGTAAAAACCTTTTTTATTTTTTTTTCCCTTACGTCCAGCGTCAATTAATTTAGAAAATGATGCTGGGGGTGCCATTCGCTCACCAAAGGCACTTTCCAAAATGGGGGCAATTTTAGTCCCCACATCAATACCCACTTCGTCCAATAAAGTGATAGGGCCAATAGGAAATCCATACTTTTTAAGGGCACTATCAATTTTATCTATAGCCACCCCTTCTGCCACTATATGACCCGCTTCATTCATGTAGGGCGCTAAAATTCTAGAGGTATAAAAACCTGGACCATCATTGACTACAATAACAGTTTTACCTTGTTTTTTACCAAAGGCAACAGAGCGCGCGACGACCTCTGCTGAAGTTTTCGGGGTTTTGATAATCTCTAATAAAGGCATTTTATCCACAGGAGAAAAATAATGCAGTCCAATTACAGTTTCTGGATGTTGGCTGGCTTTGGCAATCTCACTGATGGGGATTGAAGAGGTATTGGTTGCAAAAATGATATCCGCTCGACCTATTTTTTCCACCTCTCTGAGCATTTGTTGTTTGAGTTGTAAATCTTCAAAAACCGCCTCAATTACTATATCGACTTGGGCAAAACCACTGTAGTCCGTTGTTCCCGTCAACATGGACATTTTTTCAGCTTTTTGCGAAAGACTGATGTAACCTTTTTTAAGGCGTTTATCATAAATATTGTGAGAGTACTTTAAACCATGTAATACCCCATCAGCATCTCGATCTTTTAATCGCACAGGGATATTGGCTTTTTCAATAGAAACATAGGCGATACCAGCCCCCATGAGGCCGCCGCCAAGAACACCTACCGAACTAATCGGCTTCAATTCAGCTAGCTGAGCAAAATCCTTTTCAGCTATTCCGCTTTCTTTTTTAAGTTCCGTCGAAGCAAAGAATAAACCAATCAATTGTTTCGCTTCTGCAGATTTGACCAATTCGCCAAATAATTCGGCTTCTTTGGCATAACCCACTGCCTCACCTAACTCCGCCCCTGCTTCAACACAATCAATGATATATTCAGGCGCTGGATAATTCCCCAATGTTTTAGCCAACAACTTTTTTCTGGCTTGTTGGAATAAAATTTGTCTTCCCCATTTGTTGTCTTCTAGCGCCCAACGCATCAGTGCCGCTGTAGTTAAAGAAGATTTCTGGCGTGAGAACTTACCCGCTCGGATTTTATTCACTAATTCATAAGCAGCTTTAACAAGATTGGATTGTGGAGTGACTTCATCCACTAACCCCAACTTTTTAGCCTGTTTCGGTTTTAATTGACGGCCGGTTAGCATCATATCTAATGCATTGGCAATACCAATTAACTTAGGAAGACGTTGAGTCCCGCCCCCTCCTGGTAATAAACCTAATTGTACTTCGGGTAAACCAAGAGTGGTTTTAAGGCTATCCGTACAAACTCTGCCATGACAGGCCAGCGCTAATTCAAGGCCTCCACCTAAACAGGGACCATGAATAGCGGCCACGACAGGAATGCCTAAGTCATTCATTTGTTGGAAAGTTTGATGCCCTACTCGAGAAACATCAACAGCATCTTGGGTAGTTTTTAATTTCTCCAAAACTTTAATATCGGCTCCAGCGATAAACCCATCAGGTTTACCACTGATAATCACGACACCATGAACATCTTTGTTGTTTTTGATTTGGGTAAAAATGGCTTGAATTTGATCAGCAAATTCTGCCTTTAAAGTATTTTGAGGTTCATTCTTTACATCAATACGAATGGTGGCAATGTGATTTTCTTGAAAAATCAATTCAAAGCTAGATGTTGATGTCATGTTATTCAGCCTCCACTATCATTGCACTGGCTAAACCACCGGCAGCACAGGCTGTTGCCAAGCCAAACCCTCCACCACGTCGTTTCAACTCACCTAAAAGTTGAGTGATTTGTCTACCTCCAGTGGCTGCAAAAGGATGACCATAAGCAATGGAGCCACCCAATACATTAAATTTATTCATATCAATTTCACCAATAATCTCATCTCTTCCTAATTTCTCTTGTGCAAATTTTTTGGACGCAAAAGCTTGTATATTACACAATGTTTGAGCGGCAAAGGCTTCGTGCATATCAATGAGAGAAATGTCAGAAAGTTTCATCTTCATTTCGGCAAGTACTTTAGGGGTTGCATAACTCGGTCCCATCAGCATGTCAGTCCTAGCTCCAATGGCGAAGTTGGAATAAGCTCTAATATATCCGAGGGGTTGATAACCATCTGCTTTAGCGCGTTCTTCACTCATCAATAATAATGCCGAGGCACCATCGGTTAAAGGCGTTGCATTGGCCGCAGTGACAGTACCATGCAATTTATCAAAGGCGGGTCTTAATTTATCATAAGCCTCTCTTTGACTATCAAAACGAATATTATTGTCTTTAGAAACAGCTTGGTTAAAAGGTTCTACAAAACAAGTCATCACTTCATTATCCAAACAGCCTAATTCCCAGGCCTTCGATGCAAGCTGATGTGAACGATGAGCAAAATCATCTTGAGCAATTCTTGAAATATCATGATCTCTTGCCATTTGCTCAGCATTTTGTCCCATGGTTAAACCTGTAGAATATTCAGTCACGGAAGGTGGAACTGGTATCAGATCGCCAGGACGTAATTGACTGAGTAATTTTAACTTTTCACTCATTGAACGAGCTTTACCGAGGGCGACTAAAATCGCCGATAATCTTTTGGAAACCTGAATGGGGACAACACTGGATGAATCAGCACCGCCAGAAATACCAATGCTAATTCTTCCTAATCGGATCGAATCAGCCACACAAGCCGTTGTTTGATAACCAGTCGCACAGGCCTTTGAGACACTAAAAGCATCGGTATTCACATTCATGCCATTGCCCAAAATAATCTCTCTGGCAATGTTTGGCGCCTCAGGAATGGCTAAAACGCTCCCAAAAACCAATTGCTCAATTAATTGAGCATCTAACTCCATGCGGATCAGCAGCTCTTTAACCACCATTTTACCGAGGTCTAATGAATTAGCACTTTTAAAAGAAGTCGATTGGCGCACAAAAGGCGTTCGTAAACCAGCTACAACAGCAACCCGATCTGATTTTTTGGCGCTAGGTTTGCGAGTTTTTTTGATGGTACTCGTCACTTCCGTCCCTACCTCCTTCCCCCCTTCTATTGAAGAGGCTTTATCTTTTTTAATGACTTTTGCTTTCTTAGGTGAGGATTTTTTTAGAGGCTTATCTGAGGTATTTTCCATGAGGACTCCCATTCACAACATTTTTTGGGTTTCAGTCATCTAATATAAACGATGCTGGACTTAAGGTAGTCTAATGATTGTTTAAAAAAATCAAACTGCATAAATTTCAATCAGTACCTGATAAAATCAATTGGATCAAATAAGTAGCATAGACCATTTTGGGACAAAAAACCCTAGTCATCTCGTTAAAATTGTTAAAATTTATTTTTTATGCTTTTTTTTGGGAACTATTTGAGACATTTTATATCTAAGCCCAAGATTGAACAATGGCGGTTTTATTTATACATTAAAAATTATATACTTACGCTACTTCTTATTGCAGGTAGTAAAAGACTTCAAATGCACTTTAAAACAGCATAAGTATATACTCCAGTGAATTTAAACCTAAGGTTAAATATGAATAATATTAAGAAAATCCAATCTTATCTGGAAACTCAAATTTTAGGGCAAGAAAGCCTGGTTGAAAGATTATTAATAGCTCTACTTTCTGATGGTCATATTCTGGTAGAAGGCGCTCCAGGTTTAGCAAAAACCCGTGCAGTTAGGGCACTATCCCAAGTAATCGAAGGTGCATTTCACCGGATCCAATTTACCGCAGATTTATTGCCTGCAGACATTACAGGCACAGATATTTTTAGACCCCAAGATGCCAGTTTTGTGTTTCAGCAAGGGCCTGTATTTAACAACTTTTTATTGGCGGATGAAATCAACCGTGCACCAGCTAAAGTCCAAGCCGCTTTATTGGAGGCCATGGGAGAAAGACAAATTACTGTGGGTAATAAGACCATGGAACTCCCCTCCCCATTTTTAGTGATGGCGACTCAAAATCCTATTGAGCAAGAAGGCACTTATCCACTTCCTGAAGCCCAACTTGATCGTTTTTTAATCCATGTCTTAGTCGACTTCCCTCATTACAGCGCCGAAAAGAAGATTTTAACCTTATCTCGCTTAGAAGCCAATTCATCACAAAAAACTGCTCATCCGGTTGAGACATTATTAACTCAGTTTGAACTCAAACAGATCCGCGATGAGGTGTTAAATATTTATATGGCTGAAGATGTGGAAGACTACCTTGTTGCACTTATCCAAGCCACTCGCACACCAGAAAAATATTCTAAACAACTCGATGAATGGATTGAATTTGGCGCAAGCCCAAGAGCCACCATTGGTTTAGATAGAGCCGCAAGAGCCAGAGCCTATTTACAAGGTCGTGATTATGTCACGCCAGAAGATCTGCAAAACTTACTTCCAGATATTTTACGTCATAGATTGATATTAAAGTATCAAGCAGAAGCAACTGGTGTAACAACTGGCGATGCTATCACCGAAATTATCAAACTGGTACCAGCACCCTAATGATTTCAGATATGCAATTTCAAGATGGGATTCATCTACAACTTTCCGAGTTGTTGGGTGCCTCTTTACCTCGTTTTCAATTGGTAAAAAGTAAAAGAAAATTACCCAGTATGGCCACATTAAATGGTCAGACTCGATCAAGATTTCGCGGACAGGGTATGGAGTTTGAAGAAGTGCGAGCCTATTTGCCCGGTGATGATATCCGCAACATAGACTGGCGTGTAACAGCTAGAACCGGCACCACACATACCAAAGTTTTTACCGAAGACAAGGAGCAACTTGTTTTTGGTATTTTGAATCAACAACAGCGTTTATTTTTTGGTTCTAAAAAAGCCCTGAAATCTGTCATCGCAGCACATTATTTTGCCAATATTTTAAATCAAGCTCGTGATCAAGGTCATCGAGTTGGTGCATTTTTGTTTGATGATCATAATCATAGAGAATTTAAACCCTCTAATCGTCGCAAGCATTTAATGCATATACTGTCTGATGTAGAAAAAAATCATAATCTGCAAATAGAACAGATCAAAACATCAGGATTTGAAACGCAGCAACATCAGGGTGACAATCTCAGCGCAACTTTACAACGTCTCACCAAAATAGCACGACCAGGCAGTAAAATTCATATTATCAGTGATCTTTTACCAGATGCTGACAAAATATGGGAAAGCATCTCTTTGCTTGCAAGGCACAATCAACTTCAGATATGGTGTATCATTGATATTTTGGATTGGTTTATTCCCAGTGCCAACGAGCTAACCATCAGTGATGGAAACCAAAAAAAAACGCTTTGGTTTAGTAAAAACCGCTCTCAACAATATCAAAATGATTTTCTGACCAAGATTCAGAATATGCAAAATAAAGTTTGGCAATCTGGTGCAGAACTTCATCTACTAGGCTCGCTCCCTAACCAACTAGAAACGCATACGAAACCCCATGCCACAAATTAACTCAAACCCTATCCCCATCCCGGCTTCTAATGGTACGACGAATAGTTCAATACAATTAGAAGATATTATTATTCAACCTCACACTGACTGGTGGCCTCCTGCTATTGGTTGGTGGCTTTTAATCAGTTTTTTATTGGTGGCATTCAGCTATTTATTGCGCAAGTGGTTTTTAAAAAGACAATTTTTTTCAGCTTATCGACTAGCCCTTAAAAAAATCATTTGGCTAGAAAAATTATTAAATGCTCATGAGATCCCAGCAACAGATGCAGTAAAAATCATCGATAAAATATTGAAACAACTGTTGGTCAATTATGACAGATCACAAAAATCTATCTCCCTAACAGGCATTCCATTAAAATCTTGGATTCAACAGCATGTCCCCATCATTTCAACAGCGCTCGATCCTTTATTTAATGAAGTGCTCTATAAAAATAAAACCATTGATAATAAAGAGGCCAAGTTGCTGATCCAAGCAATAAAACCTCTATCTAAACAACTGATTATTAGCCTAAAAACTCAGAGCCATACAAGATGATAACATTGAATGAACCATGGGTTTTATTGCTCATTCCCCTGCCCATTATTGTACGCTATACCTTGAGCAAAACCTCGCAAACACAACAAAATGCATTATTGACGCCATTTTTTCAACAATGGAGCCAACAAACTTCATCTTTAGAAGAGATGGCCTCAACACGCTTACCCTTATTACTCGCCAGCATCTGTTGGTTACTATTGGTGTTGTCTGCTGCTAACCCTTTGTGGATTGGAGATCCCATCGTGCAGCCCAGAGAAGGCAGAGAGATCATGTTGGCGATGGATATTTCTGGAAGTATGGAGGAGAGGGATATGATCACTTCAAAAGGAAACTATCGTCGCATAGACGTGGTAAAAGCGGTACTGAGTGATTTTGCATCCAGAAGAGAAAACGACAAATTAGGTTTGATCTTATTTGGGCAA
>Ga0210050_1004582_pt1 | contig 11435 bp, 8 predicted proteins | sample CryGey132114_all_FD_185463 | JGI IMG/M metagenome (GOLD analysis project Ga0210050, IMG submission 185463) | Groundwater microbial communities from aquifer - Crystal Geyser CG22_combo_CG10-13_8/21/14_all (SPAdes) (version 2) | ecosystem: Environmental > Aquatic > Deep subsurface > Groundwater ...
TTTCTACGCTCACCCCGGGTACAAAATTGATTCCCAAATAAATTCCTAAAATCCCAACCACAATTTGCCAAAATAATCTCTCCATACGTGTTTTTTAATAATACCAGAAACTTAATCTCCAAGCAAGGTCTTCTCCCTTAGTTTCTTATGATAAGAAATGGCAAAGCGATGAGCTTCGTCTCTTAGCTGCAAAATCAAATTAAAAACCTCTCTCGGCAGACTTTTTAACAAAATTGGCTTTTTTCTTTCCTCAATAAATAATTCATTTTTCTTTTTAGCCAAAGCCATTACTTTTAGTTTACCAACACCCGGAGTTGGTAAGGTAGAAAGGGCGACATTAAGTTGCGCGATGCCGCCGTCAATTAAAATTAAATCTGGAAATCCCCATTCTGGATGATTCAACCTTCTAGTTAGGCATTCTTTAATCATGGCTACATCATTTGGCTTCCCAGCCACTTTAATCTTAAATTTTCGATAAAAATTCTTATCAGGAAGACCATTAATAAAAGTTACCATGGAACCGGTAGCCTCCTGCCCCTGGATATTAGAAACATCGTAGGCCTCAATTCGGGAAATTTTATCTTTAATTTTTAATAATTTTTTTAATTGTTCTTCAATTTGGTACCATAGGGCGAAGAAAATAGATTTTCTTCTTCTCCCTTCGCTGTTGCTCGGGAGACTAATTTGTGGTCCTGTTATTTCTTTGAAGATTTTAGCATGAGCCAAAACTTTTTCTAAAGATTTAATTTGGTCTCTAATTTTTGCCGCCCTTTCAAAATCTTGCGAAGCAGACATTTTTTTCATCTCTTTTTTCAAATTTCTTAAAACCCGAGATTTCCTTCCCTTAATTATTTCAAAGAGAGAATTGGCATTCGTTTGAATTTCCCGTTTAATTTTTTCTTTAATTTCCGGAACTTCTAAAATTTTAGACCTCAAAAGACAAGGAGCTGGGCAGTAACCTAAATGGTACCAGAGACAAGCCCGTTTTGGTATGACCCGGCAAGACCTGTAAGGAAAAACCCTTCTTAAAACTTTTAAAGTTTCTTTTAGGGCTTTTCCATCAACAAAAGGACCAACATAATTAGGTTTTAGTTTCATTTGGTGTGTCCAGAAAACTTGTGGAAAGTCCTCTCTAGTTATGCCGACAAAAAAATAATTTTTATCATCTCTCCAGACAACATTGTATTTTGGCTGATACTTTTTAATTAAATTCGCCTCTAAAATCAAAGCCTCAATTTCCGAGTCGGTTTTAATAAAGGCCACTTTTGTAGCTAATCTAATCAGATCCTTGTGCTGTTTTACTCTTTCTCTGATATTTGCTGCCTTGCCAATGTACAAAATTTTTCTGCCATCTCTAAAACAGTAAACTCCGCTATTTTTTGGCAACTTTTCAATTTTCTTTTTTGGAATAAATCTAAATTCACTCATTGTTCTTCCTCCGTCGCAATTTCGGGCTGAAAATAATTATTAATTTCAATTTTTTCCGGAATTACCTCCTTTATTTTACCATTTTTAATTAAGATTTTAACCATTTGACCTTGTTGAGTTTCTTCAGAAAAGCTTTGGTCAAAAACAAAATTTCCTAAGCTGTAAAAAATATAGCCACTCTGGTATTGCTCACTTTTTTGGATAACGTGGGGATGATGGCCAATCACTATGTCAGCTCCGGCCTCAATTGCTGCTTTAGAAAATTCAATTTGAAACTGAGTTGGTTCTGATAAATATTCTTCGCCAGAATGAAAAGAAACAATTAAAATATCAACCTTTTCTTTTACGGCCTTAATATCATTTTTAATTCTAGGGGCCCATTCCGAACGAAGTGAGGAATGGGAGGACGTGGTGGGCGGGTTGTAGTCTATATCTTCTTCCGAAATCCAGGCCATACCGGAATTTTCTCCTACCGCTTTCCAAGTTTCGGGTCCTAAATTAGTATAAGCCAAAAAACCAATCTTTGTTCCCTCAATTTCCTTAATGACGGGAGTGGATTCCCCGTAGGCTTCTCCTTCATTAAATCCGGCTCCAACATAATCTATGCCTGCTGTTTTTAATCTCAAAAAAGTATCCTCTAAGGCTTCCCGGCCATAATCAAATACATGATTGTTGGCTAAAGATATTACATCAAAACCAGCAAAAGTTAATCCTTCAATTGTCTTTGGGTCATTTCGAAAAGAATAAATACTGCCCACTTTAATTCCTTTATCCGAAATCGGCCCCTCCAAATTTCCAAAAAGGAGATTTACTCCTTTTAGGTCCTCAGCGATTTTCAAAAAAGGAAATCTAAAATCGCCATCCCCCTCATTTTTAATCATATATTCCACCCCCCGATTGAGCATCGTATCGCCAACCAGAACCACGGAAACTGTTTTCTTTTCAGGCAATGTAATCTCTGAACTATAACTGATTGATTTCGTCAATCCCTCAATTGTTAGAAGGAGGGTGAGGCCGGTGAGAACGGTGAGAGCGATTAAAATTAACCAGGGGAAAAACCTTTTCATACCTTTATTTTACTCTCTCTTGAAAGATTCGGAAATTTGGAGTATAATTGACCACATGGCCGGAGACTCCATCAAAATTCGGGGGGCGAGGGTTCATAATTTAAAGAATATAAATCTTGATATCCCTAAGAATAAACTGGTGGTTATTACCGGGATTTCGGGTTCGGGAAAATCGTCTTTGGCTTTTGATACTTTGTATGCCGAAGGGCAAAGAAGATATGTTGAGTCATTATCAGCCTATGCCAGGCAATTTTTGGGAGTGATGGATAAACCAGACGTTGATAAAATTGAGGGAATATCTCCAGCTATTTCCATTGACCAAAGAAAGGCAGCTCATAATCCCCGCTCCACTGTTGGCACCATAACGGAGATCTACGATTATCTCCGTCTTTTATTTGCCAGGGTGGGAAAGCCCCACTGCCCAAAGTGCGGAAAGGAAGTTTCTCGACAGACTATCGATCAAATAACCGAACAGATTCTAAAACTTAAAAGAGGTAGCGAGATCACTATTTTAGGCCCGGTTATTCGAGGCAAAAAAGGAGAGCATCACGGAGTTTTAGAAGAGATTCAGAGAGCCGGATTTATTAGAGTGAGAATTGACGGAATAATTTATAGAATCGAGGAAGCCCTGGAATTAAAGCTGGCTAGATACAAAAAACATAATATTGAAGTGGTGGTTGATAGACTGATTTTGGACTCCAACCCACCCTCCACCCAGGATTTAGATAAATCGAGATTAGTTGATTCATTAGAAACCGCTTTGAAGCTGGGAAAAGGGATCGTTCTCATACAAAATACTAAATACAAAATACGAAATACAAAAACTAAATCTTCAGATTTAGTTTTCAGTGAGCATTTTGCCTGCGAGGAATGCGAGATTTCTTTACCAGAGTTAGAACCCCGACTTTTCTCTTTTAATTCTCCTTTTGGCGCCTGTCCTTCTTGTCAGGGTTTGGGAGAAAAATTAGAAGTTGATCCAAAATTAGTCATTCCCAACCCAAATTTATCAATAGCTGAAGGAGCGATTTTCCCCTGGGCTCATGCTTCTCATAAGGTTGGAAGGCAAGGATTTTTCTGGTATCAACTGGAGGAACTTTCGGAAAGAGAAAACATTGATTTATATACTCCAATCAAAAATTTACCAAAGGAAAAAATTAATTTAATTTTATATGGTTCTTCTGGTTTTGGAGGGGTAATCCCTTCCCTGGAGAGGAGATATCATGTAACAGATTCAGAATATACCAGGCAAGAGATTGAGCAGTACATGATAGAGAAAAAATGTGAAACTTGTAAAGGAAAAAGATTAAAACCAGAAGTATTGGCAGTAAAGGTTGCTGAAAAATCAATTGATGATGTGGTAACAGTAAGTGTCGATAAGGTTCAGCAATTTTTTCAAAATTTACTAAAACCTAAAACCTATAACCTAAAACCCGATGAACTTAAAATTAGCCAGCCGATAATTAAAGAGATTATTAACCGATTGCAATTTCTGATTGATGTTGGTTTAAATTATTTAACCCTGGATAGGAAAGCAGCGACTTTGGCCGGGGGAGAAGAACAAAGAATTCGCTTAGCTACTCAAATTGGCTCAAAATTAACTGGGGTTTTATATATTTTAGATGAGCCATCAGTTGGCTTGCATAGCAGAGACCAGGGGAGGTTAATTGAAACCTTAAAAAAATTAAGAGATTTGGGTAATACTGTGGTTTTGTGTGAACATGACGCCCAAACCATTAGAAATGCCGATTGGATAATTGATATTGGACCGGGAGCTGGGAAGCATGGTGGGAAAATAATTTTTCAAGGAACACCAAAAGAACTCTTAAAATCTCATATCCTTACTGGAGATTATTTATCGGGAAGAAAAAAAGTAGAGATAAATGTTAGAGGTTCGAAGTTAGAGGTTAGAAGTGATAGAAGAACATCCAACATCCAACATCCAACATCAAACTTTTTAATAATTAAAGGCGCTAAAGAACACAATTTAAAAAATATTGATGTCAAAATTCCTTTGGGGAAATTTGTTTGCATTACCGGGGTTTCGGGCTCTGGAAAGAGTAGTTTGATGAATGATATTTTGGCTCGGGCTTTGATGAGAAAGTTTTACAAATCTAAAGAGGAACCGGGGAAGCACGAAGCCATTTTGGGTTGCGAGCATTTAAATAAAGTCGCCCTGGTTGACCAGTCGCCAATCGGCAGGACCCCGAGATCTAATCCAGTTACTTACACCGGCGCCTTCTCTTTTATTCGAGACTTATTTTCAAAAACTAAGGAAGCCAGAATTCGGGGTTATCGGCCGGGACGATTTTCTTTTAATGTTAAAGGAGGTAGATGCGAAGCTTGCGGGGGTCAAGGAGTGAAAAAAATTGAAATGTATTTTTTACCCGATGTTTATGTTCAATGTTCAGAATGCAAAGGAAAAAGATTTAACCGGGAAACCCTAATTGTTGAATACCGCGGGAAAAATATTGCCGATGTTTTGGAAATGACGGTTGAGGAAGCTCTGGAATTTTTCAAAAATATTCCCGGTCTTTTTCAAAAATTAAAAACCTTAAATGATGTTGGCTTAGGTTATATTGGACTGGGTCAACCTGCTCCTTCTTTATCTGGCGGCGAAGCTCAAAGAGTAAAATTAGCCACCGAGCTTTCCAAAAAAGCCACCGGCAAAAGTTTATACATTTTAGATGAGCCAACCACCGGCTTACACCCTCACGATATTAAAAAATTAGTTTGGGTTTTAAGGAGTTTGGTAGAAAAGGGGAATACAGTGCTTATGTGTGAACATAATTTAGATTGTATAAAAAATTCAGATTTTATAATCGATTTGGGCCCCGAAGGTGGAGACGAGGGGGGATATATTGTGGCTACAGGTGCGCCATTTGAAATTTCAAAAAACAAAAAAAGTTACACCGGAAAATATTTGAAATCAGTTTTAAAGACTTGACAAAAATTTTTGGCCAATTAATATTAAAAGATAGAAATTAGCACTCAAAGGTCACGTTTGCTAACCCGCTAAACAAAATGAAAATAAAACCATTATCAGACTATATTCTCATTGAGCCAATAAAAGAGGAAGAAAAAACTAAGACCGGAATTTTACTGCCGGAAACAGCTGAAAAAGAAAGACCAGAGCAAGGCAAAGTTATTGCCGTTGGTCCCGGTAAAAAAGACAAAACCGGAAAATTTATTCCCCTGGAAGTCAAGGTTGGTCAAAAAGTTTTGTTTACAAAATATGGCCCAAACGAAATCAAGGTCGATGACAAAGAATATCTAATCGCAAAAGAAGAAGATATTTTAGCGATTATTGAATAACCATGCCCAAGCAAATACTTTTTAGTGAAGCGGCCAGAAAAAAATTAAAGGCTGGCATTGATAAACTCATTAACGCCGTCAAAGTTACTTTAGGGCCAAAAGCCAGGCACGTGGTTTTAGACAAAGGATTTGGAGCACCGGAAATTTCCGATGATGGAGTGGGTATTGCTAAAGAAATTGAACTAAAAGACAAAATTGAAAATTTGGGGGTTGAAATCTTGAAAGAAGTGGCTGAAAAAACTTCAGATATTGCCGGGGATGGAACCACTACCGCGATGATGTTAACTCAGGCCATTACCGCTGAAGGCCTGAAAAATGTGGCGGCCGGAGCTCATCCCTTGGCAATAAAGCGAGGAATTCAAAAAGGGGTGAAAGGGGTGGTTGCTTTTTTGAAAAAAGAATCCAAACCAATTTCCAAAAAAGAAGAAATTGCCCAAGTGGCAACTATTGCTGCTTTGGACCCAGAAATTGGTGAGCTTATTGCTGATGTTTTTTCTGAGGTGGGTAAGGATGGAGTCATCACGGTTGAGGAATCAAAGAAATTTGGCTTAGAAAGAGAAATTGTTAAGGGTCTCCAGTTTGATAGGGGATATATTTCACCCTATATGATTACCAATTTAGAAAGAATGGAAGCAGTTTTGGAGGAATCCTACATTTTAGTTACTGATAAAAAAATCTCGGCCCTGACTGAAATTTTGCCAGTGATGGAGAAGGTAGCCCAAACTGGGAAAAAAGAATTGGTCATTATTGCTGAAGAAGTTGAAGGCGATGCCTTAGCTACTTTGGTAGTTAATAAATTAAGAGGAATCTTTAATACTCTGGCGGTCAAGGCCCCCGGTTTTGGTGAGAGAAAAAAAGAAATGCTTCAGGATATTGCCGTAGTGACCGGAGCCCAGGTGATTTCTGAAGAATTGGGATTGAAATTAGAAAACATTACCTCGGCCCAATTAGGAAAAGCCAGAAAAGTCATTTCCGAGAAAGAGAAAACCACCATTATTGAAGGCGGAGGAAAAAAAGAAGATATCGAGGCCAGAATCAAACAAATTAAAAATGAATTAAAAACCACTGAATCAGAGTTTGATAAAGAAAAACTTCAAGAAAGGTTAGCCAAATTAGCCGGGGGAGTGGCGGTAATCAAAGTTGGGGCTGCCACTGAAATTGAACAAAAGGCCAGGCAGAAAAAAACTGAAAATGCCTTAAATGCCACTCGGGCGGCAATCGAAGAAGGAGTCTTAGCTGGTGGAGGGGTGGCTTTACTGAGATCAATTCCGGCTTTAGAGAAATTGGAAGGAGAATTAGAAGAAGATGAAAAAACCGGTCTGAGAATTTTGAAAAAGAGTCTTGAGATACCGATTAGGCAGATTGCCGAAAATGCCGGCATGGATGGAGCAATTGTTGTTGAAGAAGTTAGAAAACATCAGGGAGGGTTTGGTTTTAATGCTCAGAAAATGGTTTATGAAGATTTAATTTTAGCTGGAATTGTTGACCCAACAAAAGTAGTCAGAGCAGCTTTGGAAAATGCGGCATCGGCTGCCTCGATGATTTTAACGACCGAAGCGGTGGTGGCTGAGGAACCGGAAGAAAAGAAAGAAAGAGGCAGCCTTCCCCCAATGACAGAGGAATATTAAATCCCCAATTCTATTGATTTCCTAAACCGATAGATTGGCGCCCCGGCCGCGGCCGGGGCGCTTCTGTTGTTAAAAAGCAAAATTTATAGTAAAATTTGAACAGGGATAGAAATAAGGAAGGGTGCAGGAGCGGTTTAACTGGTACGCCTGGAGAGCGTATATACCGAAAGGTATCGCGAGTTCGAATCTCGCCCCTTCCGCCAAGGTCGTTTATCTAATAAAGTTAATTTTCGAAAAAATATGAAACTCACACTTTCGATATTGCCGGAAAAATTAGGTATTTGTCATTTTGATAAAAAGAGTCCCATTCCTGATTGGGCACTGAAAGGAGATTTTTCCTCAATAACCAGAACTAGCCAGGAATTATCCATCGTCTACCCTCAGGAGAAAATCCCCGGTGGCGTTTTATTTGAAAAAGATTGGAGGGCTTTTAGGCTGGAAAGTACCGTTGATATGTATTCGGTCGGAATTATTGCTTCTCTGTCTAAACCTTTGGCCGAGGCTGGAATCAGTATATTTAATATCTCAACCTACGAAACAAATTATATTTTGGTTGAAGAAAAGAATCTTGCCAAAGCCAAAAAGATTTTGAGTGCTTTTTGCAATATTAAATAAAATAAAATGATTTCTTCGCCAATCGACGAAATTAAAAGTCGGCTTGATATTGTTGAAGTTATTGGTAGTTATATTAAACTTCATAAAGCCGGAGCAAATTATCGGGCTCTTTGTCCTTTTCATTCTGAAAAAAAGCCGTCCTTTTTCGTTTCACCGGCCCGCCAAATCTGGCATTGCTTTGGCTGCGGAAAAGGTTCTGACATCTTCGGTTTTGTCAAAGAAATCGAAGGTGTAGAATTTGGTGATGCCCTACGTATTTTAGCTCAAAGAGCCGGGGTAGAATTGAAACCGATAAGACCAGAATTGAAGACAGAAAGAAATCGGCTTTATGAAATTTGCGAATTGGCTACCAGATTTTTCGAAAAACAATTAGAGGAGAGCTCGACTGGGAAAGAGGCAAAAAAATATCTTCTCTCAAGAAACATTAGCGAAGAAAGTATTAAAAAATGGCGCTTGGGCTATGCTCCAGATGTCTGGCAGGGATTATCTGATTTTTTAACTTCCCGAAGTTACAAAAAAGAGGAAGTTGAGAAAGCTGGGTTGGGGATATCATCTGACCAAGGTTCTTTTTATGATAGATTCCGGGGCAGAATTATCTTCCCCATTTTTGATTTGAATTCCCAGGTTGTCGGTTTTGGTGGCAGAATCTTTAAGGAAAAAGATAAAACCGAGATAGCAAAATATGTTAATACTCCCAACACTCTTTTATATGATAAAAGCCGGATTTTGTACGGTTTAGATAAAGCAAAAGTGGAAATCCGGAAAAAAGATAGTTGTATTTTAGTCGAGGGCTACACCGACGTAATTATGACTCATCAGGCCGGGACTCAAAATGTGGTGGCCACCTCTGGTACTGCTTTAACCCCCGAGCAGTTAAAAATTTTAAGACGATATTCTAATAATCTAATTTTGGGTTTCGATATGGATGTGGCTGGAGACACGGCCACTAAGCGGGGAATCGATTTAGCTCAAATCCAGGGATTTGATATTAGGGTTATTCGTCTTCCCGAAGGCAAGGATGCCGCCGATGTTATTTCTCTCAATCCAAAAGAGTGGGAAAAGGCAATTGAAAATGCCAAATTAATTCTTGATTTTTATTTTGAATCAGCTTTTTCTGGAAGAGATCCAAAAACTCCCGAAGGGAAAAAGGAAGTTTCCAAAATTTTATTACCCGTTCTAAAAAGAATCCCAAATCAAATTGAAAAATCTTTCTGGATTCAAAGATTGGCCAAGGATTTAGGGGTGAGGGAAGAAGACCTGAGAGAAGAATTGAAAAAAGTTAAACTCGAAGAAAATCTTTATGGGCTAGAACCCGAAGAAATAATTTCTCTTCCTCCAAAATCGAGAAAGGAGCTTTTGGAAGAAAGATTATTGACTTTAATTTTGAAAACGGGTAATAAAAATCTCAATTTGATAGATGAGAAAGAAAATTCTTATTTTTCTCAAAAGACGCAAGAAATTTTAATGAATTTGAAAAAAGATAAAAATTTCCCTACCGAGAAATTATCCCCCGAAACTATTGATTATTTTAACTACTTAGCTTTAAAAGCCGAAATTGAAGAAATTGAAGAAAAAGATATCGAACCTGAAATAAAATATTGTTTAAAAGAAATTCAGCACCTTGGAGTTAAAAATAAATTAGACCAAATTTCTCAGGAAATTAAAAAAGCTGAAGAGGAAAAAGATTCAAAAAAAATCGAAAAATTAACTCAGGAATTTAATGAGTTCGCGAAAGAAAAATGGTAAAAACAAAAAAAAGGAAAATTAAAAAAAGGGTGAAAAAGCTAAGAATAAAACCTAAACTCAAGAGAAAAAGACTACGACCCACCCGCCGCCGGCCTGCTTTAAAAAAAAGGAAGTTTCGCCTTCCTCGAGGCAGGCCAAAACGACACCCACCCACCACCCTCCCACGGAGGCGGGCCCCTGTTTTTCGGCCAGAAAAATTTCAGCAATTAGTTGGAAAAGGGAAACAGCGGGGCTTTGTTACTTTTTCAGAAATTTTAGCTTTTTTCCCAGAGGTGGAGAAAGATATTAAGGGTTTAGAAAAACTCTATGACGATTTAGAAAAAGAAGGAATCGAAATAAAAGAAGCCAAAGAATTTCTGGAGACAGAAAAGCTAACCAAAAAAGAATTTAGGAGAGTAACCCCAGAAAGGATTGACCCAATCCAGATGTATTTAAAAGAAATTGGGGCCCTATCCTTTGTCACTGCTGAAGAAGAAAAGGAATTGTCTAAAAGAATTGAGAAAGGAGACGAGGAAGCCAAAAATAAATTAATGAGGGCTAATTTAAGACTGGTGGTTTCGATTGCTAAAAGATATATCGGTCGCAGTCCGAATTTAACCCTGCTCGATTTAATTCAAGAAGGAAATATCGGCCTTCGAAGAGCGGTCGAAAAATTCGATTGGAGAAGGGGTTATAAATTTTCAACCTATGCCACCTGGTGGATTCGCCAGGCAATTACTAGAGCCCTGGCTGACCAGGCCAGAACCATTAGAATCCCGGTTCACATGGTTGAAACCATTTCTAAATACACTCAGGCCAGGAGACGGCTTTTACAAACTCTTGGCCGAGAACCCCTGCCAGAAGAAATTGCTGCTGAAATGGGATTGGAAGTGGATAAAGTTCGTCATATTATGAAAATTTCTCAAGAAACCATTTCCCTGGAAACTCCGGTAGGCGAGAATGAGGAGGATAGTATTTTGGCTGAATTTATTGAAGATGAAAAAGTGCCGTCGCCATCTTTGGGGGCAGCCAGGACTTTGCTCAGAGAAAGGTTAAAAGAAATTTTGGTTGATTTAACTCCCAGAGAACAAAAAATTCTATCAATGAGATTTGGATTAGAAGACGGGATTACTCATACCCTGGAAGAGGTGGGTCAGGTCTTTGGCGTGACCAGAGAAAGAATCCGCCAAATCGAAGCCAAATCCCTGGAGAAAGTCAGAGAGCACCGCTTTCTAAAAAAATTGAAAGGCTACTAAGAATATTGTATAATGGAAATGCCGCAAAGCGGCACATTCCGCGGTAGCGCAATGGCCCCGAAGGAGTCGCCAAAGGCGACCCTACGGGGTAAATAGCGCGGTCCCCCACCAAAATTTCTCTCCGGGGTAGCTCAATGGTAGAGCCATCGACTGTTAATCGATTGGTTGCGCGTTCGAATCGCGCCCCCGGAGCGAAGCGTTGGTGGGGGATAGGTTGCAGGCCTGCCCCGTAGTAAACGCGAAGCGTTTTACTATCTGGGTTCGAATCCTGCCCGCGGAGCCGCTTGACAAGGCAATACGATGTACATTATAATGTACATATATGGACACAAAGACAACTTTGCCTATTTCTGAGGCAAGAAAAAAAATATTTAAAATAGCTGAAAAAGTGCAAAAACCAGCTA
>Ga0210050_1004584_pt1 | contig 11426 bp, 12 predicted proteins | sample CryGey132114_all_FD_185463 | JGI IMG/M metagenome (GOLD analysis project Ga0210050, IMG submission 185463) | Groundwater microbial communities from aquifer - Crystal Geyser CG22_combo_CG10-13_8/21/14_all (SPAdes) (version 2) | ecosystem: Environmental > Aquatic > Deep subsurface > Groundwater ...
AGAGGAAAACAAAATAACTAATCTGGTTTTTTGTGTTATAAAAGATGGGAGATAACTTTCAAAAAGTTTATATACATAGAAATTTTTAATATTTTAAGAAAGGAGGTGTTAAATGGCAAAAAGTACACTTGATTGGATCACATTGATCATCTTATTTATAGGTGGTCTTAACTGGGGTCTTGTGGCTTTAAATTTTAATTTAGTAGAGTCTATTTTCGGAATAGGCACAGTTACAGATATTGTTTATATCTTAGTTGGTCTTTCAGCAATTTGGACTCTTGTAAAGGGATTTAAATAATTTTTTTTTATTTTCTAATTCTTTTTTTATTTTCTAATGGGTGAAATATCTTTTTGTTCTGGCTCTAAGCAGGTCTAATAAAATACAAATAAATAAAAAAAAGAAAACGAGCTTAAATCTTAAAATCTTCTTCTGTTAAAATCTCTTCTTGGCGGACCGCTACTACTAAATGATCTTCTAGGTCTGTCCGGGTCCATTGGTTTTGCTTCATTGATTTTTAGTTTTCTTCCTTCAACTTCTTTATCATTCAATTCTGAAATCGCTTTTTTAGCAGATTCATCATCTTTGAATGTTACAAAACCGAATCCCTTGGATCTATTTGATTGTCTGTCTTTGATAACAGTAGCATCTTCAATTTCGCCGTAAGATGAGAAAATTTCTCTTAACTTATCGTCATCAACACCAAAATCTAAATTTCCAACGTAAACTTTCATTTTATCCTCCTTGCAATTCTCTTACTCTCAGAAATAGTTAAACCTACTCTAACAGTTAATTAAATTAAGAGTTATTGTTTTTAAATGTTTTGGGAGCTGAATTGTTTGATTATCTTAAATCTGTATATGTTTTTTAGTTTCTCTCGATTAAAATTTATTTAGATAAATCAATCTCAACTACCTATTATTATTTTCAAATCTTTTTTTTAAAATAAAAAAACAAACAAGCACCAGAAATTTTCTTATCAGATTTTTTTCAAAACACAATACTAAATAAAGCTTTTAGTAGTTCTATGCTGAAATTCTCGCACTTGCGCACTTGAATCTTACACAAGAACTCTATCAACGTCGTCTTCTTCGACGGCCTTAGTTGTCTCGTTTTGCGGATGGCTTCGAGCTTAGATGCGTTCAGCTCTTATCCACACAATGCGTAGCTATGCAACCTGCCAAATGACAACTGCTCACCAGAGGCATCCGATCTTGGTTCCTCTCGTACTACAAGATAGTTCCACTCAGACAACAACACACCTAGGAGATATCATACAAACTGTCTCACGACGTTCTTAACCCAGCTAACGATTCCTTTTAATGCGTGAACTCCGACACCCTTGCACGCTTCTGCACGCGCAGGATAGGAAGAGCCGACAGCGATGTACCAAACCGCGCCGTCAATATGGACTATCGGGCGCGACAAGCCTGTTATCCTTGGGGTAACTTTTCTATCAGACACGGCTTCTATTAAAAAAGCACGTGGGTTCACTAGGCCCGAGTTTCCTCTCTGCATTTCTTGCTTTTCAAAATACAGTCAGATAAGCTTTTGCCCTCGCACTCAACTCTAGATTTCCAAGCTAGATGAGCTTATCTTTGGGTCCTATCGATATTTTTTCGACAGGGCGCCGCCCCAGCCAAACTGCCCGCCTGTTGCTGTCCTGTAAACAGTAAGCAATCTTAGCAAAAATAAGTAGTATTACACTTTTGCTCCATGCCAACCTAAATTAACACTTCGACGCTCCTACCTATCCTATGCATTTCTGATAAAATCACAACAACAAGTTGCAGTAAAGTTCCACAAGGTCTTCGCTTCCCACTAGATGTCCGTGGCATTTTCGCCACGCAGTATTTTCAGAAGGCTCCAACTAGGGACAGTGACAACCTCGTTAAACCATTCATGCAAGTCGCCATTCAGACGACAAGGTATTACGCTACCTTAAGAAGGTCATAGTTACCTCCGCCGTTTAATGGGCCTTAGCTCCCTTGAAAAAGAGTTTGAGACACCACCACTGGGCAGGTCTCACCACGTATACAAGTCTTTTCAGATTAGCACGTGGCTACGTTTTTGGTAAACAGTCGGGCCATCCTTGTTATTGAAATCTACCAATGCACACAAATTTCTAAGCATACAAAGATAGACACCCCTTAAGCCGAAGCTACAGGGCTAATTTGCCGAATTCCCTTAGTTGGTTTTCCCTTACAGGTCTTAGCCTTTTCAGCTAGGGCACCAGTGTCGGTTGTGGGTACAGATAATTAAATCAAGAGTATAATCTTTTCACTGGCTCTCGGAATCAATAATTTTGTCTAACAAATTCATTTACGTCTATGGATTACCCTCAATAAATTTTTTTGTTAGAACATTCTTTCGAATGCTCATTTATCCCAAAGCAAAATATACTGTATAAGATTCAATTAGTTCAGGAATATTAACCTGACATCCATCGTCGTGCTCAGTTAAGACACAACTTAGGTTCTGACTAACCCTCGGCTAACGTATATTGCCGAGGAAACCTTACCCTTACGACCTTATCCATTCTCAGGATAATCACATCCTACTATTACCAGGATTCTCATTGGTTTTCGTTCCACACTTTCTCTCGAAAATGCTTCTGCACAAAAACCACGCCTGCTTACCCGAAAACTCTTACGAGTTCCGCCAAAGTGTCGGTATTATGCTTGAGCCCCGTCCATTTTCAGGGCCTTGAATCTTGATAGGTGAGCTGTTACGCTTTCTTTAAATGATAGCTGCTTCTAAGCTTACATCCCTACTGTCTCAGATTTAAGACGCCTTTTGATACACTTAGCATAAATTTTGGGACCTTAACTTTGGTCTGTGTTATTCCACTCTCGGAACAGTATCTTACATACCGCCCCTGTTTCCTGTTCTAAGCAGTTAACAGCTTCTGAGTTGGAAAGAATTCCGTAAGCATTAGCTCCTGCGAATTCTATCCGTACTTTACACCGCTAACAAACTAAACAAGACTATACGAAGGCATATTTCAGCAGGAACCAGCCATCGCCAGATTAGAGAGGCTTTTCACCCCTATTCACAGATCATTCGAGTGCATGTTCACAACACCGGTTCAGGCCTCCATCCCTCTTTCGAGAGACTTCACCTTGCCCATGAATAGATCATCTGGCTTCAGGTCTAATCCATTTGACTTCTCGCACCCAACGACTTCAAAAGAAATCGTTGTAGATATTTTATCTTTTCGTACTTGCTTTCGCTTTGGTTACCCAATAAAATTGGTTAGCCTCGCCAAATAGAATAACTCCCTGGCCCGTTCTTCGAAACGTACGTTACAAATCTTTTCACAAAAGTGAGTAAGACCAGTAACAATCTGTAGCTGTTAGATTTCAAATCTTTTCATGCTCTTTCACGAGTACTTTTCAGCTTTCCCTCGCGGTACTAGTTCACTATCGGACTTTGGTTTTATTTAGGGTTAGCAGTTAATCCTGCCATATTCAGACATCCAATCCAGGACGCCCTACTCTTTGAGAAACAGCATATCAATTTTTTTTACAGGACTATCACCTTCTGAGGTCTTGCATTCCAGCAAAGTTTAAATCTTTAACTTAGCCATTTATTCTCACCACATCTCTAATTCTCTTTCGATATTAGATTCAGTTTGCCCTCTTCCCTTTTCGCTCTCTGCTAATAAGGGAATCATTTTTTATTTTCTCTTCCTGTCGGTATTAAGATGTTTCAATTCCCGACGTAATTCCGTCTCTCGACGCATTCAGAAATTCTCGGATCAAAGTTTGCGTGCAACTCCCCGAGACTTATCGCAGCTTGCCACGTCTTTCATCAAAACCAAAACCAAGCTATCTGTCTAACAGCATTAAAAATAACTTATGATTTTACATAAGTAGTAGTTTGTGTTCTGAAAATTTCTTGAACTAATCTGTTTTTAATAACTAAATATCATTTTGCAGATTAGAACAAATTAAGAAAAGCTAAATGCTTTTCTAATAATGAAATAAATTTCATTGTGGAGATTTTTCAATAAATGAATAAATCTCCGAGTGGGAAATTTTCTGGTGCTTGTTCATTGAACATAATTTGTTCTCATCATGATTCGGCAATTTTTTGCCGAACCACCTGTCGTTTTTTACGACGACATTTTCACTTTTTGTGAATATGAAATTTTTGATTACGATTTTATTTTTTCTTGAATTTATTTAATTGCCCATAAAAAATGGACCTGCCGTGAGTTGAACACGGGTCTCCTCGGTTTTTGGCGTTGCCACAACGGCGTTAAAGTTAAACAACTTTCCCGCGTGCAAACGAGGTATTCTGCCATTAGACTACAGGCCCTTACTTTATTTGAGCCTGATTTGGTTTTTAAATTTTTATTTTTGGAATTTATTCTAATTTTATAATTAATGAATCTTTTTTGAAATAAAAATTATTTTTCTCTGAGTGATATTTTAATAACTTTTAGATAATCTAAATTTATTTTTTTATATTACCTTAATTTAATCACACTTCAAATCACCGAAGGTGATTCGTGATTATAAATAAGATGAGTATGTAGAAACAGCTTTAGTATAATAAAATTTAGGAGGTGATCCATCTGCAGGTTCCCCTACAGATACCTTGTGACGACTTAACCTACCTTGTCACGCTAAGGTTCTCCTTAAAAAGTTTCACCATAACGCAACTTGGTTGGTTTGACGGGCAGTGTGTGCAAGAGACAGTGACGTATTCACCGTTCGCTGCTAACAAACGATTACTACGGATTCCGGCGTCATGAAGCTGGGTTACAATCTTCAATCTGGACTGAGATGGACTTTACGGGATTAGCTTCACTTTTCAGTGTTGCATCTCGTTGTATCCACCATTGACGCGCGCGTGTTGCCCAGGGGATTCAGGCTGTACTACCTAACGTAGCCCACACTTTCATCCATGTTACCAAGGCAATCTGTATATTGTACACATAGTAAATATACATGTGGGTCTTGCCTGTTACCAGATTTAACTGGTCACCTCACGGCACAGGCTGACGTCGGCCATGCAGCTCCTCTCAGCGTGTCAGGTAAGCCCTTCAGACTGACCTTCATCCTGCTGTCGCTCCTGGTGAGGTTCACGGTGTAGAATCTAATTAAACCGCACGCGTCACCCGTTGTAGTGTCTCCCCGCCAATTCCTTTAAGTTTCGGTCTTGCGACTATACTTCCCAGGTAGCACACTTTTCGGCTTCCCTACAGCACCAATGCCTCTCGAGGAGGTACTGATGTTTAGTGTGCAGTGTTTACTGCTAGGACTACATGGGTATCTAATCCACTTTGCGCCCCTAGCCTTCATCCCTCACTGTCAGAACTGTCCTCGTAGGATGCCTTCGCTGTTGTTAGTCCATCCAAGATTAAAACATTTTACCGCTACTTTGGATGTACTTCCTACGTCTTCCAGTCTCTAGCTTAGCAGTATTTCCTGCCCGCCTTACCCTTAAGAGGCAAGATTTTACAGGAAACTTACAAAGCAAGCTACGGATGTTTTAGACCCAATAATTATGGCTGCGACTTGGACCGCGGGTATTACCGCGGCGGCTGGCACCCGTCTTACCCAGTCCTTATTCGCCAAACTTTTTACATTTAGCAAAAGCTTTTCATTGAAAAGCACTCTGGCTCAAACTGTCACGCTTTCGCGCATTGCAGATGATTCCTAACTGCTGCACCCCGTAGGGCTGGGAATAGTGTCTCAGATTCCCTCTCAGGGCCCCTCCGCTAAGAGCCCTTACGGATCATCGGCTTGGTGGGCTATTACCCCGCCAACAACCTAATCCGCCGCAGCCTCATCCTTAGGCACGAGTTTGAGAGACAAATCTTTCCAGGGTATATCTCTTATCAGGTATTATCCTCAGTTTCCCAGAGGGTATCCCTGACCTAAGGGCAGATTAGCTACGTGTTACTGAGCAGTTTGCCTTCTTTCGAAAGACTTGCATGTCTAAGTGCAAACCAGAGAGCCGCAGCCGCCAGCAGGATCAACTGGATTTAAAAAATATCATATTATTTCCGACGATAAATCAAAAATAATCAATTCCGCATATCGTATATAAGACAACGATACACTTCACACAACTCCTACTATTGGCTTAATTACACCTTAATAATTTTCTAAAACATAAATTTGAGAAAAATATCATCAGATGACTGCTTCTACATACATCATACTTTAATATACGAATTAGTTTTCTTCATTAAAGCACTCATCTTAAACAAAGAACTTAAAATTTTTCAATTTATAAATGTTTCTGTGAATTTTGCGTTGTCGACTTCAAATCAAAAGATGCCTCTTAGGTAAACATAAAGCAATAAGAAGAGGATAATTATCGTGTAACCGATAGTAATCCATATAACTGTAGTTAAAATTGGGTGATCTTTAATCCATTCTGAACGTCTCTTTCCGCTTCCTTTAAATTTCCCATATATTTTCTTTCTATCCTTGTAAAAAATAAGAGTAAGAATAACTAAAGCAGAAAACCATACCAACCAATATTTAACTATAATATAATAACTATCCAAACAATAAAAGAAATAGCGACTATGAATAGTAAAAAAATTATGAAAATAGACCAAATTCCTAAATTAAATAAATCCTTTATTAATCCCATTAAAAAACAAAGAAAAAAGGAATTAAAAAGTTATCCATTTAATCTTATTAAATTTTAATAACCCTTTTACCATCTAACCTTGGTTTCATTAATTCAAATTCTGTAACTTCATTTTCAGCTAATTTAACTAATTGTTTAGCACTTTCTTCATTTAAATTAAATTTCTGTGCTACATCTCTTGGATAAAAAGAGGTTATTCTATTACTTTCTATCCATTCAACAAATTCTGGAATTAGTTTTCTCAGTTCTCTACTTAACATATTTTCTTCATAGTGTTTAATTATCTCTTCTAATTAATCCAGTAACTGATTTCTATCTATTCAGACCTATTCAACTATTCTAAAATTAAAGATTAATTTTATTTAAAAACCTTATCCTTTCTTTCTTAGTACTGGTTTTTCAAACAAAAATATTTAAAAACTTAGATTTATTTTATTTTTTTTATGGACCCAAATTTTGTTCAAAAGAGGATGGATGAAATTCAACGAGATGAAAGTTTTGTTTCTGCTTTTTCAAAAATAATTTCTGGAAAATCCGGCTACACAGCAGTTATTGAAAAAAAACACGTAGCCATAATTTGCAGAGGTTGTGGAAGGCAATTAGAAGAAGGAGTAAAATTCTGTCAAGAATGTGGAACAAAAGTCTGGATAAAACCAACAAAATGTCCAAAATGTTCAAGAGGAGTTTTTGCAGACGACAAATTTTGTCAAGAATGTGGAGAAAATCTTGAAGCCCCGCCGATAAAATAATTTTATATAAGACTCAACCTGTATTTTTATAACACAAATCTTTAAAAACATAAACTCTTTGAATTAATAAAATGGGTGCTAATATTAAAGATTCAGAAATTGTGATGGTGAATGCAGCGCTTTTTGCATTGGAGTATCAGGAAAAACATCCTTATGCAGATACTGAAGAGATAATTAGAGAGGTAATAAATAATCTGAATACTCTTAGAGCAGAAAAAGAATTAAAAAGACTTGGTATTGCAGCCTCAAATGAAATTTTAAAAATAAAAAAACAAAATAAATTCAAAAACAATAAACAGCTTTTACAATCATTTATTAATAGTTCAAATGAATTTTTAGCAAGAGTTAATTCTGATGAGTAAGTTTAATAAATCTCCTGTGAAATTTAATAAAAAATAATTATTTTATTTCCAAAGATTTATCTCGTCGTGATTTGGTTCTCTTTTTGGTATTAGATTATTATAAATCCCTTTTGCTGAATAAAATGTTGTTTCAGGAACATCGTGGTTATATATTATCTCAATTACTTGCCTATTTTCAATGTGCTCTCTTATTATCCCCTCTATTCTCTAAACTTAAGTTGTCTAAGAGACAAACTAAACCTGTTCCTATGAACGCAATTGCTATTCCTCCAAAAGCATATGCAAAATTTCTAAAATATTCTAAATTTTTTTTTAAGTTTCTCATTTTCTAAGAATTAAACATGTGTTTTATTAATTTTTACTTTTCTCCAGTCCAAACTTCCAAATCAGGTATTTCTTTTTTAATTCCTTTTGCTTTGCAAAATCCTCTTGCAAGTAAATAAAAAATAAGTCCAATGCTTTTTGGGCTTTTGTTGTTCCCGATTATAATTTGAGTTGCACCTTTTGGAAAATTATTTGTATCACAAATCATTAAAACTTTTTTATGAACTTTTAAAGTATCATTTAATGCATTCTTATCAATCCATTGGTCAGTTATAATTGTCATCTCGTTTTCAAAAAAAGTAGGAAGTCTTATGTTTGTTAAAATTCCAGCAGGATATTTTTTTGAAAAAACTCTGATTCCAGTGAGTTCCCCAAACATTTCTGTTGCTTTCCATCCTGCTTCTCTCTTGCAGATTAAAATAATTTCCTTAGCATCGAATTTTATTAAAAATTCAATTGCTTCTTTTAATTTTTCGTCAATTAAATCAGTGTTGAAAATTGCTAAACCATCTGCTCTTCTTCTATACACAAATTGTCTCATCATTGGGGTTACAACCTGCGTGCCTAAATAAATTCCGGCTTTAACATATTCTTCGAGGGGAATCAGCATCTCAGTTCTTTTTTTCAGCTTAATCTGCTCTTTTAGATCTTCTGTTTTTGCAACATCGACTTTTTCTGCAAGTTTTTTTGCTTTTTCAAGCAGTTCTTTTTTCTTTTTTTCAATATTCTTTGGCTTTTCAGTTTCTAATGACTCTTCAGAAGATTTTTTTAAATCTTCGCGAGTCTTTTCAGTTTCTAATGACTCTATTTCTGCAGCCTTTTCTATAGCTTTCTCTTCTATGTCTTCAGAATTTTCTATTTCATTTTTAACTTTTGTCATAAAAATCTAATTGAAAATTAGTTTAAAAAGATTTTGCTAAATTTATCTTGGGTTTTTTCTATTTTTTTGTCCTTTTTCTCCAGAGTTTTTTCTTTCAGTTTTTTGGATTTATCTTTTTTTTGTGTTATTGCAGGCTTTTTTATTTTTTCGATAAAATCGTTTATTTTAAATCCTATTTTAAATATTTCTAGAAATATCCAAAAGATTATTAGAATTAATCCAATAATGAATATTACAAGGGCAACAGAATCTGCTTTTGCAAAAAATAGCATCAAAACTTTAGAGAGATATTCATCCAAAATGCTGGAGAAGACTCCGATTAAAGACAGAATTCCTTTTATAATATTTTTTCCAATTCCGTCGAGAAAATGGAGAAATAAAGAAGATAGAATTAACATTGTTCCGACTAAAAAAAGAATGTTTATTTTTTTATAAATTAACAAAAACAATAATCCCATTAAAATTATTGACACAATTAATGCAAGATAAAATTTTTCATTCCAGTAATTCATGCTTTTTTCCGAGATTAAAAACAAAGGATTTTTTTCTGTTTTAAAGCAATCAAAAAATTCACACTGATAATCTTTATAATAATATTCTTCAAACTTTGTTCCAATTTCATATTCTATTGAAGCTTCTGGACCAAGAATCCCAACATCACAAGGAATTACAAAAACTTCATTTATTTTTTCGTCTTTGAAAACATATTCTGTGTGGTTTTGGCAATAGTCCTGTATTGGTGTTTCATTAAAGTTTTGAATTAAATTTGAATAATTTATTGTCTCTTTGACTATCTCAATTGTTTTTGGTTTCAATTCATTGTATTCAAGAGATTTTCCTAAAGTTAAAAATAATGCCGAGGATAAAATTGCTAGAAATAACAAAATACAAACTATTGTAGTTCCTGCACCTCTTATTAAGCCCATATTTAGAAAAAGAAAAAGATGTTTATAAATTTAAGTAACTTTTGTGATTAAACTTTTTTTAATCTGCTTACATTTTTTCTAAAATTTTTATTCTTTCTTCTATCGGCGGGTGTGTGCTTCCTAAATTTTTAAATGGATTTGCAAAAAAAAGAGGAGCAATTGCCTTGCTGACTTTTTTCTCTGGAATAACGTTTTCTTTTTGGATTTTTTTTAATGCGTGAATTAACCCAGAAGGATATCTTGTGAATTGTACAGAAGATGCATCTGCAACATACTCCCGTTTTCTTGAAATTGCCATCTGGACAAGATAAACAACAATTGGTGCGAGGATTGCAAGGGCGATTCCTATTAAAATGAAAATCGCGTTTCCTTTGCTGTTGTCGTCTGAACTTTTAAACCATAAACTTCTTAAAAATATTTCAGAGATAATTGCAATCATTCCAACCATTACTGCTGTGAGTGTCATATATCTTATATCGTAATTTGAAATATGGCCTAACTCGTGTGCGAGCACGCCTTCTAATTCGCTTTTATCAAGTTTTTCCAGGGCGCCTGTTGTGACACACACCACAGCATTTTTTGGATTTCTTCCTGACGCAAAAGCATTTATTTGAGGTGAATCCATAACATAAAGTTTTGGCATTGGAAGTCCGCTTGCAATTGTCAAGCCCTCGACAGAATCATAAAATTGCTTGTGTTTTTCTCTTGATGCTGGTTTAGCACCGACGCTCGCTACTGCAATTTTATCTGATTTATAATAACTAATAAGAATGTAGCTTATTGAAAAGATAATCGAAAAAATCATTATTATAAAAAAATATCCTGGTGCAAATGCCATTGAAATAACATAGCCAAGCAGAATAACAACTACAAAGATAGTTATCATTAGAAGAATTGATTTGTATTTATTTTTTGAAATTTGGTCTCTGAAATCTATTCTTTGATTGTTCATAAAAAGATATATGAAGAATAGTTTTTAAGTTTAATCTAAAAAGCACTTTGAATTAGAGTTTTTTCTATAGGTGCGAAAAATCCGTTAGGGGTTCTTTCAAACCTCTTTACCATCACAACATCTTCTGTTTGTCCTTCATATATAGGAGCCCTTAAAAGTTCTTTATATCCTAAACCCCTTAACATTGCGATAACATCATTTCTGTCCGACCTTATATCGCAAATTATCGCGTCATACTCGTCTCTTTTTTCTAATTCAGCTTGTTTAATCATGAAAGATCCAAAATATCTCCCTCTTAATAAAGGGTGAATACGCATATTTTTTAACTCCCTAACTCTTTGAAATTGTTTATGTGGCTGGAATACTAAATCTCCTACAAGAACACCTTCGCTGAAAGCTAAAATAGCACTTTTATAACCAGAAAGAAGTTCATGCCTTGCCCTTTCAACCCAAAATCCATAACCAGCATAATTAAAAGGTTGCAAAAGAAGAAACTCTGATAATTTTTTAATTTCTTTTTCATCTTCAGCAAATCTAAACTGAAAATTAAAAGACATTTTTAATTAGGAAGTATTTTGAGTCAGGTTAGTTCTATTACTAAAATAATTGAAAAAATT
>Ga0210050_1004587_pt1 | contig 11422 bp, 11 predicted proteins | sample CryGey132114_all_FD_185463 | JGI IMG/M metagenome (GOLD analysis project Ga0210050, IMG submission 185463) | Groundwater microbial communities from aquifer - Crystal Geyser CG22_combo_CG10-13_8/21/14_all (SPAdes) (version 2) | ecosystem: Environmental > Aquatic > Deep subsurface > Groundwater ...
TAGAATTTGATTTGTGACCTACTGTAACGCAGTGACAACACGCGCCGAAGGCGCTTGTTGCGGCGGAGACTCATATCAGTTTCATCGATGTGATGTCGGAACCAAAGTAGGTCATCGTCAGACTCCTTACAATAAAAAAACCCTCCTCGTGAGGGCTTTGTTGTTTTGTGTTTCTCTTCTTTTGAGAGCACTCTCGTTTTACGATACAATCGCACTCCATGACCAAGTACATCTTTATTACCGGCGGCGTTGTCTCTTCTTTGGGAAAAGGCATCGCCGCCGCTTCACTTGCTGCCATCCTGGAGTCGCGTGGCCTCAAAGTCACGATGCTCAAGCTGGACCCGTATATCAATGTCGATCCGGGCACGATGAGTCCGTTTCAACATGGCGAGGTGTTCGTTACTGAAGATGGCGCCGAGACCGATCTGGATCTGGGACACTACGAGCGCTTCATCTCGGCCAAGATGCGCAAAGCCAATAATTTCACCACCGGCCAGATCTATGAAAGCGTGATCCGCAAGGAGCGCCGCGGCGAATATCTGGGCAAAACGGTGCAGGTGATCCCGCATATTACCAATGAGATTCAGGCGTTTGTCGAGCGAGGCGCTGCGGCCTCTCTGGATGGCAAGGCAGACGTGGCTATCGTTGAGATTGGAGGTACGGTCGGTGACATCGAGTCGTTGCCGTTCCTTGAAGCCGCGCGTCAAATGGGGCTGCGCATGGGGCGTAACCGGGTGGTCTATGTTCACCTCACGCTGGTGCCGTATATCGCTACCGCAGGCGAATTAAAGACCAAGCCAACGCAGCACAGTGTGCAGAAATTACGTGAGATCGGTATCTTTCCTACTGCATTGATTTGTCGTGCCGATAGGCGAATTCCGGATGATGAGCGAGCCAAGATTTCGTTGTTCTCCAATGTGCGGGAAGCCAGTGTGATTTCGATGTGGGATGTGGACAGTATCTACAAGATCCCGCAGATGTTGCACGAGCAGGGTCTGGATCGCATCATCTGTGAAGAGCTGGCGCTTAACGCGCCACCGGCTGATCTTTCGGAATGGCAGAAACTCATTGCCGCGCAAGAGAATCCGCATCATCAGGTCACTATCGGTATGGTCGGTAAATACACCGACCTGACAGAGTCGTACAAATCGCTGATCGAGGCCTTGCGTCATGCGGGCATTCATACATCCACTCGCGTTCACATCGAGTACCTGGATTCTGAAGTCATTGAGAGCGAAGGTGTTGACTGCCTGAAGAATCTGGATGCAATCCTTGTGCCCGGTGGTTTTGGTGTGCGCGGGACAGAAGGCAAGATTGCTGCGATTCGTTATGCCCGCGAGAACAATATTCCTTACCTGGGCATCTGCCTTGGCATGCAACTCGCCGTGATTGAGTATGCGCGCCATGTGGCGGGTATGGCCGATGCGAACAGCACTGAATTCAATTTGGAAACTGAACATCCAGTAGTGGCATTGATCACTGAGTGGCTGGACCGTGACGGCAAGGTGGCGAAGCGCAGTGCAGATTCCGATATGGGTGGCACCATGCGACTTGGCTCGCAGCGCTGCCCGGTCAAGCCCGGAACGATGGCACAGAAGATCTATGGCGACGAAGTGAACGAGCGGCATCGCCATCGCTACGAAGTGAATAACCACTATGTTCCAGTACTGGAAAAAACGGGCATGATCATTTCTGCACGTACACCATCCGAAGATCTGCCGGAAATGATGGAATTGCCGCAAAGCATGCACCCATGGTTCGTCGGTGTGCAGTTCCATCCTGAATTCACTTCAACGCCGCGTACCGGACATCCGCTTTTTGAGTCCTATGTCGAAGCTGCCGTAGCACGCAAGGAGGCGACATGAAATTATGCGGTTTGGATGTGCAGCCCGGACACGGTGACGCGCAGCGCGCGGTGCGGGAAGGGCTAGCCCCACATCTACTTGGAGGCGCTGGATTATGAAGCTATGTGGATTTGATGTTGGCCTGGATCAGCCATTGTTCCTGATTGCCGGACCCTGCGTGATCGAGTCAGAGCAGATGGCGCTGGATACAGCCGGTCAGTTGAAAGAGATCTGCCAGAAGCTTGGCATTCCGTTCATCTACAAATCGTCTTACGACAAGGCGAACCGCAGCTCAGGCAAGACGTTTCGAGGCTTTGGCATGGAAGCGGGTTTGAGGATTCTGGAAAAGGTAAAAGCGCAGATCGGTGTGCCGGTATTGACCGATGTACATGGCGAAGACGAAATTGCAGCAGCGGCTTCTGTCGTAGATGTTCTGCAAACCCCCGCTTTCCTGTGCCGCCAGACCGATTTTATCCATGCCGTGGCAAAGTCCGGCAAACCGGTGAACATCAAGAAAGGCCAGTTCCTGTCGCCGTGGGATATGAAGAACGTGGTGGACAAGGCGCGCGAAGTCAGCGGCGGCGACACCATCATGGTGTGCGAGCGCGGTGCCTCGTTCGGCTACAACAACCTGGTGTCGGACATGCGCTCGCTGGCGGTGATGCGCGAAACCGGATGCCCGGTGGTGTTCGATGCGACCCATTCGGTACAACTGCCCGGCGGGCAGGGGACGGCTAGCGGCGGCCAGCGCGAGTTCGTGCCGGTGTTGGCCCGTGCTGCAGTCGCGGCGGGTGTGGCGGGATTATTCATGGAGACCCATCCCAATCCAGAAAAGGCATTGTCGGATGGCCCCAATGCATTCCCGTTGGGACATCTGCAAGAATTGTTGGGAACACTCAAGGCGCTGGACGCATTGGTGAAGCAGCAAGGTTTTATCGAAGAGAAATTTAACTTGAAAAGTCTGTGAGCGAAGGAAAAAGAATGAGTGCAATCGTTGATGTTGTAGCGCGTGAGATTCTGGATTCCCGTGGTAACCCCACGGTTGAAGCGGATGTGTTGCTGGAGTCGGGCGTGATGGGGCGTGCCGCCGTGCCGTCCGGTGCCTCGACTGGAACTAAAGAGGCGGTTGAATTGCGTGATGGCGACAAGCAACGCTATCTGGGCAAGGGTGTGTTGAAGGCGGTCGAGAACGTGAACACCGAAATCGCCGAAGCGATCATTGGTCTCGATGTCGCGGAACAGGCATTTATCGATCAGACCATGATCGAACTGGATGGCACTGATAGCAAATCACGTCTTGGCGCGAATGCGATTCTGGCTGTGTCGATGGCGGTGGCGCGTGCAGCCGCCGAAGAAAGTGGGCTGCCGCTGTATCGCTACCTCGGTGGCGCGGCACGCATGGAGATGCCGGTGCCGATGATGAACGTCATCAACGGCGGTGCGCATGCAACAGGCGGTGCAGACATGCAGGAATTCATGATCGTTCCGCTCGGCGCGCAGAGTTTTCGCGAAGCGTTGCGTTGTGGTGCAGAAGTATTCCATGCGCTCAAGGCGTTGCTGCATCAGCGCGGTCTGCCCACCACGGTCGGTGACGAAGGCGGTTTTGCACCCGCGCTGGGTTCGAACGAGGCGGCACTGAAAGTCATTGTTGAAGCTATCGAGGCCGCAGGTTATGTGCCGGGCACGGATGTGGCGATCGCCATGGATCCGGCAGCTTCCGAGTTCTATCAGGAGGGCATGTATCACCTGAAAGCAGACGGTCTGACGCTCACCGCGCTGCAATTGATCGACCTGTATGCAAGCTGGGTGGACAAGTACCCGATCATTTCGATTGAGGATGGACTGGACGAAAATGACTGGGATGGCTGGAAAGCATTGACCGACCGTCTCGGGAAAACCATCCAGCTGGTCGGTGATGATTTGTTTGTAACCAACACCAGAATTCTGCGCGAAGGTATCCGGCGTGGTGTCGCCAATTCCATCCTGATCAAGGTGAACCAGATCGGCACATTGACCGAGACTCTTGCCGCGATCGAGATGGCGAAGCGCGCCGGCTACACCGCCGTGATTTCGCACCGTTCCGGTGAGACGGAAGATTCGACCATCGCTGACCTGGCCGTGGCAACCAATGTCCTGCAGATCAAGAGTGGCTCGCTGTCCCGCTCTGACCGCATGGCTAAATACAACCAACTGCTGCGCATCGAAGAAGACCTTGGTGACAGCGCATCCTATCCCGGTCGCGAGGCGTTTTACCAGCTGGGCTGATGCGTGTCGTCACCTACATCCTGCTCGCCCTTGTCGTGCTGTTGCAGTACCCGCTTTGGTTTGGCAAGGGCAGCTGGTTGAAGGTGTGGGACGTCAATCACAAACTCGAAGCCCAAAAATCAAACAATGAACAGGCGCTGCAGCGCAATGCGGCGCTCGATGCTGAGGTGCGCGATCTGAAACGCGGAACCGATGCCATCGAGGAGCGGGCACGGAGTGAACTCGGCATGATCAAGCAGGGCGAGGTGTTCATTCAGATCATTGACGGTTCCGCGGCAACTTCAGCCGTTGCAGCACAGTCTTCCGCCGACAAGATCAAGTGATGACGGTGGGCTGATCACGCCCGGTACGGGTTTGCAGTTCAGAGATGTTCAACGCGATCTGAATCAATTCCTGCAGTGCTTCCTGTGCGTCCAGGTGATGGCGCGCGACATTCGCCTCAAATGCTTCCAGATACACGCGCAGCGTCGCGCCTTCGGTACCGGTACCGGAGAGGCGGAAGATGATGCGCGAGCCGTCACTGAACAGGATGCGTATGCCCTGATTCTTGCTGATACTGCCGTCCACCGGATCGGTGTAGCTGAAGTCATCACAGGTCTGCACCGAGTATTGGCCAAAAGATTTCCCGGTGAGCGTGGCAAAATTGTCGCGCAGGTGTTGCATCACGCCGTTCGCCGCATCGGTTGGTATCGCCTCGTAATCGTAGCGCGAATAGAAGTTGCGGCCATATTTCGCCCAGTGTTCGCGCACGATGGCTTCGACTGATTGCTTGCGCACCGCCAGGATATTGAGCCAGAACAACACCGCCCACAGTCCATCTTTCTCGCGCACATGGCTGGAGCCGGTGCCAAAACTCTCTTCGCCGCACAGCGTGACCTTGCCCGCATCCATCAGATTGCCGAAGAATTTCCAGCCAGTCGGTGTTTCGAAGCAGGGGATGTGCAGCGCCAAGGCGACGCGATCCGCCGCCGCGCTGGTCGGCATCGAGCGGGCGATACCCGCCAGGCCCTTGCGATAACCGGGAGTCAGCGTGGCATTGGCGGCAATTACCGCGAGACTGTCAGAGGGCGTCACGAAGAAATGCTGGCCAAGAATCATATTGCGGTCGCCGTCCCCGTCTGATGCTGCGCCAAAATCGGGTGCACTGGCGCCATACATGATCTCCACCAGATCGTGCGCATAGGTCAGGTTGGGATCGGGGTGGCCGCCGCCGAAATCCTCCAGCGGGATCGCATTCATCACACTGCCTGCGGGTGCGCCGAGTCGCGCTTCAAGTATTTCTTTGGCATACGGGCCGTTCACCGCATGCATCGCGTCGAATTTTATTCTGAATCCGCCCTGCAGGAGGGATCGGATCGCTGTGAAATCGAACAGCGATTCCATCAGCGCCGCGTAGTCATTCACCGGGTCGATCACCTCCACCTGCATTTCACCAAGCGTGGTTGCGCCCAACCGGTCGGGTGCCACATCTGCCGCATCGAGGATGCGGTAGTGGGTGATGGCCTTGCTTCTGGCGAAAATAGCGTCGGTCACGGTCTCTGTGGCCGGGCCGCCGTTGCTGCTGTTGAACTTGATGCCGAAATCACCCTCCGGGCCGCCCGGATTGTGACTGGCGGAGAGGATGAGACCGCCGAAGGTCTGGTATTTTCGAATCACGCACGAGGCCGCCGGGGTGGAAAGAATACCGCCGCGAGTCACCAGTACTTTGCCGAAACCATTGGCTGCCGCCATCTTCAGAATGGTCTGGATCGCGGTGCGGTTATAAAAACGGCCATCGCCGCCAACCACCAGCGTCGCCCCTTTGGGGGCTGCGATGCTGTCGAAAATGGATTGCACGAAGTTTTCGAGATAGTGCGGCTGCTGGAATACCGTGACTTTCTTGCGCAGGCCGGAGGTGCCGGGTTTCTGATCGGAGAACGGCTGGGAGGCAACGGTGCGGATAGGCATGAAATTCTCCCTTTGAATAACTGAGGTTAATTAAACGCTCAAATCATACCACCGCGCACAGTCGAATGCTCCAGGCCTGTCCCTGGTGCGGTAAGCTTGCACACTTTGCGAACTCCAAATTACGATGAGTCACGGAACACCCCGGCAGATCCTGCACGACACATTTGGCTACCCCACCTTCCGCGGTGCGCAGCAGGCTATCGTTGAGCATGTTGCGGCCGGTGGCGATGCGCTGGTGCTGATGCCGACCGGCGGCGGGAAATCACTGTGTTACCAGATTCCCGCGCTGCTGCTTCCGGGCGTTGGCATTGTGGTGTCGCCATTGATCGCGCTGATGCAGGATCAGGTCGACGCGCTGAAGCAACTCGGTGTGCCTGCCGCTTTCCTCAATTCCAGTCTGAACGCTGATGCGGCGCGCGAGGTATTGCGGTCTGTACTGCACGGCGAGTTGAAGTTGTTGTATGTCGCACCGGAACGGTTGATGACGGAAAGTTTTTTGAATCTGCTGGAGCGCTTGCACCAGGAGAATCGCATCGCGCTGTTCGCCATCGACGAAGCCCATTGCGTGTCGCAATGGGGGCACGACTTCCGGCCCGAATATCGCGCGCTGACGGTATTGCACGAACGCTTCCCCGGCGTGCCGCGCATCGCGCTGACGGCCACGGCGGATGCACCGACGCGGCGCGAGATCGTCGAGCGCCTGGCGCTGGAACAGGCGCGGCAATTCGTTTCCAGCTTCGATCGGCCCAACATCCGCTACCGTGTCACGCTAAAGAACAATGCGCGCCGGCAGTTGCAAAGCTTCCTCGAAACCGAGCATCCCGATGACGCTGGTATCGTCTATTGCCTGTCGCGCAAGAAGGTGGAAGAAACGGCGGCGTGGCTGCGGGAAAGCGGTTGGGATGCGTTGCCATATCACGCCGGGCTCGATGCCGCCACGCGCAGCAAAAATCAAAAAAGATTTCTGCGCGAGGAAAGCGTCATCATGGTTGCCACCGTCGCTTTCGGTATGGGCATCGACAAGCCCAATGTGCGCTTCGTCGCCCACCTTGACCTGCCCAAGAGCATGGAAGGTTACTATCAGGAAACCGGGCGCGCCGGGCGCGACGGATTGCCCGCGAATGCGTGGATGGCTTACGGTTTGGGAGATGTGGTGTCCATGCGCCAGATGCTGCTCTCCGGGGATGCGCCGGAAGAACGCAAGCGGGTCGAATTGCAAAAGCTCGATGCGCTGCTGGGCTTCTGCGAATCCACTGCCTGCCGCCACCAGACTCTCCTGCGCTACTTCGGCGAGGAACATCCCGGGCAGTGCAACGAATGCGATAACTGCCTGTCACCGGTCGATACCTGGGATGCCACGCAGGCTGCGCAGATGGCGTTGTCCTGTGTCTATCGCACCGGGCAACGCTTTGGTGTGGCGCATCTGATCGATGTACTGCTGGGCAAGGCCACGCCGAAAGTCGAACAATTCAATCACCGGCAACTTTCTACCTTTGGCATCGGCAAAGACCTGGCGCATGCGCAATGGAGCAGCGTCTATCGCCAGCTCGTTGCGGCGGGACTGATCAACGTGGACATGGAAGCCTATGGTGGATTAAAGCTCACCGCAGAAGCACGCCCGGTGCTGCGTGGCGAGCAACAAGTGTGGCTGCGCCGCGATGCTGAACCGGCAAAACGCACCAGCAGCAAAGCCGAACGCGGCGCACGCCTGCGTGAAGCCTTTGCCGGAGCCAATGAAGACCCGCTGTGGCAAGCGCTCAAAGCGAAGCGTATGGAACTTGCGCGCGAGCAAGGCGTGCCGCCTTATGTCATTTTCCACGACAGCACTTTGCTCGAGATCCTTAATCACAAACCGCACACGTTAACTGAGATGGGGCAGATCAGCGGGGTGGGACAGGCCAAGCTGGTGAAATACGGCGATGCTTTTTTGCAGGTGGTGGCAGAGTCGACAAATGGAGTTTGAGTTGTGTGTAAGGCGTTCGTGATTGAAGCCGCTCCCCACTTGAGGCAAGATGCGCATCCGGGATTTACCACCCAGGCAAAATTTATATTTAACCGACACAGAGAGCAGACATGGGCGCACAGTGGAAAGCTAAACACAAAGAAGTTGCGGCGAATGCAAAGGGCAAGATATTCGGCAAGCTCGCCAAAGAAATAATGGTTGCCGCAAAAGGTGGCGCTGATCCGGGCTCCAACTCGCGTCTCCGCCTCGTGGTTGAGCAAGCCAAAAAAGTTTCGATGCCTAAAGAAACGCTGGATCGCGCCATCAAGAAAGGTGCGGGCCTGCTTGACGGCGGTGCGAATCTGGAACGTCTTGTGTATGAGGGTTTCGCGCCGCACCACGTTCCCATCATCGTCGAATGCCTGTCCGACAACATTAACCGCACCAAGTCCAGCATGAACGTACTGTTCCGCAAAGGGCAGCTCGGTGCCGAGGGTTCTGTTTCATGGGACTTCAGCTACGTTGGCATGATCGAAGCGACCCCGAACTCAAAAGACGCCGACCCGGAAGTCGCCGCCATTGAAGCCGGTGCTCAAGATTTGGAGCCATCGGAAGAAGGTGCGACCCTGTTCATCACCGACGTCACTGATCTGGATGCCGTGTGCAAGGCGTTACCGGCGCAAGGATTCACCGTCGTTTCCGCGCAACTGGGCTATCGCCCGAAGAACCCAGTCACCTTAAGCAATGATGCCGAGCGCGAAGAAGTGGAAGCGTTCCTGGAAGCGATTGATGCGGATGACGATGTGCAGAATGTGTATGTAGGGGTGGCGGGGTAGGGTACTCACGAAAATTGTATTTCCTGAAGCGGCGGCTATGTGCCATAAGCAACCACCCAATAACCCAATTTACGAAACTTCACACGAAAAAATATCTGTATGTATACACGCGTTTTTGTGGGCTTGGTCTTTATGCTCCTCTCATTAGCCTCGCTGGCTGAAGGGGTTGCATTATCTGGACATATCAGTGCACAAGGCGGAGGCATTGAGGTTACAACAAACATCGCTCATCAACTTAATGCTCGTATCACATATCACGAGTACAGGTATCAAGGAACAGATCCGCTGCCCTTACTTAAGCAATTCGGGCAACTCTCGACGGATTTATTCGGATCCACGAAGTCAGAGAATGCCTATGATCACAATGGCAATCAACAAGTGTTGTCAGCTATCTTTGATTGGTACCCCTCTGAGGAAGGTCAGACGCGGCTGAGTATTGGCTTGGGATACAACAAAAGCCATGACAACATACTGGGCTTAGAGCAAATCATTGGCGGATACAGGCTGGGAGACAATCTATACACGGTCGGTCAGGTGGGCAAGTTAAGTGGCAGTCTTGATTACAGTAGCTTTGCACCATATTTCGGATTTGGCTGGGGGAATCCGGTATTAAAAGGCAAGAGTTGGGGGTTTGTGTCAGACATTGGATTCCTCTATGAAGGACCACCTCAAGTTTCGTTGAATGCTACTGGAACAGATGTCTCACCGGCTGATCTTCAGGCAGAGAGAGATAGATTGCGAAAAGAAACTTGGAAATGGTCACTAATGCTGTCGATTGGTGCCTCATACCAGGGGTAGCAATGCGAACTCTGAATTGTCCAGAAGGACTAGACTCGTTTCAGTCACGGAATGACTGTTCTGGGGTTGGATGGATCTAAACGGGTCGACAGCCGTTGGTCATCTATCAAGAATAAACTTGCTTCGCTGTGCGTTCTGCTGCTTGCACCGTATTCGCCACCAGCATGGTGATAGTCATCGGGCCGACGCCACCGGGGACGGGAGTGATCCAGCCGGCGATTTCTTTGGCCGAATCGAAATCCACATCGCCGCACAGCTTGCCATCGGCCATGCGATTGATGCCCACATCGATCACGGCGGCGCCGGGTTTGATCATGTCGCCGGTGATCATCTTCGGCTTGCCGGTGGCGACCACCAGGATGTCGGCATCGCGGGTGAACTTGGCTAGGTCAACGGTCTTGGAGGTGCAGATGGTGACGGTGGCATTGTGCTGCAACAGCAACAGTGCCATTGGCTTGCCGACGATGTTGCTGCGGCCAATCACCACCGCGTGCTTCCCTTCGATCTCGACCCCACTTTTCTGCAACAGGATCAATGCACCATAAGGTGTGCACGGCGCAAAGCGCATATTCCCGGTGGCCAATGCACCGACATTGAGTGGATGGAAGCCGTCCACGTCTTTCTCGGGGCTGATGGCATTCAGTACTTTGCTGCTGTCGATGTGCTTGGGTACCGGCAGTTGCACCAGCAAGCCGTGTATCTTCGGATCGGCATTCAATTCGTCAATCTTGGCGAGCAATGCAGCCTCGCTGGTACCGGCAGGCAGGGCGATGTGGACGGAATGCAGGCCGAGTTCGGCACAGGCTTTCACTTTGTTGGCGACGTAAACCCTGGAGGCGGGATCCTCGCCAACAATGATGACCGCCAGACCGGGCGTGATACCGCGCGCTTTCAATGCATCGGCACGCAATTTCCACTCGGCGCGTACTTCCTGCGCAATGGCTTTGCCGTCAATGATATGTGCGGTCATTTGTTTTTTTCCAATCAGAACTCGGGTTTAACTTTGGCGTTCTTGTAGTTTTCCACGCCAAGCATGATTTCTTTGCGTGCTTCGTCGATGCCTTCCCAGCCGCCGATCTTGACCCACTTGTTAGGCTCTAGGTCTTTGTAATGGGAGAAGAAATGCTCGATCTGCTTGAGCACGATCTCGGGTAGTTCGCCGTGGGTCTTCAATCCGCGATACAGCGTGGAGAGTTTATCCACCGGTACCGCCAGCACCTTGGCATCGAAGCCGGATTCATCTTCCATCTTCAATACGGCCAGCGGGCGGCAACGCACCACGACACCACTGTTCAGTGGAACGGGGGTGATGACCAATACGTCCACCGGATCGCCATCGTCGGACAGGGTGTGTGGGATGTAACCATAGTTGCAGGGGTAGTGCATCGCGGTATTCATGAAGCGATCGACGAACATCGCGCCAGACTCTTTGTCCACTTCGTATTTGACGGGTTCGCCGTGTTGCGGGATTTCGATGATGACGTTGAAATCGTCGGGAAGGCTGTGGCCGGAGGGGACTTTGTTCAAGCTCATGATGCGCTGCCTTTAGGTGAAAAAGAAAGGCGCGAATTGTACCATTCAGCGCAATGGAAAAGGGCTGCGCAGGCAGCCCCTTTGGATGTTGCCCGGGTGAAAATTACAGCAACGGCACAATCATCAGCGCTACGATGTTGATGATCTTGATCAGCGGGTTAACCGCCGGGCCTGCGGTGTCTTTGTACGGATCGCCCACGGTGTCGCCGGTCACAGCAGCCTTGTGCGCTTCCGAACCTTTGCCGCCGAAGTTGCCT
>Ga0210050_1004588_pt1 | contig 11420 bp, 9 predicted proteins | sample CryGey132114_all_FD_185463 | JGI IMG/M metagenome (GOLD analysis project Ga0210050, IMG submission 185463) | Groundwater microbial communities from aquifer - Crystal Geyser CG22_combo_CG10-13_8/21/14_all (SPAdes) (version 2) | ecosystem: Environmental > Aquatic > Deep subsurface > Groundwater ...
AATAGCAAACAAAAAACAGGCCCAAAGCTGTTCTAATCCCCCTTCAGACTGTCCTTTCCCTCCGCCAGAGTCTCCTGAAAGGGACTCTGGCTCCCTTCTTAAATATTTTCACGGGGATGACGAATTTTCGAGTTTTTGGACGGTCTCTTGCTTTCTCGCTTTATTACTTCCTTATCTTTGCCACCATCTCATTTAACTCTTCATCGCTGTAAAAATTAATAATAACTAAGCCGCCTTTGCCCTTGCGTTTAACTTCCGCCTTAGTGCCAAAAAACTCCCTAAAAGCAAATTCTTTGTCTTTGTCGGCATAATTAATTTTGATTCTCGCCTGCTTGGTGCCGCCCATGCGTCTTAATTCTTTAATGGTCTTTTCAGTGGTCAAACCGTTATGAATTATTCTCCTAAATAAAGTAAACTGTTTGGTTTCGCCTTCTAGTCCGCTTAACAGCTTGGCATGGCCTTCGCTAATTTTACCTTCCATCAATGCCTCTTGGATTTCTTCTGGCAGATTAAGCAAGCGCAAAATATTAGCCACTGACGAACGGGACTTGCCTACCTGGAGTGACACCTCTTCTTGCGTTAAATTAAATTCATCAACTAATTTGCGGTAAGCCAAGGCCATTTCAATTGGATTTAAATCTTCTCGCTGTAAATTTTCTATCAAAGCCATTTCAAGCTTCTCCTGCTCCCGCGCCATTCTAACTAGCGCCGGCACGCTAGCTAAATTTAACAGTTTAGCTGCCCGCAGCCGCCTTTCGCCGACAATTAATTCATAACCCCCGTCTTTCTCCGTCACAATCAAGGGCTGAATAATGCCGTATTTTTTAATAGAATCTACTAATTCCTGCATTTCTTTTTCAGCAAAATTTCTTCTGGGTTGCAATGGATTAACCTTGATTTTTTCCAGAGCAATATCCAATATTTTACCCCTATCATTGTTAGAGGCAATGTCAACGACAGCTTCGCCAGATGAAGTCGCGACTTTTTTTACTTTTTGCGGAATCAGGGACGAAAGCCCCCTGCCTAAACCATTTGACATAAAAATATATTTAATAATTATTTATAATCTATAACTCATAACTTATAACTCGTTTTAATTGTCTCGCATTGAATTATCTATCAACGGCGTTCCAAATCTATTAATTCTCTAGCTAATTTCTCATAAGCCCGGCCACCTTTTGATTTAGGATCATAATATAAGATGGAGCGGCCATAGCTCGGCGCTTCAGCCAGCTTGACACTTCTGGGGATGACAGTACGAAAAACTTTATTAGGAAAATACTGGTAAAGTTCGTTCATCACCGAACTAGACAAACGATTGCGCCGATCAAACATAGTAATCACTGCTCCCATAATACCCAATTCTGGTTTTAAATTACTTTGCACTAAAGAAATCGTATCTAGTAATTGACCTAATCCTTCCAAGGCAAAATATTCGCTTTGAATAGGAATTAAAATTTCATCAGCCGCCACCAAACTATTTATAGTCAGGAGTCCCAATGAAGGCGGCCCATCAATAATTATATAATCATATTCATCTTTGACAGTGTCTAAAATTTTAGCTAACTTAAATTCTCTATCATCCAAGCTGACCAATTCTATGCCGGCGCCAGCTAACGATATGGTGGCTGGCGCGATTTTGTAGCCGTCCTGAATAGTGTATTTAATTATTTCGTAAATTGGTTTTTGGCCAATTATAGCCTCGTACACCCCTTGCTCTAAGCCCTTATGGTCTATGCCCAGACCAGAAGTGGCATTAGCTTGCGGGTCAATATCAACTAATAAAACTTGTTTGCCTAAGTAGGCCAAATAAGCGCCTAAATTTAAAGCTGTGGTGGTTTTACCCACCCCGCCCTTTTGGTTAACTATGGCAATAATTTTACCCATGGAACTATCTTTGTCATTGCGGGCTTGACCCGCAATCCAGAAATATCTTTTTATTACTTCTATAATTATATTATACCCGATTTAGCTTTCTTTGACAATCTATTAAAGTTAATTTATAATAAAATCGCTAGCATTTAGCTGGCTTTTTTAATAGGGGATGTGTTGAAACTGGTAGACAAGAAGGTCTCAAAAACCTTTGGACGCAAGTCCGTGTGGGTTCGATTCCCACCATCCCCACTAGTGCCAATATAAACTATTATAGTCTTTGTATGTCTATAAAAATCCTTTGGGTTTTAGTAAATTGTAATACTATAAAAGAGGCCGCTATTATCGGTAAAAAAGCTTTGCGCCAAAGGCTAACTCCTTGTTTTAATATTTTTCCAAGATTAGCAACGAATTACTTCTGGCCGCCAAAAACTGGTAAAATTAAGGGACTGTCGCCGAATGCTCTTTTGAGCATAAATTTTCACAATTTTGAGAAAATTTTTTATAAAATCTTTGAGGCAATATAGTAATATTGGCGAAAATATTTTAGAAAAAATTTACCGAAATTTGGAAATTTAAGCCAAATATGGCATTCGGCGACAGTCCCATTAAGACAGCAAAAGGATGTCTACTCGTAATGGAAACTTTGCCAAGACATTTTGAAAAATTAGAGAAGCTGGTTAAGCAAATGCATAGCGACAAATTGCCATTTATCGGCTCAATAGAAATCGACAACGTCCAGGCAAAATATAGGCAATGGTTAAAAGGAGAGCTGAGGCGTTAAGATTCTTTGCCAAAGTCGTAATTGTTCGTTCAAAACTAAAAAAATAAGGAGGAAAATATGAAAAATATGAAACCGCTTCCCAGCCAGCGGCTAAATAGTCTGGATAGTATTTTGTGCAAAAAAACAAGGTGTCCCATTAAAGAAATCTGCCCTGACACCACCTGCGTTTGGTATCTGAAGAGTGAAAAATATTACAACTGCACCTGGGTGGCATGCAATTTTGGGCCTTTTACCCTTGAGCAAGTCGGTGAAATGATGGGGATAACCCGCGAACGAGTCAGGCAAATAGAAGCAAAGGCCTTGAAAAAACTAGAAAAACGTGGTAGACGACAGAGACTGCAAGACTTTGTCATAGAAGAAGAAAAAGAAGAAGAAAAAAAAGCGAAAGTAGAAACTTCTAAATATCTCACCGAGAATGAAGCAGCAGCAATGTTAGGGCTAAAACCCGTAACTTTGCGGAACCAAAGACGTCGAAACAGTCAAAATAAAGGTGTTCCTTATATGAAAATTGGGCATCGTGTCTGGTACAACCTCAGGGACATTAAATACTACTATTGAATACTATAAGGAGAGGAGGAGGAAAAAGGCATAGTAAGGCATCGCTTTGTCAACGCGATGCCTTTTTTTTATATTTATTTCTGGATCAGACTGTCCAAAAACTCGAAAATTCGTCATCCCCGTGAAAACGGGGATCCAGAAATAATTTAATTTTAGCCAAATATTTTTTCTGGATTCCCGCCTACGCGGGAATGACGGTACTTTTCGGACAGTCTGATGACAAAAAACAGATATTGGAAATTTGTAATTTTTACATATCCTTCTTTTCTCCTTTACTGTCAAAAACGTCTTTGACAAAAACGCTTACTGCAGTCGCCACCGGGATAGACAAAATCGCTCCGACAACGCCAGCTACTTTAAACCCAACCAGCAAGGCAACAATGCTAATAATAGGATTAATACCCACTGCTTTCTCCATAATCTTGGGAGTCAAGATATTACTTTCTACTAATTGGATGCCGTAATACAGAGCAACGACAAAAACAGCCAGCATTGGCGACTGGGCAAAAGCCAAAACGACTGCTGGAATAGAGCCAATAATCGGCCCGATATAAGGCACCAATTCGGTAATACTAGCAATCAAAGCCAACATTAAGGCATATTTAACGCCCAAAATAAGCAAACCGATATAACTTAAAACAAAAATGACTAGACACAAAATCAACTGCCCCCTTAACCAGAGACCTATTTTTTTCTGAATGCGGTTGATTAATTGCATCACATAAACTTGGTGTTTTTCCGGCGCGATTGACCAGACTAATTTTTTAATGGCGTTTTCCTCAACTACCATGTAGAAAGTCAGCATTAAAATTAAGAAAAAGGAAAAAATACCGCCAAAAATTCCCGTTACCGTAGTAAAAATGCCGCCAGCGGCAGCTTGTAAATTGGCGCTAACTGTACCTAAACTATTTTTTACTTGGTCTAGGATGCCATGTTCAATGGAATAATTTTTTAAGGTAGAAAAAGTAGAAATAATTTTTTCCGCATATCTGGGGAAATTGTTGGCCAGCTCGCTGATTTCTGTGGCAATCGGCGGAATAATAAGATAAATAGCCAAGGCGATAACGGAAAACATCACTAAATAAATGAACAAAATCCCGACACTGCGGGGAATCTTAAATTTATGCATCCAGTCCACCCAAGGGTCAACTGCGCTAGAAAGTATTATAGCAACAAACAAAATAGCCAAGACCTCTTGAATTAAAAATAAAAAATACAGCACCAAAAAGATTAAAATAGCTTTAATGATTGTGCCGATAGTAATACTAATACTAATCGGCTGTTTATTTGCGTCCATAAAATAAAGATAATAATTAAAAGTAGTATACTTATATTATAAGATAAAACACTTTTTTATGCAATCGTAGAAATCTAATAAATACAAAAAGAAGGCTATAAAAGCCTCTTTTTTTATTTTAAAATCGTAATTCGTAATTCGTAATTCGTAATTTCTTTTACATTCCCATCATGCCAGGATTCATGCCGCCCATCCCACCCATGCCAGAATTATGGTCATGGTCTTTTGGCTCCGGCTTGTCAGCAATAACTGCTTCAGTGGTTAAGAACATAATGGCAGTGCTGGCAGCATGCTCTAAAGCGCTCCTGACTACTTTGGTCGGGTCAACAATGCCAGCTGTAATCATATTTTCAAATTTATCATTCATGGCATTATAGCCGATATTAGTATTGCCTTTTTTATGCTCGCTAATAATGTTATATAAGACAAGCGAGCCGTCCTTGCCGGCATTAGCAGCTATCTGCTTAATCGGCTCAAGTATAGCAATATCCACAATAGTTGTGCCAGCCGGATCATCTTTCTTATCGCTTAATTCGGCAAAGGCATTGCCCGCAATAGCTAAGGCCAGTCCGCCGCCCGGCACAATGCCTTCAGCTACCGCAGCTCTAGTAGCGTTTAGAGCATCTTCAATCCTGGCTTTTTTCTCTCTCATTTCTGCCTCGGTAGCGGCGCCAACTTTAATCACTGCCACACCGCCAGCTAACTTTGCCAAACGTTCCTGCAGTTTTTCCTTGTCATAGTCAGAATCAGTAATTTCCAGCTCTTTTTTAATTTGCGCCACTCGGTTTTTAATTTCTTTTTCTTCACCCTTACCCTCAATAATAGTAGTGTCATCTTTAGAGGAAACCACTTTTCTCGCCTGGCCCAAGTCGGCCATGGTGGTATTTTCTAATTTTAAACCGACTTCCTCGGTAATAAATTTGCCACCAGTCAAAACAGCGATATCTTCCAGCATGGCTTTGCGCCTGTCGCCAAAACCAGGAGCTTTAATGCCTAAAACATTAAAAGTGCCGCGCAGTTTATTAACCACAAAAGTCGCTAAAGCCTCACCTTCTATTTCATCGGCAATAATAGCCAAATCTTTTTTGCCTGACTGGGCCATTTTTTCCAGTAGCGGCAAAATCTCTGGCACACTGGATATTTTTTTATCAGTTATCAATATATAAGGGTCTTCCATTTCGGCTTTCATTGTTTCTGCGTTAGTGGCCATATAATGGGAGACATAGCCCTTGTCAAACTGCATGCCTTCAACCACTTCTTTAACCACGCCGAATGATTGGCCTTCTTCCACGGTAATAACGCCGTCTTTGCCCACCGCCGCCATGGCTTCGGCAATAATGTTGCCAATCTCCTGGTCATTAGCGCTGATGGAAGCTACTTGAGCAATCTGCTCTTTGGTGGAAATTGCCTGACTCATCTTTTTTAAATTAGCCACAATAGATGCGACTTTCTTCTCTATGCCATTTCTTATCTCAATCGGGCTAACGCCGGAAGAAACTAATTTTAGGCCCTCGGTAATCATGGCTTGCGCCAAAATAGTGGCAGTAGTTGTGCCATCGCCGGCATCATCATTAGTTTTGGAAGCAACCTCTTTAACAATCTCCGCGCCTAAATTGGCAAACTTGTCTTCCAAATCAATTTCTTTGGCCACAGTAACGCCATCCTTGGTAATGGTTGGCGCGCCATAGCTTTTATCAATTACCACATTCCTGCCTTTTGGCCCCAAAGTCACTTTAACCGCGTTAGTTAATTGGTCAACTCCTTTTTTTAAGGCATTTCTCGCCTTTTCATCATAAATTATTTGTTTAGCCATATTTTCTCATAACTCATAACGCGTAACTCGTAACATTCATGTCATTGCGAGGGGCCCCGCATTTTGCGGGGGAGCGAAGCAATCTCACGAACATTTATTATGCGCTAAAGTTTATTAATAATTAATAAATGAACTGATATGGGGTTATTATCTTTTTTTATTTAATAGCTCAAAACCCTAAATGAGTTCTTTATAAACTTTCTACTCAATTATTGCAATAATATCTGATTCGCTAATAATTAAATATTCTTCGCCGTCAACTTTTATCTCATCTGGCGAATATTTTTTAAACATTACTTTGTCGCCGACTTTAACGCCCATTACCGCGCGCTGGCCATTATCCAATAATTTTCCCGGACCAATAGCAATGACTTCGCCTTTTTCCGGCTTTTCTTTATCAACCGTATCAGGCAAAACAATACCGGCTTTAGTAACTTCATCTTCATTGATTGCTTTAATGATCACATGATCGTGCAAAGGTTTTAACTTCATAAATCTCATAACTCGTAACGCATAACTCGTAACTCAATTATGCGCCAAAGTTTATTAATAATTAATAATAATTTACCTTTTAGCACTTAAACATTGAGAGTGCTAACTATTATAGTATTTTAACCATCTAACCGCCAGTTGTCAAGAGTAAAAATTTTATATAAAAATATTTTAGGTCAAATGACAGGTTAAAATAAATCAAAAAAAATTAGTTAGTGGACAATACAGGACTTGCCCCAGCCATACGGCGGGGTAAAAACCTTTGGCCTCACGGATGTGATTCGCGCTCTAACTTCACCCCGCCACTTTTTGGTGGGCATAGAAGGACTTGAACCTTCAACCTCTTGAATGTGAATCAAGCGCTCTAACCATTGAGCTATATACCCATAAAAGTGGCGGGGCAAGTTGAGCTAATTGTCCGTTTTTTATTTACCTGCTTTATCAAGCGCTAAATTAACTAACTTATCAGCCAACTTATTTTTTTCGCGCGAAATATGCTTAAAAACAATTTTTTTAAATCCTAATGAAATATTATATACTTTAACAAACAACGGCGCAAGATCTTTGTCTTTGACTCTATATTCTCTATTCAATTGCTTAACCACTAATTCGCTGTCTAAAAATACCCTGACTTCTCTGGCCTTTAAATTTTGGGCTTTTTCTAAAGCTATAATTAAAGCTTTATATTCCGCCTGATTATTAGTCGCCACGCCGATAGATTGAGAAATTTTAGCAATAATATTTTTATGCTCATCATAAATAACCGCGCCAATGCCAGCCGGCCCTGGATTGCCGCGCGCCCCGCCATCGGTGTAAATTATCAGCTTATTATATTTTTTCATATTAAATAAATTTACTGCTAAAGATTATTGTTATGAGTTATGAGTTATGAGTTATGAGTTATGAGTTATGAGTTATGAGTTATGAGATTTTATGTCAATAACTTTTAATTGTATCGCCTTATGGCCGTTAAATTCATTAAATTCCAAATAATATACTAAATCAACTTTATCGCCTATTTTTAAATTACCCCACTTTTCTGTCTGGCCAAAAGCCAGCGCCCAAAAATTATTAAATCTGAATTTTATATGCTGGCTATTGGCTCCCATAATAACTTTATCCATAATCGTCAAATTAAAACTGACAAATTTTGGCCGGGGATTATCCTCACCAAATGGTTCAAAATCTTCTAGTCTTTGAACCAGCTCTTCGTCAATATCTGCCAGCAGTAATTCAGCTTCAATCATCAGTTTAGGAGTTAAATCAATACCTTGCAGACGATCATTGGCTAATTGCTTTAACTTTTGACTGAATTCAACTAAATCAGCCGGACTTTTCAGAGTAAAACCGCAAGCAGCAGCATGCCCGCCAAATTTGGTAAAATTATTTTTAAACTGCTCAATGGCTTGCGTGATATCAAATTCTTCAATGCTGCGACCAGAACCTTTAATCTCACCTTCGTATTGAGTTATTACAATTGCTGGTTCAGAATATTGCTCGCATAATCGGCCAGCCACTAAACCAATGACACCTTCAGGCCAGCTCTGATTGTCTTCTCTACCAGTCTCGTCAGACGTGAGTTTAGACGCGCCAGCTAAGTTTGGCGAAGTTATAATTAATATTTTATCATCCACCGCTCTTTGGTCAATTTGCTGCCGGCAATATTCAACTATCTCATCAGTTATTTTCTGCCTTTGGGAATTTTGATCATTTAATTTCTTAGCAATAGTTTGCGCCTCTTTTTTGTCTTTGGTTATAAGCAGCCGAAAGGCTGTATTGGCATGCTCCAAGCGGCCTGCGGAATTAAGGCGAGGCGCGATTTGCCAGCCGATATTCCAAGCATTAATTAATTTATCAGCACTATTAATCTGCGCAATATTGATCAGCTCTGTTAAGCCAATCCTTCTTTTTTGGTTTAATATTTTTAGTCCTGCTTGGACCAAAATTCTATTTTCACCAATTAAGCTCACACAATCAGCCACTGTGCCAACAGCCACTAAATCTAAAATTTTTTCTTCTAAACGTTCTTTATATTCTTCAGCTAATTTTGATTTTTTGATTAAAGCTAGCGCCACCTTAAAGGCCACACCCACTCCGGCTAAAAATTTAAAGGGGTAATCTTCGGCCATCTGATTAATAATCAACGAGACCGGCCAAGCGTTTTTATCCTGCGGAACTTCATGATGGTCAGTAATAACAATATCTAATCCCAGCTGCTTTAAATATTCAACTTCTTCACGGTTGCGAATGCCATTGTCAACTGTAATAATCAATTTAGCGCCAGCTTGCGCCAGCTCGTTAATCGCTTTTTTATTTAAGCCATAACCCTCGCTCACCCGATCGGGAATATAAACATCAACTTGAGCCTTGAAAATCACCAAAGTTTCCACCAAGACTGTTGCCGCTGTTATTCCATCAGCGTCATAATCACCATAAACTATGATTTTACTTCCGGCTTTAATGTGCTGAATAATTAAATTAACCGCCGCCTCCATCTGCTTAAATAAAAATGGGTCCAGTAAATCTTTATAATTGGGATATAAAAATTTTCTAATATCTGCTTGATCTTTCAAATTTCTATTAGACAATAATTGTAAAATTACCCGATTATATTGCGGGTATTGTTTTACAAAATTTTCGCTAATTTTAGGTAAAATTTTCCAAATCACTAACATAAAAATTTTTGCAAATATTTTTCCTCACTTCTTAGAGGTAAAACATAAAAATTTATCTCACATAAAAGCCAAGCCAATAGTCCAAATTACCATGGTAAAAATAACAATAATTGAAATAAACCACCAAATTATTTTTTGCACTGTCTTTTTTTTCATAATGCTATTTTTGTTGTCATTGCGAGCTTCTGAAAGAAGCGAAGTAATCTCACAAATGAATATATTCAATTGAAGGTAGCCATTTTAAAATATATTTTTTAATTCGTGAGATTGCTTCGTCGCCTGATTACAGGCTCCTCGCAATGACAAACTATATTTATCTTTTTAAAATCTTAACAAAAGCGTCAGTGGGAATCTCGATGCTGCCTTTGCCGGCTGCCATCATTTTTTTCTTGCCCTTTTTCTGCTTGGCCAGCAGTTTGCGTTTACGCGACACATCGCCACCATAAAGTTTGGCCGTAACATCTTTTTTTAAAGCAGATATCCTTTCAGCCGCGATAACTTTGCCGCCAACAGCGGCTTGCAATTTAATAACAAACATCTGTTTGGGCAAAGTTTCTTTCAGAGCATTAACAATTTCTTTGCCGCGCCTAAAAGCTTCATCACGGTAAACTATGACTGCCAGGGCTTCAATCGGCTCTTCAGCTACCAAAATATCCATCTTAATTACATCTGTTTCTTGGTATCCTGAAAATTCATAATTAATAGAAGCGTAGCCCGAGCTGATGCTTTTTATTTTATCATAAAAATCAGTTAAGATTGCCGCCAGAGGAATTTCATAATGAAGTATAGCGCGCGTCTCATCCAAATATTCCGTATTTTTATAGACTCCTCTTTTTTCTTGAAGTAAATTCATGATTGCTCCCAAATAATCCTTAGGTGTAATCACATCCAAAACAACCCATGGCTCTTCTGTCTTGGCTATCAAAGTCGGGTCAGGAAATTTTTGCGGGCTTCTAATGATAGCTGCCTCGCCTGTTTTATAAAAAATTTTATAAGCCACGCTAGGCACGGTTATAATTAAATTAAGCCCATATTCCCTTTTTAATCTTTCTTGAAAAATTTCCAAATGTAAAAGCCCCAAAAAGCCGCAACGAAAACCAAACCCCAGGGCTTTAGAATTTTCCGGCTCGTACGATAATGAAGCGTCGTTTAATTTTAATTTAGCAATAGCTTCGCGCAACTCCTCAAATTCATTGCCTTCCTTAGGAAAAACACCAGCAAATACCATCGACTTAACTTCTTTGTACCCCTGCAATGGTTTTAATTCGTAATTCGTAATTCGTAATTCGTAATTCGTAATGGTATCGCCAACTCGACATTCAGCCACATCCTTAAAGCCGGTAACAACATAGCCGATCTCGCCAGTTGCCAACTTGCCAGTTGATTTATAATCCGGCTTAAAAATTCCCACAGCCAAAGCTTCGCTTTTAGCGCCAGTTGCCATCAGAATAATTTTATCTCCCTGACTAATTTGGCCGTCAAAAATCCTCACATAAGCCACTACGCCGCGATATTCATCGTAATTGGAATCAAAAATCAAAGCCCGCAATCCATTACACCCTCCTTCATGCCCGTTTTTTCTCCCCCTTGCTAAGGGGGAGATTAAGAGGGGGTGTGGAGCTGGGATCCGACTAATAACTGCTTCTAAAATTTTATCCACGCCCTCCCCTGTCTTACCGGAAGAGCAAATTATTTCCTCCTCACGACAGCCCAGTAATTTAATAATTTCTTTTTTAGTTTTTTCCACGTTAGCGGCCGGCAAATCAATTTTATTTATCACCGGGATGATGGTTAAATTCTGCGCCAAAGCCAAATATAAATTGGCTAAAGTCTGCGCCTGGATGCCTTGGGTCGCGTCCACCAATAAAACCGCGCCCTCAACCGCGGCCAGACTGCGCGAAACTTCATAAGTAAAATCCACATGGCCGG
>Ga0210050_1004604_pt1 | contig 11390 bp, 12 predicted proteins | sample CryGey132114_all_FD_185463 | JGI IMG/M metagenome (GOLD analysis project Ga0210050, IMG submission 185463) | Groundwater microbial communities from aquifer - Crystal Geyser CG22_combo_CG10-13_8/21/14_all (SPAdes) (version 2) | ecosystem: Environmental > Aquatic > Deep subsurface > Groundwater ...
TTACCCCGAAGCTACCACCCACATCATCACCCCAGGAAATACCCTGCCCCACTGTACTATTACACAGAATAACCAATGAATGGACAACATCTGTAAAATGGAGTAGTATCCGTCGTCTTCGCGAGTTTACAAAGCGATCCACGTTTCCAAGCATTACCCCAACTCCCTCGGCTTCCACCACCAAATCTCCCTCAAAGACGGTATTAAGAAAACGTATGAGTGGTATACTTGCAATAAAATAATTTAAATTTTAATCATGACTCCATTTTACAAAGCAGTGATTCTTTTTTTACGTAATCCTGTAGAAAACAGTACGAAAATTATTCCTTATTTACGTAGCTACCTCCATAGATACAGAAGAATCACGGCTGAGTTAATTGGTATTGATTTATTTTCAAAACCATACAGCGGACACAAAGATTTATTAGATGTCTTTGATTTTGAAAATGGTTTTTTTGTTCAATGTGGAGGATTTGATGGTGTTGCCTCTGACCCAACATACTACTTAGAAAAATTTAAAAAGTGGACTGGTATTATAATAGAACCTATTCCCAAGATGGCATTAGCATGTAAGAAAAACAGACCTCGTTCAACGATATATCAGACAGCACTTGTTTCTCACGACTACCCTTCCACAGAAATTGAATTAATAAATTGTAACTCAATGTCCATTACTTCTTGCTCCCAATTAAATATTGCTGAGTGGGTTAAAAAAGGCGAAGAGGCACAAGGTATCAAATCTAAAAAAATTACCGTTCCGGCAAAAACACTTGATGCAGTATTAAAACTGCACGGTGCAATTAATAAAATTGACCTTCTTGTGATTGATGTTGAAGGATCAGAAACTGAAGTATTAAAAGGTTTTTCTCTTACTGAATATAAACCAGATTACTTATTATTAGAAACAGGAACTGAAGATCTTAGAAAATCAGTCGAGGAAATTATATGTGAAGAATATAATTTCATTCGTAAAATTAGTTTTTCTGATCATCTTTATAAAAGAAAGGCGTAGAATAAATATTATTAATTGTTTAACTGTTTTTATACGAGTTATGTATGCAAGACTTGTTTAAATTTTTCTTCCATAGAAAAATAAATATCCTCCAACCTGTAATTTATAAATGGATTATTGGTGACTGGAATAATGATGGTTTCAAAAAATATTTTAATAATACAGGATGGCTGTTTGTTGCTAGAGGAGCTACTTTTGTCACTTCATTTCTGACTATAGCGATTGTGGCTCGTTATCTGGGTCCAGAAAACCTTGGGAAACTAAGTTACGCTCAAAGTTTTGTCGCCATCCTCTCTATCTTTGCCTCTCTTGGCATTGATCAAATACTCTATCGTGACCTATCATCCTATCCAGAAAAGGAAAAGGAATTTCTTGGTACCGCTATCATGTCCAAATTTATATTTGGTATTATTGCCTTTTCATTAGCAATCCTTATTTCTCTTTTATTACATAACGAACCACTTCTCACCCTCCTTATTGGTATAACTGCTTTTACTTTTCTAATTAACCCACTGGGAACAATTGGTATTTTGTTCCAGTCTAGAGTCCAAGCGAAATATTCTTCCCAAATAACAATCTTTCTCGCTTTTTTTATTCCTGCTTTAAAGCTTTTAGTGATCTTTTTTGATAAAGGAATTATTTTCTTTTCACTATTGCTTATAATTGAGGCCACCATAAACACCATTTGGTCATTATACATATATATTAATAAGCTAAAGCAAAACCCTTCAGATTGGCGATTCCGATTACCTGTTTTCAAACAGCTTATGAGTGACTCTTGGCCATTTCTACTAGCTGGTCTATTTGGATATATCTATTCCCGAATAGATCAAATCATGCTACAACACTATCTCGGATCGCGGTCGGTAGGATTATATGATGTAGCAGTTAAGCTTAGTAACATCTGGAGTTTTATTCCAGCTCTTATTATTAGTTCAATATTTCCTGCTCTAGTAAATGCCAGAAAAATTGACCGTCTTATTTATTTGAAAAGATACAAATCTTTAACTATCCTTATTACCATCATTACTTTTGTTGTTACCATATTTGTTTTTTTTACTGCTAAACCACTTATTTCATTATTATTTGGAACCCAGTTCTTGGAGTCCGTCTTAATACTAAAAATTTATATTTGGTCAGGAGCCATCGCTATTATCGGCATTTTGGTACAACAATATTTAATAACCGAGAACAAAGGATGGATCCACTTAGTAATGACTTTAATTGGAGCAGTGCTTAATATTGCCTTAAACTTAATCCTAATTCCTCGTTACGGCATGACAGGGGCAGCGGTCGCAACACTGTTTTCGTACTCAGTAATACCATTAGGACTATTTTTCTTCCAACAATTTAGAAAAGATTTGCAATTACTGCGAACCAAACAAATAAGTAACTAATTATCCTTGTGTTTAGTTTAAATATACTACAGTATAAACTTGCAATACAAGATGTGTAATGAGAAACTACTGACACTAATAAAAGAAACCCTGTTAATCATTAAGCACACTGAACATGGACAAAAAGTACTGGGAAAATTATTACAAGGATGCGCAAGTGGAATATCAACCCTCCCCTTTTGCTCAATTCGTTTTTAGTAATTGTATACCAATACAAAATTTGAGTAGAATTGATAATTATTTGCGTTAAACTTAGGTACAAAGAATTTAATACCGTATGACCATATACAACAAAACATCCCAAATTATAAAAAGTTCCACACCTAAGATTTGGGTGTTCTTAAGGAGTACTATAAACATGAGCAAAAAGTTTTTTATAATTTATGATTTTCCAGTTACTTACTATGAAGGTTTAAATGCTATTTTTTTGCAAGTACCCAAAAACGCCACCTCAACTACCTTATCATTAATTCTAAAAAAATTAGATATTTCTTTTGATGATAAGGATTATCATTCAATTCATCAAAACTCCCAAAAATTTATCATTGATAAGAAAACATTAGTTGAAAAAACCGTAAACGGTGGGATATTTTTATTTACGTTTTCACGCAACCCTTATGCACGTTTAATATCATGCTACAAAGATAAGATAACTATAGAAAAAGATATTGATTTCTTTAATGATTTTTTTGGAACTTTTACTCCAAATATGAATTTTAAAAGGTTTGCCGAAAATGTTTGCCGGATACCAGACTTTTGGGCCAATACTCACTTTAAATCTCAATGTTCCTTTATTTTTTTAAAAAACGTACCAAAACCAAACTTTATCGGCAAGGTAGAAAACTACAGTGAGGATATTAAAGTTATACAAGAAGTTTTGAGATTACCAAAACTTAATCAATCATTCAATATTACTTCTGAAAGCTACAATTTATCAGAATGGTACAACAAAGACCTCGCCAAAAAGATATACAGGAGATATAAACAAGATTTTATTAGGTTAAATTATGAACCAAACTTTGAACAATTTCCAAATTAATAAAAAATATTTAGCGCCAGTAGCTATCTTTGTCTACAACCGAGTAAAAAATACACAGGAGATTATTTTGGCACTACAGAAAAATTATTTGGCACCTGAAACTGATGTCTTTGTTTTTTCTGACGGTGCAAAAAATCAGAAGGGTGAAAAATCAGTCCGAGCTGTCCGTGATTATCTCAAAACCATAACAGGGTTCAAATCCTTTACTGTCATTGAACGACCAGAGAATTTTTATATTGAACGTAATATCATTGAAGGAGTGACTGAAGTTGTAAATAGATTTGGAAGAATCATTGTTCTTGAAGATGATGGGGTTACGGCACCTAATTTTTTAAACTTCATGAATCAGTCCTTGGATTTTTACGATAACACTAAGCGAGTTATGCATATTGCCACTTTTACCTTCATAAATATGCCAACCAATTTTAGAGAAACTTTTTTCTGGCGCTATACCGAAAACGGTGGTGGTGGCTGGGCAACCTGGGCTGATCGGTGGAAAAAATTCCAATATTTTACAGATGAAACTACCGCTCTAAATAGTCTTAATACTGAGCAAAAAAATAAACTCAATCTTGATGGAACTATGAATTTTGTAAGTACTCTTAAATATAAAATAATTCCTTGGGACATTTGTTGGTATATGACACTAGTTCGCAATAATGGATTAGCAGTAAATAGTCCTCATGCCCTCACCATAAATAATGGACTTTATAACGGCACTCATTTTAGCCCTCTCAATCGTATACTGGGTAAACACCAATTTTCCGCTCAATTAGATACTAATGAAAATATAATTTTTTCTAATGAAATTGAGGAAAGTAAAGAAGCTATAGAAAGACTAAAGAAATTTTACGCTACCTTAGGTACTAGAAAGCGTGACAAGATCCTTCATTATTTTGTCCGTTTTTTGGTCCTCATAAAAGTAACCAAGGTGTTGAAATGGTGGTTAAAATAAGTACTATATAAATCATGATCACAATTAAAGAATTATTGAAGAAAAATCGGTACTTTCATGCCTTTGGCAAATACTTTAGACGAGTAATTCTGAACTCTAAATATATCTACTTTCTTTCTAATTCAACAAAACCATTAAGTAATCAATATGGTTTTGATAGAGGAATTCCTCTTGATAGATTTTTTATTGAAAATTTTTTAAACAAACATAGGGATAATATTAGCGGACATTGTTTAGAAATACTTAGTGATAATTACATAGTAAAGTATGGTAAAAATAAAGTTACAGCCAAAGATATCCTAGATATTGAACCAACTAATAAAAACGCCACTATAATTGGCGATCTGAGAAACCTAACTAATATTAAAGATAATATCTACGACACCATCATCCTTACTCAAGTTCTACAATTTATTGATGATGTTGAAGCTGTTATATCTGAATGTCATCGTATCTTAAAAAAAGACGGTGTACTTTTAGTGACGGTACCATGTCTAAGTAGGGCTGATTGCATCTCTGGTAAAGATGGTGATTTTTGGCGCTTTACTCAAGCTTCCGCCAAATACTTATTTGAAAAAAAATTTAATCCTACTAATCTAAAAATTGATTTTTACGGTAACGCTCGCAGTGGGATTTATTTTTATGCTGGTTTATCTGTTGAAGATACACCCCAAAAAGTCCTTTTAGAAAAAGATGCCAGTTTTCCCACTATTATTACAATAAAAGCCATAAAATGATGCGCCACTTTTTAATAAAATATATTCGTCCTCCACTTAAAAAAATTGGCTTTTATACTTGGTCATTTAACACCTTTTTTTATATACAAAGCAAGTATAATTTTATTCTAAATTTATTTAATAAGAAATTTAGAAAAACAGCCATTATATTTACCTATCATAGAATTGCTACCGTTTCGAACGACCCTCAATCGCTATGTGTATCTCCAGCGCTCTTTACAGAACAAGTCGAGTTTTTTAAAAACAACTTTGAAATAATTTCATTACCAGAACTAGCTAACAGGCTAAAGGACAAAAAACTGGACGGTAATGAGATGGTAATCACCTTTGATGATGGTTATAGAGACAATCTTACAAATGCTCTACCAATACTTGAGAAATATAATATACCCGCAACTATATTTGTTTGCACCGCTAAAATCGGTGAGCAGGCATCATTCCCTTGGGATTTGGAGTACTCTGAAAATGACAGAGCCTACTTTTTGAGTGCTGATGAAATTAGATTATTGTCAAAACACCCCTTAATTGAGATTGGAGCTCACACTCACTCGCACTCACGTCTCTCTACCTTTTCCAACGATGAACAACTAAAAGAAATTTCTCTCAATTTAGAGATACTTAAAAATCTTACAGAAAAACCGATTACTAGCTTTGCCTATCCTTTTGGGGGAATCTTTGATTACAATTCATTCTCTAAAAAAATACTCAAAGACTTAGGTTTAAGACATATATGTAATACCACCGAACAACTAGTAACTAATTCAACACCCTACTATAACTTACCCCGCTTCAACATGCGTTCATATACAGTTAAACAACTAACCGTATGGTATAAATAGATGTTTTATGATAAAACTTTCAATCATAATCCCTTGCTACAACTGCGAAAAAACACTTCGGGAAGCTGTGGATTCATGTTATGTTCAAGGATTTTCTGAAAATGAATTTGAAATAATAATGGTAGATGATGGTTCTACGGATGAAACTAGAGAACTAATGAAACGACTTGCCGGAGAACATGCAAATTTACACCTATTTTTTCACGAAAAAAATAAAGGGGGTGGAGCCGCTCGTAATACAGCTGTGGCAAATTCAAAAAGTGAGGTGATTTTCTGTCTTGATAGCGATGACCTACTCCCTCCCAATACTCTGGATAAGATGCTTAATTATCTTCATAAAAAGCAATGTGATGGTGTTGGATTTAACTATTTTTTGAATTTTAATGGAACCAATGTTAATGATATTAATCACATAATTACCATGTCATATGTAGGAGAAAGAATACCATTTGATTCTCTTCTTCAGGAAGAGAATCAAATGTGCGCTTTATATCATGTATTTATGTTTACAAAAAATTCCTTCAACAAAGCCGGCGGTTATCCAACTCATCACGGCTTTGACACTCAAGGTTTTGCCTGGCGATTTCTGACAGCTGGGTTACATGCAGAAACTTGCCCTAACACGAAATATCTTCAAAGAGTAAATTTTCATAAATCATATTATTTAAGAGAGTATAATGACGGAAAAGTAAATTTGAATTGGAAAATGATATTTATAGAACATTTTTACTTGTTTAACAAGGAAACCAAAAAATTTATTTTAGATTATGATATCTCTGATTTTACAAAAAATATCTATACACAATTAAAAAAACGTCAAAAAGTTTTTAGAGATGATTATTGTAATTTTATAGGAAGTAACTACAGACACACTGTGGCAGAAATTAAGGTTAAAAATAAATTAATTAAAGTAAACAGTCTATCAGGAATATATTTGCGTATAAAAAATAGACTCCATTTATAATTATGAAAATCACACATCAAAACAAACAAAAAGAATGGTTTATCCAAAAATTACATGGGCTACTCTACAAATTAGAAAATACTGGCAATAGTGATTTTAAGCGCAATGGTGAAGCTACCTTTATAAAAAACATAAGTCAATTTTATTTTGACAAAGATTTTGTTTTCTTTGATATTGGCGCAAACCAAGGCGAATACACAGAAATGATTTTAGATGATTCTCCTAAAAAAATCTCCGCTTACTTGTTTGAACCACAAAAAAGTTGTGTCGCACTACTCACCAAAAAGTTTTCTGGTAATGAAAGTATTCTAATCAATAATTTTGGTTTATCGGACAAAGATGAATCCGTCACTCTATATAAAAATACTGAACAGTCAGGCCTGGCTTCGGTATATAAACGTGACTTGGATTACTACCAAATTGATATGAACATAACTGAAACAATCCAGCTAAAGACTGGTGCAAAATATGTCCAAGAGAAAAATGTTTCAAAAATAAACTTACTGAAAGTTGATGTCGAGGGTCACGAGATGAAGGTATTTGAAGGCTTTGGTGATTTTCTTAATCCTAGTAATATTGACTTTATTCAATTTGAATACGGTGGAGCCAATCTAGATTCGCATTCAAGTCTATTGGAAATTCATAATCTTTTAACAAGAAAAGGATTTATGCTTTGTAAAATAATGCACTCATCATTAGAAGTCCGTCCTTACCACCCGCGCTTAGAGAACTTCATGTACCAAAACTGGGTTGCAGTGAATCCACAAATAATTGAATCTGTTACTGGCTAGGTTTTATGTGTGGCATCTTCGGTTATATAGGTAAAATTGAAACTGAGCGAGGCTTAGCTTGTTTACGGACCCTCGCTCACCGCGGACCAGACGGTGAAGGACACTTCATCGACGAAGGTATTTTTCTTGGTCATCGTCGCCTTGCCATCCTTGACCTTTCCCCTGCCGGAACACAGCCGATGACTTATGCCAATGGTCACTACCAAATTATTTTTAATGGTGAAATCTATAACTTCCTGGAAATACGTTCTGAGCTAGAAAAGTTAGGACACTATTTTAAAAGTGAAAGTGATACAGAAGTTATACTGGCAGCTTTTACGCAGTGGGGTGAGGCGTGTCTACATAAATTTAACGGGATGTGGGCACTGGCTATCTGGGACATCAAAGAAAAATCCCTCTTCCTTAGTCGTGACCGCTTCGGTAAAAAGCCTCTTTTTTACGCCACTCTTGGCAGTGATTTTGCCTTCGCTTCGGAAATGAAAGCTATTGCTCCCCTACTACCAAAAATTGAACCTAACCAGAGAATAATTGATGACATCGCTCATATTTTTTATTATGAAAGTACCGACGAGTGCCTGATTAAAGGAATCAAACGTTTCCCTGCTGGACACCATGGTTGGTACAAAGCCGGTAAACTAACACTCACTCGCTACTGGCACACTCTTGATAATTTGATTGAAATACCAAAAACCTATGAGGAACAAGTGGAAAAATTTCGTGAACTATTTCTTGATGCCTGCAAAATCCGCATGCGTTCCGATGTTCCAATCGGTACAGCTCTTAGTGGTGGACTTGATTCTAGCGCTGTCTTTGGTGCTATCGCCCACCTCAGCCGAGGTGGCGCTGGTGCTCGTGCCAATACTGATTGGCAACATGCCTTTTCAGCCTCTTTTCCTGGCACACCACTTGATGAACTCTACTGGGCTGAAAAAGTAGCAACTCATTGTGGCGCCACTATCACCCCTGTAACTATTAAACCAGAGGACTACCTTGAGACATTTTACGATGACGTTTACCGATTTGAAGATTTGTATATTACTCCACACATTCCTTTTGTTGCTACCTATGGTGCTATGAAAAAAGGTGGTGTTACCGTAACTCTTGATGGCCACGGAGCCGACGAACTATTTGGTGACTATAGCTTTGATTACCTACACATACTCCATGATGAAATATTTAATTTTAAGAACACACGGTCTGTTGTCAACACCTATTATGACAGCCAACTCAAAGACGACACACAATTCTCTTCCTTACCAAACAAGAACATCTTTATATTGAAACAATTTACTCGCAACGCTGGTAAAAAAATACTCGGCTACAAAAACATCCATCCCGACAGCAATCACCCGAAATGGTCTGAACTTGATTACTTCACTCAAAAGTTGTACATCTCGTTCCACCAGACTGTCCTACCGACACTTTTACGCAATTACGATCGTTATAGTATGACGAGTGGAGTAGAAATTCGTATGCCCTTTATGGACCATCGTCTTGTAAGCTATGCCTTTTCACTCCCTTGGCAAGCCAAAATTAGAAATGGCTATACTAAGTCGATTATTCGTGACGCAGTAGCCGACCTGATGCCAAATGAAGTTGCACACCGCAAAACAAAAATTGGTTTTAATGCTCCAATGGTAAACTGGTTTAAAGGACCAATGCGAGAATTTATTGAGACTACCCTATCTGATGCTGAGTTTAAAAACAGCAGTTTAATAGACTCAGTAGAAGCAACTAAGAAAATACGCTACGTGATAGACACACCTCAGCCCACCTTCCACGAAGCGGAGGATGCATGGAAGACAATCTCGCCCCATTTCTGGGAACAAGGTTTTCTAAAACAAATTAAAAAGATATGAACCTGGCACCAATAGTATTATTTACTTACAATCGACCCGACCATACGAAAAAGACCATTGAAGCTCTTTTAGCTAATACCCTTTCTAATGAAAGTGAATTGTTTATTTACTCTGACGCTGCTAAAAATGAACAAGTTGAAGAATCAGTCCAGGCAGTCAGAAGCTACTTAAAAACAATTTCAGGTTTTAAAAAAATAGAAATTATTGAACGAGAAAAAAATTGGGGCTTAGCTGACTCTATTATAGATGGTATTACTAATATCATAAATAAATACGATCGGATTATTGTATTAGAGGATGACATTGTAACCTCACCCCACTTCTTACAATTCATGAATGACGCCCTTGAATTATATAAAGATGAAGAAAAAGTAATGCACGTCAGCGGTTACTTCTTCCCAGTCGACCCTACTGGTCTGCCCGATACTTTTTTCTACAATCAAACCTCCTGCTGGGGTTGGGGTACGTGGGCGCGAGCATGGAAAGATATAAATCCTAATGTTGATTTCTTACTTAAACAGCTTGAAAAGATTAATAATAAAAATCATTATTTTAAAAGCTGTATGAGCCAGCTTCGAGCCAATAAACGTGGTGACATAAAGACTTGGGCTGCACGCTGGCAAGCCAATGTACTTATAAATGGAGGCTTTTGTTTACACCCATCAATTTCATACGTAGAAAATATCGGCCACGACGGCTCTGGTATGAATTCAACTAACAATACCGTCCTTTCAAAAAAAAGTATCGCAGGACAAGAAAAAATTACGATCACTGAATGCACAATCACCGAGAATATCACGGCAATTAAACGTGCAAATAATTTTTATATTTCACTTATACCAAAGTGGCAAACAAGAGTAATTAATATGTTATCTAAAAAACTAAGAATTAAAAAGTATCATCAATCATGAATATAATTTCTTTTCTAAAAAAAATACGCATTAGACTGCAACCAAGGTACACCACCTTCGCGACAACTTATCCAGGTTTTTTGTGTACAGTAGCCGACAAATCTTCATTTTTATACATGCATGAAGAGATTTCAGAAAAGGAAATCTATCGTTTCGCATGTACGACTGAAAAACCTTTCATCATTGATTGCGGTTCAAATATTGGACTTTCAGTGATTTATTTTAAAAAACTTTTTCCGACTGCAGAAATAATTGCTTTTGAACCTGATCCGAATATATATAACATCTTACAAAAAAACATTGCTGCTGCTAAGATAGCAACAGATGTTACTGTAGTTCAGGCATGTCTGGGTGACAGTGATAAAAAAATAAAATTTTATAGCGACGGTGCTGACGGCGGCTCAATAACATCCTCTGACGTATCGACGCGAACTATTGAAGTACCGCAACAGCGCCTGGATACCTATGTAAACAAACCAGTCGATTTTTTGAAGATGGATATAGAGGGATCAGAATATACAGTGCTTCAGAACATAGTTCCAAAACTCCACCTAATTGATAAGATATTTATTGAATATCACTCATTTGTTGACCAAGAGCAAAACCTTGATAATATTCTTTCAATTCTTAAAGGGGCAGGATTTAGGTATTATATTGAACATGTAGGTATACGTTCCAATCACGTTTACATACACCAAGAGAGCTACCATGGCATGGACCTGCAAATTAATATCTATGGATATCGTACGAAAACAGCTAAATAAAAATTATGTCCAAATTAAGAAAATTAAAGGAACAAATAATAACGGAAAACTTTTTTCGCCCGCGATGGTATTCAGTATTTATTAATCCATACTTTATCAATCGCTGGAGTTTATACCGAGCT
>Ga0210050_1004605_pt1 | contig 11386 bp, 8 predicted proteins | sample CryGey132114_all_FD_185463 | JGI IMG/M metagenome (GOLD analysis project Ga0210050, IMG submission 185463) | Groundwater microbial communities from aquifer - Crystal Geyser CG22_combo_CG10-13_8/21/14_all (SPAdes) (version 2) | ecosystem: Environmental > Aquatic > Deep subsurface > Groundwater ...
CAAGGGCGAAGGCCAGCGGCCGCTTTGAGCGCGAGATAGGGATATCGAGCTGGCTATTTAACATGGACGTTTTTGATAGGACGAGCAGTCCTCCTTGGTCGGGTGTGGGGTGAAGCCCCACGACTTTCTCGGCCGTCAGGCCGCAAATCAAGAGAAAGATGGGACGAGCAGTGTCCTCCTTGGTCGACTCTTGATTAAAAATCAGGGGGTAAAACCCCACGACTTTGATTCACCTCGGCCATAAGGCCGCAAATCTAGCGATACTCACAACTTAAAAATACTCGATATTGAGTTGATACATAGCCGCATCATCCGCTTCTGTCTCAAATTTAGCTTCCAACTCAAAGTTCTCAAAACGGATTTGCACTTGGTCAAAGTTATCGGTTGCGTTTGGATATTGGGTTAATATTTCAGCTTTGGTATATGGGAATGCTAGCTGTTTGGCAATATAGCGCATATCGAGATTTGGACTGGGTTTGTTGAACAATTCTTGGGCTATTTGGGCGCGCCGCAATTCACCCTGCTCATACTGAACCTGTAAATGATTCCCTAGCAACCACCAAATTCCTGAATCGGATAGATTCAATTTATGGTAACTTCCAATGCTGTCGAGAAGCGTTTTAAGCTTAGGTTTTTGCTTTAAATTAAAAGGATTAATTAACCCAATTGTGTGGTCAACTTGTGTTGTAGTCGCCAATTTAGGAGAAGAAAGCGTATTCGCATTATTTTTATTTTCTAGTACAAACCCGGTTAACTTTTCAATCGATTGCTCTTTGCTGACAGGGTTAAAGGATTCGAATAATAGCCTCAATTGCGCTTTCCTATTACTTAACAGGTATTCTGAAGCAGAATTTTTAAGCTGTGCACCTAGCTGTAACTTAACCTCTTCTAAACTATTATTTTGCTGCACACCGCCTTCAAGCCCCCAAGAAACAGAGTCAAATCCTTCACGATATCCAATGAGATTTTTACCATAACCACTCATAAACAAATTACCGGATTGTATGCTGTTAACCATTCCATCTCGGATAATAAACCATATACCGCGACCATAGCCTAAGGCTTGTTCTGATGAATCTAACATTATCTCAATACTTGCGGGCCCTAACTGTGTAGTCAGCGTTGCAACCTTAGCGCCCAATGGTATGCCAAAAGCACCAGAGTCTAGAGATATATTAGCTAAAGGTACTTGAATGGAATCGGCAACCTCCGCTAACGAGGGAGCATCTGCAAGTTGAAAGCTATAACTGATCGTCGCGACAACATGGATCCCCTTGTCGTTATATGGTGTAACCTGTTCAGACAATTGGGAATTATCTTTACAGTAACGAATAAAGTCGGCATTAAAATGACTGGTCTTGGTACTGGCCAAATTTTTAGTTTCAGGGCGCATAACATTATGGATATTCGTTAATATGACAGCATCCGCTTGCTGACGCTTGGCATCTAACCTCAAATCCAAGAGGGCTTGAGTGAAATCAGGATTTTCTTCCAATGGGATATTGGCATCGTATTTAGCTAATGTACGAGTAATTTGCACATGCTTTAATATATTCGGCGAGCATGAGGGCATGTAATTGAGTATTGGCGGAAGTTCTGTGGTCTCTATGGTGTCGGCGAATAGTGGGAATTGGATTAAGAGGCAGATAAAAAAGCTATATTTATAATATGTTAGCATTACGATTTCTTCCTTGAATTAAGTATGCGCTATATGGCTGCCAATAAAATATTTTATCCCTACCAAACTCGGCCATCCTTTGTAAAACAATAACATAATACAGTTTAAGATAGCGTTCAAGCACGCTAAAGCCAGAAAGATGGGAAAGATAGAACAGGCGCAAATCTTTTAAAATTGACGGCCAACACCGAGATCACAGAAGTTCACCTCTCCTCGGAGTTGCCGCAGGGCATTTGCGTTCGTTGCGTGAGCGAGGCATGGTCGTGAAAGATGGGACAGGCACGAGTCTCTGGGGATTAACAGTTAACATCGAGGCTACAGAAGTTCACCCTCCCCTGCGAAGTTGCTGAAGGGCGTTGAAGAAAATCGCGTGAGCGAGGCATGGATGCCGAGTTAGCTTTCGAGGTACAGGATGTACCATCGGAAGCGTTAGCGATTTTCGAATAAGCACGAAGCCACTAACCAATACATGTAACTTCGCTAGGGTGAGTGCTGCATAGCAGCGTTACGAACGAGAGCCACGGATGGCGAACTGGCAGTTAGACATGGACGTTGTTCGCCAAGGGAGATCCAAGAGGGAATTGCTGTTGATGCCCTCTTGGTCGGGTGTGGGTTGAAGCCCCACGACCTTGATTCACCTCGGCCGTAGGCCGCAATACTCACTACTTACAGCGATAACCTTGCCAATTCAAACACCAAGCAAACCAGCACTATTATCGGGTGTGGGTTGAAGACCCACGAAAAATGGGACAGGCACAACTCTTTTGGAATTAACAACCAACACCAAGATCACAGAAGTTCACCTCCCCTCGGAGTTGCCGCAGGGCGAATAGACAAATTGCGTGAGTCTCGCCATGGATGGCGAGCTAGCTTTCGCAGGTGCAGGGACGCATCCTTCGGAAGCGATAGCAAATTTGGCAATGAGCACAAGGGGTTTTCAACTCCGTTAGGGGCGTCTTGGAGCATCCAAGGAGGATAGGACGAGCAGTCCTCCTTGGTCGGGTGTGGGTGGAAGACCCACGACTTTGATTCACCCCGGCCGAAGGCCGCAATAACTATACATCTACATAAACAAGTGTGAGATAAAGCCCCACGACTTTGACCTACCTCGGCCGCTAGGCCGTATTGCTCTTCTACACGCCAGTGGAAACTGAAACGCCCAACTAACTTGCAACACACAGATTTTGCTGAATCTTCCAACGACGTTCCATCACTGGAATAGAGAACCCATAACATACCACCACAATCAAAGGTTGAAGCTGAAAACTCAACTCAGGCCACAACATAAAAGCAGCCGCGCAAGCCACAGTGCGCACAATCGCATGTACTATGGCCACCTTTTGCGCCGCTAAAACACCGTGGACTAACCACATTAAACCTGTTTGCACCGCAAGGGCGAAGGGAAGTGCTAAATAGCTTTCCATAAAAAAGGGAATACTGATGCTAAAGGTTAAAAAACTCATCCCCACCCCTGCCAGAAACACAGTCTCAAACCAATTACGCTCAGCGCTTTTCTTAAACGAGATATTCTCGCCCGTCAGCCGCGAAATACCCATAGCAAGGTAGATAATAGAACCAGTGCCGATAAATGTTGCCATCACCATTTGCGATGCTGGCAGAATAAAACTCAAGATAAACAATAGCGTCCATACAATCATGCCTGATAAAGGCATAGCTAAAGCACGTTGTTGGCGGTATTCGATAAGTTGTTGATCCAGTGATTTATGTTGCATGATTAAGCCTCCTTGTTTAGATGACTTAAGTATCAGCGTAAAATGTCCATCACGGCAGTGTGAGTTGTCAGCAATCTAGGATGACAAATGTCACTTCCTTCATCAAAGCCCTAAAATACCGAGAAAAATGATTATCAATGGCTGAATTTGCTTGGTATTAGGTTGAAAAAAGCGACGATCAGACATATCAAAGGCAGTGCAAATTAAACGATGTGGCGCTACTAACACCTAAGATAGGGTTTAAATAACCACAGAGGTTACAAAAAAACACAATAGCAGCATATAACTCACGCCCTTGTGATTGGGTAATAGCGCGCATAAAGTGCATTATGTTACTGTTTTAGTCATTAGTGACTCGATTTTTTACCGCATTTTAGATAAAGGGTTTAATGGATTATGGAACAAATATTTGAAAGGCTAATGTATGCATCGCGCTGGATTATGGCGCCCATTTACTTGGGGCTAAGCCTAGTCCTAATCGGTTTAGGCATTAAATTCTTCCAAGAGATCTTCCATATTCTGCCGATCATTTTTGAGATGCGCGAAGTGGACTTAGTCCTAGTCACGTTATCACTTATCGATATCACTTTGGTCGGCGGTCTTATCGTGATGGTGATGTTTTCCGGCTATGAGAATTTTGTCTCACAGTTAGATGTGGGCGAAGACAGCGAAAAACTCAGCTGGCTCGGCAAGTTGGATTCGGGTTCACTGAAAAACAAAGTGGCCGCTTCTATCGTGGCGATTTCGTCCATCCACCTGCTGAAAATATTTATGAATGTGGACAATATCGCCAATGACAAAATCATGTGGTACTTATTAATCCACATCACCTTTGTATTGTCAGCCTTTGCCATGGGATATCTGGACAGAATTACCCGCAAATAAGCACCTTTATAAACATGCCAAAGTACATACCCTGTTTGAACATTATCTCTAGGCAGAGTAGCTAGAGTACTAGGCCATAAATATCTAAATCCAAGCCACTGATATCAGTGGCTTTTTCTTTTACAACCCACGTTACTCCCTCGCACTTTGGTATTAAATGCATCTAAGCACTGTAACATTATGTTTAAATTGAAATTGTTACTTGCGATAATATTGAGCAATCTCGACATACATAGGTCAAGCTGCAAAACGCGGCTATTTTCCTATCCTATGGGGGATTACGCCATCTAAAAGGGTTATTCAAAGTCGTCAAAAATGTTTATAACTACCAACATTTTGGCAGCATAGTCATCAAGGCAACAATTTGTATTAACTCGCTGAAATCACAAGGTTGTAAAGTGAAAACAAAGTTACTGGTCCTCATGCTTGGCGGCCATTTAAGCTATGCCCATGCCAAGGAAGATTTGGCCACAGCATTAGATACAACGCCCTCTCCAAAGAGTCATAGTATCGATTTTATCGACAAAAATCTGAAATTAACGTTAGCCTGCACCGTGGGTCATACTCAGCCAATTTTAAACGTGACTATGACAGAGTCCTTTGCATTGAGTGGCGACCCCAGTGTGTTGATTATTAGTAGCGACAAACAAAATAGGCTTAAGTTACGGGGCACTGCCACACTAATGAATTTTACCAGTGGCGATAAAACGGCCCCAGATCTGTGGGAAAGTTTAAGCCAGCTCCAATCGACCGAGTTACATCTCGAAGTCATCTCGTTTCGTTCGAGTAAATACACCAGTTCAAACTTAGTCGCGGCAGGTTTTACCGATGCTGTGGTGAAATTAAAACAAGATTGTGTTCAGTAATTAGCCTTATGCTGATATTGAGTAGAAGGCGGGAGCATTCCCGCCATCCTCTCAATATCAGCATAGATTGAACCTTGCATACTCTTAGCCGCTACCTCATCAGTATTTATTTTTATCTGACTTATAACCTAAAGCCACTCAGTGACTTTTTCATCTCATTAGCCATTTCCCGTAGTTGATGGCTGGCAGTCGACAATTCTGAAGATTTGGCGTTAGTGTTTTCTACCGCCTGCGCAATATTCTCCATATTCTGATTAATAGTACCCGACACAACGGCTAACTGTTCAGTGGCACTGGCCAGTTGGTCGTTAACATCGGTAATACTCGACACGGCACTGTTAATCCGGGTTAGCGCCTCACTGGCCCGCTGTGAACAGACAATAGTTTGCTCCGTTTCGGTTCGACTTTGCTCCATAGATTGCACCGCGTTAACAGAGTCTTGCTGAATACCTTGAATACGCCTATTGATATCCTGAGTCGACGCCTGAGAGCGGCTGGCGAGGGTGCGCACTTCATCGGCCACAACGGCAAATCCACGCCCCATTTCCCCGGCCCGCGCCGCTTCTATCGCAGCATTTAATGCCAACAGATTGGTCTGTTCAGCAATAGCACCTATCACATCCGTGACCGCACCTATTTCATCACCACGTTTGGACAACTGCCCTATCACAGCAGAGACTTGCTCCAGTTTCACTTTAAGCGCATCAATTGCGGTAATCGTTTGGCCGACGGACGTCACGCCATTCTGGGCCTCAGTGTCGGCATCCCTAGTCGCTTTAGCGGCCATAGTCGCGTTGCGGGCCATATCCTCGCAAGTCGAGGTCATTTCATTTACCGCGGTAGCCACTTGAGCGGTTTGATCCATCACATTTTGTAAAATATGCTGTGTCTGTTGGCTGGTATTATCAAGTGCCTCAGATTGCTCGACCAGTTGCTCAGCCATTGCCGATTGCTGGCCAATAATATTGCGCAACTGACTGATGAGGCCGCTTAATGCCGCTAACAAGCTGTCGCTATCCCCCGATTTCAAGGCAAAGTTAACCGAGAAGTCACCCGCCGCAACCTGCTGCACTAGTGCTTTTGTTGTCGCCAATTCGCCCCCTAACGCCTGCAATAACCACCTACGGATATACAAGGACACACCGACTGTCAAAGCCATAATGATCACGACAACCAATCCAACTTGCATCGCTACCACCCAGAAAGCCGCCTTAACATCATCGATATAAATACCAGAACCTAGCACCCAGCCCCATTTGTCATCTTTTGCCACATAGGACAACTTGGTATAGCGCTCCTCCGTGACACCCCCACCCTTTAAGGGTTTAGGCCATTGATATTCAACAAAACCATTCCCATAACGGGCTATCACATCAACAAAACTGACAAACAGGTTGGCGTTATTGAGGGTCTGTTGCTGGCTGCCATCACGGTTACGCATTAGGGTCGCATGATGAAAGTTTGGTTTGTCCAGCACCGTACCATCCAAAGTGGATACGGTTGGATGCATAACCATTTTGGGGATAGGCCGACTGGTATCGTTAATCCAAATATATTCGGTACCATCATAACGAACGGCCTTTATGGTCGCCATGGCCTGCTGCTGTGCCTGCTCAGTGCTTAACGCGCCGCTTTGCTCTAGTGTCTGATAATGTTTTACTATACTCAGGCCACTATCAATAATTGCCACAACACGATCTTCCCTCCCCTTAATTAAACTTTGGTTAAGTGCATTTAGCTCCATGATGCCCAGCACCACAAAACCCAGCAATGCCAGTAACGGAATGCTGAGTAACCGGCCTCCCACTGTCTGCCAAAATCCAGTCATGGTGCCTCCTAATATTCCAAATAATTTAAGCTTATAAATCAGTATGGTTGAAGTTGTATTTATTTAGCCAACTTTTAATTTGATAAAACATATCTGCATCTGTATGTGGGTCAGTTTGGGGCAATCGACTCTTTAGATCCGGACAATGGCAGTATTTAGATCTAACTTGCTCACTCCAATCACAGCATTCACCCCTGTCATAATGGTCAAAGGCAGATAAATGAACCAATGCAGCTTCCAATTCGCTTAATAAAAAAGCCACTGATATCAGTGGCTTTTTGCTTTATAGCATATGACTTAGTGTTGTTAACTCTTCGCTAACTCAAGCTGATGCACTTTCTCGGTTTGATCTACTATGGTCAATACCGCGGTATCGCCTACCACGTTACAGGAGGTCAGCACCATGTCGATAATGCGATCCAGCGCAGCTACTATGGCGAAGGCTTCTATTGGTAAACCCATTTGATGGATTAACACGCCTATCATCACCATGCCGCCGCCAGGGACACCGCCGGCGCCGACAGAGAGTAGGAAAATGCTAAATAATAGTGAAGGCAATTGCTCAGAGGTGATTGGCATACCGAAGGCGTTGGCGACAAAGAAGATGGCGATAGTGATATAAATCGCCACGCCGCCCATGTTCATCGTCGCGCCAAGCGGCACACCAAAACCTGCTACCGCGCGATTCACACCTAACTTTTCGGTTAAGGTACGCATAGTCACAGGAATCGTCGCATTCGAGCTTGCGGTCGACAGTGAAAATAGCACTTGCTCTTGGGTCTTCTCGCGGAAGGTTTTAGCCGAAATCGGGGTAAATATGCCCACCGCCATTGGGTAAACCACAAAAATCCACACTAGTAGTAGCGCGAGGATCAGCACCATGTACTCAACGACGCTCATAAACACGCTGGCATCTAAGGTCGCGCCGAGCTTGAACATCAAGGCAAACACACCGTAGGGCGCTAAGCTCATGACTACAGAAATCAGTTTCATCATGATTTTATTCGCAGTTTGAAAACCTTGCACAGCGCCAGCGACATGCTCACCGAGTGACTTGATCACCCCACCGAGCATTAAAGCCATAAAGATCACTTGCAACATATTGCCCGACATAAAGGCCGCGACAGGGTTACGCGGGACTATGTCGACAACTAATGCCATCAAACTTGGCAGCTCAGTCGCAGTAATCGCCATGCCGTCTGTGCTGCTCATATCGACACCTTTACCAGGGTCGAGTAACAGCACGACTAATAATGCCGTCGCGATCGCGACAAAAGTATTGATGATATAGAAACCGAAGGTCTTACCGCCTAAACGGCCAAAGCTTTTGAGATCTTGCAGCTCACAGACGCCACAAACAATACTCACAAATACTAATGGCACGACTAGCATCATGATCATATTGACGAACATAGTGCCAGCGCCGCCGGCAAGCTCGACTAAATTGCCCGAGAAAAAGCCGATATCGTTTAAGAAGTACTGCACTATTGTGCCGAAAATAAGACCCGCAAACAGACCTATAAAGATCCGCGTCGAAAGTGATTTCATCATGCTTGTGGTTTCCCCAGAAATGTAGTTTTTTTGTTATTCATCTTCCATGATGAGCACAATTGCCAATCCATTTTTGGCTTAGGCAGGGGATAGTGAAACATGCTAGCCGTTAATTCAATGAATAAATTTCACTTTTTCATCTTAAATTAAGCTAACCGCATCACGGAAATTTGATATTTAGTTGATTTTACATAACAAAAAATAACTATGCTCAATCAATAAGCAGGCTACAAACTTATTTAAAACCGTATATTTAAACAGAATGAAAACCAATAAATCACAATGTAAACATATTAAAAACAATTACAAACTCAACCTCAGTCTTAATGACTAAAATTCAAATTATAACAGAATTTAAAACTAGATAATTGCAATAGCACAGAGAGATAGCATGCATGATTGCTAAATATATGGCATTAACACTAGTTCAAGCCCGTGAGCTAGCAGGTGTTGCTGCTTGATGCTAATACTGTGTTGAGTTAACCAAAAAGCTAATTCTTGCCAACGCTTTAAATCGGCATGCTGAAGATATTTGGTCTGTTTCGCTTGCTTATCGAAATCATCAATTGAATTAATTTGCCCCATAGCCAACAACTCGGCAGCAGCCGTTAGCGCAAGTTGCGGCACAACACTATGGGTCACGCCTGTAAGAGTGTGTGCGATTTGTAGCCCTGCGGGATCTAAGTCGGTAAAAGCGATAATCGGCAGCTCGCCTGCCATAGCTTGCAAAAAATGCCGCACACCAATCGGTGAATGATGACCGCTGCCGCGGTAAATGACCATGAGGTTCGTTAAATCCTCAGGCAAACGCGCTTGATGGATAACGTCAAACACATCTAAGTTTTCAACCACTAAGATGGCTGCGACATTGAGTTCATGGCAGAGTGCCTGTGCAGCCTCCAATGGCAAGCGCAGCGAGGATAAAGCGGAGATTGCAACAGGTGGCGATTGAAAGCCCAGAAACTTGAGTAACACATACTCGGCTTCGGGACGGATCTTAGCGAGCTTTTCATTATGACTTTTGGCGGACATCGCCATGCGATCGACATTGAAATCCAGATCCCTGAGATCGAGTCCCATTAGCGCCAACACGCCTTGCCTTAACAGATCAAAGTCTTTGGGCGCGAAGCACAAATGCTTTTCAGACTCGTCTAACTCGCCCACTTCTAACTCGCGGTAAATCGCGCGCCAGTTAGCCGTGAGCTTAACCTTGGGAGAACGCTTAATAAAAGCCTTCTCCAATAGTTGTAATTGTTGCTGGCCTAGGCGAGCCATAACTCAACATCGCGAATGATAAAGTTACCGCTATAGATAGGATGTGGCTCACCTAATGGCTCAAGCTCAAAGTAGGCTTTATGTTCATCTGGCAGACCTTCGTAGCCGCCAATCACTTGATAAATCCAGCTCTCAGCTTCCCAAGGCAATGCCTTATCCACCAGATATTCCAGCGCAGATTGGCGCAGGCCAGACTCAATTACATCGACAAAATAGGTATCCACCGCCTGTTTAAGTGGATTATCGGGCACATCAAAGTCTTCACTTTGGGTGAGTGACACAGACGCATCTCGCTCACGTACCGCTTCAATCACGGGATGACGACTGATAGCCTTGATATGCGCGACTATGCCCATTAACTCCAACTCTTGACTGGCGTTGTGCACGTCTACCGCGGCAGGTGCGAGCAAGACTTCGGCGCGATTGAAAAGGCTCGGTATTTCCTTGTGGGACACATGGTCCGCAGGGCGATAATCCGGATGCAAGTCTGTGTAGAGCAACCAGCCCTTAAGCAAACGGGTACGGCCACGGATTTGCCTAAAGCGACCTAAGAGTTCGAGTAAACGCCCCTGCACTACGCTCAGTTCCTGGGCGCAGTCGCTCATGGTTTCCTGCAGAGTCGTCACTAAGAGTTTGCGCAGTTCACGGATATCGCCGGCGATTTCGCCAAGCTCACTAAACTGGAACATCTCTAAGCCATTAAGCAATTCAGACACTTGGCTTTGGGCTAATTCGTTTTCGCGGATCTTAGCGTTGATCGTACCCACATAACCGAACTCGTTGTTGATCCGGCCCCAGAGCACACGGATCGAATAACGCAGACTATCGGCGAAACTATACACATGCTCGCTCAAATCCGATAAATAGGCCTCGGCGGCGCTGTAATCTGAGCTATGACGCGCCTCTTTGTAATGGTCGGCCAAGGTTTTAATGGTTGCTAAAGCCGAGCCAACGTTAGAGTCGATTTGGCGATTGCGCTCGTCGCTTAAGCCTTCTTCGAGTAAGGCACGCACGGAGCGTTTAAGCCGCAGCTCCTGATCTGGCTCTGGCCGCCACAAAATACCGGCCTGTTTAAGCTTTTCAACCACGCTTGGATCGTGGGCATCCTCGTTAAGAGAACCCGCCAAATAGGCGTCCATAATGATGTCAGCATGGCGACCTAACTGCTTAAGCAGCTTAACCCCCGCCTGATGTAAGTTACTGCTCATCACGGCCTCCTTGGTCGCAGCTTTTACCTAGGTTTAATCGTGCCAACATTAGATTAAGTCCCGCTGAGTCGCCGTTTCCGCCTGCGCTTCTAGGCTTAGGCCTTCGGTTTCGTCGATAAAACGAATGACTTCATACAGATAATCCAGCTTGCCCGTGGCGATATAGATTTGCTTCTCCACATTGGGGCGCACTAAATAGCCGAGTTCGACTAAGCGTTTGAAGACTAACTTGATTTGCGCATCGCTGTTGGTACTGGTCGAGCCAAATAAACGATATTGGCTGAGTTTGGCTAACTGTTCACGGAACGCCGGCGTGTCTTCGATACGGCTTTGCAGCTCAGTTAAACGCACGGGCGCGCCTT
>Ga0210050_1004607_pt1 | contig 11380 bp, 11 predicted proteins | sample CryGey132114_all_FD_185463 | JGI IMG/M metagenome (GOLD analysis project Ga0210050, IMG submission 185463) | Groundwater microbial communities from aquifer - Crystal Geyser CG22_combo_CG10-13_8/21/14_all (SPAdes) (version 2) | ecosystem: Environmental > Aquatic > Deep subsurface > Groundwater ...
TCGTCAACTATCTCGGCAATACCAATATTTGGCTCGATTGTGGCAAATGGGTAATTAGCCGATAAGGCCTGTTGTTTTTTTAGTACCGCGTTAAATAAAGTGGATTTTCCTACATTTGGTAGTCCTACTATTCCTATTTTTAAGCTAGACATTTTTCATCTTCTATGATACAATTTATACATAAAACATGAGGCGGAGACGTTCGTAGTTATCGCCTCTTTTTTATTTTCGCAATGAACCCCTTAACGCATAGTTACAAATTGAGTAATCACTCTTTTTATCAAATCCCTTGCCAAAAACTCATCAGTACTTTCAGCAACAACAATCGCTAAATTATACATATCTACATACTTCAACTTATTAATATTATAATCATTGTCTAACAAAAAAACATGGGAGAACAACACGCCTGTCCTTTTATTTCCATCAATAAAAGGATGTCCTTTCACTATCTGATAAAAATATGAAACATATGCATCAATGATGTTTCTATTTAAATAATTACCATCATAAGTTTGCCTTACTGAATTTAGTATAGATTCCAATCTACCTGGATATCTCATACTAAAAGCTGGTAAATCAGAGTAGAATTCTAACTCTCTAGTTAAAACTGAGTACACCAATTTACAGGTGTCCAAATCTAACCATTTATTTGGAAGTGTGTTTCGAGGATTTTCTATCATATTCCTCCAACATCTTATATGTTTTCCCAAACTGTTTTATACTCATTTTCACAAACTTTTCTATTTCTTCTTTTTTCATATTTTTATTATACCCTAAACCCTAACCCTATTAAAAGCCTTGTTAACCACTTCGTAATCTACACCTTGCTTTAGCTCTATCTCTTTCATCTCTCCATTTTTCTCTAGCCTAAATACTACTTTTGCGTTGCCTGGGTTTTTTTGTAGAAACTGTTTAATTTTACCTACTTTTTCCTTGTCTGTTCCTGCTGGGATTGATATATATATTTTCTGAACAGAATCTGCAACCTGATTACCAACTGTCACAACATTACTTTCCTCAACAATATCAGACATTAACGACTCTTTTAGCTCTTGTATTTCATCTACCAGAAACGAACGTCTGCCATCTTTATCTGAAACTTTCCCCTTAACTAAAACAAGCCGATTTGGAGTTATTATGCTATCAAACTGAACATAAGTACGAGGAAATACCACCCCCTCAAAACCACCACTAACTGTTTCAAACTTTACAAAAGCCATTGGGTCACCCTTTTTGGTTGTAATTTGCCTTTTACTAATAACACTTGCCCCAACTAGTATTACCTCGCCGTCTTTCTCGTTTTCAATAAATTTATTATCACAAATTGCCCCTTTACTATTAAATAGTGCCAAAAAACTTTTTAAAGGGTGTGTACTAAAGAAAATTCCTAACATATCTTTTTCCCAGTTCATTTTTTCAATATTTGTTGCAGGTTTAGTTAATGGCAAGTTATCCCTAATATTTTTCTGGATCTGGCTATCTACCTCTTCTCCAAATAGTCCTACCTGCCCCATCGATCTTTGCTTATGCTCCATATCAGCATAGTTATAGTATGCCTCAACCAATTTCAACAGCTGATTTCTATCTCCAAACTGATCAAATGCACCAACCTGAACTAATATCTCGTATGTTTTTTTATGTACCTTGGTAAAATCTGGTCTTGTAAAACTATCCATAAATGACAGATAGTCGCCTGACTCTAACCTTTCTCTAACCAATTCTTCAATTGTATGTGAATTAGCACCTTTTATTCCCCCTAAGCCATATCTAATAGATTCATTTCCCTGTTCTGAGCCTGCCTGCAGTGAGCTTGTCGAACCTGTCGAACCTGCCTGCACACCTGTATGCGTAGGCATAGGCAGGGAATGCTCTACAATAAACCTAACATGACTTTTATTTATTGATGGAGCTAAAACCTCTATCCCCATTCTCTCTGACTCCTCAATATCAATTACAAGCCTATCATAATCATTAATATCAGACTCGATTAGTGCTGCCACAAATTGAATTGGAAAATGTGCCTTTAAATAGGCTGTCCAGTAACTAACCATGGCATAGCTTGCCGCATGTGCCTTGTTAAAACCATAATCGGCAAAAGGCAACATATACTCCCAGATTTTTTCTGCTATCTGTTTGTCGTAGCCTTTCTTGATTACTCCTTTAATAAACTTTACCTCCTCTTTTTTCATTACCGACATCTTTTTCTTTCCCATTGCTCGCCTTAAAATATCTGCCTCACCCATTGTGTATCCTGCAACATCTACAGCAATCCTAATAACCTGTTCTTGGTAAATTGCAAATCCATATGTTTTGTGTAAGATTTCTTTCATCTCTGGTACCAAATACTCTGGCTCTGCTCGGCCTTGTTTACAATCGATATATGGATCGATAAATTGCATAGGGCCAGGCCTATATGCTGCTGCCATAAAACACAAATCTTCTAAAGTTTCGGGATGTAATTTTTTAAGATACTGTTTCATTCCGCTAGATTCCATCTGAAAAACTGCCGTAGTTTCACCGTTCTGGAAAACTTTAAACGTTTTGGGGTCATTTTGTGGAATTTTTTGCAGATCAACAGTAATACTTAAATCCTGCTTTACAAGGTCAATTGCCTTTTTAATAATAGTTAAATTACGAAGTCCTAAAAAGTCAAATTTCATTAGCCCTAGGTCTTCTAAATACGTGCCCTCAACCTGAGTTATTATTTTATCTCCACCATTACCCTCTTTCTGTACTGCAATATAGTTAGTGATTGGCTGAGGAGTAATTAAAACTCCACAAGCATGTGTTGAGATATGTCTTGCCATACCCTCAATATTTTCAACTACCTCACGCATCTTTGTAAGCTTGGCACTTGATTTAATCTCGTTTGCAAACTCGACGTCATCTTTCATCATCTGTGCTATAGGCTTAACACGACCGTATTTTATGTGTACAAGTTTTGAAAGTTTATCTGCAATTGACAAATCTATGCCCATTACCCTACACACATCTCGTATTGCAGCCTTAGTTTTCATTCGACCAAATGTTGCAATTAAGGCCACATTTTCCTCTCCATATTTTTGGGTTACGTACTGCAATAGCTCCTCCCTGTGTATATCTGCAATATCAAGGTCTATATCAGGTGGCGAATCTCTTTCTGGATTTAAAAACCTCTCAAAATAAAGCTCCCAGCTAATCGGTTCTATATTAATAATACCAAGTGCAAAGGCTACAACCGAACCTGCTACAGAACCTCTTACTGAAACAGGAATATCGCGGTCTCTGGCATACTGGACAACGTCAGCCATTACCAAAAAGTAATCATTGTACCCTTTATCATCAATAATCTTAAGCTCGTAGTTTACCCTTTCTTTTAATTCTGCAGTTACGGGACTATATTTTTCTTGTAACCCTGCAAAAACTTTTTTATCTAAAAACTCTTTTGTCTTTTTCTTGTTATTATCAAAAAATACTGGCTGCACCCTGTCATAAGTAATATCGTACTCTTCAATTTTTTCAGCTATTTTTACAGTGTTTTCTATTGCTTCTGGTAAATCTAAAAAATCAATCATCATCTGTTCTGGAGTTTTAATATATGTTCCTGCATAACTCTTTCGTCTAGTCGGGTCTTCTAACTGCTTACCATCTTTTATCGCAAATAAGACCTCCTGTGTAAAGGCATCCTCTTCATTTAAGTAATGCGCATCTGTTGTTGCAATTAAAGGTATATCGTACTCTCTTGCGTATTTAATAAGTGTTTTATTAAGGTGAGCCTGTTTTTTAATATAGTCTGCAGTCTCAAAATCGTATTTTTTTAACTCCCTTTCATCAATTTCATCTGTTCCAACGCTGTAATGTCTTTGTAACTCGATATAAAAGTCGTCTTTAAACGTTTCTTTAAAAAATTTAAGCCACTCTATTGCCTTTTTTTCTTTTCCTGCAACAATATTTGACCCAAGCGGGCTTCCCATACACGCACTAGTTACAATTAAACCTTCGCTGTATTGTTTTAACAACTCTTTATCAGCCCTTGGCCTGTAATAAAAACCCTCGGTATGACTGCGGCTTACAAGTTTGATTAAATTTGTATATCCAGTTAGATTTTTGGCTAAAACTAATAAGTGGAAATATTTATCTCCATCAACAACCTCTTTAAGCCCCATTTCTGCTGGTGAAACGTAAATTTCACAACCTATAATTGGTTTAATATTATTCTCCCTTGCAGTTTTCCAAAACTCGAAAGCCCCATACAAAACACCGTGATCAGATATTGCAATTGCTGGCATTTTGGTCTCAACCGCCTTATTAATAAGTGCAGGGATACGATTAACACCATCTAATAAAGAATATTCTGTATGTAAATGAAGATGAACAAAACTAGGCAAGATATTATTTCGTGCTTGAAACCTTTAAGTGTATTTTGCATCTGTTTTACACTTAAACTAACAAGTCACTACTAAATTTAAACATAACATCATTCTTCTCCATAAAGTCACACCCATTCGGGAACCCCTAGCGACTAAGCTCACAGTAGTTCGCTAAGTCTTATGTCGAAGAATAAATAAATTATTATTCGAGCGTAGTCAAACTCAGCTTGACAAGTCGAGAACCCAAACCTACACCTTTCTAACCTTTAACTCTTCCCCATCTAATATTTCATACCCTATATCTTTTATTGTATCTCTAATTTTATCAGCTTCAAGAAAGTCTTTAGATTTTCTAAGCGCCTCCCTCTTTTGTATTAGCTCTGCAACCTCTTTTGGCAAATCTTTTATTTCTACGTCGTTATTTATTGGACTAAGCCCTAAAATATTAAAAGCATATGAAACTATTTTTTTCTTATCATCAATCTGCAAGCTTTCATCTTTTGTTGCATTAAATAAGACTGCCAAAGCCTGTGGAACATTTAGATCATCGTTTAATTTTTCAAGAAACATCTGCTGATATTTTTCCCAGACAACCCCAGGGGTTGTTTCAACAACCCCTGGGGTTGTCAAGATTGTGGAAAGGTTTTGCAACGCAACTGTTGTAGCTTTTAACCCCTCCCAACTAAATTTTAGCTCGGACCTGTAATGGGCGCAGTAGTAAAAATACCTTAATGCCATTGGTTCAAAACCCTTATCTAAAACTGTTTGCAAAGTAAAAAAATTATTTAAACTTTTGCTCATCTTTGTTTCATCTACATTTAGCATGGCGCCGTGTACCCAATAATTTATAAAAGTTTTGTTAGTAATACTTTCAGTTTGTGCAAGCTCGTTTTCATGGTGAATCTCTTTTAAATCCTCCCCACCAATGTGAATATCTATAGTGGTGAAATCAGTTGCAGTTAAGCCAACATCAACCCCGGAGGTTGAGGTTGGCTTTGCAAAAGCATTTGTAAGTGATTTCATACTCATTGCAGAACATTCTATATGCCAACCAGGAAATCCAACTCCCCAAGGCGAACCCCAAGTTTTTTGCCTACTCTCATCATCTTGTAGAAACTTCCAAAGCGCAAAATCTTCAACCTGTTTTTTACCTTCGGTCAGCTCTATTCTAGATTGGCCTTTATCCGAGTTAAAAGTATTGCCAAGCTTTCCATAATCACTATCTTTGCTAGTATCAAAATATATTCCGTAATCAGTTTTGTAAGTATAACCTTTTTTTTCTAGCTCTAAAATTAAAGCAATTTGCTCTGCAATATGCTCTGTTGCATGAGGATACAAATCAGCACTAATATTAAGCATTGCAAGCTGGTCCATGTAGATTTTTTCATATTTTGAGGTAATTTCATCAACGGTAACACCAAGCTCTGAAGCCCTTTTTTCGATTTTATCCTCTACATCGGTAATATTCATTACAGATTTCACATTGTACTTATTTGCCTTTAACACACGCTTTAACAGGTCCATTAATGCTGCAGTACGTAGGTTTCCAATGTGTTGATAGTCATAAACCGTAGGACCACAGGTATACATAGTAACGTTTGGTGGATTAACTGGTTTAAATTCTTCGATTTTTCGAGACAACGAGTTGTATAGTTTCATATTAAAAAGTATATCACATTAAATTTATGCAGATTGCTTCGTCGAGCTAATCTCGACTCGCAATGACCAAAAGTCAAGCCATTGACAATAAAGCTATATATATATGCTATGGGTTACTTAAAGACTCGCTGAGTCTTTTTTCAAAAGGAGAGAGTTATGTTAGATAATCTGATTGGCCAAAAGGTGATCTTCAAACTACAGTCGCCACCAGTCAATTATGGACCGGTGACATTGGTTAAAATTGTCGAAAATCCTCCTTGGCGTCACATTAAAAATTGGACGGCCACAATAGATCAAGGGGGGGAAGCACTGGAGATTGCCTGTTGGGGATCTACTAAAGACACCCTAGGCATGCAGATTTTTTCTCCTGACGGCAATTTGCTCCATTCTTTCTAAAAAAAACTCCCCGACTGTTGATTGTACTTGTGTACATACAATTTTCGGGGAGTTTTCAAATACGCGACAATCAATTATTCTACTTTTTCCCTTTTCTTTCTCCTTTTAGACAACCGAGTTTAAAAAGGGGGTATTACGTCATCTCCGAGAAATCGAATATTTAGACGTCGTCCCCAGCTTGACTAGGAATAACGCTTATAACTTTGAAAATCTTAATAACAAGTTTGTAGTACTTTTAAAACTGGTTGTCTAATCATGGACTAAACGCCCACAACCAAGGGCATAATAGTATATAAAAATAAAGACTCAACTAATCACTTCTACTTTATATTTACTAATCTGGCTATCGGTCGAAATAATTGGAATATCTTCTGCAATTGCCTGAGCTATTAAAATTCTATCAAAAGGGTCTTTATGGTAACTTTGAAGTCCACTAAGATTAATAACATGTTCTACATCTAAACTAATAAATTCAAAACCTGATTTTTCAATATAAATTTCTATACCATCAGGGATTTCTAATTTACCAATATTTTTCTTAATCAAAATCTCCCATAACACTACTACACTTACTAAAATTTCATTATTTTTGTCTTTGATAATGTTAAACAAATTGATTGGAAGGCTTTTATCACCTGATAAATACCAAAGTAAAATATGAGTATCAATTAAATAGCGCTTATTTTCCATAAAACATCTCGTTAATTTGTAAATCTTCTTTAATAAAATCAGATGAGAGTTTTATCTTACCCTTTAAAAGACCAAAAACCTTATTTTTAGGAATCTTAAACTTTGTTTCTAGCTTGACAATTGGTTTATTATTTTTAGCAATAAAAACATCTTTGCCACTTACAGCAGCATCTACAAGCTTTGAAAGATTAGTTTTAGCAGCATGCATATTTGAAATGGTCATAATTAGTTATATTAGCTAACCTTAGCTAATTTGTCAAGAATATTTAATATTCCCCCCGTCCCTCCAACGAGCGTTTTAATGTTGTATTATCTGCATACTCAATATCTCCCCCTACAGGCATTCCTCTTGCTATTCGAGTTACCTTTATACCAGCTGGTGCTATTAGCCTTTTTATATACATTGCTGTTGCCTCACCCTCCATACCTGTATTTGTTGCTAGTATCACCTCGTTTATATTTGTGTTTCGACCTAACCTTTCAACCAGCTCTTTTATAAAAATATCCTCGGGTCCAATGTTGTTTAGTGGATTTATAGCGCCGTGTAGTACGTGATACAAACCGTCAAAGTTGGCTCGTTCTAATGCAACTAAATCCATAGGTGTTTCTACAACTGCAATAATATCTTTGTTTCTATTTTCATCTGCACATACCTCGCATGGGTCGCTAGATCCAATATTTTTACAGATACTACAAATTGCTGTTTCCTTTTTTAAATTTATTAGGGCATTTCCAAACTGTTCTAACATGTCTTGTGGATTATGTAACAGGTAAAAGGTTAACCTTTGTGCGGTTTTAGGACCAATCCCAGGTAGTTTTTCAAAACTTTCTGATAAATTTTGTATTGCTTTTGGAATTCGCATAAAAATGTATTAAGTATAATGTATTACGTATAGTGTATTAATATTCTGGTTTATCACTTGCAGATTTAATTAAGCCACTTATCAATTTATCCACTATAACAGATTGTTGATATAATTCATTCAGAATTTTTGTAGAAATATATTTTAAGTCCTTAGGACAAATATAATTGATTTTGTAGTTCTGAAAGGGAACCTTTAGAAATAAAGTAAAAATTAATTTTCTCTTTCTTAGATTTCCTTGAAAATCCTTTAGCAATATTTGAAGTAATTGATACTGAACATTTTCTTATCTGGTTTGTCAAAGCAAACTCTTCTTTTTTTTGGATATTCATCTAAAACAGAATAAACATCTAGTATTAAACTATGAGCCCTTTTCCATACGTTTAGGTCAAAAAAAGTATTAACCATACATAATACAATATACATTATACATCCCACATTAATCTTCAAGTAACTTTGCCAAATCATCAATATCTATCTCTACATTTTTGACATTTGCATCGGTTAAATCACCTTTATTTTTTAACCCTAAATCTTTCGTAGTCACCTTATTCGCTGTTTTTTCACCAATAATACAGTTTATTACACATTCTCCAATAAATTCTGCCAATACATTTTCAATCACCTGTCTGTTTCGAACTGCCTCTATTCTCTCTTTATGAAACGAGTAATACACCTCTAAAGTTAGATTATTTTTATCTATATTAACGGGCTTTGCATTTTTAATTATGGAAGAAAGTGACGAATTTATACCAGCAACCTTTTCAGCAATTGTTACCCAGTTGCTAATTAAACTTGAGATTTTTTCAGATTGTGCAACTCCACCTGCCTGCGCACCTGTATGCGTAGGCATAGGCAGACCAGCTGGCGGATTAGGTTTCTCTGATTTTACTAGTTTCTCTTTATCGAGCTGAGCTCGATCTTTTTTTTTTGACTCTTCAATTTCCACTTGCTCTTTACTCTTTAGCAAGGTTAAAACTGCAATCTCTAATGGTAATTGCGGAGTAACTGCATACCTAAAATCAAGCTGTGCCTTTGTAAATACATCAATTAATTTTATTATATGAGTTTGATTAAGTTTTGATGCAAAATATTTAAGCTTTTCTAATGTTTTTTCTTCATCAGAAACTAAACTTTCTTGCCCAACTGAAACTAATAATATATCTCGAATATAAAATACTAACCCCTCGGTATATACTGGTAAATCCACACCTTTTTCGTATAAATCATTTATCAAGGTTATTGCCTCATCTGGTTTCCCCTCAATTAAGTTGCTTATCATTTGCTCATAATTTTGAGTATCGGTGCTACCAACAACATCATCTACATTTAAATCAGAGGTTACAACCTGTTCTAATAAGGTAACTGCATCTCTAAAACCTCCTTTACTTGCTTTTGCTATCTTAACTAAGTCCTCTTTTTCTATCTTAAATTTTTCTTGCTTGGCAATAGAATCTAAAACAGTAACAATATCATCCATTTTTGCTCTTGAAAATTCTAAAACCTGACAACGTGACTTTACAGTCTCTGGAATTTTATGAGCATCAGTAGTTGCTAAAATAAAGATTGAATGTGCTGGAGGCTCTTCTAACGTCTTTAACAGTGCATTGAAAGCCTCAGTTGTTAACATGTGTACCTCGTCAATAATATATACCTTGTATTTACTATTAGATGGAGCAAGCTTTACACCCTCGCGAAGGGTCCTAACATCATCAATACCTCGGTTACTGGCAGCGTCCAGCTCGATTAAGTCAATAAATGAACCATTATTTATTGATTTACATGCCTCACACTTATTACAAGACTCACCTATTTTGCTTGGTTTTTGACAGTTAATAGCCTTTGCAAAAAGACGGGCTAAAGTTGTTTTTCCTGTACCCCTTGGGCCAATAAAAAGATAAGCATGAGCAAATGTATTATTTGTAATCTGGCTTAAAATTGACGATTTAATATTGCCAATGCCAACTAACCCTTCAAAATTTTGTGGACGGTATTTTCGATAGAACATGTTAGAAAGTATAAAGTATTATGTACTCAATGAAAATCAAAATCTTTGATTTTGCTTTTGAATTAGAATTAGTATAACGGGTCTCTGGCGGATCGAGTATTTTGTATTGCGTCATTCTGGCGTAGTCCAGAATCAACCTGATCCTCGACAAGCGAGGATGACATTAGTGCATTTTGTAAATTTAAAAAACTAATGGGTGTAATCCGGGTTCCAACTGGATTTGCCCTATATGACAAGGATGGAGTTGAAGTAAAAATGTATTTCGAGATTTTTGGACCGCAACCAACCTTCGAAGTACTCTAAAACCCTATTGTCTCCCCTCTAGGGTTTTTTATTTTTTACAGCTTCTTTCTCTCGTCATCGCGAGTGCAACGACGCGATCTAATTTCTTGGATTGCCACGCCTCGTCAGACGAGGCTCGCAATGACGAAATCTAGATTCTTCCGCAGTAGCCTCCCCGCGTAACAGGACTTTGGCAGAATGACGTAAGTTAAAACTTTAATAAATCTAAATTTACTTGAGTAATTATTTTTTCTAAATCTTCTTTGAGTATATTTCGTAATACATAATCTTCTGATGCCACTTGTAATCCTGAGCCTGCCTGTAGTGAGCTTGTCGAATCTATCGAAGGACCTATCCCTATCCTTAACCTGTAAAAATCTTTTGTCCCAAGTTTTTCTATTATATCCTGCACTCCATTATGCCCTGCTGAATTTTTTGAGAATTGTTTTTTTATCTCTCCCCCTTCAAAATCTAAATCATCGTGTATTACTAATATATCTTTTGGCTCTATTTTATAAAAGTCAGATACTAACCTTACGCTATCTCCTGATAAATTCATGTATGTTTGGGGTTTTAAGAGGATATATTTTGTGTCGTTAAAACTTGCTTCAGCAGTTAATCCTTTAAATTTGGATTGTTCGGAAAACTGAATGTTTAGCTCTGTAGCTAATTTATCTAGTATTACAAAGCCAATATTATGACGGGTGTAAATGTATTTTTCGCCTGGATTACCAAGACCAATTATAAGTTTTATCATAACTTAATCCAGACAACCCCAGGGGTTGTCTAACCTAGTGATCATCTCCTTCGTGGTGGACTCCCAAAACATGCAATATGCCATGTGCAGAAAGTTCTGAAACCTCCTCTTCAACTGTATTTTGAAAATCTTTTGCCTGTCTTTTTGCCTGTTCTAAGTTAACAAAAACCTCACCTAATAAATTAGAATCCTGCCCTTCTATACCTCTACCTTCATAATTAAACGACAAAACATCAGTTGGATAATCTTTATCTCGAAATTGCTTATTTAATTCTTGAGATTTTTTATCTCCTATAAAGTTTACAGATATACTTTGTCCATGTTTCATTGGTTTATTGTGCTTTCTGGTATCTTTTATATCGTTTTATGTTTG
>Ga0210050_1004614_pt1 | contig 11374 bp, 11 predicted proteins | sample CryGey132114_all_FD_185463 | JGI IMG/M metagenome (GOLD analysis project Ga0210050, IMG submission 185463) | Groundwater microbial communities from aquifer - Crystal Geyser CG22_combo_CG10-13_8/21/14_all (SPAdes) (version 2) | ecosystem: Environmental > Aquatic > Deep subsurface > Groundwater ...
ATTTCTCAAGGTGAGGCTGATAAGATTATTACAGCCACTCCCAAAGAACGAAAGGGTATGATAGAAGAGGCTCTGGGTCTCAAGGTTTATCAATACAAAAGACTAGAAAGTGAAAGAAAGCTTTTAAAAACTTTTGAAAATATTAACCAGGTAGAATCTCTACGAAGAGAAATCGCTCCTCATTTAAAGTTTCTCAAAAAGCAGGTAGAGAAGTTAGAGAAGACAGAAGGTCTAAGACAAGAGCTTTTGAGTTCGGCTCAAATTTATTTTAAATATGAGGAAACTTATATTAATCAAACCAAAAATGAGATTAGTAGTTTGCGTAAACCGCTTTTGGATAAAAAGGCTAAGCTGGCCGAAGAATTAGTAAAAGCCAAAAAAGTTTTGGAAGAAAATGCCAGACAAGAAAACAAAAATTATGATGTTTTAGAAGTAGAAAAAGAAATAAGCGAATTGAGAAACAATAAAGACAGTCTTTCTAGAGAAATAGGTAAATTAGAAGGCCTAGCTTCTGCTGAAGAGAGATTTATCAAAAGACAAAAAGAATTATCACAGACAGCAGAGCATAAATTAATAAAACTTTCTGAGGTTGAAGACCTTGCCGAAAAGATTGCCCAAGAGAAAGAGGGCGAGGGTCTACTTTCTAGAATTAAACAATTACTATCAACTTTTATAAAAAGTAAATACGAATCTTTGGACTCTCATGCCATAGAAGAAGCCGAAGATCGTTTGAAAGTTTTATTAGATGATAAAAACTCTAAAGACAGTGAATTCAAAAAATTAGAGGAAAAGGAATCTTCATTAAGAGAAAGATATGATGTTTTAAATCAGGAGTTACTCCAAAACAAAGATTCAAGTCATGATGCCGAAAAAGCCGTTTTTCATATTATGTCAGAGGAAAACGAGCTTGTTTCAAGGCTTAATTCTTTGAACCTTAGAGAAGAAGGTCTAATTAGAGACGAGGAAGACTTTAAACAAGAATTAGACGAAGTGAGTCAATTGGCTGGGTCAGAGGTTTTGAATTTTAAAACAATAGTTATTGAAGAATCAAAAATATTAGACAGAAAGAACCAAGAAGACCGTAAGCATAATTTATTAAAGCTAAAAATTCGCCTAGAAGACTCCAATGTCTCTGGTTCTGATGAAGTCTATAAAGAGTATAAAGATACTTCAGAAAGAGATGAATTTCTGGCCAAGGAGCTTTTGGATTTAACTCAATCTGCTGAGTCTTTGAAAACACTTATTAGTGATTTGGAAGTTCGTTTGGCTAGTGAGTTTTCTTCTGGTCTGGAAAGTATTAATACTGAATTTAATAAATTGTTCAGCAAGATGTTTGGTGGCGGGGAAGCGGGTCTAGTCTTAACTAAAGATAAAAAACCTAAAAAACTAGAAGAAGATGAATTTGAATTAGAGTCTTTGGATGTTGAGGAGGGTAAGGCACCCGAAGAAGGTATAGATATAAAAGTCAGCTTGCCTAAGAAAAAGATTAAAAGTCTTTTGATGCTTTCAGGTGGAGAAAGAGCTTTGACTTCTATAGCCTTAGTCTTTGCTATCTCTCAAGTGAATCCACCACCTTTTATTATTTTAGATGAAACAGACGCTGCTTTGGATGAAGCTAACTCAAAAAAGTACGGGGATTTAGTGGAGGCTCTTTCAGCATATTCACAACTAATATTGATTACTCATAATCGCGAGACCATGAGCCGAGCGGGGGTAATTTACGGTGTTACTATGGGTTCTAATGGAGTTTCTAAACTATTATCAATTTCCTTTGATGAAGCGGTGGAGGTTGCAAAATAATTTTAAAGAAAGTAATGTCTTATTAGGTTGGTCAACAAGGAGGTCAAATGTCAGATAATGACGAGGAATACCGCGACGAAATAGTTCAAAGACCGAAGCCCTTGGAACATGTGGGGTTAGAGTCTCAACGGGTTGTTTTTGCAGACTCACCCATGGATTACTTGGAACGAGTTCTGGCATTTCGATGGATGGAGATGATGGAAGAGAAAGAGTGGTGTGTTCTCGACCAGCTACTTTATAGTCCACCTGAGAACAATTGCGGCGCCACGCAGCGAGATGCTGAAGTGGCAGCCACAGTAATCCAATGGTTAGGTACAGCCGTTGGATACAGTTTTCTTCATCGTTGCATGAAGGAAGCTGGTTTCAAGATTGAGCCCCCGCGATAATTTCAAGGGGGCTTCGTGTTAAATAAACTGGAAGTCTAAAGTCTTTCTTTCTGAATCTGAGTTTACTAGCTTAACTCTAACCTTATCTCCTAGAGAATACTTTTTACCACTTTTTTGACCGACTATAGCGTAGAGTTTCTTGTCTAATTCGTAGAAGTCGTCATTCATATCACGGAGTTTGACCATGCCTTCGGCCTTGGTATTAACTTCTTCTACATAAACACCCCATTCAGATACACCAGAGACTGTGGCATCAAAATCTTGACCAATCTTATCTTGCATATATTCCACTTGTTTGTATTTGATACTGGATCTTTCGGCTTCTGCGGCTTCAAGTTCGCGTTCACTAGAGTCATCACAAAGTTTCTGGTATTTAATAATCTCGTTTTGACCTATTTTACCTTTGGTAATAAATCTTTGGAGTAGGCGGTGGACAACTAGGTCTGGATATCTGCGGATAGGGGAAGTGAAGTGAGTGTAGTATTCAAAAGATAAACCAAAGTGACCAATGTTGTTGGTGGAATAAACCGCTTTAGACATCGCTCTAATGGCCGCTGTTTTTATGAGAGTTTCGGCTGGGCTACCATCTACAGAGCGAACCATCTTGGCTATATCTAGACTGGTAGTCTCTCCGTCTTTGTTCTTAAGCTCAAAGCCTAGAGCTTTTACAAAGGTAGCTAGGTTAATAATCTTTTCTCTGTCTGGAGCGTCATGAATACGATAAACAAAGGCTGCGTGGCTATCTGGCTTGTAAGCAAAGTGCATGTATTCTGCTACTTCTCTGTTGGCCAGAAGCATGAAGTCTTCTACAAGTTTATGAGTATCTTTGCGTTCTTTTTTGTAGACTTTGATAGGTCGGCCCTCATCATCTAGTTCAAATTTAACTTCTTCTGTTTCAAAATCTATAGCACCCTTTTTGAATTTCTCTTCTCTTAGTTTTTTGGCCAAAGTGTCTAGGGTTTTTAGTTCCTTAAAGAAATCTCCATGACCACGGTCTAATGTTTCTTGAGCATTCTCGTAGGTAAATCGTTTATCAGATTCTATTAGTGTTTTGCCAAACCATTTATCTTTAACCTTGGCATCCTTGTCCATTACAAAAACTGCAGAGAAAGCGTATTTGGGTTCATTGGGATTAAGAGAACAAAGATCGTTTGAAAGTACTTCTGGAAGCATGGGTATAGTGCGGTCTACTAGGTATATTGAAGTGCCTCGTTTCAAAGCTTCTTTGTTTAACTCCGTGCCTTCTTCTACGAAATGAGAAACATCGGCTATGTGTATACCGACCTCAAAGTCCCCATTGTCTAATTCTTTGAGAGAAATAGCGTCGTCAAAGTCTTTGGCATCAACTGGGTCTATGGTAAAGGTGGTGGTTTTTCGGAAGTCTTTGCGACCCTTTAATTTGTCTTCTTTTTCATAGCGTTCTTTCCAAGCTTCTGCTTCTTTACTAACTTCTGGAGGGAAGTCTATTTCAAAACCACTTTCATAAACTATGGCCCGCATTTCTACATCATGTTTACCAGCTTGACCTATGAGCTGGATGATTTCACCCTTGGGGCTTTTTTCTGGATCTTCCCATTCAGTAATGTGAGCCTGGACCTTGTCACCAGGTTTGGCGTTGTTGAGTTTATCTTTGGAGATAAAGATGTCTCTATACATTCGCTTGTCATCGGGAATAAGGAAGAAGTTACCACCGTCTTCTTCTAAGATACCGACAAAGTTAATCTTATGTCTTTCTACTATTTCTATTACTTTGGCTTGTTTTCTGTCAAAGATTTTCTGATCTAAAACTTCTATTTTGACTATATCTCTATTGAGAGCTGTGCCCATGTTTTCTGGTTGGATTTCTAAATCATCAGGAATATCTTTTTGATTAGGACTAGTTTCAGGTAGGGCAAAATAGCCAACACCCTTACCAGTGACTTTTATCATGCCTTCTAATGTTTTTTCTTTTTTCACCATATTCATATTGTTGTGCCGAGGAGAGGACTCGAACCTCCACTCCTTACGGAACTAGTTCCTAAAACTAGCGCGGCTACCATTACGCCACCTCGGCATTATTGTAATCCTTAATATACTTCAACCTCGCACTTGTGGTCACAAATAGTTTTCTCGTCGTCACTTGAAAACTTTCGCGACCCCGGCTCGGTATCTCGCACTGTTGTGCTCGATAACCTGTGCCTCGCACAAGTCTTATAAGTCTAAAGCAGTTTAGACTTATAAGACTTGTGCGCCCACCAGGGATCGAACCTGGGACCTTATCCTTAAGAGGGATCTGCTCTACCAGCTGAGCTATGGGCGCTTATCGCAATACATTATTCCAAAAAAACAATGATTAATCAACTTAATAAAAGTATTTAAAACTACAGTGAATAACTATGTTGCAGTGTATATTATTACCACTTAAAATGTATTAATGGGTATCAAATATAAGGTCAACGAAGATTTTTTTAAAAAATGGTCACGAGAGATGGCATATATGCTTGGATATATTTATGCTGATGGACATCTGGAAGACGCCCCGTATATTAGGGGAAAATACCTTCGTATTACGAGTATAGATAAAGATTCAATAGTTAACCTAAGAAAATTATTAAATTCAGACCATAAGATTGTTATAACTCCTAAAATAGGTAATAGAAAAACTCATTACTTACTTAGAATAGGGAGCCATGTTATTTTCAATGATCTTTTAAAACACGGTTTATATCCCAAGAAATCCCTAACAATTAAATTACCTAATGTTCCAGAAAAATATGTTGGGGATTTTGTCAGAGGTTATTTTGATGGTGATGGATGTATACATCTAGAGATTCATAATAAATGTATTAAATGTGTCCGAACAATTTTCACAAGTGGAAGTAATAATTATTTAGTTAAGTTAGCCAGACTCCTTACTTTAAAGGCAGAAATGACCCCCCGAAAACTTTATAATGGCACCAGGGCATATCAATTAAGATATAACACGAGAGATAGTAAAAAACTATTTGAATTTATGTATAAGAATATTAAGAATCAGGTATTTTTGGAAAGGAAATATAAAATGTTTCTTAAATATTTTAATTACCGCAAAGAAAGAAAAAATGGAAAAAAATCAAAAAATGTAATACGATATCGTGATGGCCTAGTGGCGAAGGGGTAACGCAGCTGTCTGCAAAACAGTTATACGCCGGTTCGAGTCCGACCTAGGCCTCTGCCCGAGTGGCGGAATAGGTATACGCGCAACACTTAAAATGTTGTCCGCTCTGCGGATGTGGGTTCGATTCCCACCTCGGGCACCCTGATAAAACTCATCTCATTTTCGGAGAATTTTTGGCACGCGGCGCGGAGCGCCGCGTAAGGTGGGATAACGGATTCTGGGATTCGCCGGTGGTGGAGGGTTGGGTTCGAGCCGAAGATTTTAGGGATGAGAGATTTTTTGGAGGAGAGGTCGTTCGATTGGGCGGCTTCAGCAAGGACTGAAGCCACATTTAGCCATTCTTGCATAGGTTCGAGCCAAGCTTTGGCGTCTTTTTCCAATTTATACATTTTCTCCTCAAAACTTTTCTTATCAGAGAAAAGTTTTGAGCGCTCTTTGAGATAGGTTTCTCTGTCTATGTCCTGGGCTAAATAGACATCAAGAAGTCTTTGGATCTTCTCTGAAGTGTTAGAAAGCTTATTTCTCAAGTCCTTGATAATTACCGCACTTTCCTGCTCGGCCTTCTTCTCGTCCTCTTTCATCAACAAATCAAATTCTTTGGCCCAACGGCTCGGCATAGATGAGCCGTTGAGAATAGCGTTTACTTACTCGGTCAATTCTTCTTCCCGAACACATCCTTCGTTGCAAGAAATAGTCTTAGACTTTTTGGTGCAACGATAATAAACGTATTTATGGATATTACCGTTCTTCTGTCTTTTAACTTTATTCTCTGCCGTTATCATCATTCCGCAAGTGGCACAGCGGAGAAGTCCGCAGAAAGCCATCGGTTCATTACGCGGCTTTGCCGGACGGCCTCGTTCACACAAAACATCTTGGACTTTATCGAATAATTTTTTAGAAATAATCGGAGTGTGTTTGCCCTCATAAATTTCTCCGGAGTAGTAGAAGTGACCATAGTAGAAAGGGTTAGATAAGACAAATTTCACTCGGTCTCTGTGGAATTTGTTTCCGTAAACCGTCCGGACATTTTTCTCATATAAAAAATCGGCAATATCTTCGAGCCTGCTTTCCCCCTGTGAATACAGCTCAAAGGCTTCCTTAATAATCTTCGCTTTCTTTCTGTCTATAACTACCATCTTATTTCTCACGTCATTTAAATAACCCACTGGAGCTATTGTGGGGAATTCCCCTTTTCTGGCTTTTGCTATTAAACCTCGTCTGGTGTTTTGGCTTAAATCTCTGATGTACTGGTTCGCCATTCCGAACTCAACAGACATAATAAGCACGTTGTCTTGTGGAAGATAAACTCTGTCATGAGTTATAATTTTCTGAATGATGTTTTGCTGAAGCATCCAGCTAATGCGCCCGCTATCTACGGGATTTCGGGAGAGGCGATCTACTTTCCAACAAACGATTCCTTGCGCTTCACCCTTTTCAATACGGCGGAGCATCTCTTCAAAGATAACTCTTCCCGGTTTCTTGGCACTTTTCTTTTCAATAAATTCTTCCGTGATTTCTAGTTCTTGACTTCTTGCAATACTTCGCAACTCCGAAAGCTGTGCTTCAATAGAAAGCACCTGCTTGTCTTCCACATCCGTAGATTTTCTAGCGTATAAAAAATATTTCATAAAACTTAAATGGCCGCCCCGGTGCACTCAACTCAAGTTTGGCTTGAATCGACCCGAGACGGCCATTAAAAAATCCAAACTTGTCGAATTGAGTGCAGATTTAGTATATCATAGGTCAAAATATGTCGTATATTTTTCTTGATGAAAGCGGAGATTTGGGCTTTAACTTCAAAAAGAAGGGTACTTCTAAGAAATTTATAATAACCTTTCTTTTTGTTCCTGAATCCACTAAAAGAGGGCTTGAAAAAGTAGTAAAGAAAACGCATGGCGAACTATCAAAAAGCATTAAGAGAAGGGTAGGAGTTCTACACGCAACCAACGAGAAGCCTATTACTCGGCAAAGATTGCTTAAAAGGTTAAGCGAGAAAAACTGCACTATTATGACAATTTATTTAAATAAGCAAAAAGTCTTCACAAAACTCCAAGACGAAAAGCAAGTGCTTTATAACTACGTCACAAATATTTTACTGGATCGAATTTACTCAAAGAGAGTTGTAGATGCTAGTGGCGAAATAGAACTAATCGCATCTCGCCGCGAAACTAATAAATTTCTAAATGAGAACTTTAAAGATTATTTAAAGAAAAAGGTTAGTGATAATCACAAGGGAAAAATGAAGATTTCAATAAAGACTCCTAGTGAAGAAAAAATATTACAGGCAGTAGATTTTGTAAGCTGGGCAGTCTTTAGAAAATACGAAAAGGGAGACGATAGCTACTACAACATTATTAAAAGTAAGATTATTGAGGAAAGCCCTCTTTTCCCATAAAAAGCAAAACCCCGTACGTTATTGGGAGCAACCATCCGGAAGCCCACGTACGGGGAATTACTTGCTTATTAATAGACTAGCATAAATGCGTATAAAAATCCATCTTATCCACAGGCCACAATAAGGGCCTATTATAGCTTTAGTCTTGCTTCACTAAAATGCCAGTAGGCATTTTAGTGAAGCAAGTGAACAACGTCAATAACACAACCACACCAATTTGTGTCGTAAACAGAAATTTTGAGATTCCTGAAACTAATGACGTATTAGAAAACATAAAATTACTTCTAAATTATATCAAAAATAGAAGAAAAAGGGAGCTGAATTTCGTGCGCGCGGATGGGTAGGGTGGGCCAAGCGCACATACTAAAAAGCACGACCTCCCCGAACCCAAGTATTAAAAATCTCCCCTCCAAAATCTTCTGGCTTTGGAATTTTTGAACCCCACTCTCCACCACCGGCGAATCCCAGAATCCGTTATCCCACCTTACGCGGCGCTCCGCGCCGCGCGCCAAAAATTCTCCGAAAATGAGATGAGTTTTATCAGGGTGCATCTATACTACCAGATCCGAACCTATTTTCGCGAACACAATGATTAACTCGCACGCCCTGCGGGCGTGCTCGTGCGCCTCGCCCCTTTCCGCTTTCATACTTTCAGTGTTGGCGGTGATAAGACTTTTTTGAATGGAATGAGCGGAAAGTCCAGTCTTCCCAACGGCTCAACCAGTTGAGCCGTTTGTTTAGAGCTTGTTATAGATAAGTTTAAATAGCTTCCTTTGAAATTCGGCTATATGCTTGTTCTCTATTGTGATAGCTGTTTCGGTGTTGAAATCAAGAAATGCTATTTTATCTCCATAGATGAGCATGCTCACTTCGTAATCGAACAAGTCAGACTCGGGAGGCACCACCTTCACGTCCCTGTCTAGTTTTGGACCTCGTTGTTTGGCCGAATCTGCATTATTGATTATGTATCTCTGAAGCTGCTTCTGGTCTCTGATGACTCTGTAATTTTTCGGCAGATATTTTTCCGTTTTCTCCAAGTCGGTATTAGATGTATAGCGGTAATACGTGTCGTTTCTGTTTAGGCTGGTCACGAGATCCATAAAAACCTGCCCTATACCGTCCTTACCTTTGAAGTATTTAACCTTCGGTTTATCTTCTCTGGATTTATATGAAGCTTCCAAATCAGGCAGAGCGCTTTCAAGCGATTCGTTTAAATTTTCCAGCAATGTCTTCAACTTTGTTGGAGGTTCCGCTACATAGTATTTAAGCTTGCCTTTGATACTTACTGAAACTAAACCTCTTTTTTCCAGCTCTGGAAGTATCTGATAAACGGCTGGCCTATGTAAATGTGAGGTTTTGGCTATACCGGAAATTGTCAGGGGGCCATTTTCAAGGAGAGCTATGTAAATTGCCGCTTCTTTATCATTTAAGCCAATTTTCTTTAAGATTTCGCCTATTTCCATAAAAGTGTATTAAATTTTTGCAACACCATAAGTCTATCAAAATCCAGCAAATAAGTCAAGTTTCTGTCTTTAATATTAATTCTAGTACAATTTTTGTATTTTTTTATGACAAGTTTTCAAATTTCCTGTAGCGTATTGGTCAGAACGCTGGCAATTCCGCCAGAGCTCTTTCACAAGGAGGCCACATGGATTCCCTTCAGTTCGGTCGCCGCTTCGGTCAGCTGGTCGGGTTTGTCTTCGCCGCACACGGCGATCACCCCACCAAGCCATCCAAGGCGGTCCGCAAGTGGGATGGCCAGACACCTTATGCGGTTCATCCGCTCTGGTGCGCAACCATGCTTCTTGCCGAACCGGCTCTTCCGGAGGATCTCCGGGTACGCGGGAGCGAGGCTCTTCTCCTCCACGACGTGCTCGAAGACACCGCCGAGGAGTTACCAGCGGGGACTCCCGAGGAAGTCGCAGGTCTTGTCCAGGACATGACCTTCGCCAGCTCCGACGCGGAGATGGTGGAGGTCTGGTCCAAGAGCGATGAGGTGAAACTCCTCAAGCTCTATGACAAGGTCTCGAACCTCCTCGACGGCAGTTGGATGAGTGCGGAAAAGCGGCAGAAGTACGCCGCCTACACTCTCCGACTCGCCGACTACGTTGAGCCGGTCTACGGCCAGCTCAACATCACCCGGATTGCTCGCACAATATGCGAGTAATCCGGTTCTGTCGCGGAATGAAATTCCGCCTGATGAGTCCGGATTATGGAGATGGTCTCTATAGTCTTGAGGACGAAACAGATGTTCTTTGAGAGGTGAATATGAAAGTTATCACGCTGGTTTTCGAGGATGGAACCGGAAATCTCGACGAGGTGGTTGAGAAAATTCCGGAAACCCACGAAGTAGTTGTGTTCCACTGGTCCAAGTACGCTTTGGTTCGTGAGAACACAAGGTGCGTCAGGTTGCCAATCAGCAGAGACGCACTCGTGGAAGAGTTGCTCAAGGGAATCACCCACATAGAGTAAGGAGTCGCAAGACGCCGACACTCAAAGGTTGCGGGTAATCCTTCGAAACCTGACGAAGAATCTCAGTATTCTGAAACCTCGGGTGGCTCCGAGGAGTGAAAGGAGGATAGAGGATGAACAACCCACTGAAGACGATCTGGGACCGAAAGTGGAGTCGTGAAGCGTTCGCAAATGCTCTCACCATCTTTCGGGTGTCCGGTATCAAGGTTATTTCTGAAAAACGGGAATACCCGTCAATTTCAGAACACCTTGTAGCCGCGCGTCGTGCCGGTAAGAGTCTAAAGAAGAGGAGAGAGATTTACGATAAGCTCATTGAGCGACGCGAAGTCTGCATGACTCCTCTTCCAGGATTTACAATCTGGCACTACCAGAACGCTGGTGAATCCAGAACCATCTACATGGCGGAAACGCAGTCGCAGGGTTTTATCGCGAGTGCGTTGCACGCAGCAACATGTGGATGCGATGGATGCTGGTCTAGAATCCAGGGCGACGCTAACCTTCTCCGGTCTGGAAAGGAAGTGAAGTGCTGGGTCTAGATACCACCAAGCTGTGACGGGACCTCCGGGCCCGATAACAACCGGACGAGCCGGGACTCGAACATCCCAAATCCAGCGCGAGTTGGAGGGCGGAAGGACAACCGCTAGACAATAAAACCCGCCTGAACAAGGCGTAAGCGGACCGACTCTGCACGAAAAACGGATGAACTAGCTATACTCATCCAACAATAAGGCAAAGTGAGACCGCAAAGCCGGCCAGGAGCTTTATCCTGGCGCTGTCTCGCGATGTGTATCGCGACTGATGTGCTCGAAAGAGCGAAACAGAGAAGTTCATTGAAAGGCGGAAAGAATGGCAGAGACTATTACCGAGTTTCTTGTATCGCGTGGAGAGAATCCGGAAGAGTTCGCTCCGGTCATCAAGAGATTTGAAGACAGAATGCGTGACGTCTCCGGCCGAAACTACCAGAAGGCAGATATCCGCGACATTAAGCGGTTCGGTGAGATGATTGCCGTATTGCTCGAGCGGCGTTATCTCAGTGGGTTTCCCGGAATTCGCTGCGAGTGCCAGGTGCTCGTCTTTACAAGTGGCAAGACGTACTTGGGGTTCAACACCCACATCGACGGGCTCTATGGCACGAGAGGACAGGATCGCCTGGAAGAAGACTACTGGGAGATCTTGGGATGCTCA
>Ga0210050_1004615_pt1 | contig 11373 bp, 10 predicted proteins | sample CryGey132114_all_FD_185463 | JGI IMG/M metagenome (GOLD analysis project Ga0210050, IMG submission 185463) | Groundwater microbial communities from aquifer - Crystal Geyser CG22_combo_CG10-13_8/21/14_all (SPAdes) (version 2) | ecosystem: Environmental > Aquatic > Deep subsurface > Groundwater ...
TGGCGCGCGACTATTTTCAAAAGTTGATTCATAATGTGCCAGATTCAGTTATTGCGCAGTATTAAAGAAAAATATTTTATCATTAAAAAGGTGAGACCTTTTCAAAAGGTCTCACCTTTTTTTATTTTACGATTATTCTTCATCTTCTTCCTTTTTCTTCTTTCGCTTCGGCTTTTCATCTTCAGTAAACCCCTTAAAATGCTCAGCCAGTTCCTTAATGCCAGTTGCCGCGATTTTGAACACCGCGCTACCTACTTGCAATTTGTCGCGCAATAATTCTATCACTTCCCAGAACGCTTCAACACGTTCACGGATATCGCGCGTTATTTTTCGCGTGTCCCTTAAAGACATGCACAAATAATAAAGAGTCCAGGCCAGAAAAATGCCAACAACCAGAATTACGCCTGACGCAGTAACATAGAATACATCTTGAGTTGATTCAATTGAAATCATATATTTTTATTTTAGTGATGATTAAATATAGTATAGCACAATGTCGCGTTTTTATAAAATATGATATAATAAAATTATATGGTCATACAACAATACCAAGATCCGCAAGTAGGCAAGTGGCTTAAACTCGGATATTGGTATGCAGAACACAAAACAATAATCATCAAAATAATAATTGGCCTATTAATCACGATAAATATCGGATTTTGGGGCAATACATTTTTTAATATCTATAAAATTACCCAATCAAACCAATATCAAGAACAAATGTTTTTAGATCTTGTTGAAAACCGAATTCCAGTAGAGCAATTGCATCAGGAAATAAAGCCAGAAGAAATAGAAATCAGCCAAATAACCATTGTCCCAAACGCGGCAGCAAAAACCTCAATCATAAAAAGCGCTGACATAGTTGACGCAATCGCGTACGCGGAAAATTTGAATGATGATTGGATCGCTGAAATTGAATATACTTTTTCAGCGAATAATTCTAAAACAATTTCAAGAACAGCGCAATTGCTTCCAAAAGAGCAAACAGCCCTGATTGGTCTTGGGCTTTCTGGCCCAATTATTCAAAGCCAAGCAGATATTGACTTTAAAGTTTCCTGGACAAGAGCAAAACAAAAAGACAAAAAGCTTATTGAAAGAGCGCAATATGCCAAATCATCTTTAAAAGCAACTGTCGCTAGCATTCAGCCCTTGAACGGATATACTGATGTGCGCGTTGCGATTGAAAACCAAGGCGCTTATGATTTAGCAAGCTCTGATGTAATAATCATTCTAAAACGAATGGATTCCGCGTACGCGGTTAGCATGTATCAAACAAGCGGAATTTCAGCGGAAAACGATCTTGAGATAAATATGCGCTATCATCATTCTCTTCCATCTGGAATGGAAGCGCAAGTTTTTCCTTTACTTGATTTTTTAGATGATTCAATTTATAGCGTGCCAAGCAAAGGATTAGATTTTAGATTATAATATGCGAGTGTCTTTTCAAGAAATCGCTCAAAGAGTTGACTGGTGGATGATAAGCTCAGTTTTATGCCTTTCAGGAGTTGGGCTTTTAGTAATCCGAAGCTTAACCTGGCCAGAAGATGACCGGTTTCTTAGGCAAGGATTGTTTTTGATAATAGGGCTTATAATTTTTATAGGAGTCCAATTTTTAGATATTAATTTTTGGCGCAACGCGTCATTAATAATATATTTGTCAATTATTGTCCTACTCATAGGCCTTATTCTGTTCGGGGATGCGACGCGCGGCACCAGAGGATGGATTATGATAGGCAGTTTCGGCATACAGCCAGCTGAATTCGCTAAAATCGCGACTGTATTGTTTTTAGCAACAACTTTAGAGCGCTTGCGATTTGATCTGGCAAAAATCAATCATGTAATTCTCGCGCTCGCAATCATTGGCGTGCCATTCATATTAACCGTGATACAGCCAGACCTTGGTTCAGCGTTCATAATTTTGCTATCAGGCCTTATAATGGTTCTATATACTGGGCTTGATAAGAAAAAGCTTTTAGCTTTGCTTATTGTCGCCATAATCGCTGTTTTAAGCGCTTGGTTTATTTTTTTGCAGGATTATCAAAGAACAAGAATTTTAACATTTTTAAATCCGCAGTCAGATCCGCTTGGGTCTGGATATAATGTAACACAATCAATTGTGGCTATTGGTTCTGGCGGAGTGTTTGGTCGGGGATTAGGCCTTGGCCCGCAAAGCCAGCTTAATTTTTTGCCAGAACAGGAAACTGATTTTATTTTTGCTTCTTTGGCGGAAGAAACCGGATTTTTAGGGTCAATTCTTGTTTTGATTGTGTTCGCGTTTTTCTTTTTTCGGCTTGAACGCGTTCTTTCAAGTGGAACGCACGCGTTTCAAAATTTTTTAGTGCTAGGAATCTTATCCATGTTCTTAGTTCAGACAGTAGTTAATATTGCCATGAATATGGGCATGTTTCCTGTAACTGGGGTTACTTTGCCTTTTATCAGTTATGGCGGAAGCTCTTTGGTTTCCTCTTTTTGGGGATTGGGAATTGTTATGACTTCTAGATCTTGACCAAGATAAGGTTTTAGGATATACTGGTTTTATTCAAATACAGACAAAAATATGCAAAATCGAGGCAAATATCACAATTCGCAATCATCTTTGGAAAATCTGCATTTAATATCATATTGCCCTTTGTGCAATACGCATTATAATCCTTCTGAAGCAGACATTTTAGAGCAGGAAGATGGAGCTCATTTGATCCATGTTTCATGCTCAAAATGCTCAAGCTCAATAGTAGCGGTTATAATAAGCAGTGGAATCGGCATTAGCTCTGTTGGGTTGATAACAGATCTAAGCGCTGATGATGTTTTATATTTTAAATCAGGTTCCAGAGTAAATGAAGATGATGTTATTGACGCTGTTAAAAGCGTGTCTAAAGGAGAATTAATTAAATTATTGAATGAATAATTATGGCAAATATTTTTGAACTGAAATTAAGGGAGGATTTTGGAAAAGTCGCGGCAAAAAGATCTAGATCTAATGGCTTGATTCCAGGGGTTGTTTATGGTGACCAGATAAAAAGCAGGCATTTTGCTTTAGATCCAAGAGATATTGATAAAATGAAAAAAGCGTCGCAAAAAGGAACTGGCTTGCTTGATGTTCTATTCGCAGGAGAAAAAGATCCAGTTAAAGTTGTTATCCAAAACATAGAAACTCATTCAGTTAAAGGCGTTTATGAACATATTGATTTGTATCAAGTGCGCATGGACAGAGAATTGAACACTGAAGCAGCGCTTGAATTCTCTGGAAGCTCAAAAGCTGTGCGCGACTTAGGCGGTATTCTAGTTAAACAGCATGATAAATTGCCGATTTCTTGCTTGCCTTCGGCTCTTATAAGCCATGTTGAAGTAAATATTGATTCATTAAACACTTTTGAAGATGTTATTCGCGTGAAAGATCTTAAATTGCCTGAAGGAGTTGTTACTTCTTTGAGCGCGGATGAAATCGTGGCAGCTGTTACTGAGCCAAGAAGCGAAGCAGAGCTTGAAGAATTAAACAAGGAAGTTGAAGTAGATGTTGATAAAATTGAAGTAACTGGAGAAAAGAAGGAAGAGCCAGAAGAGGGCTCTGAAGCTGCTGAAGAAAAGCCAGAAAAGAAAAAGGAATAAGCATAATTAAAGGTAAGATCTTTTCAAAAGGTCTTACCTTTATTGGGAATCGTAATAAAATATATGCAAAACAAAAACACCAACACTTCTAAAAAGAAGAGCTCTAAATACAGTGTTGGTGTTTTTATATTAGTGATTATTTTGTTTTGGTTCGCAAGTTTTAAGCTGTTTGGCAGCGGACCAGGAGGAGCGCCTTTGTTTGGTAATGATGATAATGATTCTGAAAAACCAGTGTTTACTGAATTATTCGCTAGTGATGTAGATTATCCTGTTATGGTTGTTTTTGACAATCACCCAGATTCTCGGGCCTATTTATCAGGCATTTCCAGCGCTGATGTTGTTTATGAATATCTAGCTGAAGGAGGAGCAACCAGGTTTGCTGGATTATATTCTGGCGCGCCTGATTCAATAGAAAAAATCGGGCCAGTGCGATCTGCTCGGCCTTATGTGGTGGAAACAGCCAGTGGCTGGAGCGCGTTTTTTATGCACGCGGGCGGATCTCCTGAGGCATTGAATTTGATAAAGTCAGGCAGAACTGATGTAACAGATCTTAATGAAATATCAGGGCTTGGAGAAATTTATTTTTGGAGGGATAATAATATTGCGCGGCCTCATAATTTATTTACTTCAGCAGACAGGATTGACAAAGCGCGGCAATATTTTGAATTAAATGAATTGCCATATGAAAAATTAATTTGGCAATGGGAGGATGATGATCATTCTGTTCGTGTAAGCCAGAATGCTAGGGTCGCGAACAGCGTTTATGTTGATTTTTCAGAAGGGCTTTTGTTTGACGCGCAGTATGAATATGATTCTGAAACAGGAAAATATATGCGATCCATGTCAGGGCTTGTTCATGAGGATGTTTTGTCTGGCCAATTGTCCGCGACTAATATTATAATACAAAAAGTTCCTGAAGAAGGGTATTATCCTAGCGGAGAAGGGCGCATTTCGCTTGATATGATCGGGCAAGGGGACATTATGTTATTTCAGAATGGCAAGATGACTCAAGGCACTTGGAAAAAAGAGTCGCGCGACAGCCAAACCCAATGGTTTGATTTAGATGGTGAACCAATTGTGTTGGCACATGGACAGACCTGGGTTGAAATTGTGCCTGGAAGTAGGGTAGTGAGTTTTGAGTAATAAAAACGGTAAAAACGGTGTTCCGCCTTTGCCCTGAGTACAGGACTTCAGCTGTCAGGCAGGAGTCGTTTCTACTGCAATATCGCGATGCGGTCAAATCTGGCAAAGTCTTTTTTTATAGTGATGTTGTAGTTATTGTCTTTGGCGATTTGTTTAATGCTTTCAGTTTGTCTGGGGTCAAATTCCAAAAAGCATTTGCCGTTTTTTTTGAGATGATTTGGTAGATCTTTTATAAGTTTTTTAATATGTGTTAGCCCATCTTGTCCGCTTTCATATGATTCTTTTGGCTGAAAAAATACTTCTTTGTCATTGGTCCAAATTTTCACGGAAGAACCCCCTCTTAATCTCCCTCCCTCGGAATACTCGGGACAGGCTCTGAATACAGGGGGAGAAATAATCCAGCCATAAGGAGGATTGGAAACTATAATGTCTACTGGTTTTGCGAGAACAGAGAGAAGATCGCCTTTGAGAAAAGTGATTTTGTCAGATGAACCTAATTTGTCTGCATTGCGTTTTGCAACTTCAAGAGCATCATCAGAAATATCTGTGGCTATAATTTTGGCGTTTGGAAATTCCAAAGCCAAAGTGATTGCAATGCATCCTGATCCAGTTCCAATGTCCGCGATTTGAAGCGGTCCGAGACCACTATTAAGGGTCGCCGACCGTTTCAAAATTGACTGTTTCACGCAATCAATCAGATCTTCAGTCGCGGGCCGAGGAATGTGCACGCGATTATCAACATAAAAATTCCTTTCATAAAATTCTTTGTTATGTATCAAATACGCGACTGGCTCATGCTTTGCGCGGCGCGCGATAAGGCCTTCAAATTTCGCGGTTTTATCTGCAGTAATGTCTTTGTCCATATTAGCGAGAATATATTCCCGCGGCTTATCAATCACAAAAGACAAAATTACCTCGCTGTCCAAACTAGAGGACAAGAGGTGATTGAGCGCGTGTTCTGAATTGTGCAATAAATCTTGTATTACCATAATCCACAGAGATCCTTCGGCTCCGCGAGTACGCTTCGCTCAGAGCCTGCCCCGAGTATTTCGAGGGGATGACGATAAAATTTATGCTTGTTTTTCCAATTTTTTCTTAATATCTTCCTCTTGAAGGGCATTAATAATTTCATCAATTTCGCCATACATAATTCGGTCAATCATGCCGAAATTCTGCTTTATCCTGTGGTCAGTCACCCTATCTTGCGGAAAATTGTATGTGCGGATTTTTTCGCTCCTATCTCCTGTGCCAACTTGTCCTAATCGAGCGTCTGCGCGCTCTTTTGCTGCTTTTTCCTGCTCCATTTGCAAAAGTCGAGACCGCATAATAGTCATTGCCTTTTCTCGGTTTTGCTGTTGGCTTCTTTCATCTTGGCATGAAACCACAAGTCCAGTAGGCAAGTGAGTCATGCGAATCGCGCTGTATGTTGTATTCACGCTCTGGCCTCCATGTCCTTGCGCTGTTGATGTCTCAATCTTCAAGTCCTTTGGATCAATATTTAAATCAATTTCCTCGGCCTCTGGCAGAACCGCGACTGTCACGGTTGATGTGTGCACTCGGCCTGATTTTTCCGTTTCAGGCACTCTTTGCACTCTATGCACTCCTGATTCATATTTTAAGCGCGAGTAAGCTCCTTTGCCTTCAATTTCAAAAATTATTTCTTTGAATCCGCCAATGCCGATTCTATTTGAAGAAAGCACATTCACTTTCCATCTTTGATGTTCAGCATAGTGGCTATAGAGCCGATATAGTTCAGCGCTAAAAAGCGCGCTTTCGTCTCCTCCTGCAGCGGCGCGGATTTCCATGATAATATTTTTTTTGTCGTTCTTGTCCTGTGGCAAAAGCGCCATAGTTAATTCCTGTTCAAGCGTTTTCTTTTTCTGGTTTAAATCCGAGATTTCTTCTTCAGCCAATGCAATCATTTCCGCGTCTTTTGATTCTTTTTTGGTTTGTTCCGCTCCTTCAAGCGCTGTGCATGTTTTTTCATATTTCGCTCCTAATTCAACTTTGTCTTTTATGTCAGAATATTCTTGGGATAATGCTTGTAATTTTTTTGGATCAGAAGCAACTTCAGGGCTTTGAAGTTCTTTTTCCAATTCTTTTAAACGCGAGGTTAATTTTTTTATTTGTGTGAGCATATTTTTTTAACAAAAAACCGCCATAGTAAAGTTAGGCGGTTTTAATTTGGATTAGTTATTTTTTTGGCAAGTCCTTTTTGATGGTTTCAAGTTTTTCTTTATTGCTTAGCGGCTCTGGCGCGTTTTTCTTAGTTGTTGATTTCGCAGCTTTGGTCGCGCGGGTCTTTTCTTTGGCTTCTTTGGTCTTTTTCTGCATTGCCTTGAACCGGTCAACTCTTCCTGCTGTGTCAATCAAATTCTGTTTTCCTGTGTAAAATGGATGGCATTCTGCGCAAATTTCAGTTCGGATTTCCTGCATTGTTGAGCCAGTATTAAAAGTATTGCCACATGCGCATGTGACTTTCGTGTCTTTGTAATAGGTTGGATGTGTGTCTTTTTTCATATTAAGAAATTTATATCCGTCATCCTGAATTTATTTCAGGATCTGTTGACTAAAATAGTGTACTATATTTGATAAAAAAATGCAAGGCCACGCTTTTTGGATAAAAAAATACCCGCATTTCACAATTTTGCGTGAAATGCGGGTATTTGAAAGAACGGTTCAGCTCAAGCTCTCTTTCTTGAACTGGTTATTTTGAAAGGTTCCAAGAGTCCAGCGGCAAGAATGTGTCACCGCGAGGATCGGCTGGCACTAGAAGGCCGTCGGTCCAGTCATACGGCCAGCCGGTGCCGCTTGGGTTGCCCGGCACTCTGCTATCGTGCAGTCCTGTATCTGCCGAGTAATCGCTCCAAATGAAATTGGAGTTTGCGTCCGGCCTAACCGTGACCACGCCTACTGGATGGGTCTGGAGCTGTCCGGTCCACGGAAGCTCCTGGTCGTTATCTCCGAGCATGGTCACGGAGATGTTATCCGTGTCCGTGGATGCGCCTTGATGCGCGTTCATTATATCTGCTCTGAGCTCGTAAATATTTATTGAGCCATCAGGGATGATTTCCTCTCCGGCCATGTCCTGCTGTGACCGGTCCCCAAACACGAGAACCGCGTTTATGGCCGCGGAAATGTGGCTGCCATATTGGCTCACCTTGAGGGTGGCATTTCCACCCTGGCTCAAGATGTGCTCTGGCCCAATTCCGAGCCCATCATAGATTGTATACTCGGATTGGCTTAATGGCGCTCCGTTGCGAAAGAGCTTGAAATTATTTATCTCAAGCTCTGTACTTGTAGTGTAGTCAGTCCACGCGACCGAGAAGGTCCACTTCTTCTGCCTGGTCTGATTTTCCACAGAAGTGATTCTGAACTTAGCAAGCGTGTGCGTTCCGGACGAACTCAATGTAGTCGTCGGAAGCGCCATACGCTCCACTAGCGGAACAGATTTACGGACCGTGAACGGATTTCCACGGATTTCACGCTCCGGACCAGACAAATCTCTTGACGATCCAGCGCCGTGCGCAGTGATGGCAGGTGTCCCGTCCATGAGCGGATCAGGGCTCATAAACATCTGATACACGCACCCGGATGAAATTGTCGGCCAATTACTGATTGTTGCCGTGACAGTCAGGATGCGCTCTTCTCCTTTAGGGATGCGATACGAATTCGCAGTCCCGAAATTGAAGTCAATATAGCCGTTCTTCGGCGCATCCCTGTATATCATAGAATATGACGCAAGCGTAGGGCCGATCTGCTCGCGTCCGTTCAACAGTTTGAAGTTTTTGAGCGCAGAGAACTGGCTTCCGTTGAAATTCATGGCGCCCCATTCTTCTGTCTTTAGCGATATGCTGACAATAAGGCGCGCGATATCCATGTCCTCATTCTCAGCTGTCAGCCTGAAGCGGAACAGTTCCACATCTTCTGTTCCAGCAACCGCGATTGTGGGCCATGCCTGGTAAGACGAAGGCGGCGCTTCTATAATGAGTTCTCCTTTCTGCGCGATATACACGCGCTGCATAACATAGTACGTGCCATCAGAATCGCTGGTGTTGGATCCGGTCTGCACGCCAGTTGCCGACACCTCGGATACGAATATTACGCCATGTTCATTGCTATTGAAGACAGATATGGCATCTTTGCTGGCAGAATTAAGTATGTCAGCGTAGATATTGATTACCATACTAGCACCAACTGGCAGATCAATCGCTGGAGACGGCGTAAAACGATACACCGTATCATCAGCATCTACCAAACTGCTGATGGTTCTGCCGATTAACACCTCGGAATAATAATTGCCGTTCGTGTCCGCGGGTCCGCCGGCTTCCAGTCGCAGATTCTGGAACACATCTGCCAGCGTGATTCCGCCATCATTCCACAGATTATTCTTTAGGGTAATCTGGTGGATTTTAGAACCTTCGCCAGATCCTCCTGTGATAATGAACGAGCCGATAAGCACATTCATTTCACCAATTACCCCGCTCGGTCGCGACGCGCTGGCATCCGCAACTGCCATATTTTTCGTGGTTATAACAGTGCCAGTTCGCGCGGTTAAGGTGTTACCCATAATCGCGCTTGTGGAAATAGCCATCCCTGACTGCAAGCCACGCGCGTTAGCTGAGCTAGCAAATAGCGCAACACCGAACGTATCGCCATCAGTTAAATCCGTACCACTGTTGTTTTTTACATCTGCACGGATTTCGATGGTTCTGATTTTATCCTCCTTAATAACCAGATTGGTTTTGAGGTTGAACGCATATGACCCATTTCGAATCAGATCAACAGTACTGCCGATCTGAGATCCATCCACATAAACTCTGCCATTATTCAATCCAATGCTTGTGGCTCCAACATTGAGCGAGTTGATCATGATATCCTCGCCAATAGCATAAGCATTGAATTTGGCAACAACCACATTGGTTGCGCCAGAAGCAATATTTCCAGTAGGAGAATCGCTTGCTAGCGAAAGTTCAATTTCGCCCACAAAGATTCCTTGCCCAGGAATTTCGCTTTCAGGCGTGCCTTCAATCACCGTGCTCGTGGATGATGAATTAGATTCAATTACTGTCCAATTATCATTCTGGTTCGGCGTGGTGAATACTTCATATGTCCGGTCGAAAACCAAGATATGGTTCATTTCCTGGACCATGAAGTGGAAAGTTCCGGTCGCGTCTTGGGCAATATCAAACACCATGTCCAGATTATGGGTCTGGCCTTGTGGCACAAGATGCGGATTGTTGGCGAGATCAAATACGATTTCGTCATTATCCGTCATTTCAGCTCTGGTGATGATTTCATCCAGATACATGAGCCGGAAATTGCCAATGTCCGACTGAGTCGCGGTTCCGGTGTTCGTAATCTTCAGGAACCGTAGTTCCATGTCCTGATCGCTTGCCACTAAACTGAACCGCCACCCATAATAGTAGCGATATCCGCTTGGCACGGTTGTGTTGCCAGTAGGCGACACATTTGCGAAGGAGATATACCCCAGGTCGCTGACCGAAGTTACAGACGCAGTACTTCCTTTGAGAGGGAAGCTGGCCTCTGCTTTGATTGCTCCGGCGTCAATATCTTCCGATGTTTCAATATCAAACCTGATGGTTTGACCTGGAACAGCAGTACCAGAGATGTCCGCACGCAGTAGCACATTCACGGTTGCGCCGGTCGGAATAATAAATAGTCCGTCCGGATTCCGGAATTCCACGTACCGTCCATCGGAAGCGGTGTATTGGGCAATTTCATTGTCTCCAATATCACCACTTTCATACAGATATAGATTGGCCGCAGTGCCGTCGTGCGAGATTCCTGACCGATTGAATCGCAGGCCATAGATGGTCGTGCGATTTTTGGCTGTGAATGAGAGCTCCATCATAGGTACCAACGCTTGCGCGTGATTGTTTTCTACACTATAAGAAGCATCAACCACCACGCTCATTGGCGCTTGATTGACTACTCTCACGCTCAACTCTGCGTTGCTATTCTCCCGGTACTTCACTTCCACATCAACCTCCGTGCCTCCACGGCGCGGGGTGATGATGATCCTTTCCACATCTTTCAATTTTTCATCCAGATCATCTTCATTGCCCAAAATTCTGGACAATGACAATTGGGAACACCCAGCCAGAAAAATGCACACAGCTACTAGCGAAAAAACACGAAACAAGTTTTTCATCACTATCCTCCTTTAAGGATTAGAGAATGAAAAGTGTAAATAGGGAAGTACTCAAGAAATAAGGTAAATTCCTCCTTTTTTTTGATTGTTTATTTGTAAAAGTCCTATATTTGTTTAAGCAGAAATGCTACCATAAAATAATACTTCTGTCAAATTTATAAACATTGACAAAAATAATAAAAAGTGCTAAGGTTTTATGTTCTTTGAAAATCAACTTGTTTTTCCCTTACTTTTTCCAAAATAGCCAAGGAAGCGCTATTTTGCCTGTTTTTCTAGTGTTTTTTCATTTCTCTGCTGTTTTTTCACTCTTAAAACTCCCAGGAGCTTTGAATTACGAAACTCCCCATAGAAAGTTTTTAACACAAAAACAAAACTCAAACCAAAAACAGTCCACGGAAGTGGATTTTTTGATTTTAAGCTGAATTGTCACACAGATGAAACGTCTTTTG
>Ga0210050_1004618_pt1 | contig 11369 bp, 8 predicted proteins | sample CryGey132114_all_FD_185463 | JGI IMG/M metagenome (GOLD analysis project Ga0210050, IMG submission 185463) | Groundwater microbial communities from aquifer - Crystal Geyser CG22_combo_CG10-13_8/21/14_all (SPAdes) (version 2) | ecosystem: Environmental > Aquatic > Deep subsurface > Groundwater ...
ACGAATGTTAATGAAGGGGATATCACGGCCACGCCGCTGGAGCCTGCCCTGAGCAATGCCGAAGGGGCGGCTCGCGAAGACGACCTTGTAGGGTTTGCCTTGTCAATAAGTTCGTCAAAAAATAAAAATAACCGGTGCTTTCAACTTACGCAAAGGTCTCCCACAAATGGGGGGTGAGCTTAAAATTAGGTACAAATCATTGATTTTTAGATATAAAATGTCATAATTCAAAATATTACAGGTGAACTTGTTAATCATTGAACAAAAGGAATTATTTTTCTTTGGTCTAAACTTGGTTGCAGGCCTTATTACTACTAAAAGAATAATTTGAGTGCCAATGGATTTATCTATAATCATAATTATTCTATTGCTGGCTATTTTAGGATTGGTTGTTATTTTGGGACGACCTAAAACCAGTGACCCCATAGCCTTTGATGGCAGGTCAAATGAGAGCTCCACCATCGGCGCCACAACCAGTTTCATCCCTCCTTCTCCACCCAGCAGTCATACCAGTAGCAGTTCCAGTTTACTTAGCCAGTTATCCATGATCAATGCGCGTAATTTTCCGGCATTATCCAAAAATCAACTCCCCAACAAAGTTCCGGCCTTTTTTGGCAGAAAAGATATTGTCCTGGAGGTCATGGGAAGAACCTGGGCCGCTGGAGACTCAATTTGCCTGTATGGAGAAAGAGGTGCCGGAAAGACTTCTCTGGCTATCGAACTCGCACACCAATTGTCTCCCAAATATCCAGATGCGCAATTCTATATCAATTTAATGGATGTAGGTGACAAGCCATTGCCAGTCAGCAAGGCAATGGGCCATGTCCTGCGAGCTTTATTCCCAAGGGAAGCTATTCCTGATGACCCCGCTGAACTGACGCAACGCTATGGTGCCGCGTTGAAGGGCAAGAGGTTTCTGATGTTGGTTGAAAATGTTTCCAAACCTAGTCAGGTCAAAAGGCTTTTACCTGGAAATTCAGGTTTGATGATCTTTACCTCCGCCAGCAAAGTTTTAGTTTCTGGCTCTTTTGCCAAACCCGTGAAAGAATTTTTTCCAGATGAGGCGGAACTCCTTCTTTTCTATCTGGCCCCCCAGGCAAAACGATGGGGATCGGAGATCAACGATTTGTGCGGGAATTCTCCCTTGGCGATATCTTTAGCAGGATCGTATTTGCGGGAAAATCCTGACCTCCCCGCGGAAATGTTGATTCGTGAGCTGAGTGAAGAAAAGCGGTTGCTCAAGCCTGAGGGCGAATTTGAACTTGCGGAGGATAAAAATAAGAAGGATGTCATAGACCGAAATGTTGAGCCTATATTTAATATTATTTTCAGAGATATGAGAAAAGAAACGGCCACCGTATTCCGGAAACTGGCATTGTTTTCCGGTTGCTTTGATGAAAAAGCCGTAGCTAGTATCACTGGAGACAAGGATGGCGACCACCTGAGACGGCTTGTGTCTCTCAAGTTGGTCGAGCACGATACTCTCAACAAAAGATATTTTTTTCACGAATTGATTCACAAGCTCATTTCGGCCGAAATCAGGCCATCAGAAAAAATTCTCGTACATCGAAATCTGGCTTTTTATTATTTTGAACTCCTGAGAGAGGCCAATGACCTTTATCAAAACGATGAAGATGCCTTGGAGAGTGCCCTCAACCTGTTTGACCTGAACTGGTCTAATATTCAAGCAGGACAAAAATGGTCTGCCCAGAAGAGCTCGGAAGACACTAAAATCGCGAAACTCTGCGGTGATTATTGTAAAGAGGCCCGTGCACTAATGCCCATGCGACACACAACTGGCGAGTGTATTGAATGGAATGAGTCCGCTTTGACCGCTTCCCGGGAGTCAGAGAATGTCGAATCTGAAAAAAACAATCTTTTATCTCTCGGTGTTCAACTACACTCGTTGGGGTACTATGACAAGGCTATTGAATACCTTGAAGAGGCCCAGGGTCTTTCCTGCAAACTGGGTCACGTGGCAGATGAAAAAATGTCACTGGATCTATTGGGGCAGTGTTGCCTTTCTACAGGGAAGTTTGAAAGGGCTATTGAATGCTTTACCAAGGTTCTGGAATTTGTTCGTTTGGAAGGAAAAACCAGCAAAGAAATGGAAGTATTACACTTGCTGGCACAAGCTTGCTTCAAAGGAAACGATTTTGAACGAGCAGAACTGAACTTTAAGCTTTCATTGGAAAAAGCACAGAAATTAGGGAACAAGGAATTCCAGACTGAGGTTCTTGATGACTTGGGGCGTTTATGCACCACCGTCAAAAAATACCAAACAGCCATCACCTATCTAAAAGAAGCTAAAACCCTGGCCCATCAAGCTAATCTCAAAAAAAAGGAAATGAGTATTTTAGAAAATTTATCCCTGACATATATGCAAATGGGTAAACATAAAAAGGCCATTGAATGCCTGGATGGAGCCTTTGAAATTTCCAGGAAATTAGGGGATAACAGAGGGCAGGGCATTATCCTGAAAAAAATGGGAGATTATCATAAAAGCTTGAAGGAATACTCAAGCGCGATTGAAAAATACGAACGCGGCCTGCCAAAAATAAGAAAGTTCGCGGTCCTTCCTCTTGAATACTCGTTATTGGAAAATCTTGGGAATGCTTATTTGGAGTTAAGTCGTTTCGAAAAATCCATGATTTGTTTCCGGCATTCCCGTTCGCTGGGAAAAAAGGATTCCGACCGGTATATGGAAGCAAAAGCGGTCTGGAACATGTCCAGAACATGCCAGGAATCAGGCGAAACCCAAGAAGCTCTGAGTTATGCGGAATTGGCCAGCAAAATCTGTTCGGGGCCGCAAATCAATGACAACTTGAAAAAGTTGGATGAAGAAATCAAGGAATGGATGCTAAAAAGAGTTGAAAGTGAAATCAAAGATAGTGGCTTGTAGGCGGCTCGTTATTTTGTTTTTACTTTTTTCCAGTTTAATGTCACGTTTCCTTTGCGAATTTTAACCTGGCAACCCAGCCGCATTCCTCCTTCCAGATCCTCAGGCAACAAATAATCTTTTTCTTCTTCTGTTATCCTGGATAGATTTTCCCTTCCTTCAACCACTGTCACCTCGCAAACCCCGCAGGTTCCTTCAGTACAACCGAAGGATAGCGAAACCCCCACCTCATCACAGAAATCTATAAGAGGGGTCCCATCCTCCACCTCATGAGTTACATTATCTGTTTGAAAGAATACGCGTGCCACAAATAATTCTCCAGAATGCGATAACCTGCGAAATGATTTAAAACTTTTGCAGGATTCGCTGATTTTAAAGTAAACAAATTAAATACCTGTGTCTTGCAAAAACTGGATATGGGGAATTTGCTCATGGGTTAGTACTTTAGGTATCTTAATGATAATCTTTACCAACTGATCACCACGAACTCCATTTGAAAATTTGATTCCCATACCTTTCAACTTTAGTTTAGTATTATTTTGAGTTCCTGGCGGAACTTTGACCGATTTGATTCCCTCCAAAGTTTCAACCTCAATGGTCGCTCCCAAAATTGCCTGGGTTAATTTTATTTCCGCATCCACCACGACATCTCTGCCTTCACGCCGGAAAAGAGGATGGGAACGGACATTAATCAGGAGATGCAAATCCCCACGACGGTTCCCGTCAGCCGATGTCTGGCCTTTACCTTGCACCCGCAAAACTTTGCCATGTGTGATGCCTGCTGGAATTTTCACATTAGTTTCTTCAATGCCCTCATTTCGAGAAATGGAAATGGTGCGTTGACAACCTAATGCCGCTTCCTCAAAGGTGATCACACACTCTTTTTTTATTGGTGGAATTTGCGGTTCACGTTCTTGATGTCTCCCCTGGGAAAAAGGACTACCAAACCCACCAAAACCTCTTTCCTGCCCCTGAAAAGGGTTGCCCCCTGCAAAACCAAAGCCTCTAAGGATTTCATTGATATCAAAATCACGAAAAATGTCTTCCTGGGAAAATTTCTGATGAAACCCTTCAGAACCAAACTGGTCATACTGGCTCCGCTTTTTTTTGTTGCTCAGTACCGCATAGGCCTCACTAACCTCTTTAAATTTTTCTTCCGCCTTCTCATCCCCAGCGTTTCGATCGGGATGGTATTGCATGGCTAATTTTCGATAAGCTTTTTTTATTTCATCATCAGAGGCTCCTTTGGATACGCCAAGGATGGAATAGTAATTTTTCATATACCTAATAGCTTGATAAATAAGGGGTAATTAGATAGACTATCATAAGGTTAATTACAAAATATTATATACCGTAAGGCGATGAAAAGTGCAGTGAAAAATGGTCTTATAATTATATTGGCCTTCCTCCTGAATGCTTGTGGTGGTTATCTGCCTGCTGAAAGAACGCATTGGCCCATAAACCAGGAAGAGCGGCACTCCTGGTATCCCCCTGACGAAACCGTTTTGTCGGCAAGGAGGGCAAATCAATTACAACTGGATGCCTTGACCCAGGAAATTGAAATTCTTTTCGTGAATCATGCCACCTTTTCTAAACGGGAAGTGGCCCTGTTTGAATCCATGAACCAAATTAATCCTGAAATCAATAAAATGATTTCTGAATATGGGCAACGGGCTGAATCGGAACAGGAACGGATAATACGAATGCGGAAGGATCTGGAAATGTCCAAAGCCGGATTTATGGATGCGGAAGCGAGGCTTAAAAAAATAATGGAAGTTAAGCCGCCTGTTTTCTTCTCAATCTCTGATTATAATTCTGCAATGAAAAGTTTTCGGGATGGTAAATTCAAAAACAGCCTGAATTTATTTTTAAATCTTAAAAAGCAGAATCCTCCCTTATTTCTACAGGACAATATCGAATTTGGTATGGGCACTTCCTATTTTCGATTGAAAAATTATCCAAAGGCTACGGAACACTTTCAAAAAATACTGGATAAGTATCCCCAAGGTGATAAGCGCTTTATTTCTTATTTCATGCTGGGGACTATTCATAATCTTCAAGGTGAAAAAAGTCGGGCTATTTTTTTACTTGAAGAAGCCCTGACCAAAAGACCTCCAGAAAAGATGCAGAATATGATCCACCGTTTGATCAACGTTGTTAACGAAGAGCCCACAGATGGCGCAGGTTAATTCTCCCGCGATTGATTTGGATGTTGACGGGTGGCTTGGAGGCCCCCCAACCAATATCAGCAATGAACGGGGAAAGCCCATACTTATAAAAGTATTTCAGGTCAATTGCCCAGGTTGTTTCACCCATGCGATTCCAGAAACCCTGGAAATCAGCGCCAAATTTAAAGACTCTCCTTTATTGGTCTGGGGATTGGCCACTGCGTTCGAGGATTTCCAACTCAACACTTTTGAAAATTTGAAAAAACTGATTGATTTTGGAGAAGTGGTGGGAGAAACCCACGCTGTTTTAAATTCCCAAGGCCTACTGAATAATAACCGTCTGGATTATTCCATAACTTTCCCCGTGGCCTGGGACCGGCTGGTGCCGTATCACTCAATGGATTATTTGTCGGACGCGCATGATTTTATCAAAAAGGATTTCCCTCAATTTGACTCATTTCCCGAAAAAAATCAGAAACTCATTTTGAACCAGGTAATGTCCTATTTGAAGGGAAAAAAATATACGGCAAAAACATTTGAAACCTATCAACTCAAAGGAACCCCTTCAACACTATTGATTGATAGAAATGGGGTTTTGCGGGGCAAGTGGTTTGGTTCCGGTTTTGCTCTTAAGGAGGAAGTGGAAAAGCTTTTATTGTGATTCTAAAATACTTACCCCTGTGACCTTCGCATATAAAGCTAGCAGGGTGCTGAAAAACTCCCCAAACCGTCATCCTTGAGGAGCCCCTTCAACTTTGCTCAGGGCAGGCTCCGGCGACGAAGGATCTCGAAGTTCCTTATAAAACAAGAAGAGAGATTCTTCGCTGAGGCTCAGAATGACATGCGAAAGAGTTTTTCAGCACCCTGTTAGAATTGAATTTTCTGTATAGACGCATATTTTCTTCGCGCAATTTTGTTTCAAATTCCTCAACTTTTTTAGTTAGAGCGGCAGAATCCAGTATTTCGTTTTTTTTCGGGTTGTTTTTTAAATCCGTCTTCAATATCTAAAAAAGCAATCGTGTAAGGAGCTTCCCACCGTTATGGCCTTTTTGAGTTTTGATCAGTTTGTCGACAAAATAGATCAGTTGGAAGAAGCCAATATCCTTATTGCCGCCTTGGAACTCAGGATATTTACCCATCTGGGCAAGAAAGCTTGGACCTATCAGAGCCTGGCAAAAAAAGCCAGGCTTCATTCCGAAGGGGCTGAGGCTTTGCTGAATGCACTGGTTTCCCTGGGGGCTATAAAGAAAAAAGGCAACACTTTTACCAATACCTCGGAAGGCTTTAAACATTTTTCTGAAACCAGTCCGCACTACAAAAGGGGAACGGTGTTTTTACGTAAGGAAAACCGGGATGAATGGTCCAAATTGATGAATCTTATAAAGAAGGGCCGGAACTTAAACGAGTTTGGTAATGACGATCCTGCATTTCGCGAACCTTTCACTTATGCAATGCATGAAAGGAGTAGTAAATTTTCCAAGCCACTGGCAAATTATATAACACGGAAACCGGTTGGCAGACTGATTGATCTCGGAGGAGGGCCCGGCTCCTATTCTTCCGAAATCCTGAAAATTGATAAATCCGCACAAGCGGTATTGATTGACCGGCAAGCCAGTATTAAAGTCGCAAAAACAATTCTGAAAAACTCTGCTGTCAAAAAAAGGTTTGATTTTATATCTGGAGACCTGTTCCGTGTAAGTTTTGGGAGTAAAAGCGATACCGTATTGTATTCAAATATTCTTCATATTTATAATGAAACGGAAAATTCAAAATTGTTTAAAAAAATCCACAACACTTTAAAACCGGGAGGAAGGTTCATTCTTGTTGATTTATTTTTAAAAAATAATCGCACCGAACCTTTTTCTGCCGCTTTATTCTCTTTGACAATGCTGTTATTCACAGCGACGGGAAGAACCTATACCTTTCAGGAAACCGAAAACCTTTTAAAGAAGAATGGGTTTGGGAGGTTCAAACGCTGTGAATTGGGTCAGGGAACCAGTGTGATTGAGTGTGTGAAAATTTAATCACCTTGAAAGGGACCTTTCAAAATTAGTCCGAAGGTATTCCACTGAATCTGTCAAAGTTTTCAAAAATTTCATATCCCGCTCAAATTCCTTTTCCAGCAGGCTACAATCTTCAGAAACTCCCTTTTCCCTCAAGATATAACTGTTCGTACAGTACCAGTCTGAAAAACCCGAAAAATCGTAGCCCTGAAGCAGCAAAGCGGTCTCTTCATCCTTGAGCATGTTTTTATAAATAGCTTCCATTTCCTGAACGAATAATTGTTTGTTGCCAGCCTCAGTAACATTCGAAAATTTGCACTTAATGGCATTCAGTTTTTCAGAAAGGTCATTTAAATTATGAATCTGAGATAATGCGGCATCCCGAAAATATTTAAGAGAGACTTTCCGGGCTGGCTTGGGTCTAAACAATAAATCACATTTATTCCTCACAGGCTTTTTGCAAAAATGATGAATAGCTTCTCGCAAGGACTGGTTTTCCATTCCCTTAATTGGCACACCACCTTCCGTTGCATTTATGACGGTTTGAAAACCACCAAGGCTTTGGGAAAATATATAGTTATAACTTTCCAGAGCCAGGGAACTGGCAACCTTGCAGTCAAACAGGTCCGTCGCCTCTATTAAATTCGAGCTGAAATTCAGGTATTTCAACCGATTCCTATAAAACAACGGATTTAATCTATTGATGGCATTTATACTTTCATCCAAATAAAAAGAATGAAGGCAGTGCAGACGTTGCTTAAAAAAGGATAGGTCCTGGCCGACCAAAATGATAGGAGAGCAGGATAAATATTGCGCAAATTTAAAAGCAGAGTGGGCTACAGAAGTAATTTTTCCCAGCCCTCCTTTTTCTTCTGTGTGCTTTTTAAACCATTCTGAAAGAAACATTTCCAAGTCAAATGCTATTCTCCGGTTGGGAAAGGCATTGGGGATGATGCTTGGAACAGCGGGGTTGTAGACAAGCCATGTGTCATTGTCATCGTTTAGAAAATCAAAAGAATTAATTGTTTGTTCATCAGGGTCTATCGAAATGACCACATCTGGACGAATTCCGTTGTGCCGTAATGGTTTCAAGGCGGTCGCAACCGCTATCAGAAAAAACCTTTGGCGAGAGCACTTAAGGAGTTGGATGTTTTTATCCAGGGATGGACCTGCAGAACAGATTATTGCCGGAACGTTTGGCAAACATTCTTTCAAAGAGGTTATGCCAGGACTGGAGATTAGATTTTCAAAGTTTGAAAAAATATTTTTATAATAAAGTTTAGAGTGAACGGATTGTGTTTTTAAATTGATTCTGCTTTCTTTGAAATATTTTTCAATTCCATCCAATAAAATCCCATAATATTCAATATTCTTGTCCACCAGGGATTTTTGACTGACGAGACAGTAGTCATTAAGAACGAAATTGATTTGTTCAGGCTCAAAAATTTTATCTAACTGACAGGGGTTGGCATCGACAAACAGTTTTACACCGGGGTGGTCAAAAATTGCGGAAAAATCAATCTCGCGAATAGCCAGGGCGAATAACTCCGGGTCCTTTTCAAAGATATAAATTTTTGCCCGCTTCGAAGCATGCCGGATGATTTCGAAAACCGGATAACCCAAACCCAAACCTAAAACGATAAAATTTAAAGATTCGCAAATTTTCAATCTTCCTGGATAGCGGGAAGCCTCGCCGACCGGATCATAAATACTATCAATTTGCCTTTTATTACCTTCTTGATCTATATGAATCAGCGCAGGCAGGCCGGACCGGGATTGGGTCACTGCATAAAATCTTGAACCTTTTAAGGGGGATATTTTTTCAAATAAGGCTTGATCCTTCTTCTTTAAGGACGCTAGATTTTTCTTTAGAAGGGAGCTACTCATTTTTTACATAATTTATTTTAAGGGACGGGATTTTAATCTATTTAATGCCAGCGTCAAAGCCATCCAGGATGCATCAATTGTCACGGCGTAAGGAAAAATAAAATAATTCCCAGGTTGCATAGACACCTTGTGTTGTCGAAAACCTGGAATCATAATCACGCACTAACTTTCTAAGTCCTCCGGTTTTAACCATTCGGATGGGGGCCGCACCGATTTGCTGAAGGTTTTTTAAAAGAGTCATGGCACTTGAAAAAAATATCTTCCGAATTTCTACATCACAAACTTCAATCGTAAACCCCGAATCGCAAATCATTTTTTTCCAGGCTGACTTGTCATAAAGTTCAATGGGGCTGGATAAATCCGCGGCTTTCCTGAATTCTATAAGTGTTTCAGGGCCAAATGTGCTGAAAACTAAATTCCCCTTATTGGTTAAAGTCTGATTCAATTTTACCAGCGTTTCTTGTGGGTTTTGAAACCACTGGAATACAGCATTAGCGCAAACCAAATCGACACATTCAAAATTAACCCGTTCTGCATTTCCCGGAAAAATCTTTGTGTTCGATGGTAATGCAAGAGAGGCGCGCAAAATTTCCAGCATTCCTGGGGCAATATCGTTGAGAACAAGTTGCCTTACGGGTTGTGTCAGGAGATGCCTGGTAAAAAGTCCCGTCCCACATCCTATCTCCAGGACACGGTCGGGCAATGGAACAGGGAGTAGAGAAGAAAGCCTTTCAGCCATGGATTTCTGCAATTGCGCATAACGGTCATAAGATTTCGCGTGTTTGGAAAAACTGTCTATTAAATTCTTGTCACTTACTATATCTTTGCCGTGGCTATTCAAAGAGCACTTCCTGACATCTTAAACTCAATTTTAATGAGGGATATTGAAGTAAAGCGGAAAAAACAGGATGTTATCGGTCGCTGGCCCGTCGTCGAAGGGTGGCTTTGGGTACTACTTTCACGGGCATTTCAATCGTAAAAACTGACCCTTCGCCTTCAACACTTTTCACAGTTATATCTCCACCCATCATCAGGCAAAATCTTCTGCTTATCGCAAGACCAAGCCCGGTCCCGCCAAATTTCCGGGTAGAGGAATTGTCGACTTGAGAAAACTCCAGAAATAAATGTTTAAGAGATTCTTTCGGGATTCCCATACCGGTGTCAATGATGTCAAAGGTGATCCAGTCCACTCCTTCACGGGTTGTACGGGTGACCTTTAAAGTGACAGTACCGTTTTCTGTAAATTTACAGGCGTTGCTCAACAGGTTGTGGAGCATCTGGCGCACTCGAGTTTCATCGGCTTCCATAAATCCCGCATCTTCGGGACAATCAATAACCAGTTTATTGGATTTTTTTTCCGCCAGCGGGTGTATGGTGGCCTTAACCTCATTGACCAGTTTGTTTATCTCGAAACTTTCCAAAAATATTTCCATTTTGCCTGCTTCGATTTTTGAAAGATCAAGAATCTCATTAATCAGTCCAAGTAAATGTTTTCCAGATGTGCGGATTTTATCCAAATCGGCTTGAAACTCATCCAAGCCTTCCTCCTCGGCATCTTCAAGGAGCATTTCACTGTACCCAATGATTGCATTCATAGGAGTGCGAAGTTCATGGCTCATATTTGCCAGAAAATTACTTTTGGCGCGGCTGGCATCTTCTGCGCGATCTCTTGCCACAATCAGAGTTTGATGGGCCGTTTTCAATTCATTTATCAGTGAGGTATTGCTGACAGCAACCGCCGCTTGCGAAGCAAGGGATTCAACGAGGCTCTCAAAGTCAGGAGAAAATGGAATTACTTTCTTTTTATCATTAACATCACGGGCATTTAAGAGCTGTAATACCCCAATAACCTCATCCTCATGGTTTGTCAAAGGAACCACAAGCATTGATTTTGTCCTGTAACCAGTGTTTGCATCGAATTTTTTGGGCCCGGTAAAATCGAACGGTTTGTAGTTATAAACATCGGGGATATTAACGGAAATATTTTTTATTGCCACATAAGCGGAAACATTCGATTCTTTGATTTCCAAGGGTGGAAAAGTAATATCAATCCCTGTTACGCCACCCATATTGATGTTGAGGGACTCATTTTGGACAATTTTGAAATGCAGTAAATTATCCTTAAGAATGTATAAGGTTCCCCCATCGGCAAGGGTCAGGTTTCTAGCTTCGGTGACAATAGTTTCCAATAAAGCATTCAGATTCCTTTCGCCTGACAATGCACGACCAATATTGGAGAGCCTTTGAATGTGCCCCATGAGATTGAAAGATCTCTTTGAGTCGAGCCCACCTTTTTGAATAAACTCCGCCAACTCACTGCCAAAACGATTTTTGGACTTTGTCAACCCATTGATCAGACTTGGATCAATGATCCATCCTTCTGTTTGGATACTGGGATGACAGATATCAGGC
>Ga0210050_1004621_pt1 | contig 11366 bp, 15 predicted proteins | sample CryGey132114_all_FD_185463 | JGI IMG/M metagenome (GOLD analysis project Ga0210050, IMG submission 185463) | Groundwater microbial communities from aquifer - Crystal Geyser CG22_combo_CG10-13_8/21/14_all (SPAdes) (version 2) | ecosystem: Environmental > Aquatic > Deep subsurface > Groundwater ...
AGAGTGACAACGAATTTGCACTCAATATGCAGGAAGCAAAAAGAGTGCTTTTCAGGTCAATTTAAAAGCAAAAACCCGCCATTATTGAAAATCTATTTCAGGGGACATCTTAGGATTGGAGAATACTCTTAAAGTGAAGTCCTATCTCACGTCTTTTAATTGTTGCCTTATTAAAGGACAGGAGATGGGAGATAGAGGTAGTCTGACTACCTTCGCTCTATCCTCATTTCGTCTTTATGTTCTATACTACACGTTACAGCTATGTGATTTGGAGGTAGTCAGACTACCTGGACCGACTGACAGAAAAAAGCGGAAACACCCCGATCGGGCGATCGGGGTGTTTTTTTGTTATACGGTGAGATTGGAGATAGGTTCTAAACTTATTCTCCTTTTTTTGAATCTTCAGCTTCAGCGGATTCATCCTCTTCTTTTCCTTTCTTCTCCACTTCAATAGCATTTGGATCGAATTCTGCAGGTACGTCTTCCTCGGCCTCTTCTTTTGGTTCGTAAACTGATGCCACAACTTCTTCAGGGTCGGTTATAAGCTCGACTCCAGCCCCAATCTTGATGTCTCTTGCAAGAGCCACACTTTCATAATCTACGAATCCTGATATATCTACAACGACTTCGTGAGGTAAGTCTTTTGGTTCTGCTTCTACCTCAATCTCATGCATAACCTTGACCAATACTCCTCCTTGCTTAACAATCGGAGATTCGCCTTCAAATATAATAGGTACGGAAATAGACATTTTTTGACCCTTCTCGAAAACATAAAAATCAGCGTGGATGAGTCGACCTGTTACAGGGTGAGTATCTACATTATAAATAAGAGATTGATATTCTTTGTCTCCATCTTTAAGAAACACGATACTCGATTCTCCAGCCGCCCTCCAGACTTTAAGAAATGATATTTCATCTACTGAAATTGGACTCGATTGTGTTTTTTTACCATAAAAGACCGCCGGCATTTTGCCAGTTTTTCTCAAAGCTCCGACATTCCTATTTTTATCTCTTTTTTCTATTTGCAGTGTTAACATAAACGACAGTATACAAAAATAGCAATAAATGTCCAGTCGTCTTCAGAGTAACGGATCGTAAACCGGACTACGGAAATTTATAAAAACACAAGACGGAAGTAGAACAAAAAATAACTTTTACTACTCGAAAGCGCCGATTACCCAATCAAATTCAGTTTCCCAATCTCTTGTGGGGCAAGCAAAGCCCGGACTATCGGGATGTGGACGACCGCTTGTTTCCATATTACGAACTCCTAAGACATAGAAATTACCCGTACAACCGGAATCTCCTCCATAATTATAATAGCTATAATAAAAACCTCCCGAAGACGTATTTATCGGATCCACCGGTACACTTGGCATATATCCTTTATCGAGCAATTCATCTATAAAGTCACCATTGTCTTCAAAACTATGCTCCCAAGATCCTCCGGCTGAGTTCTCTTGAGGATATCTATCGTGATCATCATAATAAAGCTCGAGGGCGGTAATTATTTGTTTCATATCTGCAAGACGCCTCGCATCCCTCGCCTTTGCTCTCGCACTATTTAGCGAAGCAAGCACGACAGACGAAAGCATCCCTATGATGGCGATGACGACGAGGAGTTCGATTAATGTGAAGCCTAAATTGTGTTTTTTCATAAAAACTTTATATCGATAACATAAAACACTTGTACACGTCTGCAGGGAAAATTAGAAACTACATACAGGAACACTACTTCCCCACCATCCATTATTTATATTGACACCAGTTTTACAGTAACCACCGTTTTCCAGACGAACATATAATCCGTAAGCAGTAGAAGGGCCTCGGACGTAACGATAAGTGTGCCAGCTCGTACCGCTTGGATCAGTCGGAATAGCCGGTAAATATGGTCCAAGGGGTGTTGATAGACCCGAAATAACATAACCCGTACCATCACTTCCAAGCGATGGGTACGCGTCTTGGGTATCGAAATAAAATTCAAGAGCAGTTTTCAACTGCTTGATATCCGCCATCCGCTTAGCATCCCTCGCCTTTGCCCGCGCACTATTTAGCGACGCAAGCACGACAGACGAGAGCATCCCGATGATAGCGATGACGACGAGGAGTTCGATTAATGTGAAGCCTAAATTGTGTTTTTTCATAAAAACTTTATATCGATAACATAAAACACTTGTACACGTCTGCAGGGAAAATTAGAAACTACATACAGGAACACTACTTCCCCACCATCCATTATTTATATTGACACCAGTTTTACAGTAACCACCGTTTTCCAGACGAACATATAATCCGTAAGCAGTAGAAGGGCCTCGGACGTAACGATAAGTGTGCCAGCTCGTACCGCTTGGATCAGTCGGAATAGCCGGTAAATATGGTCCAAGGGGTGTTGATAGACCCGAAATAACATAACCCGTACCATCACTTCCAAGCGATGGGTACGCGTCTTGGGTATCGAAATAAAATTCAAGAGCAGTTTTCAACTGCTTGATATCCGCCATCCGCTTAGCATCCCTCGCCTTTGCCCGCGCACTATTTAGCGACGCAAGCACGACAGACGAGAGCATCCCGATGATAGCGATGACGACGAGGAGTTCGATGAGGGTAAAGCCGTGTTTACTTCTTTTCATAAAATTTATGTCGATAATATACTAAATAGTATAGAGCATTAGTATTTGCCTGCAAGGTAAAAGTAAAAACCTCTATATGATAGTGGACTAGGATCAATAAATTATTTTTTGATTCTCAGGGACAGTAAGAACTAAACTATCTTCTTTATTTTGTAACTCTCCGGGGCGTCTTTGAGATATTTTTCTAATTTCTCTCTCGTCAAGAGCCCTTCTTGAGCACCGACATACTGAACAACCGACATTGAATTTATAGGTCCCCACGCAAGAGCCTCGGGTAATGTTTTGCCGAGAGCAAGTGCAGTGGTAACAGTTGAAGAAAAAGAATCACCAGCACCGGTTCGATCGACAGGTGGTGCTGGGTCGGGATACATCGGCATTTTCCACACACTCTCACCATCATCGGCATATGCTCCAGATGGTCCATCTGTTATAACCGCGATACGTGGACCAAGATCGCGTATCCCTGACAGCAATTTCCTTATATTGTCTTCACTACTACCAAGTATTCTCTGCGCCTCTTCTTTGTTACAGAAAAATAATTCGCTTCTTTTATAAAGTCTCTCGAGTTTGGCGAAACCCTGCTTCATTTGAAATGTTCCCGGCTGAAACGCAAGCTTTACATCACTGTTTTCTTCAAGATAATCAGCTATTTTTTCGTGATACTGCAGAGAGTTTTCAGCAAGCGAGCTTATATAAAGCCACTTTGGTGCAGTATCGATCGAAAGATGTGCGTAATCATATTCGTAGTGTTTTACCAAAATTGTCCGCTCCGCTTTAAAACGGAGTACGAAATGGTAATTTGACCCCATCCCACTATGTATACGGACATAATCTTCAGCCACCCCCTCCTTTCGTAATTGATTTAACATTTCCTTGCCATAATCATCATCTCCCATATCGGTGACAAGTGCACTTTTCAGCCCCAACCTATGCGCGGAAACCGCGGCATTGGGACTATTACCAACAGCAGGGACGACAACAACATCCCGATAAGGGATTTTATCACCAAAGCTCATACAGAGCTCTTTGGATTTTTCTGGATTATCGGTTTCAATCCAAGCGTCTTGGAGCTCGATAAAAGCATCCGTTACGATATCGCCGAGAGCCAAAAAATCAATTCCTTCTTTTTTATCTTTCATAAGTTTAGAGCTTGTCCAAAAACCCTAACACAGCATAGTTATAAATCCCTTACGGGACGCAATAGGGTTTTCAGATAAGCTATAGTCATTATAACAACAAAAGGTTGGCTTTTAGAGTGTAGTTATACACATTTAAAGCAAGAGGTTCATATATAATGTAATTATGAATGAAAAAAAAGGCTTCACCCCCACACCTTTCGTGACGATGCTCAGTGGAGATTTTGTCCGTAAGGACAAAATCTTCTCCAAGCTAAAACCTAACAGCTTACAGCTTACAGCTAAAAGCTAACAAGGGGTTCACCCTCATCGAACTCCTCGTCGTCATCGCTATCATCGGGATGCTATCATCTGTCGTGCTGGCGTCGCTCAACAGTGCGAGGTCAAAAGCGAGGGATGCGAGGAGGTTGGCAGATTTGAAAGAAATGCAGAAGGCACTCGAGCTTTTCTTCGATGATAACGGCAGATATCCATACAACAGAACTTCCTCCGGTGGAGCCATTTATTCCGGTTGGTATGGAACTACAGCGGGATGTTATGGTAATTCTGGAAGTGTAGTAGTCTTAGACGGACTGGTCGGCAAATACATTCCCTCACTGCCTATCGACCCAAATCCAAGACTTCCGAGTTTTTGCTATCTTTATCGATCAATTAACAACGGGGCTGACTATAAATTTTTAGTTTACAACACAGTAGAGTCTTTTAATCCAAGAGCCGAAAATCACCCTCTTGCAGATTCATCCAGATCTTACTCGTTTTCCATTCACTCTCCGGGAGGAAATTTTTAATTACATATCTATGATTTTTAATATAAAAAAGGCTTCACCCTCATCGAACTCCTCGTCGTCATCGCTATCATCGGGATGCTATCATCTGTCGTGCTGGCGTCTCTAAATAGTGCGAGGGCAAAGGCGAGGGATGCGAGGAGACAGGCAGATTTAAATCAAATTGCCACGGCGCTTGAGTTTTTCTACGATAAAAACGGCCACTATACAGGACCCGAGGTATGTGGTCATGATACAAGCATAGGAGGAGATGGTAGCTGTAACTCACCCTCATATTCGAGCGGTTCCGACTGGCCATCAAACAGTGATTTGAGAGATTTGGTAACTGGAGGATTTATGCCGGCTTTGCCAGTGGACCCTATCAATAACAGCACTTATTATTATAGGTACGAGATTCAAAATACAGGTAGTCGACCCCAGGACTACGCCTTATGTGCCAGACTCGAAGGTGGAGGTTTTATATGGAAGGGTCAAAAATACAGCGGTAGCAATTTCAATGGAAGTGGACAACCTAATCCTGAGGATTATTGCGACGCCGTTTTTTAACGCCCTGAGACTTTTTGCAATTCTCGAGAATTTATAACTCAAATTACGAGCCGAGGTCTCTTGAAAAAATTCTGATTCCGATCGAGCTAAAATCAAAAATTTCGATTTTAATCAAAACCCTGTTTTCTTTCTTACTTTAAAGTAAGAAAGAAAACAGGGTTTCAAATTTCAGAGGTCAGAGTAAGGAACATCTTTATCTATCAAACTTTTTTTCGTCCTTTTTTAACTTCTTCGGAGAAGCTAAATCATCGTCATTTTCCAAAATTGATACCAAAAGATAATGTAGCGGATACTTCTTGCGCATCCAGTTTTTTCCAAATGGTGTTTTGTCTTCTTCTCTTTGTTCCATTACGGCTTCCCTGCGAGAAATCTCTTTCTCAAGCCTGGGTAAAGATTTTTCATAACCACCGAAACCACTCTGTAACCATCTATGAACAGAAGCTATCGTAGCGGAACTCGTGGAAATCTCATCTGCAATATCGTCATACCCTTTACCTTCAAGAAGAAGCTTCGCTATACGAACTCTTCTTGCAAGCATCAAGCTTTCTGTTTCGCTAAGTAAATCCTTAAAGAAAGATTTAACTTCAGATCGAGTTTCAAGAAGAGCGATCATTGTCCAAAACTCATCAAGTAGGACTCTCTTTTCAAGAGGATTTGTTTTATCGGGTTGCTTGCGCGACATTTTATATAATTTAAAAAATTTTTAATTTTCTAAATTCTTTCTTACTTTAAAGTAAGAAAGAATTTAGATGTTGGGCTGTTGAGACTTTGAATGATATGCATGTCCGTAACTACACCCTACGTCCCAAAATTCTTTTGACGGATTTTTTAATGTCATCGACCCCCATACCATAATGTTCTATGAGTTCATCGGGGGTTCCGCTCTGACCATATTCGTCGTTTACTCCCATAAATTCTATCGGCACAGGATGGTTTCTTGAAAGACATTCGGCGACCGCAGAACCCATACCACCCATAATTTGATGTTCCTCAACGGTAACAATCGATCCTACCTTTTTTGCAAGCGCTACTATCATATGTTCGTCGAGGGGTTTTATTGTAGATAAATTCAGTACCGTCACTGAGACACCCTCATCTTCAAGCTCCTTGGCAGCTACCATCGCATTATAAGTCAAAGCCCCCGTCGATATAATACCAACTTTTTTGTCAGAATCTTTTTGTGACTCCCAAAAAATCGCTGCTTTACCAATCTCAAACGGAGTGCTCTCGGTCGTCATAACCGGAGTTTTTTCTCTCGCTAGACGGATATAGACAGGGGTGCCGGTTTTAGCTGCGGCGATGGTTGCCTTCTTAGCTTCAATACTATCACAAGGCGAAATCACAACCATTCGTGGCAAGATTCTCATAAGCGCAATGTCTTCAATCGCCTGATGTGTGCCTCCATCGGGACCGACAGATACACCTGCGTGACTCCCGGCAATTTTGACAGGTACATTGTTGTAACAAATCGTCGTCCGTATCTGCTCCCAATTTCGCCCAGGAGAAAACATAGCGTAAGATGACACAAAGGGAATCTTGCCCATCGAAGCCATACCGGAGGCAACCGTAACAAGATTTTGTTCGGCAACACCGACTTGTACAAATCTCTCCGGAAATTCATCGGCAAAGAAGTTCATCTTAGTAGATTCGGTTAGGTCGGCACAAAGACCGACCACGTTTTTGTCTATTTTTCCTGCCTCTAGTAGCCCGCGACCGAAACCTTCGCGGATGGGTACCTTATCGACGTTTTTATCGAAGATACGGGGAGTTAGTTTATTTAAAAGAGAAAGCATAAATAATTTTTAAATTTTGTAATTTTGTAATTTTTAAATAAATTTTAATTTTTAACTTGGGAATTCTTAAATATTTTTGAAAAAATCAGAGTCAATTCATGAGACTCCTTCCACATCTTTCTGCAGGTATTATCATGTTCTGGGTTGGTTTTGGCTATCATTCTTAGCCAATGTTTCGATTCGTTTGCTTCTTTTCTACAGATAGATATTTTATTTCTAAAGTCTTTTTTTGAGCTTGCCGCATTGGCTTCCATGTAATTCGCCCCTATACTTGTTGAAGATCTAACCAATTGGATTATTATTGACCAATTTATATCATCCTTTTTAACACCCTTCACAAACAAAATTGTATTTTCTCCAAATTTACCAGCTCTCTCCTCCAAGTCATATTTCATATTTTTTAATTTTAAGATTTAGAATTTATTTAGGAACTAAAAAATTTAAAATTTAAAAATTTACTCTGATTCTTGCAAGTTCTTTATCGCTTTATTAGCGATCCTTTTCTCCTCATCCGTCTTTGGCGGTTTGCCATGCCATTCAAACTTTCTTTCAAACTCTGGTACGCCTTTACCTGGTATTGTATGAGCTATTATAACAGACGGTTTTTCAAAAACCGCTTGTGCTTCGCCTACCGATTCTATTATCTCGTCAAAATTGTGTCCATCGATCTCCTGCACATGAAAGTTGAAAGCTCTCCATTTATCAGCCAAGGGTTCTACCGGCATAATATCTTCGGTAAATCCATCTATTTGAATATTGTTTCTATCTATTATCACGGTTAGGTTTTGCAACTTTTCCTTGCCGGCAAGCATCGCTCCTTCCCAACTGTTACCTTCTTCAAGCTCACCGTCGGACAAAAGAGCGTAGATTTGTTTGCTTGATGTTCTACCATTATCTATCCTATCCGCCAAAGCCATACCGACCGCCTGAGAAAGTCCGGATCCGAGAGGTCCGGAGCTTGTCTCCACTCCAGGCAACCATTCTCTATGAGGGTGTCCTTGAAATTTGGAGCCGAATTTTCTCAAACTCTTTTCAAAATCTTCTACACCGTTCTCACCAAAATATCCAGAATGTGCCATCGCTGAATACAATACGGGGCATATATGCCCATTTGAAAGTACTACACGGTCCCTGTCTTCCCAATCAGGATTTTTAGGATCGTGTCGCAATATATGAAAATACAGAGCAGTGAAAATATCCGCCATACCAAGTGGACCGGCAGTGTGTCCGGAACCGGCTTCCATAAGAGCTCTTAGGATAGAAGCACGAACCTTGCCGGCTGTTTTTTGAAGTTCTTTTGTTTTTTCGGGGGATGATTGGGTCATTATGTATGTTTCTGTGCCGATGGTACGAGTTAACTAATGTTAAATTATGATTCAATCCTAATGTAAATGGCACAAGCAATACTGTTTATCATTTACATCACTTCTGCACCAATTTGAACCACTAAACGGTCTGCAAGACGGCGGAATGCCACTTGTAGTAGAAGGCTCTTGTTCAAAAACAGCTCTAATCATCGCGCCTCTATTGTTACCGGAACCGTAATTATGATAACAATAACTTCCACTTCCAGGATCAGATGGAATCGCTGATAAGTATTTGTTATCGATCAATATCTGCATTGCTCCTGTGTAATTTGCTCCGCAACTCGCACCACCTCCTGTATTAGCCGGCATATATCCTTTCGTGTCATAATAAAGCCATAGAGCTTTTGATATTTGACCCATATCCGATTTTCTCCCTCGCTTTTGCCCTCGCACTATTTAGCGACGCAAGCACGACAGACGAGAGCATCCCGATGATGGCGATGACGACGAGGAGTTCGATGAGGGTAAAGCCGTGTTTACTTCTTTTCATAAGATTTATGTCGGTTATATATTAAATAGTATAGAGCATTAGTATTTGCCTGCAAGGTAAAAGTAATAGCTGTTAGGGAAGTCATTTAACGTGTAGCACCTAAAATGTAACACGAAAAGAGTATGGGGTAACCTTTAGTAGAAGACATTTTTTAAATTTTGTTATCCAACCGGTCTGACCAGTCGGACTGGTCAGACCGGTTGGATATAGGTGTTAAGTGTTAGGAAGAAAGAGGAGGAAGGAAAGAAAAAGAGAACACCCTCCGTCACTTAGGAAAAAATAGACTATCGGAAAGATGGGCACCATCACTCCCAATATTGGGAGTGATGGTGCCCATCTTTCCGGGAAGAGAAGAATGGAACACCGCTTCGAGGACTCAGCTCCACCCTCAAATAGGTGTTAGTTTTTAGATAGAAAGAGGGAGGATTGAAGGCAGTCTGACTAACTCCGCAACGGAGTTAGTCAGACTGCGGGGAAAGAAAGGGATAGTGCCGAACAGACTTCAGATATATCGTAAGTGGTTTACAAAACTACGGCAACCTGGTTGCCTATGTTTTAACTTAAAAATCAAATCTATAATCTGAAAGAGAAGGAAAATAGGAGAGTAAATCCCTCCCCTCATAAGAATTAGGCACTTCTTACAGAAGCTGTACACCTTTTCTGTTTTTTGTTTCGATTCACCACAAGAGTACTTCCAAAAATATAGTCGTTTCACTCCTTATTTTTTAGGTCGCGCACAAAAAACTATCAAAGGTCTTGCGGGAGCACCACAGGAGTACTTCCATTTTCTAAATTCGATTACGACTAAGAAAATTAGGTCGCACCACACGGGCACTTCTATTTTCATAGTCGTCTATGAAGACTCCTTGAAAATAAGTCGCTCCCTCACCCTTTTTAAAGGGAGAATTCCGGCAGAACATCTTAAAAACACGACGATCTATTACAAACTCTCAAAATATTTTATCGCAGATACAGGGTCGTCGTTTTTTACTATTGCCGATCCGACTGCAAGTCGGTTTGCTCCGGCTTTTATTAGTTCTGGAGCGGTATCCTTACTTACAGCACCATCAACTGAAACTGTAAAATCGGGGTACTGGGATTTTATTTCTCTTATCGTGTTTATGGTTCTACTATCAAATGGTTGTCCTTGAAAACCGACCTTGGCTATCCCCATACACTGGACAAAAGACACCTTATCAACATAAGCACTTATCTCTTCAATCGGAGTACCGGGTAATATAGCTATACCCATTTCAACAACATTGCTCCATTCTCTTATCATCTCAAAAGGTTCATCGTGAGAAACAGAAGATAGATGTATTATGACTCGCTTTGCACCAGCATCTACCAAAGTGTGGATAACGGACGAAGGACTCTCGACCATCAAATCAATTTCGAAATTGAAATCTTCCGCAAATGGAAACTTCTCTTCCCTCCTTAAAATCTTGTCCCAACTGCCGTCATCGCCCACATATGGCCAAGTTCGGTTTTGAGCAAATTCGCCGTCTACAACATCGATTTGCACCCAATCAGAAACGCCTTTCAATTTTGAAAGCTTTTCTCTTATATCAACAATTGAATCGGAAAGTATGGCAGGTATTATTTCTATGTTCATAAGTGGTGTTTAGTTAACCTTCAAGGGTGACACTGTTGATAAATAATAGTTCAATTTCTCGATGGGTATCATGCCGTTTAAATATTTTCCTAAATGTATTCTTTCGTAATTGTAAAAGTGTAAATATTCTTCTAAACTTTTCCAAGTTCTTCTAGGATTAAGATAATATTCTTGGTCAATTACTCCATGTGCTCTCTCTACTGCACCATCCCATGTTGGAGAAGATTTTGGAATGAAGTAATGAGCAATACCTTTTTCTACTAAATATTTATGAAAATCTCCACGATTTTCACTACCATTGTCACTCTGTACTCCAAGTATTTTAAAAGAAAAATATTTCTCTGCTTCAATATATGCATTAATAGTATCTTCTGCTGTCATAGTGATAGTAACTGTTGCAACTGTATTCCAGTATATATATCTATGAAAGTCCTTTGATATTTACGTACATTGTCTTGCCATATGTACTTCGCATCCATTTGCACTAAATCTCCTGGTAGCTTTGGTATTACAACCTCTTTGATGGGTGCATACCAAGCAAGTGTCTTTTGTGGTCTAAAGATTAGATTCTTCTTTTTGTAGAACTTGTATATTGCAGTAGTTGATATTTCAATATCAAACCTCCTCTTGATAAGTAACTTCATTTTAAGTGGACCATAATTAATTCGCATTTTTTCTTGTTCAATGAATATCTTAATCTCTCCTTTAATTTTAATATTCGGATGCTGTTTCTTTGGTATATATACTCTACTACCCAAGTCCTTCTTTCTCCATTTGTAATATGTTTTTCTAGAAATTAGATACAGATCACATATTTCATTCACTGGTTTACCTACCTTATCTACGAGAAAATACCATTTTGCTCTAATCTTTGCCTCATACACACACTTTTGATTTTTGTTTGCCATATATGCTTTTAAGGCTTGCACCTTGTTAAATATTGATAGTTAACTACTGTCACCCCAATCTATCATATTTGTCACCCCATAAGGTTAACTGTACAA
>Ga0210050_1004626_pt1 | contig 11356 bp, 11 predicted proteins | sample CryGey132114_all_FD_185463 | JGI IMG/M metagenome (GOLD analysis project Ga0210050, IMG submission 185463) | Groundwater microbial communities from aquifer - Crystal Geyser CG22_combo_CG10-13_8/21/14_all (SPAdes) (version 2) | ecosystem: Environmental > Aquatic > Deep subsurface > Groundwater ...
ACCGTATCTACGCGAGTAGTATAAAACTCTATTTCTAAAGCACTGTTTTTCACTTTCATTTTAAACTGCGCGCCCTCTGATTTGCCAATCCAATTTTTCTGCCCCGCTTTAGTTGATTCCGGCCAGTCAACTTTATTTAATCCGTTAAGCAAACCCGAGGTAATGCGTTCCTTGGCCTCCGTAGCTTTAGCAAGGGACGGCTCTATAAAATCAGTTATCTTAAAAAACCATTGCTCCAAATCTTTTTGCGCCACCGAATTTTTACATCTTTCGCAGATTCCATCCTCGGCCTGCTCATTAGCCAACACGGTTTGGCAAGAATCGCACCAATTAACTTTGGCTTTCTTTTTGTAAGCCAAGCCATTTTTATAAAACAAAAGGAAAAACCACTGGGTCCATTTATAATAATTCGGGTCGGAAGAATTCACTTCCCGCGACCAATCGTAGGAAAAACCCATCATATTCATCTGCTTTTTAAAAGTGTCAATCGCTTGGCGCGTAGTTATGGACGGATGAATTTTAGTTTTGACGGCATAATTTTCCGCCGGCAAGCCAAAAGCGTCCCAGCCCTGGGGATGTAAAACATTTTTGCCTTTAAGGCGCATATATCTGGACATTATATCCGTAGCCGTGTAGCTTTCCACATGGCCGGCATGAAGTCCTTCGCCGGACGGATAAGGAAACATATCCAAAACATAATACTTCGGCTTGTCTTTATTTTCCGAAGTCTGATACAGTTTCTCTTTCCCCCATTTCTTCTGCCATTTTTGCTCAATTTTCTTATGGTCGTATTTCATATTTTTATCCTCCGTAGACTCGGCGAAGGAGGACTATTTTTTCGTGGTCATATTTTTCCATAATTATCTTCCCTCCCTGACAAGGGAGGGTTAGGGTGGGTTTATTTTAACCTAAAATTCGCCTAAATGCAAGTTAATCCCTCCCTGAAAAGTTACCCCCCTGACAAGGGAGGGCTGGAGTGGGTTATTCTATTTATTTCATTATCTATTATTTCTCCAACAACATGCGCTCCGTTTAAAATGTCGCTGTTCCAAAAACGCAAAATTTTTAAACCGTATTTTGCTAAGTCGGCAGTTCGTTTTTTGTCGTATAAGAAGTCTCTTTTATCCAAATGTGTCGTGCCGTCAACTTCAATCACTAATCCCAATTCGGAGCAATAAAAATCAACGATATAATTATCAATCGGTTTCTGGCGAGTAAATTTATATTTATGATTTTTTAAAAAATCTTTCCATAATTTCTTTTCCGCCAAGGTCATGTTTTTTCTTAAATCTCTGGCTCTTTCTTTTAAAGCCAAATTGTATGGTAAATATTTTATAGTTTTATTATTTTTCATCAAACCCCCTTTAATTCCCCCTTGTCAGGGGGAAAACTATTTTTTATAAATCAGCCAATTCTTTTTGTCTTTCAATTTCACTAACACGTATTCCCCTTTTAACTTTTTACCGGCCAGATTAAATTTCATACTACCCCGCTCCAAACTACCGTCCAGTGCCTGCCATTTGCCTTTGTCCCAAATCTCCACCGTGCCCGCGCCGTACTCGCCTTCCGGAATCACACCGGAAAAATTTATGTAATCAACCGGGTGGTCTTCAACCGCTATGGCCAACCGTTTAACGCCAGCTTGCTCCGGCGCGCCTTTGGGCACGGCCCAAGACTTTAAGACGCCTTCAGCTTCCAGACGAAAATCATAATGCAGATGGCTGGCTCGGTGCTTTTGCACCACAAAACGCGACAAGCTTCGTTTTTTTACTACGCCTTTCGGCTCGGGTGTGATATTAAATTTTCTTTTGGCCCGATATTTTTCTAAAGCCATATAATTAATGAGGTTTATAATAATTGCTTGAGCTAAATTTGTATTCTTTTAAAACAGGCTTAATCCTTAAAAAGAACTAAGCCTGCTATATAAATGCTTAAATTAGCTCTAATTAAGTATTAATATGTATTATCTTCGCGGGAGGCATGCCGTTAAAATTAGTTGAAGAAGCATTTGAATACGCGCCTATATTTTCTTGATAAATTAAATCTCCTTCATCTAATTTCGGCAAAAATATTTTTGAAGTATTATGGATATACTGATTTTTCGAAAGCTCATCAAGGCCGTCGCAGGTTGGACCGAAGACATAACATTCTGTTTTTTCTCCCTCTTTAATAGCTTGTAATTTAAGCTCAAGATGATCATACATAACCGCGGAAAAAGTATGATAAATTCCATCATCTATATGATAACAAGGTATTTTTGTTGAGTGTTTTGCCAAGATTACCTTGGCGATCAAGATTCCGGCATTGGCAACTAAAAATCTCCCCGGTTCGGCTAAAATGTCTACATTTTCTTCTGAAAATAATTTATCAAATCCTTTATTTAATACCCTGGCTAATTCCGTAAATGATTTTTCATTGCCATTGTATCTGACCGGAAAACCACCGCCGATGTCTATTTGTTTTATCGGATCGCCTCTGGTGCCTACTTCTCCGATTTTGTATCCCTTTAATTCTACTGCCTTAAAAATACGGGCGATAGATTCTAGCGCTTTTATATAATTATCAAAATTATTGCACTGGCTGCCAACATGAAAACTTATGCCTTCAACTACCAAGCCCGATTTAATAGTTTCTTCAATCAGTTCAGCCGCTTTTTCCGGTTCAATGCCAAATTTATTGGAAAACTTTACTACAGAATCATTGTCTGAAATTTTTATCCTTAGGAGAAGCCCTGCGTTTGGACAATTAAATTCTATTTTTTTCATTTCTTCTAAACTATCATAAGTTAAGAGGGGCTTATATATGTCTAATTCCGGAAGAGAATCGGAACTTTTTACCGGATTAGCATAAATTATTTTCTTCCAAATAAAATCCGGCAAAGAAATTGCATCTCGCTGCAAGAGAGGGGTTAGCGTGTCCAAAACTAACCTTAACTCTGAGATTGACGCGACGTCAAAACTTGAGCCCTCGTTATACAAAGTTTTTATTATTTCCGGTTCTGGATTTGCTTTTATGGCATAATAAACCTGGACTTTCGGCAGACCCTTTTTAAATTCTCTGTAATTTTCCCTGATTTTTTGATGGTCAATGATTAGCAGCGGAGTGCTATTCTTTTGCGCTAATCTTTTAAGCATTACTTTGTCCATGATTGTTTTATTTAAGGTTATTATTAATAAAGTAACTTATGGCAAAAACTGAAAATTTTTAAATTGCCAAGGGTCCGGGTCGGCTTTGCCGGCCGGATTTTCTTTAAAATATACCACACGATTTTTTAACGGCGTCCAATCCGAGGGCATGGAAATAAAATCACCTAGATATGGTTTAGCTATATCCAAAACAAAATCATGCGGTAAATCGTCGGGCAAATTAATCCCTTTTTTGGGATTTTCCATCATCCAAAGTACGGCGCTAACCACGCCCAGGGCCACCTGCAAAGTAGTGGCATTCTGGCCTGGCGCCAGCCTTCTGGCTTCTTCTATGGACAAATTGCTACCAGTCCACCAACTGTTATATTCATGACCCATAATTAATGCGCCTAAAATATCCGAGCCAGTAGTAATTTCGTCTTCCATGATTCTTAATTTCAGCGGTAGCACATAATTCAAGCCGCGCAATTCGCAAAGAGAAGATAAAGTTTCATGGCAAGGCATATAGGCATAATGCACGGTCGGCCGATAAACCGCTTTATCGTTTTCCCAAACGGTTAACCGGTCGGACAGGCCGAAAGCTTCGCCATGACGAATTACCATACCGACAATTTCTTCATTCGGAATCCATGACCTTACCCAGGTATTGATACCCATCTGAGCCAAAAAAATCTGATTTTTCGGCCCATACGGCGGAACGCAAGCCAGGGCCGGTAATTTTTTTTCATGCGTACCCCAGCCCATCTCAGCCGGCGCGGTGCCTTCTTCGCGGAGGCCTTCAATACTCCAGGTGCCGACAAACTCATTAACTTCTTTGGGCCGATTGGTGATTTGCGTATCCCGCTCACTGCAATGGATTACCTTAACTCCCAATTTTTTAGATAGCTGCGCGAATTCTCGCTTTTTTATATGATCGTACAATTCTTCTTCGACTGCTTGAGTTATTTTCTTTTCTTTAATCAAACTAACTGCGATATCAATCAACCCCTGTTTAACAAAGTGTGAAATAAGTCCGGGGTTGGCACCATGATCCACGACGGCCGTAGGCGCATCTTTCCAATTCTTGGACAGCTCACGAAGTTGCATCTGCCGCCAGTAAAGTGATTTTTCAAATAAGCTTTGCGTAAATAAGCCGCTTGCTGAATCCCAAACTTCGACCGAGGTATTAACGTATAAAACATTATGGTCATGGCACCAGCCAATAATGTCGTTAGCCCCGATATTCCAGGCCAAATCAATAAGTAGTCCCCCTTCATCGACATATTTAGCTAAAGTTTTGCCTAAATTTTCCTTAGTAATTTTTTCACAAACAAAATTGAGCCCTTTATCCGTGTATTTTTTTAAAGCATTGGCTTTATCTTCAAAATCAATAATGGTAACGTCTTTTAACGGCGCCTCAATTTTATCTAAAAGTATCGGCAGAGTGCACTGCGAGACAGAACCATAGCCGATAATGAGAATCTTATGATTAAATTGTTTCTTCATCTTTTTAAATTTCAAAAACTGAAATGGTTTGAATATTTATTAAAGCCTTATTACTGTCGCGAAAAAATAATATTATAATAATATAATTATATGGCAACCAGAAATGTTGTCAAGCGAAAAGACAATAGACAAAAAAATTTTGTTAAAAATTAATAATCGCCGTCCCTGCGGCGTGATTTAATTATACATCAAGAGAATTATTTTGTAATAAGAATCTTTTGCAGTTTCTTAACCGAGCCGCCGCTCACCCTCATGCGCCTTTTTTTCCTTTTTTCCTTCGCCTTAAGCCGCCGCTCTACCTCCCGCTCTAACTTTTCCATATTTTGTTTATTCATAAATAAATGTTATAATATTAATAATAAAACTATTTTTTTAAAATATCAATGCAATATTCCGAAAAACCTTGGCAGAAGCGCTGGTGGGGCGTTGCCATCATTATTCTTTTAGCCATTGTCCTGATTTTCATAGTGGCAATTGGCTTTTACCTAAACAACCGAGTCAAGGCGGCTAAAAAAAATTCCGGCTATAAATTAAGCGGCCCGGTATATCAGGCCGCTGATAATGATCATTATTGGCTTGGTTCGGCCAAAGCGCCGATTACTATCGTTGAATTTGGAGACTTTGCCTGCCCGGTTTGCAAACAAGCCTTCCCCACCATTAGAGAAATCAGTCTAAAATATAAAAACGACATTAAATTCATCTGGCGGGATTATCCGATAGTCCAGGATTATTCGGCTCTTTTGGCTTTAGCCGGACACTGCGCCGGCGAGCAAGGCCTATTTTGGCCCATGCATGATAAATTGTTTCAAAACCAAGGCGTTTATCAAGCCGAACAGTTGGCGGCTCTGGCCAACCAAATCGGCGCCGACCCGACCAGATTCAATGACTGCCTAAATAAACAAAAATATCTGGCCCAAATTGAAAAAGATTTAACCGACGGTCAGGCCTTCGGCAATTCCGGCACTCCGACTTTCTTTATCAACGGCTATAAAGTTGAAGGCAACATACCGTATGATATATTTATTAAAATTATAGAAAGACTAAAAAAGTAATGCTTTATTGTCGTTGCGAGCTTCTGAAAGAAAACGCGGGTCCCTCGCTACACTCGGGATAAACTTCGCAATCTCACGTACTCGGAGCTTAACCAGAGATTGCTTCGTCGCCAGCGCTCCTCGCAATGACAGATGACAATATGATTCAAATACGGATTCATGGCCGCGGCGGCCAGGGCGTGGTCACGGCCGCGGAATTAATCGCCATGGCCGCTTTCAAGAGCGGGTTGGAAGCGCAAGCCTTCCCTTCTTTCGGCGTGGAACGAACCGGCGCGCCCGTGGAATCGTTCGCCCGCATTGACGATAAGCCGATCATTACCCGGGAGCAGATTTACTGCCCGGACGTTTTAATTATCCAAGACGCCACTTTGCTTGATACAATTGACGTAACCAGGGGATGCGACAAAAAAACCATGATCATCATTAATACGACCAAGGCCGGTCTGAAAATCAATCTGCCTAAAACCAATCTTCATGCCATTGACGCCACCAAAATCGCTTTAGAGGTAATCGGCAAAAATATCGTTAACACGGTTATACTCGGCGCCTTCGCCAAAGCCACCGGGCTGGTGAGCCTGGAATCATTAAAACTGGCGATAAAAGAAAAATTCGCCGGCCGCCAGGATTTGATAGAAAAAAATATTAAAGCCATAGAACGAGCTTATGAAATTTAATTTGTCATTGCGAGCGAGCCCGTACTCGGGCGACGAAGCAATCTCACGAACATGAATTATGAAAATCACCGTCCTACCATCTTCAACGATTACTAATAAAACCGGTTTCTGGCGCACCAACCGGCCGAAATTTATCTATGATAAATGCACGGCTTGCGGAATTTGCCCGCGAACTTGCCCGGAGGGAATAATTTATCAAACCGACAAAACCAATCTTATCGGAAAAAAATATTTTGCCTGCGATTTAACCTTTTGCAAAGGCTGCGGCCTGTGCGCCGCCGAATGCCCTTTTGGGGCGATAATTATGGAAGGGGAAGAAAAATAATATGAAACAAATACTGGAAGGTTCTAACGCCATTGCGCGAACTATAAAAAATATCCGCCCGGCCGTGGTTTCTGCCTATCCAATAACGCCGCAAACCCATATTGTGGAAGACTTGGCTCAATTTAAGGCTGACGGAACGGCCGACTACGAGTATGTGCGCGCCGAATCCGAATTCGCGGCCGCCTCCATCGTGGCCGGCGCTTCGGCCACTGGCGTCCGCGTCTACAGCGCCACCAGCTCGCAAGGACTTCTTTTAATGGAAGAGGTTATCTTTAATATCGCCGGCATGCGCCTGCCCGTGGTTATGACCTGCGCCAACCGGGCAGTTTCCGCGCCTATCAATATCTGGTGTTTTGATGAAAATGCCAACATTTTAATGGCCGATTTGACGTATAAGCCTATAAATAAAATAAAAATAGGAGATAGCGTCTTGGGGAAAGATAAAAATGGAAATCTATGTTTTACCAAAGTCACTAAAACTTTTTCCCGTCAAACTGAAAATTTGGTAAAATTAAAAACTGATAAATTTAATTTAACTTGTACGCCTGAACATTTATTTTATCTGCACAGCGGCCATAACCATTGGACCAAAGCAATAAATTTAAAAAATAAAGAGCTGCATTATTTTGGATACGGCTATGAGAATAATGACGAATTTAAACGCGGCTGGCTATCCGGGGTCGCCGATGGCGACGGCTGTTTTTATCTGCAAGGGAACAGGCTTAGTTTCCGTCTAAAAGCCAAAGATTTTGAAATGGTGGACGCTTTTATCAACTGGGCAAATCATTTCAATTTTCCCTTAAGAAAAGCTGGCTACATGGAAAAGGAGGGCTATTTTATAGCCATTCTTACTTTAACGGAACAAACAAAAAAATTTCAAGCCTTCCTGAAACATAGCAATCAGACAGACTTTGCCAGGGGTTATTTGGCCGGCATGTATGATAGCGAGGGCTCTGGCCCATATAAAGTAAAACAAGCGGTTATTTATAATAATGATAAAAAAATTATTGATCTTTTGTCAGTCTATCTCGGATTATTAGACATTAATTTCAAAATTTACATAGATGCCAGAAGGGGCGGATATTATATAAATAACAACTATCATGTAAAAATTAATAATATTCCGGAATTTTTCATAAAATGCCGGCCGATAATTTCAAGAAAGAGAGAAAATTTATTGCGCATGACTTTAAAATCGGTTAAATCCCGCCTTACAATTTTAGACGTAACTGAAATAAATAAAAAAACCAAAGTATATAATTTGGAAACTGAAGTAAATAATTATATAGTAAACGGCTTGCTGGTTCATAACTGCGACCAGCAGGACGTCATGGCGGTTCGGGACGCGGGCTGGATACTACTCTTCGCGGAAAATCATCAGGAAGCGGTTAACCAGCATATTATGGCTTTTAAAATCGCCGAGCGCCTGAAATTGCCGGTAATGGTTAACGTTGACGGCTATATTATTACCCATTCTTATGAACCGGTGATTATTCCGACCGAAGAACAGATTAAAAAATATCTGCCGGATTACAAACCTGAATCCGGACAATATTTAGACCCGGCCAACCCGGCCACCTTGGGCGCCTTGGTTACGCCGACGCACTATATGGAAATCAGGCAAGAACTGCACGACGATTTAACCGCCAGCCTTGCCGCCATCAATAAAGAATTTACTGCATTTAACTCGTCTGTCATCTTGGAGCGTAGCGCCAGCGGAGCGATAGGATCTCGAGTTGACAATGGCTTGCTTGAATATATTGGTCCCAAAAAACCCGACACCATCCTCGTCGCCATGGGCTCGGTTATTGGAACTATTAAAGAAGCGGCAGGCCAATCAGGTAAAGTTGGCGTTTTAAAAATTAAATGTTTCCGCCCTTTTCCGGCCGATGCAATAATAAAAATAATCAAACCGGCTAAGAATATCGCGGTTATAGATAAATCTATTTCCCTCGGCCACATCGGTACATTAGCTTCGGAAATTAAAGCCATCGCCCAAGGCAAAACCAAGGCTAATATTTCAAGTTTCATCGTTGGCCTGGGTGGCCGCGATATCACTAAAGAGATAATTAAAAAAATAATAAAATTAGCAAATAAAAAATCAGATAAAGCTATATTTATCGGAAAAATATAATTGATCATAAAATATAGTTATGCTAAAATATAAATATACTTTCATTTTAGCATAAACTGTATTATTTTATGTATATTAAGAGAAAAATTGAGGATGACATTTTACGATATTTAGACCGCCCCGAGATTTTAGCCATTGTGGGACCGAGGCAGTGCGGCAAAACAACCACCCTGCGAAAAATCTATGCCGGCCTGACTAACGCGGTTTTTTTAACCTTTGAAGACCAAGATATCCTGTCTCTTTTTGAAAACGATATTAAGCAGTTTGCCGATACCTATCTGACCGGTAAAAAATACGCGCTGATTGACGAATTCCAATACGCCAAAAACGGCGGCAAACTTTTAAAATATTTATATGATACCCGTCAAACGAAAATAATAATTTCCGGTTCTTCGGCCATTGATCTTACCATTAAAGCAATTAAATTTTTGGTCGGCCGCGTCTTTGTTATTAATATGAATCAATTTGATTTTTATGAATATTTGCTCAGCCAGGATAAAAATTTCGCCGGCATTTATGAAAAAAATAAGATAAACTTAATGCCAGCCGGCGCGCCGGAGAAAAAAAACCAGTTGGCGCCGGAGCAGCTGGCGGCGCTGGAAAAGCACTATCAAAATTATGCTATTTGGGGCGGCTATCCGCGGGTGGCGCTGGCGGCCGCGACTGAAGAAAAAAAGGAAATTTTAAAAAATATCTACAATACCTATTTTTTGCGCGATGTCAGAAACACCCTTGGCCTAATTGACGATTTTAAACTAGCCAAACTAATAAAAGCTCTGTCTCTGCAGGCCGGGGGCATGATTGAATATAACGAGCTTTCCAGAATTTCCGAATTTTCCGCGCCCACCCTAAAAAAATATCTTAATTTTCTAGCTAAAACCTACATCTGCGATTTTATCGCGCCTTTTTATAAAAACAAAAGGAAAGAAATCGTTAAAAACAAAAAAATTTACTTTTTTGACGCCGGCCTGCGCAACGCCGTGATTAACGATTTCCGCGGTCTGGACAGCCGGCCGGACGCCGGCAGCCTGATTGAAAACGCTTTCTGGATGCAGGCGGTTAAAAAACAGCATCCTTGCCAGTTTTGGAGGAATAAAAATAAAAATGAAATTGATTTTATCATTGACCTGGGGGAAAATAAAATCGCCGCCGTTGAAATTAAGCAAAGCCGGGACAAATGCCAAAAATTACCGGCCGCTTTTACCAAAGAGTATAAACAGGCCGTCCCCTATTGCTTTTATCTGAAAAGCCGCGGACAAAATCATGATGAAACGAAAAAATTTCTGCCTTTGTTTTAAAATTGGATAAATACTAAAATAATATGCTAAAATTTTTTCCTAAAATTCTAATAATATTTTTTCTAATTATTTTTATCTTTCAGCTGGCTTGCCTGCTATTTTTAACGTTAGCGCCAAGCGTCAGCCAAGCGGCAGACCCAGCCACTTTTAAGCCGCAAGTTCAAATCCCGGGCATGGATCAAGCTGATGCTTTTGGTGCGCCAGATAGCAAAGGCGCTTATGCCATTCCCGGCTCAACCGCTTCTATCGCTAAATACATCAGAGTTATTTATAAATACGCCATCGGCATAGTGGGCATTCTAGCCGCCGTGGTTTTAATGATCGGCGGCGTGATGTGGATTGTGGCCGGCGGCAGCGCCACAGTCATCGGCGAAGCCAAAGCCTGGATCGGCGCCTCTCTTACCGGCCTGCTACTCGCCTTACTTTCTTATACTATTTTAGCCACGGTTAACCCGGCGCTGGTGGATTTTAAAACAACAGGAATAACAACAATCGCAGGCATCAAGTATTGTTGCGACCCAACGAAAGGCACCGTTCAACCAACGATAACAACAGTTAATAATCAACAACAATCTAATTGTCCAAGCGGTTCAACGCCTTTTGGCTCGGGCACTGCAAATTGCAAAAAAGTTGGTGATAAATATCAAGTAGTTAATTCAAATATTAACTGCTGTCAATTCGTGACCACAACGCCTTTGTTGGTCAGACTTTGGTCTTGTATGGATGGAGAAAATTACACTATAGATGATTGTAAAAAAAATAAAAACTGGTTCGAAGGTTCAACTTTCTATACCGGCTATAATTGCCAAAGCAATTATTGCGTCAAAAATTAATATATGAATCTGAAAAAAATAAAAAATATATTATATCTGCCATTAGCCCTGTTTTTTATAGCCAACCTTTTTTATTTTTCTCTGCCGGCTCAAGCGGAAGAGAGTTATAAATTTTAGGCTTAATTTCACTTGACAAATAGTTTTACCAAATGTAAAATAACTGATATAATATAGTAAATAATAAAATTTATGTTTTTACCGAGAAAAATTTATCCTGAATTAAAAAAACATCTTAAAATAAAACAGATAACGGTTATAACCGGAATGCGCCGCGCCGGCAAAACTACGCTTTTAAAGCAACTGCTTAAAGACATTCCCTCTAAAAATAAATTCTATATTGACCTTGAGCGGCTGGATAACCGCGAACTTTTCAGCCAAAAAAATTACGATAATATCTTAAAGGAACTGG
>Ga0210050_1004641_pt1 | contig 11327 bp, 10 predicted proteins | sample CryGey132114_all_FD_185463 | JGI IMG/M metagenome (GOLD analysis project Ga0210050, IMG submission 185463) | Groundwater microbial communities from aquifer - Crystal Geyser CG22_combo_CG10-13_8/21/14_all (SPAdes) (version 2) | ecosystem: Environmental > Aquatic > Deep subsurface > Groundwater ...
CGGATAGCACTCAAGCAAAGAAAAATCACCATCATTCTTCGACTTTATTATTTTCATTAATTTTATTTTAGTAACCGCAGGTTTACCAGATTCGACAACTGCAAATCTTTGCCTGTTTTTAGGATTTCTTGCAATTGGAGCATCTATCTCCAAACTTTCGCCTTCTTTAAAATCATCAATCAAACCATAAACTAAAGTTGTATAAACCTTATGAACCTCTCGTGATTTAAATTGATCCTGGAGATTTTCAAACGCAACTCTATTTTTCGCGACGATTATAATTCCTGAAGTATCTTTATCTAATCTGTGCACAATCCCAGATCTATCTTTAAATTCAGAATATTCCGTATCATCATCTTCTAATAAATCCGAAATCGCAATCAAATCTTGTAATGTAACATTGTCTTTTTGAGTTTCTGCTGCGTTTATAACAAGACCTGTAGGCTTATCAAGAACTACAAGATCATCGTCCTCAAAAATGACACGAATGTCTTTAAGTAGTCCTAAATCTAAATTATCCTTCTGATTATTATTTTGCAAGTTTACTTTCACAGGTCATGCAATACTGAGCAGTTGGATAAGCTTTTAATCTTTTCTCGTCTATTGCCATTCCACACTTGATGCAAAACCCATAAGTACCTTTTTGAATTTCTGATAAGGATCTTTTTATCTCTGACTTTTCCTCTTTTAGTTCGCCTTTTATCGCTACATCAATACCATGTTGCTGGTTATCTTGAACCTCGTCACCCAATTCATCTTCGTTCCTGAAACCGTCAGAAGCTTCAATATTAAATGGATCATTGACCTCGATGTCCTTAACATCTTTATCGATCTCTTTTGATCTACCCATTAAAGTAGACTTAATCTTCTGTATAAATAAATTGCTAAATTGTTTTACTGGATTCACTTTGACTCCCTCTATATTTAATCGTCGCTTGATTAAAAACAACGACGAAATTAATATCAAAAAATAAAAACTAAACTGGAACCACCAAAACCAATTTGAGAAATTTTGATGTGTAAGCAAGAAAAGAATAGCAATGAGACTAGAACCGGTCAAGTATGTCGCAAATAGTCCACCAGTAAAAGTAAGCCTATTTAGTCTTTTTAATTCAAAATATCTAAGGCTCGAGCCAAACTTATGATTTACTTTTAGATACCTAATAAAGACTGTTAAAAGGGCGAACCCAACGAACAACAATAATGTGGACAGATCAAACTTCCTAATCCAAAAACCGAAAAATAATATGGCTTGGTAAATTGATAAAGCTGGCGCTAACATATCGCCGATTTCCCAACCATCCCAGCGATTTTTTTTAATTGCAATATAAACGGCAATTGCACCACCAATTAAAATCCCTTCGAGTATCAAAGGAGATGTCAATAATTGATATTTCAAATAATCTAAGCTCAAATTTCTAAACAAAAGTTTTCCGCCTAGGAAACTCCCTATACCTATCATAAATACAGAATCAAAGATTCTATCACTACTAAAGCCTTCAGCTGTAGCGTCTCTCCAATATGCAAAAATGAAAATCAAAAAAGCAAAAACAATAATCGCAACAGACGTTGCCCCGAGATCTATCATGAATCAATTTTACACCAATTTAAGAATACACCGAGAGTTAATATCCCCTACCCGTATAGTTTCCGCTTTCTGTGTTAACTTTGATGACGTCACCTTCTTTTATAAATTGAGGCACTTCTACAGATAATCCGTTTTCGACAACAACATGTTTTGAAGCAGATGAAGATGTATTCCCCCTAATAGCAGGTTCTGCCTCTGTAACTTTATAAAACATACTCGGAAGCAAAATCACACCTAATGGCCTGCCGTTAAAGAATGTAACCTGAAATTCTTTTCCTTCTACCAAATATTTTTTCTCATTGCTTGCGCGAGAAATAGGAATTTCCTCCCCAGCATACGAAACTGGATCCATGAAATAAAGCTTTTCGGAATCGGAATATAAATACTGCATATTTCTATTTTCTACATCAGCTTCCTCAACTTTTTCATTATTACCTAGTGAAATTTCCTTAATAGATGAAGATATTAGATCTACGCATTTAACTTTAATAACTGCCCCACCCCTTGCCATTTTTATGTGTTCATACTGTAAAACTCTATATGGAGTTCCATAATACATAAAGACTACACCGTTTTTTAGATCGGTTGAATTAAGCATGGGAATATTATACAACAACTAAATTATTCGTTTTCTTTAGCTGTTTGCTCAAAGAATCTTGTCTGTTCGCCTCTAAAATAGAGCGGAACAACGCCTGTTGGACCATTTCTATGTTTAGCAATTACTAAATTTATTTCGTTTCGATTATCTTCATCTGGCCGATACAAAAACATTACAACATCAGCATCTTGTTCAATACTTCCGCTTTCCCTTAAATCACTAAGCTGTGGAAGCCCAGTGCCTCTTTGTTCAACTGAACGATTTAACTGTGCAACGGTAACAACAGGAATCTTAAGCTCCTTTGCTAAAGCTTTTAAGCCCCACGAAATTTCTGTAACTTCTTGAACACGATTTTCCGCGTTTCTTCCACGCATAAGTTGTAAATAGTCAACCATTATCATCTGAACGCCTTTATCCACGCACAAACGCCTGGCCTTTGTGCGAAGTTCCATAATCGAAATGCTCGGAGTGTCGTCAATATAAATCGGCGCGTCGCCTAGAACGCCCATGGCTTCACCGTATGCCGCCATATCACTATCACTTAATCTTCCACTTGTGATTTTAAAACTATCAATTCCAGATTGTGCAGAAACCATACGAATAACAAGTTCATCACGGCTCATTTCTAAAGAGAAAATACCAATTGGAACTTTATTTAAAACAGCAGTATTTTGAGCAATATTTAACATTAAGGAAGTCTTTCCGACAGAAGGCCTTGCGGCAAGAATTATTAAATTCGAAGGCCTGAATCCATTTAATTTATTATCGAGTGATTTAAATCCAGTTGAAATTCCCCTTAGTTGTCCTTTATTTCTATAAAGTTCATCGAGTAAATCAAAGCTTTCCTCAAGTGCTGTTTTTAAAGAAACAAACTCCCCTTTTAGCGAATGTTGGGAAATTCCAAATAATTTTTGCTCCGCTTTGTCCAAAACATCTTCAACATTGTCTCCTTCGTCAAATCCCATGTTCGCAATATCTGCTGAAACTTGGATTAATCGCCTTCTTATGTAAGCGTCACGAACTAATTTTCCATGACTTTCAACATTACTTGCACTTGGAGTCTGATTTAAAAGATCTGTAATATAAGCGACTCCGCCAACTTTTTTTAATGCGTCGTTCTTTTTTAACTTATCTGGAATAGTGACAATATCAACAGGATCGCGATCTTCATAAAGTTCAATAATAGCTTCGAAAATTAAGCGGTGCTTTTCGTCGTAAAAATGCTCTGGAACTAAAAATTCTGCAACCTTAATAACTGCATCTTTATCGAGAAGGCACGCTCCAATAACAGCCTTTTCCGCATCTATATTTTGTGGTTGAAGTTTGATATCTGACATCTTTTCTAGAGTATACTATACTGCAAATAGGAATAAGGGCTACCCTTTTTGTCTTTTTGACATACATGCCGAGGTAGCTTAACGAAGTTGACACGAGGCTATTTGCCGAAGGAAGATGCTTCGCATCTTGCATCGGCTCGCTATCGCTCGCCGAAGTGGCGGAACTGGCATACGCGCACGACTCAAAATCGTGTGGAAGCAATTCCATGTGGGTTCAACTCCCATCTTCGGCACCAAATTCACTTTGAGCAATGCGAAAAGTTAGAATTTTGGGTACACGGAGTGTGCACCAAAAGGCATATGCAACATCAACTACATACATGCTAAAATTCATGTCATATGAAAATTACTTACTTAGGTCATTCAAGCTTTTTAATTACAGGAAAAACTAATACAGACGAAGAGGTTTCTGTTGTTACAGATCCTTTTGATCCAAAAGCAGTTGGACTTCCCTTCCACAAGCAAAAAGCGGATGTCGTAACGATCAGCCACAATCATCCAAATCATTTTGATCTAAATAATATTGAAGGCAAACTTGAATCAGACTATTTCTTAATTGACACTCCAGGTGAATATGAGCTTCGCGGTTTAAGGGTTTTTGGAATAAAAGGCTTCCATGATGATAAAAATGGAGCAGAAAGAGGCGGGAATACAATGTATGTCTACGATTTTGCAGAAGCTACTGTTGCCCATTTAGGTGATATCGGACACACGCTTGATAGCAATCAATTAGAACTTCTTGAAGAGATCGATATTCTAATGATTCCTATTGGCGGAAAATACACAGTTGACGCTAAAATTGCTATGCAAATTATTGAATCAATCGAACCAAAAATTGTTATCCCAATTTTTGATGAACTTTCAATCCTTCAAGATTTCTTAGCCGAAGCAGGGACCGAGTCGCCAATCGAAAAAAATCTAATCATAAAATCTAGAAGTGATTTACCGGCCGAAACAAAAATAATACCTCTGTCGGTTTAAATAAGATAATGAAAAAAAACAAAAACATCATAGATAGTGCGATAGAGTTTGCCCAAATCGCACATTCTGGGCAAAAAAGAAAAAACGGTGAGGATTTTATTAATCATTCATTAAGGGTCAAAAAATACCTAGAGAGAATAGGAATTAAAGACGAATTTACTCTTGCCGCAGCTGTATTACACGCATGTCCAAAAGAAGGCGGAATTGCACTTTCAGAAATAACAAAAGAATTCGGAGAGGAAATTTCATACATTGTCGACCTTTTGACCAAAGCCTCAACACCAATCTACTATCAAAGTAATACGGATAATGTTGAAAACCTTCATAAACTAATTATCCACATGGCAAAAGATATTCGCGTACTGTTAATTAGGCTTGCAGATAGAATCGACAACATAAAAACAGCTGACACATTTTCGAATGAAGAACAAATTTGGATTGCAAAAAGTGCTTTGAATATATATGCACCAATCGCAAAAGCAGTCGGAGTCTATTACTTCACAAGGGAATTAGAAGGAGCCGCACTTAAAATTCTAGAACCCAAAAGATATCATCAAATTGACCAATTCTCACAAAGACATTTCAAAAACACCGAGCAAGAATTAGTAAATGCAAAAAATAAAATTGAGAAGTTTTTAAATACTCTAGGTACCAGCTTTGATGTTAAATTTAGAACAAAAAGCATTTATTCAATTCATAAAAAGGCTCATCATAAATACAATAAAGGAGATATTTCAAAAGATGACAGCTTTCATGAATTATACGACCTGCTTGGAATCATGACACTTTTACAAAACGAGAAAGATTGTTATAACCTTCTAGCATTCATTCAGGAAAACTGGAAGGTCGTCCAAAACGAATTTGATGATTATATTGCAAATCCAAAACCAAATGGATATAGAACGTTGCAAACTGCAATTGAATTAGCTCCAGGAAAATACTGCGAAATTCAAATCAAAACTTTTGATATGCATAATCATAATGAGTTTGGTCCGGCTTCTCATTTTTCATATAAATATGGAAAGACGTCTTCAAAATCCCAGTCGACTTGGATCAAAGAACTTATTGAACAAAAGGAAAAAATAAATGAAATGATAGCCGGCGAAAGCAAAATCAAAGCTTTTCAAAATACAACCTTCGTCTTTACGCCAAAAGGCCAGCTTATAACCTTACCTGAAAATTCGACACCTGTTGATTTTGCTTTCGCCCTACACACAGATATCGGCAAAGGTTGCTCAGGGGCTTTAATCAATGGAAAAATGGTAAGCCTGAACACTCCCCTTTCAAGCGGAGACACAATAGAAATTCAAGTAAGCAAAAAACATACACCTTCCCAAGACTGGCTTAAATTCGTAAAAACTGCAGAAGCAAAAAGGCAGATAAAGAAATTTACCAAAAAAAGTCTTCAATAATTATGTTGCGTTTACCTACTCCAAGCTCCTTAAGTGCGTTCACAACACTTTCCTTCATGCCCTCTGGTCCACAAATATAAAAGATGGAACTGTTTATGTCTTTTACATACTTCTTTACTATCTCTTCGTTTATATATCCGTTTTCGTATCCATCTAAATCTCCAGACGAACCATAGTTACTTAAAATATATACCTTTTTAAACCAACTTTCTTTTATGCCGTCAAAGTATTTCTTAAGAATAATGTCTTCTTTATTCCTTGATCCACACAATAAAGTAACTTTTTGATCCTTATTATCATTTTGAAGTTTATCTTTTATCATGCTCATAAATGGCGTTATTCCAACTCCACCAGCAATAAAGACTAAGTCGCGTTTATCATCCCGAATAAGAAAATTCCCAAATGGCCCATCTATTATTACTTCTTCGCCTTTTACAAGTTCGCCCAATGCTTTTGTAAATCTTCCTGTTTGCTTTATCGTAAAAGATAAAAAGTCATCATTTGGAGAACTCGAAATAGTAAAAGGATGTCTTGCATATAATCTTTCTTTATTTAATCTCAAAAAGCAAAATTGACCGGGCTTAAATTTAAGCTTTGATTTTGATTTTAATATTAAAGTAAAAGTATCATGAGTTTCGTTTTTCACCCCATCGACATAAAATTTCTCGAGATGTTTTTGCTTTATTTTGTAATTAGTTCTATAAAAAATCCCAATTATAATTCCTGTTAATAGGACTCCATAAAGTATGCGAATAAAAAAGTTACCAGAGTCTGTCCCCCAATTAATCGCATGGTATAAGGCAAAAAAGAAAAGTACATAAGTAAGAATGTGAATGTATTGCCAGATTTTATATGAAATTCTTTTATAGATTTTCGATGCGAACATAATTATTAAAAACAGATAAAGTGAAACTATCCCCAGTGCAAAAGGAATAACTGAAAAGTCAGGAATAATAAATGACAAAACAAAACCTGTAGATAATATAAAGAAAATAGGATGCAACACAACAAAAACCATCGTAATTATCGAAAATTTTCTTTGGAACTTAATTATTTTATCCATTCCAAAAAATCTATCGAAAAACCTTGCAGTGTCGCCAGAGAATATTAATAATGAAAGAAAGGCAAAACCTATGAAACCTGATAACTTACCAGCAAGATATATTACAGAAGAAAACTCCATTTTTTATTCAGAAACCGTAAGTGTTCCCCACTGCCCTTTTTCTCTATGTTCTGGTTTTGAGCAGTAGTAAATAAATTCGCCGGCCTTATCTGCTACAAATTCAATGATGACTTCTTCATTTAAAGGAGTCTCAACTTTAATTCCATATTCATCAATATTAAAATCATGCACACCTTTAATATTTTTGACCTTTATTTTAACGGTATCCCCTTTATTCACAGTAATTTCTTTAAGTGAAAACCACATGCCCTTATCATCGTAAAATGACTCAACAGTAAATTCTTTTACTGCGGGAGTAGAAACAATATCTTCGACAACAGTCTCTTTGGAAGTCTCAGTTGTCCCTTCATTCACCTGAGTCTTCTCTGATTCCTCTACAACTTTGTTTTCGACCTTCTTGTCGGTAACAGAAACTGGTCTTGTATATACAAATGCGATAATTCCCAAAACCAAGATCACGCCTGCGGTTATTAGTATATTTTTTCCTATCATCATTATAGAAATTTACGATAGATAGGTACCTATGTAAAGGAACAAAAATGGTAGACCCGAAGGGATTTGAACTCCCAATTGAATTACACCTCAAAATATGTCTCAGGTATTCTAATTCGACAATATCCTTTCTATTTCAATTCGTTCAGATGCTGTTTTGTAATCTAGCGTGTAAACATAACAATATCTATCGGACAGGACATAATAATCATCATAAGTTATTCCTTGTGATTGAAATTTATACAAAAATGCTGCTCGGCCTAAAAATTCAACCTTTTTGATATCTAAAATATCTATCAAATTATCCTTCGAACAAACTTTCCCTTCGGTTACATATAGACTAAAACCGCTCAAGTTTTCCTTGTTACTCCCAATAACATGTAGATATGTTTTCGCTCCTTGCTGAAAAGTTGTATCAAGGCTATCAGTTACCGTCCAGCTTTTCGGATATTTAATATCAAGGTTGTATGTTGTATTTACGTATGAGTCAAATTCCTCGATGCTCTTTTCGTTTTTTCGGTCTTTCGTGTCAAAACTTATAGGATCATTGAGAATTTGTGACCCAAACTGATTAATATACTTAACAATAAAAACTAAACCAAATGTTAAAGATATTGCGGGAATCAAACCTAAAACAATACCTAATTTATTTAAAAAAGATCTATTTGAATTATCCAATTGAATCTCAACTGTAGGCTGATTGTCACTCTTTGTAGGATGCTCCTTCAGGTGAGAAGCAAAATCAAAATATGTTTTGAGTAAAATCAAAATAAGTAAAAATCCGACTAAATTCCCGAAATAAAAAGACAGCACAGTACCGGCCATAATAACAACGTGCATCAAAAGTATTCGAGTATAAGGCTGTCCGAAGTACACATCTTTATTTGTAAATTTATATTCACCACCAAGAATAAAATTAACGAAAAAAGAATAGCCATGACTTAACATAAACAAAAGCAAAGCAAATTTAAACTCATTAAAAACATCTAATAAAATAATGGACGTTATGTTTTCGAAATAACTTGTTAACATAAGTAGCCCCATAAAGTGAATAAGCATAAAACCACCAAAGTGAAGTATAAAAAATGCTGCAACTGGATAACCTTCCAAAATATTAAAAAAGGTACCATTATCATATTGAGACTTCGCCAATACAATTTTGAAAATGTTATAAAAACCGATAACTGCACTTTCTGCCCAATATAAAATCAGCAAAGTCCTTATATCCCAACCCAGCGAAATTACACCATACAAAGGATACAAATTAACAACTATAAGCGGAATAACTGATGATCTAAAATTTAATTTGTTCGCAAATAGCATAAATTATTCAAAAATCTGGTGGACCCGAAGGGATTCGAACCCTCTACCTCTGCAATGCGAATGCAACGCTCTACCAACTGAGCTACAGGCCCAAAGTTTTAGCCTAACTCCCTTTTTAGAAGATCAACCATCTCGTTTGTTCGTGGATCAACTTTATGAGCAACTGCAAGATTATACGATACTAAGCTTCCAATTATAATGGCTTCCCAAATTTCATCTAGTTTATCTTTCGCCCCGAGCGTAATTGCAATATCATTTATTCCCTTTTCTTTTGTAATTCCTCGCATTATTTCAAATCGCTTTTTATTTCGCTCATTATATAGTGAGGAAATTAAATACACAAAAATATATTTTTTATTAATATCGTTTGGGAAATCTAATCCATCTAAGAAATGGTGATTCATTGAAGGAATATCATACGTGAAGCCGATGTTTTTAGAAGTTTCATTCATAAAATTCCTAATCACATAACTTGCAGAAACTAGATGTTCAGACGCGATAAAGATAGGACTATATCCATCAATCTTGGACGAGATTTTAAATATCATATCGCTAGACCTAGAAAGCAACTCCGTAAAATGCTTTATGAAAGAAGCTGTTCTCATCGCTTTTTGCTGAGAGAACTCCAAGAATTTTAAAGATGTAAGAACTCCTAAAGTTGAACCAACAATATACCCAATACCAGTTCTTGGACTTCCGGAAGGATTGTAGTTTGTATCAAAAATGTACCCTGGAATATTGCCGGAGTCCACAGCGTTTTTTAATTTTCCGCCTGAAGTTATAGCAAAAATTTTGCAACCTTTTACGCGTGCCTGTTCTAATATTGAAACTGTTTCTTCAGTATTGCCTGAATAACTTGTTACCAAAACTAATGTTGTTTCATCGGCATATTCAGGAAGATCATAGCCTTCAACTAAATGAATCGGTAAAACCAACTCGTCAGAAAAAGCTGAGGTAACTACCCTAACCCCAAAGCTTGAGCCGCCCATTCCTGCAATAATAACCTCTGAAACACCTTGAAAATTTTTCGGCATTTTGATTCTATTTGAGCCGTTCCAGGATTCCTTAAATTGGGAATGATAGTAACCAATGGACTTGAGGTAAACATGGATGGACATAGTTTCAGTTTATCATGAGGGTAGCCCTTTTTGTTGCACAAAAAGGGCTACCCTCTTATGGAAATCCGTAAGCCAGATTCTGTTTTAGCACATCATCTATCTAAGCTCTATCTTTGGTCACAGCGAGCAACTGTATAGACCGTTCGTAGATTGCAACGAGGAGGATTGTTCGTTCCACCCACATCCATAACCCTTGCGAGTTTTAGAATATGATTCGTCTCTATATCTCTCAAATTGGGTCAATTCCCAATCTGTGCTTATAGGTTTCCCTATTTGCAACTGTTTCGAAACTTTCGTTTCGACCGACACGCCTTCACGTGTCCACCCTGCTCTATGCTGTCTGGACTTTCCTCTCCGCCTAAGGCGGAGCGATGCGCCAATTTCCAGATAAATTCTAACACAGTTTAATATCGGATATTGAGTTTTCAAATCCAACGTGCGATATTTAATATATGGCAAAAACCAAATCCAACCTACCTAAAGAGGTAACATCGGTTACCAGTTTCTCGAAGATATTTGCGGCAGTTTTGTTTGTAATTGTTCCACTTTTGTTCCTATTAATCGGAATCAAATACGGACTAGGTCTTCAATTTTAATCCTTAAAAATATATTCCCTTGCGTAGAATAATCCAGCTCCGATGGATAATGTAATCAAAGATCCAATAATGTCATTAATTTGGGCCATTTTGCGCGACTCAACAACTTGAGATAAACATCTGTCTTTTTCTTGTTGCTCGATTGATGATTCATAATTTGATGGAGATCTCATACCAATTCCCTTGTCATCATAGTAAGTTCTTACATACATACAATCAGCTTCTGTTTGATAATAACCTCCACCAAACATCATAGACATCCCGCCGCTGGAGACAGGATATTTCTCAAAAATCATGTAATTTGCAACGACTTTAAATATGCCATAAAACCCAATGGCTAAAGCAACCATCGCAACAATAATATATACCGCAGCGCCAAGGCTTAGTTCGGAAAATTTCGTATTCATATCCTGATACTAGCAATCTACACCTAAAAATCAAGCTTATTTAATATCGGATATTGATTTTTCATATTAAAATCAACACCATTACCAAGAAGAGTTCTAAAGTCCTCAACATACTTATTTTCAGCGACAATACAAACATCAGTTATTCCTGCAGACTTTAATAACTCAATTGAATAAAAGATTACCGGCTTATTATAGACCGGTAACAAATTCTTATTTAATACGTGTAATTGGACGAAGCCTTGAACCGGTGCCTCCTGCTAAAATAATACCTTTCATAATTTATGCGAAA
>Ga0210050_1004647_pt1 | contig 11313 bp, 12 predicted proteins | sample CryGey132114_all_FD_185463 | JGI IMG/M metagenome (GOLD analysis project Ga0210050, IMG submission 185463) | Groundwater microbial communities from aquifer - Crystal Geyser CG22_combo_CG10-13_8/21/14_all (SPAdes) (version 2) | ecosystem: Environmental > Aquatic > Deep subsurface > Groundwater ...
AATAAGCGTGAATGCAAAACCCAATGCAGGACCGGCACACGGCACCCACACAAGTCCCATAGTCAGACCGATGATGAACGCTGTCCAAGGAGAATCCTGTCCTAACTCCTCACGCGCTGCGCTTTGGACATTCGACCCGAATTGCTGCAAGCGCGCGGCAATCTTGCCACCGATATGCATAAGAATCACACCAAGTACTACCGCAACAACTACCGATGGAATCCCTTTCTCAAGGAAAAAGAGTCCGCCAACTGCTGCTCCTGGCATTTGTAACCATGTCCGCTTCGGCAAAAATCCCAGTCCAAACAACAGAAGAACGTAGTACGTTCCTATACGCATGTAATCCGCCACTTCCACAAACTGCCTGAGCGTCACCAGAAGCAGGAACGTAAAACCGACAAAACTTACCAACATTCCCAGAATCGTCAGCAGCGGACGCCATTTGCTGCGTCCGGCAATGCTCACACCCAGAACAATCGGAATGAGCGGAAGAATGCAGGGCAGAAGAATCGTCAAAAGCCCGGCAATGAACATCGTGACATAGAGGGTCATACGAATAGCACAGTAGCATACACTGTCGTAAAAATGTACACTGATATCCATCTATTTCCTTCATCTTTCCCATGTCCAGTCTTCTCACCAAGCTCCTTGCCGTCATCTTCCTGGTCATCGGCGTACTCGGCTTTATTCTCCCAAGTCCGCTCCTTGGACTGTTTGAAGTAGATCCCGTTCACAACGGGATTCATATTCTGACCGGTGTGGTTGCAGCATTCGCAGCAATGAAAGGCCGCGCTGCATCACGCATCTTTCTTATTCTCTTCGGAATCATCTATGCTATTGTGGCACTTCTGGGATTTGTGATGAATGGAAACATTCTCGGGATCATCCACGTCAACATGCCGGATAACTGGCTGCACCTCGGTATTGCTCTTGCTTGTTTGCTCGTTGGTTTACGAAAGCATACATAGAAACCCACGCTGCTGTAGAGACGCTATACTATAGCGTCTCTACAATCGCATTACGGTTTGCCCAAATCCCTCCTTCTCTCTGTATGTGAGGAAGGACACATCTTCTGAAACATGCACTGATCGCACTTGCGGTTGCGCGCTGTACACACGGCACGGCCGTGACTAATGAGAAGTGTAGTGAGGGTTCCCCACGAACGCTTGGGAGTAGATTCCATCAAATCCAACTCCACTTTGGCAGGCGTTCTCCCACTGGATAATCCCAAACGCCTCGCTACACGAAATACATGCGTATCCACGGCAATACCTTCGTTCTTGGAAAAACACGCCCATAAAATAATCGATGCAGTTTTGCGACCTACGCCGGGTAACTCAAGAAGTTCCTCCATCGTGTGAGGCACGTTGCCTTTATGCTTCTCAAGCAAGATCGCACACATCTCCTGAATGTGCTTCGCTTTCATGCGAAATGTTCCACAGGAACGAATGTCATTCTCTAATTCTTCTCTCGGAACTGTCACATAGTTCTTCGCAGTGTTGTACTTTTTGTACAGCATCTTACTCACCGTATTCACACGCGCATCCGTACACTGTGCGCTCAGAATGGTGACTACAAGTAAGTCTAACGGCGTGCGATAGTGCAGAAACGTCCGGGGGGGCTTGTAGAGAGAACGCAGTTCCTGAAGAACGCCCTGTACTGTCAACTTCGTTTTCGTGACCATAAAACATCATTCATTTTACACTCACCACCCTATGCTTCCACCTCTCACAGTTTTTGATGTCGAAACAACGGGACTCGACCCGAGAAAAGGATCTCGCATTATTGAGATCGCGGGCATGCGTATCGAACACGGCATCATACAGGAAGAGTCTGCATTCACCTCATTCGTCAATCCTGAATGTTCTCTCCCCCCGGAAACACGGCAGATTTCAAAACTCACCGATGAAGATGTGAGAGAAGCGCCAACAATTATGAACGTCTTGCCGGACTTCCTGGCATTTGCCAAAGGGTCTATCCTGGTCGCGCACAACGCTGCATTCGATAGAGGATTCTTGGAAGTGGAGAAAGACCACTGCTGGGGATACATCGAACTTCCGGAAACATTCTGCACCATGAAGCTCAGTCAAAGCTTATTCCCGCAGGAATTTCGCCACAACCTCGACACGCTTGCGAAGCGCTTTGAACTGCGGTTACCAGAGAACCGCCATCGTGCTCTCCCGGATGTCCTTCTCACGGCAAAAGCACTCTTGAGAATGCTGGAAATCGGGAAAATTACGCACGTAGATGAATTACGAAAGAGGGCAAGTTTGGAGTATGCTACAGCGTAGTGGCCATTCTTCCGATCATTACCGGCACCGATAAGGCTATCTTGAGGCAGAAAACAGCACCCGTGTCACGTGTCACCAAAGAGATACTGAAGCTTCTGAAAGACATGGAAGAAACCATGGAAGACGCACAAGGATCTGGAAACGCTCTCGGTATTGCCGCTCCGCAAATCGGTCAATCGCTGCGCGCATGTCTCGTGCGCATCGACGACAAAATCCTCCCTCTCGTCAACCCTCAAATCACATGGAAAAGTAATGAACAGGACATCATGGAAGAAGGCTGTCTTAGTCTTCCCGATATCTACGTACCGGTTCCGCGAGCACTCCAGATCAACATCACCTATACAGATACGAAAGGAAAACCACAGGAACGCGGATTTGAGCACCTATATGCTCGCATTATTCAGCACGAACTCGACCACCTTGATGGTATCATAATACTAGACTATATATAAAGAAGTATGTCTAGGCTGGAAACCATTATCGGCCTGGAGATTCACGCTCAAATGAACACCAAAACGAAAATGTTCTGTGGGTGTGACAACGATGCCTTTGGCAAAGCTCCCAACACAACCATCTGCCCCATCTGCACAGGACACCCGGGAACCTTGCCCGTTCCTAATGCAGAAGCAATCCAGAAAGCCATTCTTGCTTCTCTGGCACTGCAATGCACCATACGAGAGGAGTGTCACTTCGATAGAAAGCACTACTTCTACCCCGATCTTCCCTACGGATTTCAGATCTCCCAGTACGACTTCCCTCTCGCAGAAAAGGGAACACTCTCATTTGAGATACACGACAGTAGCGGAAACATAGAACGAGAAGGTACGTGCGGCATTACGCGTCTTCATATGGAGAACGATGCCGGAAAACTGACCCACAGGGGAAGCAGCACGCTCTGCGATTACAACCGTGCCGGCACACCGCTCATGGAAATTGTTACAGAGCCGGATCTTCGAAGCAGTGAAGAAGCAGTTGCATTCGCACAGGAACTGCGCCGCATTCTCGTTGCAGTCAACACATCGGAAGCAGACATGTTCAAGGGCATGATGCGATTTGATGCCTCCATTTCTCTGCGTAAAAAAGGTACGGACAAACTCAACCCGCGCAGCGAGATCAAAAATCTCAACTCATTTAAGTCGCTGGAGAAAGCGGTCCTCTACGAAGAGAAACGTTTGACGAAACTCTGGGAAGACACAGGCGGACCGCTGAAAGGCAACATCACCGTTGGCTGGTTGGATGATGAAGAGAAAACCAAGGTTCTCCGTGATAAAGAAGGAGCGGCAGATTACCGCTACTTCCCCGAACCGGACATTCCACCGCTGCAGTGCAGGAAGCAAGATATTGAAAAAATGAAAAAGACACTTCCTTCGCTTCCGCGTGCAATGAAGAAACACTACACTTCTCTGCATCTGAAAGAAAAACAGGCACAACAACTCATCGACCAGCCCAAACTTCGCTCCATCTTCGATGCTGTCTACGAGAAAACGAATGATGCAAAGCGCGCTGCAAGTTTTGTACTCACCCAACTTCTCGGCTTTCTCAATGCCGCAGAGAAGTCTATTGATGACGGACCGAACGTGGCAGCACTACTAGAACTCATCGAACAGATCGATAACGGCACTATTTCTGCAAATGCCGGGAAAGAGGTATTGGGTGTCATGGTGCAAACCGGAAAATCCGCTCTGGCACTTATTGAAGAAAAAGGCCTTAGGCAAATCTCGGATGACCGCGTTCTTGAAGATCTCGTCCGCAAGGCCATCGAATCAAACCCGCAGGCGGTTGCTTCTTACAAAAACGGCAAAGAGCAAGCCCTCGGCGTTGTTGTAGGGTGGGTGATGAAAGAAAGTAAGGGACAGGCAAACCCTGCACAGGTAAACCAACTGCTCCGTGGTGCTTTGGCTACATAGTGAGTTCTTCTTACTCCACCCGCATCATGTATTGTCCCGTTTCCGTATTCACCCGTACCGTATCCCCCTCGTGTAAAAATAGTGGCACGTTCACCACAACACCACTTTCCAATGTGGCGGGCTTGGTGCCGCCCGTTGCGGTATCGCCTTTGACGCCAGGCATGGTTTCGGCAATCTTCATGTCCACGGTAGGCTTCAATTGAATGCCAATCGTCTGGCCGTTGAAGATGACCGCATCCACTTCACCTCCTTCTACAAGGTAGGATACCGCGTCACCAATAGTATCCTCCGAAAGCGAAAACTGGTCATAGTCATCCAAGTTCATGAAGGTGAACATTGTTCCGTCGTTATACAGGTACTGCACTCGCCGGTATCCCACATCTGCCGGCTCAATCTTCTCACTCCCCTGAAAGTTTTGAGCAATAATCGCCCCTGTCAGGAGATTTTTTAACTTACACTGCATATTCGCCTTACTCTGGCTTTTGCGTCCAAACTTGGATGAGATCACTAAGTACGGCGTCCCATCAAGATTCACTGCTCGCCCAGGCTTGAGATCAGTAATGTCATACATGGCCTAATTCTAGCCCTATAACACTCCTGCATCAATTTGTCGCCTTCTCAGATCCTGCATTGCAGAACGAATGGAGCGAGAAAGCTCACTTTCCTCAGGAAAACTCGCATAGAGTTTGCGGAGAATGCGCCCTTCATCACGGTGACCTTCCAGCAAGACCAACTCTTTCAGCAGCTGGTTGCGACGGCTACGCGGCAGAGTGTATGTCACAAACACACGGTACCGGACTCCTTCGATGAAGGATGCGATTTCCTCTTCACTCAATGACGGCGGTTCGGCACTCCTGCGCGGCAGGTAGGCAAGAACACCCTGCAACACTTCTTCTTCGGCAGTAGTTCTTTCTTCTTTTTTCAACAAGAGTGATGAAACACGAGAGAGAAGCATGTACACCTCTCGCCGAGCCACGGCAGAAATTCGGTTCTCTCTGTAAAGGGTCAATGACGGTTCTAACACCAGAAAACGCTCCAAGAGTTTCTGCACATCATCAGTACTCTCTGTGAGAGCAATAAGGTTATCGAGAAGCACTGCCTCATCCGCTCGGTCTTCCATCACATCTCCCAGTGCGGCGCCTGCCTCGAGCACAACCTGTTTCAGCAGATATACATCATCGTCTGGCAATACCGCTCCCATAGTCGCAGCATTCTCCATGAGTTCGGACTGGAGAAGTTTCTTGACAAAGACATCTTGGTCCAAATGACCTGCTACTGCCAACATGGCATCTTTATATTCCTCCAGAGGAACCTGCACCTCTGTATGCCCATTCTTCAGAAGAGCAACAACTTCATTGAGACGTTTCTCCGCATGAACAAGCTGCTTCTTTACGCGTGTTTCTTCATCAAACGTGAACAGCGTGTCAACAGCTTCAGCTGCACGCTTCACCGGATACAGTGGTGAAGTTGGCAAAATACCTGCCAGCGCAATGCGTTGCTCCTTCTGCCACTGTGCTACCTCTTTGCGATGTACAGCATCACGGTTGAGATTCTGCTCAGTCCAACCAAACGTAAACTCACGCGGCTGAATATCCGTTACATAAGACTCATCACTCTGCCAGAGTTGTGTCCGTTGTCCCGCAATGAGAGAAATGATCCGATTGCCACGCACGACCTCAGCTCGACGGTTCCACACACTCACCTCCAGAAGGGTGCTTTTTGCAATCGACACACTTCCTTCCTGCACCAGCACTGTTCCAAAATCCGTCTGTATAGCCAGTGGTTCTACCGTAAACGGTAACAGTCCCTGTACCCAGACCGTTCCTTCCTGGAGCACAAGACTTGGCTCACCTAAATCATCCTGTGGACGATCTGCCAAATCACGCACTTCCACTATGGTCGATGGTGCCAAACGTACGACTCCGTCATCATGAAAGACAATAGTCGCTTCACTACCACCGGCTGTACGAAGTTGTTGATGACCCTCTAGCACAAACTCACCAGTGATCGGTTCCCATCCTCCGGATGCGCCCAGCACGTACACCGTCCCTTGTGTTGGCAGAAGCATCACAGGAGAATCTGCCACAGTGGGCGAGGCGAAGAAGAGTAATGGACTCGTGCGAATGACCACAGCTACGGCTATAACAGCGGTGGCCCATTTCGGAATAAACCATCGAGATGACAAAACAGGAAAGGACAGTATTCTTGTCAGCACGGTGTTCCATAACGCACGCTGCATGTGTGGTAGCGGATCGAGTGCATCTTTCGCATTCTGCAGTTGTCCCACTGAGGAAACAGTCCCACGCACACGCATCCATACATCATGCTTCTGCCGATCAGTGGCAGAAAGCAGAGCACGGGCGGTGATCATCTTGGAGAGAAATGACATGTCTATACAGAGAAACGAAGAAATTCGGCTTTTGTTACGTAGAAAACTGAAACTGTGGCGAGAGTTGCGCCTCCAACTTGCGCAGGGCTCGTAATTTGAGCACACGCACACCTCCTTCTGTCATATGAAGCACTGTTGCGACTTCTTTATGCGACAAATCCGCAATAAAAGAGAGCACAAGAACCTCGCGGTAACGCCGCGGTAATTGGTCAAGCGCTTCGCGAACTATGTGTACTGCCTCCTGCTCAGCAAATCGTCCTTCAGGCGTATTGAATTTGTCGGTATCTACAAGGTTCTCTGACACTTCTTCAAACCCACGTTGTGCACGGTAGACATCAATCACCGTATGGCGTGCAATGCGAAAAAGCCACGCGGAAAAGGGAATATTCTTCTTTGAAGTATAGGTATGCAACTTTTCCCACGCTTTCACAAAAATATCCGCCACTGTGTCCTCCGCCAGGTCTCGAGGCAGACGAAACGCCGCATAGCGATATACTTGCGGAAAAAAGACATTGTAGAGCTCTTCAAATGCATCAGTATCTCCATCCTGCGCCTGCAAGACACACTGTTGCAGCTCTTCCTCTGACAGAGATTCTATGGCCATAGGAATAGAAGTATACCTGTGTAAACGAAGAAAATCTGCGTTTTGTTACGATTTTTACTCCCATTCGATCGTTCCGGGGGGTTTGCTGGTTAAATCCAAAAACACGGCATCAATGCCCGTAATACGCAAAAGGGAGTCCTTGATACGCATAAGGACACTATTCGGAAACGATGTAGCCTGGGCAGTCATTGCCTCCTGAGAAGTCACAGGACGAAGCACAATCGACTGTCCTCCAGCACTGGTCCCCATGGGCAAGAGAACGACAGGGCACTGCCATAGTTGCTCATACAGACCTCCCAGACGCAAAGCCTGATGAACAAGGACATCTGCTTCACGCAGCAGATCCGCACGATCACGGCACACGTCAAAATTGCTCACAAAAAACGATACGGGCTGTTGATGAGAAAGGGAGAGCACTGTGCGATTCACTTCTGTGAAACGATTGGGGATCTCCGTTGCCAACTCCCAGAATTCCTTCCAGTGCATCTCGGTATACTGTAGTGGCGATCGCCCCGGAAACAGTGCGACTGCTTTCCGATAACTGCGTCCGTCACCCTGCACACCAACGGAATTGATGGGCAGAACCGCATGAGGCATAAGAATGGGAAGTGCACCCTTTGTAGGGTGTGAAACAAATGAGCGCGGCGAACAGAGAATGCGCACACCAAGCCCCGGACCTGGAAATGGGTGTCGCCAGACAAGTTCATGCGGTAAGCCGATCGCTTTACCAAGCATCCGGACTTCATCTTTGTAGAGGTCTTTCAGAGGCTCGATAACGCGCCCCTCTTCAATCATCTTCTCAACCAATGCAACGCGATTGTGATGGGTCTTAATTTTGTCAGCATGTTTCGTGCCACCAGACTCGATCGTATCGGGGTAAATCGTTCCCTGGCCGAGGAGATAGGTTGCAGGTGATAAGTTATAAGTTCTAGAAACTTGTTGTTGCACTTCAATGAACGTGTCCCCAATCACTTTGCGCTTCTCTTCCGGATCGTATATTCCCTTCAGTTTCTGAAAAAAGATACGAGAGGCATCTTCCATCATCAGGTTATCGAAGCCAATAGCGGACAAGGCAGACACTACTTCTGCAATCTCCCCCTGACGCATGAGACCTGTATCAACGAGCAGCCCCTGTACGCGACCGGGGCCGAGCACACGATTGAGAAGTGCAAACGCCACAGTGGAATCCACTCCACCAGATACCAACATGAATACCGATCGATCACCAACCTCATCACGAATCTGCTTCTCGATCTTTGGCAGAAACTCCTCAAGAGACCACGGCGTCGTATCACACTGACCAACGAACGCTTTAAGAATGTCCCTTCCCTGTTCCGTATGCACGACCTCAGGATGAAACTGCACCCCAAAGAATTGCCGTACAGGATCTTCAACGGCCGCATGGACGCAGGCATCAGATGTTGCAGTACATGCAAACCCCTGTGGTACTCTCACTACTTCGTCTCCGTGACTCATCCACGCCGTAAATGTACTCGCACCCAACTTACTCACCATATTCACCCTCGCCTTTCCATACTCTTTCACTGCCCCTCCCCGCACCTCGCCTCCAAGCGTCTTCACCATCCACTGGAGTCCATAGCAAATACCAAGTACCGGTACATCCAAATCAAAAAGACACGGATCCCCTTGTGGAGCTGCCTCGTCGTACACACTCTGCGGCCCACCGGATAAAATAATGCCCGCAGCTTCCCGCAGGTCATCCGCGGAAATTTCCGGCTCCCGAATCTCCGCATACGCCCCGCATTCCCGCACCCTCCTCGCCAGCAAATGCGCATACTGGCCTCCGAAATCGAGAACGACAATAGCGCCTGGTCGAACAGGAGAAGAGGTCATACCGAAGTGTAGCATTTGCATCTTCTCCTGAAAACCATCACTATCATCCGCTATGCAGCACCTCACAGAAGATCGCTATGCCAACAAAAAAGCCTGTCAGGACTTCCTCAGAAGTATACAAATGCAATGTGAGATGGCCGAACAAAACACACTGGATCAGTTACAGCAAGGCAAAGACCAGACATTCGTTCTACGACAACTACTCCAAATCAAAGATGCCATAAGTCAAAACTACGGCAACTTCTTCGCTCGACAACAACTCTTCGGACCCGATGCCATCCACGCTATCACTCTCACAGTGGAATTCGTCCAAGAAACACGCGCTGATCTTCGCACCCTTTTGGGAAACCGACATACACAGGATATCGAAAACGCCCTTTACTGCCTGCGTGCTCTGAGTAGAGATGCCGATATATATGCAGACGTACTAAAGAACAGAGAATATAAAGCTACTAGCAACTAGATCACGAATGCAGTACGTGCTATACTATTAGTAGTTGATTTCATACACATATATACCATGCCTGAAAATACTGACAACTGGAAAAATGATGACGATGAAAACATCCTTCCGGAAAACGTAGAAGAATGGGAACAGGAAAACACTGCTTCTGATGAACCTCCAACTCCAGAACAGATAGATGAAATATTCTCGCCAAAACATGTCGACGAAACAATGAGACAAATCGACGTAACAGTTGAAGGAACACAACAGGAAGAGGAGGCTAAAAAAAGAGCAAAAGAACACTACGAAAATCAGTAATGCGTAGGTCGAATTTTTGTACTGAGGAGTACCCACACCGTATATGCCACAGCACTTGACTCCCATGAGTGGAGAAAGAGTGCAGTGATACTGATGCCAAAAAGAGTGGGTAGTAGGTAGTGGGTAGTAGGTAGTGTTTTGAGTAAGAGGACGATCAATACAGCGAACAGCACCATCCCCGCTACCCCTAACTCAATCCCCACCTGGAGATACCAGTTCTCCGGAAGAAGCGGGCAGGTACATAGTTCCTCAGGTTGCACCTGCTGCTTACCAACAAAGACACACAGGCTCGGATGCGCCTCTACCCAGGACGCATCTGCGCCTTCTTCAAGAAACACACAGGGATCACTCACACGGTTACTCGCTGGACCGGCAGTACCAAGCCCAAGACCGAGAGGATTCTGTGCAAGGATCTGACTAGCTTCGATTGGCCGGGCAAAATGATCACGGGAAGAGGCAATACGTAAGATGACATCTGGAAAGATCACTCCTCCAAGAACAACAAGAACACCGGTGAGCACGATCAATACACTGAGAAGCTGTGTACTGATACATTTCCTCTTCACCCAGAATGCAACACCAACCACCACTGCTGCACCAATCCAGGCAGAACGGGAGAAGGTTAGGGAGAGGGCAAGAAGTAAGAGAAGTAGTAGAAAAACATATCCCCCTCCCCTTAATCCCCTCCCTCGAGGGAGGGGAGCCCCCCACTGACCACCTCTCATCAGAGCTGTAGCCATACTGAATGGGATCAGGAGCCAAATGCCAAATTGGTTTGGACCACTCAGTGTACTTTGAATACGACGCAAAGACGTCCCACCAATTTGCTGGAAAGCGGCAATCGGCCCGTCGGGGATGTAGAGGGAATGAAGATCACTGTATCCCAACCATACAAAAAACGACTGTGGAAGGAAGAACGTCAGAATGCCATACCCCGCAACCACGCCCCCTACAACAAGGAGTATGACAACAATACGTTTCTGAAATTCTTCCGACCAGGAAACACGGCGGAGAACGAGAAAAAGACACAGGGGAAAGAGTGTGTACTTAAAACCATAGAAGGTAGCGGGTAGAAGGTAGCGGGTAGAAGACAAAGAAACAAAGGCTCCAAGAGTAATCATTCCCAAAATAAGTCCATCAAGTACATCTACTCGCAGAGACACGAATCGTTTACCACTATCCACTATCCGCTTCTTCACAATCTCACACATTGCCACCAGCAACACTACACCCAACACTGCCTCCTTCCACACCACCAACCCTACTATCGGGGCTTGGGCGATTCCTGAAAGAAGACGGGTTCCCACCGTCACCAAAAATGCATGGAATGGAAGAAGCCCAATCAATAGGAGAACAAGCCATTCGCGAGCCCTTTGTAACACTCCTACAACCTACAAGCTCTCATCTACAACCTCAATCAAAATCTGTTATACTGCGGCATACATATGCCAAAAAAGCGAATACTCGTTACAGGCGGAGCAGGATTTGTGGGATCGAATTTCTGC